>Ga0207695_10010666_pt1 | contig 11225 bp, 6 predicted proteins | sample KBSC54metaG_FD_184354 | JGI IMG/M metagenome (GOLD analysis project Ga0207695, IMG submission 184354) | Corn rhizosphere microbial communities from Kellogg Biological Station, Michigan, USA - KBS C5-4 metaG (SPAdes) (version 2) | ecosystem: Host-associated > Plants > Roots > Rhizosphere > Soil... | reverse complement strand
TTGGAGTACACATGGCATTACCCCTGGACAACGTCAGCATGGCCGTGTTCTGCGACTTCGAGAACGTCGCGCTCGGCGTGCGCGACGCGAAGTACGAGAAATTCGACATCCAGCCCGTGCTGGAGCGCTTGCTGCTGAAGGGCAGCATCGTCGTGAAGAAGGCCTATTGCGACTGGGATCGCTACAAGGGCTTCAAGGCGTCGATGCACGAGGCGAGCTTCGAGCTGATCGAGATTCCGCACGTGCGCCAGTCGGGCAAGAATTCGGCCGACATCCGGCTCGTCGTGGACGCGCTCGATCTCTGCTACACGAAGTCGCACGTCGATACGTTCGTGATCATCAGCGGCGACTCGGACTTTTCGCCGCTCGTGTCGAAGCTGCGCGAGAACGCGAAGAAGGTGATCGGCGTCGGCGTGAAGAAATCGACGTCGGACCTGCTGGTCGCGAACTGCGACGAATTCATCTTCTACGACGATCTGGTGCGCGAGCAGCAGCGCACGCTCGCGAAGCGCGAACAACAGCAGCGCGCCGGTAACGGCGGCGCGAAGCGGCCCGACGAGCCGTCGCGCAAGCACGACATGGACGCGCGCAAGGCCGAGGCGATCGCGCTGGCGGTCGAGACGTTCGACGCGCTCGCGTCGGAGCGCGACGACGTCGGCAAGATCTGGGCGTCGGTGCTCAAGAGCGCGATCAAGCGCCGCAAGCCGGATTTCAACGAGTCGTACTACGGGTTCCGCGCGTTCGGCAACCTGCTCGACGAGGCGCAGGCGCGCGGCCTGCTCGAAGTGGGGCGCGACGACAAGTCGGGCGCGTTCGTGTCGCGGGCACGCCAGCCGGCGGCCGCGGAGCACGTCGCGGCGGGCGGTGAAGGCGCCGCCGCGCACCACGGCACGCGCGCGGCGGAGCCGGCGCGGGCCGGGCGCGAATCGCGACGTCGCGGGCAGCGGGCGGAAGCGGTCGTGCACGAAAGCGTGCAGGTCGAAGCGCAGGAGGCGGTCGTTGCCGAAGTCGCCGACGCAGCGGCGGTCGCGCCTGCCGTCACGGCCGACGCGGCCGATGCGCACGGCGACGCGAAGGACGGCCGCAAGCGCGCACGCAAGAGTGCGGCGAAGAAGACCGGCGCGAAGAAAACCGCCGCCGCGAAGAGCGCCGGCCGTCACGAGGCCGGGAAGCCGGACGATGCCGCGCATGGCGCGGCGCAGCACGGTGGCGACAAGCACGCGCACGGCAGGCATGCCGACGACGCACATCGCGATGCGGGGCAGGGCGACGACCGGCACGCCGCGGTGACGCACGCCGAGCCGGCGGCCGGCGATTTCGGCGGCGAGGTTGCCGCGGCGCAGCCGTCGCATGACGCCGCGCCGGTCGAATCGGCTGCCGAAGCACCGGCCGCTGCCAAGCCGAAGAAGCCGGCCCGCAAGGCGGCGCCGCGCGCGCGTCGTCCGCGCAAGACGGCGGCTACCGAGTAAATAAACCGCAGCCGGGCCGGGATCGTCCGAAACAGGACGGCACCCGGCCCGCGCAATACCGGCCGGCGCAACGCCGGCCGGCCTGCCGAGCTAACCGTTCAGCACATACGGCCGCGTCATCACTTCGAGGAAATGGCCGTCCGGATCGTCGAAATACACGCCGCGGCCGCCGTTGTGGCGGTAGATGTCGCCGGGCTGCCGCTTTGCCGGATCGGCCCAGTGCGGCAGCCCGCGCTCGCGAATGCGCGCGAACACGCGGTCGAAGCCGGCTTCGTCGGTCAGGAACGCGTAATGCTGCGCCGCGATCTCCCCCGTCTTTTCGTAAAAATCGAGCGACACGCCGTTGTCGAGCGCGACGACCAGCATCGCGCCGAACGGCGTCGGCGGCGGCAGTTCCAGAAGCTCGGTGAGGAAGCGGCTCGACGCGTGTTTGTCGCGGCACCAGACGATCGTGTGGTTCAACTGGACGTTCATGGCGTGTTCCGGGGAAGGGTGCCGGCGGTGGGCATGGAAACACGATAGCCGATCGCCGCCGGTGTTCAAGCGCGGAAAGCGGCCGCCTGACGGGCAGCCGCTGCCGTCACTCCCCGGCAACCGCCGGCCCGCCCGGATTCCGGCGGTTGCGCCGCTTCTCGGCCCACACGCGCAGCCGGTCCATGTACAGATAGACGACCGGGGTCGTATAGAGCGTCAGCACCTGCGACACGACCAGGCCGCCGGCGATCGCGATCCCGAGCGGCGCGCGCAGCTCGGCGCCGTCGCCGCTGCCGAACGCGAGCGGCAGCGCGCCGAGCAGTGCCGCCATCGTCGTCATCATGATCGGGCGGAAGCGCAGCAGGCACGCCTCGTGGATCGCGTCGAACGACGACTTCCGGTTGTTGCGCGTCTGGTCGATCGCGAAATCGACCATCATGATCGCGTTCTTCTTCACGATGCCGATCAGCAGGATCACGCCGATCAGCGCGATGATGCTGAACTCGGTCTTGAACAGCAGCAGCGCGAGCAGCGCGCCGACGCCGGCCGACGGCAGCGTCGACAGGATCGTGATCGGGTGGATGTAGCTCTCGTACAGGATCCCGAGCACGATATAGACGGCCAGCAGCGCGGCGAGGATCAGGATCGGCTGGTCGTTCAACGACTGCTGGAACGCCTGCGCGGTGCCCTGGAAGCTGCCGACGATCGTCGGCGGGACGCCGACCTGCGCCATCGTCTGGTAGATCACCTGCGTCGCCTGCGACAGCGACACGCCCGGCGGCAGGTTGAACGAGATCGTCGTCGCGACGAACAGCCCCTGGTGGTTGACCGACAGCGGCGTCGTGCTCGGCCCGAACGTCGCGATCGCCGACAGCGGGATCATCGTCGACTTCGACGTCGATACCGATGCGCCCGACGACGCGCTCGACTTGCCGCTGGCCGCGATCGAGTTGAGCGCCTGGTTGCGCGCGGAATCGGATGCGATCGCCGCGGCGCTCTGCGCGGCCGTGCCGGCGCTCGACGTGCCGGCCGACGTCGCGACGTAGGTGCCGGCCGCCGCGTTGGTGGTCTGCGAGCCGTTCGCGCTGCCGCCGGACGTGCTGATCCATACCTGGTTCAGCATCTCGGGGCTCTGCCAGTATTTCGGCGCGACTTCCATCACGACGTGGTACTGGTTCAGCGGGTTGTAGATCGTCGAGACCTGGCGCTGGCCGAACGCGTCGTACAGCGTGTTGTCGATCTGCGCGGGCTTGATGCCGAACCGCGCGGCCGTCGCGCGATCGATCGTCACCATCGCCTCGAGGCCGCCTTGCTGCTGGTCGGAGTTCACGTCGGTCAGCTCGGGGCGCTTTTGCAGCGCCTCGGTCAGGATCGGCCCCCACTTGTACAGGTCGGCGCTCGAATCGCCGAGCAGCGTGAACTGGTACTGCGCGTTGCTTTGCCGGCCGCCGACGCGGATGTCCTGCGCGGCCTGCAGGAACGTGCGCGCGCCCGCGACGTCCGCCAGCGGCGGGCGCAGTTGCTGGATCACCTGGTCGGCCGACAGCTTGCGCTCGGTGCGGTCCTTCAGCGTGACGAACATGAAGCCCGAGTTGGTCTGCGTGCCGCCGGTGAAGCCCGCGACGCTCTTCACGTTCGGATTGCTCTGCACGATCCGCATCATTTCGGAGAACTTCAGCTTCATCGCCTGGAACGACGTCGACTGGTCGGCCTGGATGCCGCCGATCATCAGCCCGGTGTCCTGCTGCGGGAAGAAGCCCTTCGGCACGACGATGTACAGGTAGACGTTCAGCCCGATCGTTGCAAACAGGGTCATCAGGATCAGCAGCGGCCGGCGCAGCGCCCACGACAGCGAGCGCTCGTAGCCGCGCTGCATGCGCGTGAAGCCGCGCTCGAGGAAGCGCCCGAAGCGGCCTTCGCTTCGCGGGTCGTGCGACTCGGGCAAGAGGCGCGCGCACATCATCGGCGTGACGGTCAGCGACACCGCGAGCGACACGGCGATCGCGAGCGACAGCGTCAGCGCGAACTCGCGGAACAGGCGCCCGACGATGCCGCCCATCAGCAGGATCGGCAGGAACACGGCGACGAGCGAGATGCTCATCGACAGCACCGTGAAACCGACCTCGCGCGCGCCGTCGAACGCGGCCTGCATCCGCGATTTGCCGTTCTCGATGTGCCGCGAGATGTTCTCGAGCACGACGATCGCATCGTCGACGACGAAGCCGGTCGCGACGATCAGCGCCATCAGCGACAGGTTGTCGATCGAGAAGCCGAGCAGGTACATCGCGCCGAACGTGCCGATGATCGAGATCGGCACCGCGACGCTCGGGATCAGCGTCGCGCGCCAGTTGCGCAGGAACAGGAACACGACCATCACGACGAGGCTGACCGCGATCAGCAGCGTGTGCTCGGTGTCCTTCAGCGACGCGCGGATCGTCGTCGACCGGTCGAGCACGGGCGTGACCGTGATGTCGGCCGGCAGCGACGCGGTGAGCCGCGGCAGCGCCGCGTGCACGCGGTCGATCGTCTCGATGATGTTCGCGCCGGGCGAACGGTACAGGATCACGAGCACCGCTCGCTTGCCGTTCGCGAGGCCCAGGTTGCGCAGGTCCTCGACCGAATCGACGACGTCGGACAGGTCGGACAGCCGCACGGCCGAGCCGTTGCGGTACGCGACGACGAGGTCGCGGTATTGCGACGCGTCGGAGGCCTGGTCGTTGGTATAGAGCTGGTAGCGCTGCGGGCCGAATTCGATCGCGCCCTTCGGTGCGTTCGCGTTCGCGGACGCGAGCGCCGCGCGCACGTCCTCGAGGCCGATCCCGTAGTGGAACAGCGCCTGCGGTTCGAGTTCGACGCGCACGGCCGGGTTGGCGGAACCGCTCACCGACACCTGGCCGATCCCGTCGATCTGCGACAGCGACTGCTGCAGCACCGTCGACGCCGCGTCGTACAGCTTCGCCGGCGACGAGGTTTCGGACGTGAGCGACACGACCATGATCGGCGAATCGGCCGGGTTGACCTTGCGGTAGGTCGGGTTGCTCTTCAGCGCGGCGGGCAGGTCGGCGCGCGCCGCGTTGATCGCGGCCTGCACGTCGCGCGCGGCGCCGTCGATGTCGCGGTTCAGGCCGAACTGCAGGATGATCCGCGCGTTGCCGACCGTGCTCGTCGACGTCATTTCGGACACGTCGGCGATCGAGCCGAGGTGCCGCTCGAGCGGGCTCGTCACGCTGGTCGCGACGGTCTCGGGGCTCGCGCCGGGCAGCGACGCCTGCACCGAGATGGTCGGGAAGTCGACCTGCGGCAGCGGCGACACCGGCAGCCTGATGAACGCGAACAGGCCCGCGAGCGCGACGCCGAGCGCGAGCAGCGTCGTCGCGACGGGGCGGGTGATGAAGGGGCGCGACAGGTTCATGGCTTACGCATCCGTGCGCGTGCCGGCAGCGGGGCCATGGCGTTCGAACCAGCCGCGCACGCGGCGCGCGAGCGAGTCGAAGCCGAGGTAGATCACGGGCGTCGTGAACAGCGTCAGCACCTGCGACACGATCAGGCCGCCGGCGATCGCGATCCCGAGCGGCTGGCGCAGTTCGGAGCCCGCGCCGGAGCCGACGATCAGCGGCACCGCGCCGAGCAGCGCGGCGAGCGTGGTCATCAGGATCGGCCGGAAGCGCAGCAGGCACGCCTGGAAGATCGCCTCGCGAGGCGGCTTGCCTTCGTTGCGTTCGGCGTCGAGCGCGAAGTCGATCATCATGATCGCGTTCTTCTTCACGATGCCGATCAGCAGCACGATGCCGATGATCCCGATGATGTCGAGGTCGTGCCCGGTGATCATCAGCGCGAGCAGCGCGCCGACGCCGGCCGACGGCAGCGTCGACAGGATCGTGATCGGGTGGATGTAGCTTTCGTACAGCACGCCGAGCACGATGTACATCGTGATGATCGCCGCGAGGATCAGGAAAACCTGGTTCGACAGCGATGCCTGGAACGCGAGTGCCGCGCCCTGGAAGCGCGTCTGGAACGACGCGGGCAGCGCGATGTCCTTCTCGGCGGCCTCGATCGCCTTGACGGCCTCGCCGAGCGACGCGCCGGGCGCGAGGTTGAACGAGATCGTCGTCGACGGGAACTGCGACAGATGCGCGACCAGCAGCGGCGACGGCCGCTCGTGGAACGACGCGATCGACGACAGCGGCACCTGGCCGCCGCTGGCCGACGGCAGGTAGATGTCGTTCAGCGATTTCGCGTAGTGCTGCTCCTTCGGTTCGGACTCGAGAATCACGCGGTACTGGTTCGACTGCGTGAAGATGGTCGACACGATGCGCTGGCCGAACGCGTCGTACAGCGCGTTGTCGACGGTCGCCGGCGTGATGCCGAAGCGCGCGGCGCTCGCGCGGTCGATCTCGATGTAGACGGACTGGCCGTTGCTCTGCAGGTCGGTCGCGACGTCGGCGAGCGACGGCTCCTGCTGCAGCCGCGCGACGAGCTTCGGCACCCAGGTCGCGAATTCGTCCGAATTCGGGCTCGTCAGCATGAACTGGTACTGCGTCGGGCTGACGGTCGAGTCGATCGTCAGGTCCTGCACCGACTGCATGAAGAGCGAAATGCCCGTGATGTTCGCGACGCGGTGCTGCAGGTCGCGGATGATCTGCGCCGCCGTCTCGGAGCGCTCGTCGCGCGCCTTCAGGTTGATCAGCATCCGGCCGCTGTTCAGTGTGATGTTGCTGCCGTCGACGCCGATGAACGACGTGAGGCTTTCGACGTTCGGATCCTTCAGGATCTCGGCCGCGAGCGCCTGCTGGCGTTCGGCCATCGCGCCGTACGAAATCGACTGCGGCGCCTGCGTGATCGCCTGGATCACGCCGGTGTCCTGCGCGGGGAAGAAGCCCTTCGGTATGTATACGTAAAGCAGGCCGGTCAGCACGAGCGTCAGCAGCGCGACGACGAGCGTCGAGCGCTGGCGGTTCAGCACCCATTCGAGCGCGACCGCGTAGCGCGCGATCACCCAGTCGATCGTCTGGTGCACGCGCGCCTCGAAGCGGTGGCTCTCCGGCGGCGGCGAATGGCGCAGCAGCTTCGCGCACATCATCGGCACGAGCGTGAGCGACACGATCGCCGAGATCACGATCGTCACCGCGAGCGTGATCGCGAATTCGTGGAACAGGCGCCCGACCACGTCGCCCATGAACAGCAGCGGGATCAGCACCGCGATCAGCGACACCGTCAGCGAGATGATCGTGAAACCGATCTGCCGCGAGCCCTTCAGCGCGGCCTCGAGCCCCGATTCGCCTTCCTCGACGTAGCGCGCGATGTTCTCGATCATCACGATCGCGTCGTCGACGACGAAGCCGGTCGCGATGGTGAGCGCCATCAGCGACAGGTTGTTCAGCGAGAAGCCGGCCAGGTACATCACCGCGAGCGTGCCGATCAGCGACAGCGGCACCGACAGGCTCGGGATGATCGTCGCGTAGACGTTCGCGAGGAACAGGTACATCACCAGCACGACCAGCCCGACCGCGAGCAGCAGCTCGAACTGCACGTCGCGCACGGCCGCGCGGATCATCGTCGTGCGGTCGGTGACGATCTGCACGTCGAGCGCGGCCGGCAGCGTTTCCTGCAGCTTCGGCAACTGCGCCTTGATCGCGTCCACCGTCTGGATCACGTTCGCGCCGGGCTGGCGCTGCACGTTCAGGATGATCGCGGGCTCCGAATTCACCCACGCGCCGAGCTTGGTGTTCTCCGACCCGGCGACGACCGTCGCGACGTCGGTGAGCATCACCGGGCGGCCGTTCTTGTACGCGACGACGGCGCTGTTGTACTGGTCGGCGCTCGTGAGCTGGTCGTTCGCGTTGATCGTGTAGGCGCGCGTCGGGCCGTCGAAGTTGCCCTTCGGCGTGTTCACGTTCAGGTTCGAGATCGTCGTGCGCAGGTCGTCGAGGTTCATCCCGTACTGCGCGAGCGCGGTCGGGTTCGCCTGGATCCGCACGGCCGGGCGGTTGCCGCCCGACAGGCTGACGAGGCCGACGCCCGCGATCTGCGAGATCTTCATCGCGAGGCGCGTATCGGCCAGATCCTGCACCTGCGTGAGCGGCAGCGTCTTCGACTTGACGGCGAGCGTGATCACCGGCGCGTCGGCCGGGTTGACCTTCGCGTAGATCGGCGGGGCAGGGAGGTCGGACGGCAGCAGGTTGCCGGCCGCGTTGATCGCGGCCTGCACTTCCTGCTCGGCGATGTCGAGCGGCAGGTCGAGCGAGAACTGCAGCGTGATCACCGACGCGCCGGCCGAGCTTTGCGACGACATCTGGTTCAGCGACGGCATCTGCCCGAACTGCCGTTCGAGCGGCGCGGTGACCGACGAGGTCATCACCTCCGGGCTCGCGCCCGGGTAGAAGGTCTGGACCTGGATCGTCGGGTAGTCGACCTCGGGCAGCGCGGCGAGCGGCAGGAAGCGCAGCGCGACGAGGCCGGCGAGCATGATCGCCGCCATCAGGAGGGCGGTGCCGACCGGCCGGAGAATGAAGAGACGGGATGGATTCATCGAGCGGCCCGCGCGTTATCGGGCCGCTGCTTGCGACGCGCCGTGCTGGTGTCCGCCGCGATGGCCGCCGGCGTCCGATGCACCCGACGCCGCGCCGGCGCCGCGCGCGCCCGACGCGCCTTTCGGCTTGTCGGCCGGGATCGAGATCTTCGCGCCTTCGCGCAGGCGGTCGGAGCCGTCGGTCACCACGCGCTCGCCGAGCGCGATGCCGCTGACGATGCTCGTGCGTTCGCCGTCGACCGGGCCGGGCTTGACCTTGCGCACCGTCACCGTGTTGTCGGGTTTCACGACGTAGACGAACTGGCCGATCGAACCCGTCAGCACCGCGGACGTCGGCACGATCGTCGCATCGCGCATCACGTCGACGAGCAGCCGCGTGTTCACGAACTGATTCGGGAACAGCATGCCTTCCTTGTTATCGAAGTTCGCGCGCAGCTTGACCGTGCCCGTGCTCGTGTCGATCTGGTTGTCGAGCGTCGCGAGCGAGCCCGTCTCGAGCGGCACCGTGTTGTTGCGGTTGTATGCGGTGACCGACAGTTTCTGGCCCGCGTTCACCTGCTTGAGGATCTGCGGCAGGTTGTCTTCCGATGTCGTGAAGATCACGCTCATCGGCTGCAACTGCGTGATCACGACGATGCCGGTGCTGTCGCCCGGCGTCACGTAGTTGCCGGGGTCGACCTGACGCAGGCCGACGCGGCCCGACACGGGCGCTGTGATGCGCGCATACGTAAGGTTCAGCTTCGCGGAATCGATCGCGGCCTGGTCGGTCTTCACCGCGCCTTCGTATTGCTTGACGAGCGATTTCTGCGTATCGACGGTTTGCGACGCGATCGAGTCCTGCGACAGCAGCGTCTGGTAGCGCTTCAGGTCGAGGCGCGCCGTCGCGAGCAGTGCCGAGTCGCGCGCGAACGTGCCTTCGGCGTTCTCGAGCGACACTTGGTACGGGCGCGGGTCGATCTGCGCGAGCACGTCGCCTTTCTTGACGATCTGGCCTTCCTGGAACGACACCGACTGCAGATAGCCCGACAACTGCGTCTTCACCGTCACGTTCGCGAGCGGCGTCACGGTGCCGAGCGCGGACAGCACGATCGGCATCTCGCCCTGCGTCGCGGTCGCCACCTGCACGGGCTGCGGAACGTTCGCCATCGCGGCAGGGCCGCCGCGGCCGCGATGGCCGCCGGCGCCGCTCGCGCCCTGGGCCGCGCTGCCGGCACCCGGCTTGGCCGCCGACGTGCGATTCCACGGGTGCCACCACAGCAGGCCGCCGATGACGACGACCGCGAGCGTCCCGATCATCAGCGTGCGGCGCGGGCGCCGTGCGGCGGGAGATGCGGGATCTTTCGAAGGGGGCGTGGGATTTTGTTCGTTATCCATCGTGTTCTGTCGGGAAGACGGCGCGGCGTGCCGGGAATCGGACTGCTCTTGGCTGCGCGTGGGCGAGCGGTGCCGGGAGGGGCAACCCGGCTCGGTCCGGTGCCCACCCGACCCGCGCGGGAAAAGAGCTGTGCGCACCGCGAATGCGGCGCGACGATGGGCATGATCCTACGTGCCGTCCCCGTTACAGTCCAGCGGTCTATCTTTCAACGGGTTACGGTCGTTACAGAACGCGACGGAACGCGGCAGGACGATGACGGAACGATTACACGCCGATGCGCCGGGCCGGCGCGCCGCCGATCTCGCGGGTGATTTTCGCGATGCATTCGTGCAGGGCGGGTACGACATGTTCCTGTAGCCATTCGGGCGGACACTGGTGCGACGCACCGCCGCAATTCACCGAATAACGCTGGCCCGACGGGCCGACGAAACCGGCCGCGACCGCATTCAGGCCCTCGCGCCATTCGCCGATCGCGATCGCGTGGCCTTCGCGCATCGCTTCGTCGAGCGCGGGATTGAGCCTCGCGGACACATGCGGCCAGTCGTCGCCCGCCGTCGTGCGCAGCGAATCGAGCAGTTGGCGCCGCTCGTCGTCCTCGAGTGCCGCGAGATACGCGCGGCCGACGGCCGTGCGGGCGATGTCCATCCGCGAGCCGATTTCGAGGCGCGTGACGAGCACGGCCGAGCGCGGCCGGATGACGTCGATCGCGACCATGTCGAGCCGGTCGCGCACCGCAAGGTGCACGGACAGCGACGTGCGTTCGGCCAGCTCGATCATGAACGGCCGCGAACGCGCGCGGATGTCGAAGTTGCGCAGGAAGCCGTGGCTCAGTTCGAGCACCGACGCGGTGAGCACGAAGCGCTCGCTGTCGGGCAACTGGAACAGGAAGCCGGCGCTGACCAGCGTCGCGGTGATGCGCGACACGGTCGGCTTCGGGATGCCGGTCAGTTCGGTCAGCTCGCGGTTGCTGACGGGCGCGTCGGCAGCCGCGATGCGGCGCAGCACGGCAAGGCCGCGGGCGAGCGCGGTGATCTCGTCCGGCGACGATTCACGATCTCGGGACGCGGAAGAGGTTACAGTTGTCGACACGAGGGATTCTCTCTATTTCCGAAACTCGATTTCAATTTTGTTGGTATTGTAGGACGATTGTCAAAAGATGCATGTTCCGTGGGTGAACTGGTCATTGGATGAGATTTTGCGGGTTCACCCTTGGTTTATTAGGAAAACGCTCAAAGGAGCCTTGCCGGAAAGTGCATGAGCCGGTGCAAATACCGCTTGACTTGTCGGGCGGAAACGGAAAGAATGTCTCACGTTTTCGAAACATCGTTTCAGGAGTTTAACCGGCAACGGTGTTTCGCGCAGTCTCTCAGGTTCTAGC
>Ga0207695_10010665_pt1 | contig 11225 bp, 10 predicted proteins | sample KBSC54metaG_FD_184354 | JGI IMG/M metagenome (GOLD analysis project Ga0207695, IMG submission 184354) | Corn rhizosphere microbial communities from Kellogg Biological Station, Michigan, USA - KBS C5-4 metaG (SPAdes) (version 2) | ecosystem: Host-associated > Plants > Roots > Rhizosphere > Soil... | reverse complement strand
CCTGGGCGGTCTTGGCCTTCGCCGCCTGCGCCACCCGTTCGCCCTTGGCGCGCAGCTGAGCCGTTCGCCCGCCCTGCGGGCCGGCATCCTGGATATCGGTCACAGACATCGGCCACTTCCTCTTCTAACTTGGGATCGGTTGGCCCCAACGAACCGGGCGCAGCCTTGGCTTGTTCCGTGGCGAGACTAAGACGCCGGACCGGCCCCGAAGTCGATCACCACTTTCACGTCGTCGGGCCGCTCTTCGAACGCCTCGGCCCAACGCTCCAGCGGCACGCGGCGCGAGATCATCCGCGAGAGCCAGGCGGGATCGGATTTGGCGAGGGCCGCCACCGCCGCCTCGTAATGCGCCCGGTTGGCGTTGACCGTGCCGAAGATCACGTCGTTGCGCAGCACCGTCTGGCGGTTGAACCCGCCGATGTCGAAGTCGAGGGTTCGGCCCCCCGAGGAGATCCCGGCCAGGCAGACGATCCCGTCCGAGCCGCACCGCTGGACCACCTCGGCCACGACCGCGGCGGCCCCTGTGCATTCGATGATCACCCCGGGCTGCAGGTCGGGGAGCTGCTCGATGCCGCCGCTATGATAGACCCCGCCCAGGCTTGCCACGAGCTCGGGCTTCGGCCCGCGCGCATGGCGATCGAAGACGTGGACCTCCAGGCCTCGCTGCCGCGCCATCAGGGCGGCCAGCAGGCCCACCGGTCCGGCGCCGGTGACCAGCACCGAACGGGGCCGCCAGGTCCGGGTCCGGGCGCCGATCCGCTCGATGTGGTCCCAGGCCTTGGCGAGCACGCTGGCCGGCTCGACCAGGACGCCCAGGACGCCGAGCGCGGGATCGATGCGGATCGCGAACTCCGGCCGCAGCCGGAAGCGCTCGGCGCCGTAGCCGTCCGCCTGCTTGATGCCGCGCTCGGTGTAGCGGCCGTTGCGGCACATGTCCCACTCGCCGCCAGCGCAGGCGGGGCAGGGGACAGGGTCGGGCCGGCGGACCACGCCGGCCACCAGATCGCCTGTCGAGAAGCCCGAGCCGTCGGGGGCCTCGATCACCCGGCCGAGCGATTCGTGCCCCAGGACCAGGCGGCGCTCGCCGGGCGGCGCGGCGCCGTACTTCGCCGCGATGATCTCGCGATCGGTGCCGCAGATCCCGAGCGCCACGGCCTGCACCAGCAGCGTCCCCTCGCGCGGCGCCGGTTCGGGACGCTCGTCCAGCCGCAGGGAGTTTGCGCGGCCGGGCTCGACCGTGAGGGCCCGCATGCCGCCGGCTCAGATCAGCTCGCGCACCTTGTCGACCGCGATGCTTCGCGCGATCGCGCCGCGGTTCGCCGTGCCCTTGGCCAGGGCTTCGGCGAGGTGCCGGGCCTGATCGAAGGTGACCTTCGGCGCCATCGGGGGCTCGTTCGGATCGACGATCGCCTGGATCAGCGCCGGTCCGGGGGTCTCCAGCGCCTGGCGCAGCGCCTCGGCGCAGTGGGCGGGGTCCTCGACGCTGAACCCGGGGATGCCGAATCCGCGAGCCACGGCGGCGAAGTCCACCGGGTGCAGGTCGCAGACGTATTCCGGGTTGCCCAGGAACACCATCTGCTCCCACTTGATCTGGCCGAGCTCGTCGTTCTTGATCACCACCACCTTCACGTTGAGCTTGTACTTGGCGCAGGTGGCGAGCTCGCCAATCAGCATGGTCAGGCCCCCGTCGCCCACGAACGCGATCACCTGGCGATCGGGATGGGCGACCGCCGCGGCGACCGCATAGGGCAGGCCGCAGGCCATGGTGGCCAGGTTGCCCGAGCACGAGAACATCTGATCGCCGCGGATCGACAGGTGCCGCGCGATCCAGCAGGTGATGGTGCCGGAATCGGTGGCGATGATGGCGTCGTCGGCCAGCAGCTTGTTGAGCTCGTGGGCCACCACCTGGGGCTTCATCGGCATGTCCTGGCGGGTGCCGCGCTCGGTCATCAGGGCGCGCCAGTCGGCCATTGCGCGCTGCGACGTCTCGAGGAAGCTGCGGTCCTCCCGGCGGAGCCTGGGGATCAGCGCCTCCAGCACCGACTTGGAATCGCCGACGAGGCCGACCTCCACCGGACAGCGCAGGCCGATGCGCGCGGCGTCGATGTCGATCTGCACGGCGTGGGCGTCGCCCGGCTTGGGGTAGTATTCGATGTAGGGGAAGGAGCTGCCGACGATCAGCAGGGCGTCGCATTCCGCCAGCGCCTCCTGCGAAGGCTTGGTGCCCAGGAGGCCGACGCCGCCGAGGCAGAAGGGATTGTCGTCGGGCAGCGCGCCCTTGCCGAGCAGCGGCTTGGCCACCGGCGCGCCCAGCCGGTCGGCGGCCACGGCCAGCAGATCGCCGGCCCCCAGCGCCCCCTGTCCGGCCAGGATGCACGGCTTCTTGGCTGCATTCAGGATCTCGGCGGCGCGGGCCAGCAGCGGCTCGGGCGGCAGCGGCCGCGCCCAGACGCCGACCTCCGAGACGTGATGCGGCACGTTGCGCTTGGAGCGCAGGTCCTTCTTCACCGGCTCGTCCTGCAGGTCGACCGGCATGGTGACGTGGGCGACCCCGCGCCGCGCCAGCGCCGTGCGGATCGCCAGCTCCATCACGTTCTCCACGTGCGCGGCGCCCATGATCCGGTTGTTGTAGACCGCGACGTCCATGAACAGCTTGTCGAGCTCGACGTCTTGCTGGGTGTGGGTGTTGAGCAGGTCGTGGAACTGCAGCCCGGTGATCGCCAGCACCGGCTGGCCGTCGAGCTTGGCGTCGTAGAGCCCGTTCAGCAGGTGGATCCCGCCCGGCCCGGAGGTGGCGATGCAGACGCCCAGCCGGCCGGTCCACTTGGCGTAGCCGCAGGCCATGAAGGCGGCGGCCTCCTCGTGGCGGGTCTGGATGAAGCGGACCTCGTCCTTGCGCCGCCGCAGCGATTCGATGATGCCGTTGATGCCGTCGCCCGGAAGGCCGAAGATGGTGTCCACGCCCCAGTCGATCAGCGACTGGACGAGCACATCGGCGGCGGTCATCGAAGCCATGGGAAAACGCCTTTCGTTGGCAAGCGGCGCCGAGCCGCGCGGCGGCGGCGGGCTGCCCCGCTCCGATAACCGAATGCCGGCTTGAACGTTCCCCCCAGGGTGGGTGCGCGGGCGGACCGCGGCCCGCGAGAGGAGGCCAGCGATGGACGGACCCGCGACCGCCGGCTTGGCGACGCAGGAGGTGTTCAACCAGCCGCCGCCGCTGGTCGGCTACAATCTGTTCACCTCGGATCGGGCGCTCACCGAGGCGGTGGTCCGCGAGGGGGCCGGCTGGGCGATCGCCGACCTGACCCGGTATGGCGCGAAGCTCGGGACGCCCGAGGTCCTCGAGTTGGGCGCCCTGGCCAATCGCGAAACGCCCAGGCTGCACGCCTTCGACCGCTTCGGGCGGCGCATCGACTGGGTGGAGTTCCATCCCGCCTACCACGAGTTGATGGCGCTGCAGGTGGCGCAGGGCATCCACGCCTCGCCGTGGTCCGACCCGCAGCCGGGCGCGCATGTCCGCCGCGCCGCCGGCCTGTACATGAGCGGCCAGGTGGAGGCCGGGACCAGCTGCCCGATCTCCATGACCTATGCGGCGATCCCGGTGCTGCGGCGCGCGCCGGCCGAGGTCCAGGCGTGGCTCCCGAAGCTCCTGTCGCGCCGCTACGATCCGGCGCATCGCCCGATGTCCGAGAAGACCGGCGCGCTGATGGGCATGGGGATGACCGAGAAGCAGGGCGGCAGCGACGTCCGCAGCAACACCACGCGCGCTGAACCCGAGACCCGCAGCGGGCCGGGCGAGGCCTATCGCATCACCGGCCACAAGTGGTTCTTCTCCGCGCCGATGGGCGACGCCTTCCTGGTCCTGGCCCAGGCTCCGGGCGGGCTCTCCTGTTTCTTCATGCCCCGATGGACACCGGCCGGCGAGCTCAACGCGATCCGCCTGCAGCGGCTGAAGGACAAGCTCGGCAATCGCTCCAATGCTTCCAGTGAGGTGGAGTTCGACACTGCGCTCGGCTGGCTGATCGGCGAGGAGGGACGCGGGATCGCCACGATCCTCGAGATGGTCGGCTACACGCGGCTGGACAATGTGCTGGGCTCGGCCGGCGTGCAGCGCCAGGCGCTCGCCCAGGCGATCCACCACGCCGCCCACCGCACGGCTTTCCAGAAGCGGCTCGTCGACCACCCGCTGATGGCCGCCGTGCTGGCCGACATGGCGCTGGAGGTCGAGGCCGCCACGGCGCTCGCCTTCCGGCTGGCCCGCGCCTTCGACGCGCAGGACGACGCGTCCGAGGGCCTGTTGCGCCGCCTGGTCACGCCGGCCGCCAAGTTCTGGGTCTGCAAGCGCGGCCCGATGCTGGCCGCCGAGGCGCTCGAGGTGCTGGGCGGCAACGGCTACGTCGAGGACAGCGGCATGCCGCGCCTCTATCGCGAGCTGCCGGTCTATTCGATCTGGGAAGGCTCCGGCAACGTGGTCTGCCTCGACGTGCTGCGCGCGCTCCGCCGCGAGCCTGAGACCCTGGCCGCGCTGGAGGCCGAGCTGGCGGCCGCCCGTGGCGATCCGCGGCTGGACGCCCGGATCGAGGCCCTGCTCGCCACGGCCCGCGCCGAGGTTCCCGAAAGCGCCGCCCGCCGGCTCTGCCGCGAGCTGGTGGTGACGCTGCAGGCGGCGCTGCTCCTGCGGCACGCGCCGAGCTTCGTGGCCGAGGGCTTCATCGCCAGCCGGCTCGGTGGTGGTGGCGATGCGTTTGGCCTGACCGTCGAAGACGCAGATCTGCGCCCGATCGTCGAGCGCGCCGCCGTGGCCTTCCCGTGAGCCTCCCGGAAGAGGCGAACCCCGCCAGCGGCTTGCGGGCGGGGTTCATGGTGGAGCTAAGCGGAGTCGAACCGCTGACCTCTTGAATGCCATTCAAGCGCTCTACCAACTGAGCTATAGCCCCGAGGTCGTCGGGCCCTGCGACCACGGCCGCCGGGAGGCGCGGAACCTATTCAAACAGCCGGACGCGATCAAGACCGCTGCGGGACGATTTTGCCGCGGCGCAAAGGCGCCGGGGTCCTCGGCTACTCGTCGTCGCCCTGGTCGGGAAGGCCTTCGATTTCGGAGTCGTCGAATTCGTCCTCGTCCTCTTCCAGGAAGGGCACGTCGGCGTCGTCCTCGACATCCTCGTCGTCGGCGAACTCGCCGAGGTCCTCCGACACCGGGCTGACGCCCGGCTCGACCCCGTTCTCTTCGTCCTCGTCGCCGGCCAGCGGCGGCTCGTCGGCCACCTCGTCCAGCTCGGGGGCGGCGACGTCCTCCTCTTCCTCTTCCTCGGCTTCCGCAGGCTCCAGGACCTGGTCTTCGCGCTCCTCCTCGACCTCGGCTTCCGGCGCCGCGACGCGCGCGCGAACCCGGCGATTGCGGATCGCCTCGTCCGGATCGAACTCCGTGGCGCACTTCGGGCAATGGGCCGGCCGCTTGTTGAGGTCGTAGAACTTCGCCTGGCAGTGCGGGCAGATCTGTTTGGCGCCCAGCTCGGGATTGGCCAATGTCGGAAGCCTCTGAACGTCTCGGGGGTCGCGGAAAGCGGGCTCCCTTGCCATGGAGGGAGGCGACTGTCAAAAGCATTCCCCCTCGTGAATCTAGAAGGCCTCGGGAGGCTCGTTTTCCACCCATGACGGCGCGGCGACTGACCGCCGGGCGGGCGGGTCCGCTGACCGGCCGCGTGCGCGCGCCGGGGGACAAATCCATCTCGCACCGGGCGCTGATCCTGGGCGCGCTGGCGCATGGCGAGACGCAGATCGAGGGACTCCTGGAGGGCGACGACGTGCTGCGCACCGCCGCCGCCATGCGCGCCTTCGGCGCCGAGGCGAGGCGGCGGGGCGAGGGGCGCTGGAGGGTGGTCGGCGCCGGCGGCTTCGCCGAGCCGGCCGACGTCATCGACTGCGGCAACTCCGGCACCGGCGCGCGGCTGATCCTCGGGGCCGCCGCGGGTTTCCCGCTGGCGGCGACCTTCACCGGCGACGCGAGCCTGCGCGAACGGCCGATGCGGCGGGTGCTGAAGCCGCTGGGGGAGATGGGCGCGCGATGGGCGGCGCGCAGCGGCGATCGCTTGCCGCTGACCCTGCAGGGGGGCGGGTTGAAGCGCATCAGCTACCGGCTGCCCGAGCCCTCGGCGCAGGTGAAATCAGCCGTGCTGCTGGCGGGGCTGCACGCCGAGGGGGGAGCCGAAGTGGTCGAGCCGGAGGCGACGCGCGACCACACCGAGCGCATGCTCCGCGCCTTCGGGGCCCGGGTCGAGGTGGCGGAAGAGGGGGGCGGCCGGCGGATCTCGCTGGCCGGCGGCCAGGCGCTGCGCGGCACGCTCGTGCGGGTCCCCGGCGATCCCTCCTCGGCGGCGTTCCCGCTGGTGGCGGCGCTGATCACCCCGGGCTCGGAGGTCACGGTGGAGGGGGTGCTGCTCAATCCCCTGCGCACCGGCCTGATCGAGACCCTGCGCGAGATGGGCGCGGACCTCAGCGTCTCGGACGTTCGCGAAGAGGGCGGCGAGCAGGTGGGCGACGTCACCGCGCGCCACTCGCAGCTGCGCGGCGTGGTCGTGCCGCCCGAGCGCGCGCCCTCGATGATCGACGAATATCCGATCCTCGGCGTCGCCGCGGCCTTCGCCGAGGGCGCGACCGTGATGCGCGGCCTGGCGGAGCTCAGGGTCAAGGAAAGCGATCGGATCGCACTGATGGCGCAGGGCCTTTCGGCCTGCGGCGTGGGCGTGGAGGAAGAGCCGGAAGGGCTGACCGTCGTGGGCTCGGTGCGCGGCAACCACGCCGTGGCGGGCGGCGGGCTGGTCGCCACCCACGGAGACCACCGGATCGCCATGTCGCATCTGGTGCTGGGCCTCGCGAGCGAGGCTCCCGTGGCGGTCGACCAGGCCGGCATGATCGCCACCAGCTTCCCGGGCTTCGCCGAGCTGATGCGCGGCCTGGGCGGGGACATCTCCAGCTAGATGAAGGGCCCGTTCGTCATCGCGGTGGACGGTCCGGCGGCCTCAGGCAAGGGGACGATCGCCAAGCGGCTCGGCGAGACCTACGAGCTGCCGGTGCTCGACACGGGCCTGCTCTATCGGGCGGTGGGCGTGCTCGCGCAGAAGGCGGGGGATATCGATGATCCTGCCGCCTGCAAGGCCGCCGCCGCGACGCTGACCGCCGACCAGCTCGCCGATCCGGCGCTGCGCACGCGCGAGGCGGGCGAGCTCGCCAGCCGGGCGGCGGTGCACCCGCACGTGCGCGAGGCCCTGCTGGCCTTCCAGCAGACCTTCGCCGGCCAGGAGGGCGGCGCCGTGCTCGACGGCCGCGACATCGGCACGGTGATCTGCCCGGACGCCCCGGCCAAGCTCTACGTGACCGCCCGGCCCGAGGTCCGCGCCGAGCGTCGCTGGAAGCAGCTCAGGGCCCAGGGCGAGGCTGTGAGCCTCGACGAGGTGCGCGCCGACATCCGCCGCCGCGACGCCCGCGACGGCCGCCGGGACGCCGCCCCGATGCGCCCCGCGAACGACGCAACCTTGCTCGACACCTCCGAAATGACTATAGAGCAGGCCGCCGATGCGGCCCGCCGCATCGTCGAGGCGGCGCGCGCCCGCTGGGAGACCAGCTGAGCAAATCCAACCGCGCCTCACCTGCGAAAGACGGCTGCGGGCAGATCACACACCTTGGACCGGCGCCAGGCGCCCGACTGCGGCTGCAGCGGGGCTTTGCCGCCATTTGAAAACGAAAGAGAACATGGCTGACGACCTAAGCCTCAATCCCTCGCGCGACGATTTCGCCGCGCTGCTCGACGAATCCCTTGGCGGGCGCGATCTCATGGAGGGCCAGGTGGTCCACGGCAAGGTCGTGGCCGTCGAGAAGGACTTCGCCATTGTCGACGTGGGCCTCAAGACCGAGGGCCGCGTGCCGCTGAAGGAGTTCGGCCAGGGCGAGGACGGCAAGACCGCCTTGAAGCCGGGCGACACGGTCGAGGTGTTCCTGGAGCGCGTCGAGAATGCGCTGGGCGAGGCGGTGATCAGCCGCGAGAAGGCCCGCCGCGAAGAGGCCTGGACGCGCCTGGAAGCCGTCTATGAAAAGAACGAGCCGGTGATGGGCGTCATCGTCGGCCGCGTGAAGGGCGGCTTCACCGTCGACCTGGGCGGCGCCTCGGCCTTCCTGCCGGGCAGCCAGGTGGACATCCGCCCGGTGCGCGACGTGGGCCCGCTGATGGGCCGCGAGCAGCCGTTCGCCATCCTCAAGATGGACCGGCCGCGCGGCAACATCGTGGTCTCCCGCCGGGCGATCCTGGAGGAGGCCCGCGCCGAGCAGCGCACCGAGCTGGTCAGCCAGCTGCAGGAGGGCGAAGTCCGGGAAGGCGTGGTCAAGAACATCACCGACTACGGCGCCTTCGTGGACCTGGGCGGGATCGACGGCCTGCTGCACGTCACGGACATGAGCTGGAAGCGCGTCTCGCACCCGAGCCAGGTGCTGGCGGTGGGGGACACGGTCAAGGTGCAGATCGTCAAGATCAATCCCGAGACGCAGCGCATCTCGCTTGGCATGAAGCAGCTGCAGTCCGATCCCTGGGACGGCGTCGAGGCCAAGTATCCGGTGGGCGCCAAGTTCAAGGGCCGCATCACCAACATCACCGACTACGGCGCCTTCGTGGAGCTGGAGCCGGGGGTGGAGGGCCTGGTCCACGTCTCCGAGATGAGCTGGACCAAGAAGAACGTCCACCCCGGCAAGATCGTCTCCACCTCGCAGGAAGTGGAAGTCGTCGTCCTCGACGTGGACGCCTCCAAGCGGCGCATCTCGCTGGGCCTGAAGCAGGCCATGGCCAATCCGTGGGAAGCCTTCCTTGAGGCCCACCCGATCGGCTCGACCGTGGAAGGCGAGGTCAAGAACGCCACCGAGTTCGGCCTGTTCATCGGCCTCGACAACGACATCGACGGCATGGTGCACCTCTCCGACCTCGACTGGACGGCGCCGGGCGAAGAGGCCATCGCGCGCTACACCAAGGGCGAGCAGGTCAAGGCCAGGGTGCTCGACGTCGACGTCGAGAAGGAGCGCATCTCGCTCGGCATCAAGCAGCTGGCGGGCGATCCGATGTCCGGCGACAGCTACCGCAAGGGGCAGACCGTCACCGCGACCGTCACCGAGGTCACCTCGGGCGGCATCGAGGTGAAGTTCGGCGAAGACGAAGCGCCGATGACCGCCTTCATCCGCAAGTCGGACCTTTCCCGCGACCGCGCCGACCAGCGGCCGGAACGCTTTGCGGTGGGCGATCGGATCGACGCCATGATCACCAACGTGGACAAGGCCGCGCGCCGCGTCTCGCTGTCGGTGAAGGCGCTGGAGATGATCGAGGAGAAGGAGGCCATCGAGAAGTTCGGCTCCTCCGACTCCGGCGCATCGCTCGGCGACATCCTGGGCGCCGCCCTGCGCGAGAAGGCCCAGAAGGACTGACCGCGTTCCTCAGCGGGTTCACGGCCGGACGGCGGATCGGGGAACCGGTCCGCCGTTTGCGTGTGCGTGGGCGACCCACGCGCGTGGGTTGTGGCGGCCACAAATCCGGGCAAGCTTCGCCGTGATCGGGCGTCAGCCCGAATTCCGCCTTGAATACAATGGCTGGTTCGCCCATGGTCGCGCCGTTCGAGGGGCCCGCATGATCAAGTCGGAACTGATCGCCAAACTCGCCGAGGAGAACCCCCACCTCACCCAGCGGGATATCGAGCGCGTGGTGAGCGTCGTGCTGGAGCGGATGATCCAGGCCCTCGAGCAAGGCGGCCGCGTCGAGCTGCGCGGGTTCGGGGCGCTCTCGGTGCGCTCGCGCGAGGCCCGCGCCGGGCGCAATCCGCGCACCGGCGAGCCGGTGGCCGTGCGTGCCAAGCATGTGCCCTTCTTCAAGAGCGGCAAGGAACTGCGCGAGCGGCTCAACGCGACGGACGAGTAGTTTCCTTGGCCGTCAAACTTCCCGATCCGTTGCAGGCCGCGGAGAAGCGGGTCCCGATCCTCGGCGAGTTCCGCGAGTTCATCGCCCGCGGCAACGTCATCGACCTGGCGGTGGGCGTGATCCTGGGCGCCGCCTTCGGCGACATCGTCAAATCGCTGGTCGACGAGGTGGTGATGCCGCCGATCGGGCTGCTGACATCGGGGATAGATTTCGCGCAGCTCAAGTGGGTGCTGAAGCCCGACAACCCGGCGACCAAGGCGAACGAGGAAGTGGCGGTGCACTACGGCGCCTTCCTCAACACCATGATCAAGTTCGTGATCGTGGCCTGGGTGGTGTTCCTGCTGGTCAAGCTGGTGAACACCATCCGCCGCCGCGATGCGGCCAAGCCGGACTCCGAGAAGGCCGCGCCCGGCCCGCAGGAGGCGCTGCTGATGGAGATCCGCGATCTCCTGAAGACCCAGGGCGAGAGCCGCACGCCGACGCGGCATTAGTCCAGACGTCCAGAACTCACGCGCCCGATCGATCCGGCGGGGGCGTTCGGAGAGAACCGGCGACCGGTCGCGGCTGTTCCGGCGCCCGCGGCCTTGCGGCTGGGCTGTCGAGGGCCTTTATCGGGGCCATGGCGGTCAGCGCGAAAATCTGCGGGGTGAGCACGCCCGAGGCGATCCGCGCGGCGCTGGCGGGCGGCGCGGCTTATCTGGGCTTCGCGTTCATCGAGGCGAGTCCGCGCAGGCTTCCGATCGAGGCGGCCGCCCGGCTGGCCGAAGCGGTCCGCGGGCGGGCGAAGATCGTGGCCGTCGCGGTCGATCCGACCGACGGCGACGTCGATCGCATCGCCGAAGGGCTTCGGCCCGACTTCATCCAGCTGCACGGGCGCGAGACGCCGGCCCGCGCGCGGGCGGTCGCCGCCCGCTCGGGCGCGGGTGTGATCAAGGCCCTTCCCGTCGCGGAGCCCGCAGACCTGGAGGCGGCGGCCGACTACGAGGCCGTGGCCGAGCACCTGATGTTCGACGCCAAGCCGCCGAAGGACGCCGAGCGCGCCGGCGGCCTCGGCGCGCCGTTCGACTGGAGCCTGCTCGCCGGCCGGGCCTTCCGCCGGCCGTGGTTCCTGGCGGGAGGGCTCAACCCCTGGAACGTCGCCGAGGCCGTGCAGCGCTCCGGCGCGCCGATGGTCGACGTTTCCTCTGGCGTGGAGCGCGGTCCCGGACTAAAGGACCCGGCCTTGATCACGGCGTTCCTGGACGCCGCCCGCAAGGCCTGACGCCCCAAGCGCACCCGT
>Ga0207695_10010664_pt1 | contig 11225 bp, 7 predicted proteins | sample KBSC54metaG_FD_184354 | JGI IMG/M metagenome (GOLD analysis project Ga0207695, IMG submission 184354) | Corn rhizosphere microbial communities from Kellogg Biological Station, Michigan, USA - KBS C5-4 metaG (SPAdes) (version 2) | ecosystem: Host-associated > Plants > Roots > Rhizosphere > Soil... | reverse complement strand
GGCGCCGGAGAAATCGGTGTTCGGCGCGCCGTAGGTGTGCAGGCTGGAATCGAACGACATCACGTTGAACAGCATGACGTCGTGCGGCACGCGGGTGCTGGCGTTGGCGACGGTCTGCAGGTGCGTAACCAGCGTGTTGGCCGCGCTGATCATCACGTCGAAGCGGGTGGTGGCGCCGGCCGACTGGGCCCGCGTCAGCCCCAGCGCCACGTCGGCGGGCGTGGTCGCCCCGCCCACATCGTGACAGGCGAAGGCGCAGGGCGGGTTGTCGCCCCCCGGAAAACTGGGCGCGGGGTCGCCAGGCTTCACCTGGTCCCAATTCGCCGTCACCCAGTTGGCGATCAGGCTGACGTCCGTCGGCGTCGCACCGACGATCATCGAGGCCGAGGAATCCATGACGATGTTCAGCTGCATCGTCACGCCGAAGTTGATGGTGGTGGTGGTCGTGGCGCTGACCGGGATCAGGGCGTTCTGCGCGCCGCACAGGGCCGAGAGGCCAGACAGCAGGCAGGGCGCGGTCGACGACGTCGCCATGCTGACCGTGTTCATCCGCATCGCCCCGGACGGACCCACGCAGTCGTTGGTGGCAGCGGTGCAGACATGGAAGGCGTCGATCTGCGCCGAGCTCTTGCGGAAGTCGGCCGTCAGCATGCCCATGGCGACCGCCTGCAGCTGGCTGACGCTGGCGGTGGGGTTGTTGGACACCTCGGTGGCCACCGCCAGGGCGGCCGCGTCGGTGGCGTCCTGCAGCGAGCTCCTGGTGGAGAAGGCGTTGGCGAGGTCCACCGCCATGAACACGAGCAGGATCAGCAACACGCCCACGAGCGCGAAGGTGATCGCCACATTGGCGTGGACGTCGCCGACGAACCGGCGAAGGCGGGAGATGGTCACAGCTTGCCGCAGCCCCAGCAGATGGGCCTTTGTACCGCCACAAGTTTAAGCGGATCGCTAACGCGGCCCTCCCCCTCGAGGGCTTCCGGCTTTACACAACTCGCCGTCACCCCGGGCGGAGCAGCCCTCTCAGCCGGTAGAGCGCGTCCATCGCCTCGCGCGGGCTCATGCCGTCGGGGTCGAGGTCGCCGAGCGCAACTTCCACGGGGCTCGGCCCGATTGGCGCAGGCGCGGCCACCCCTGGCCCGCTCGACGCGGCGGCGAACAGCGGCAGGTCGGCCAGACCCTCGTGCGTGGCCGCCTCGCTCTCCAGCCGGTCCAGCACCTGGCGGGCGCGGGCGATCACCGGCGGTGGCACGCCGGCCAGCTTGGCCACCTGCACGCCATAGGACCGGTCGGCCGGCCCGGGCCCCGCCTCGTGCAGGAATACCAGGTCGCCGTTCCACTCCTTGGCCTTCAGCGACAGGTTGGAGACGTGCGCCAGCCGCGTCTCCAGGGTCGCGAGCTCATGGTAGTGGGTGGCGAACAGCGCCCGGCAGCGGTTGGCGTCGTGCAGCGCCTCGGCGCAGGCCCAGGCGATCGCGAGACCGTCATAGGTGGCGGTGCCGCGTCCGATCTCGTCCAGGATCACGAACGACCGCGACGTAGCGCCGTTCAGGATCGCAGCGGTCTCCACCATCTCGGCCATGAAGGTCGAGCGCCCGCGCGCCAGGTCGTCGCTGGCCCCGACGCGGCTGTAGAGCCGGTCCACCACGCCCAGCCGCAGCGCGCGCGCCGGCACGAAGCAGCCGGCCTGGGCCAGCACCACCATCAGCGCGTTCTGGCGCAGGAAGGTCGACTTGCCGGCCATGTTCGGGCCGGTGACGATGGAGAGGCGCGCCCCGGCCTCGCCGGCGCCGTCGAGCCGGCAGTCGTTGGGGGTATAGGGCGCGCCGGCCCGCTTCACCGCCGCTTCCACCACCGGATGGCGCGCGCCCTCGGCGGCGAAGGCGAAGGATCGGTCGACCGTCGGCCGCACCGCGCCGGCCTCCTCGGCCCACTCGGCCAGGGCCGCGGCCACGTCCAGCGCCGCCAGGGCCCGCGCCGCGGCCTGGATCGCGGCGGCCCGACGCACGGCTTCCGCGCGCCAGCCCTCGAACACTTCCAGCTCCATGGCCAGCGCCCGGTCGGCCGCATGGGCGATCCTGGCGTCGAGGTCGGCCAGCTCGACCGTGGTGAAGCGGACCTGGTTGGCGAGGGTCTGGCGATGGATGAACTGGGCCGACAGCGGCGGGCGCAACAGCGGCTCGGCCTTGGCCGCGGTCGCCTCCAGGAAGTAGCCCAGCACCGCGTTGTGCCGCACGCGCAGGGCCACCCCGCTCTCGTTTTGCAGCCGCGCCTCCAGGGCCGCCAGAACCTGCCGGCTGTCGCCCTGCAGCGCGCGCGCCTCGTCCAGCGGCGGTCGCACGCCGGCAGCGACGAAGCCGCCGTCGCGCGCCTGGGCCGGCAGCTCGGCGTCCAGGCCATTGGCCAGGGCTTCGATGAAGGCCGCGAGTCCGGCGTCCGCCGCCAGCGCCCCGCGCGCCTCGGCGATCTCGGTCGGGGTCGGGGCCAGAGGCTCGCCGGCGGCGTCGAGAAATCCGCCCACCAAGGCGGCGGCCGCGAAGCCGTCCCGCAGGCATCCCAGATCACGCGGCCCGCCGCGGCCCAGCGCCAGGCGCGAGAGGGCGCGGGCCATGTCGCCGGCGCCGCGCAGCGTCGCCCGCAGGCGCTCGCGCAGGGTGCGCCGGGCCGCCAGCCACTCGACCGCATCCAGCCGGGCGTTGATCGCCTCGGGCGAGGTGAGCGGGCGGCCGAGCCTGGCGGCCAGCATCCGCGCGCCCGGGGCGGTGATGGTGCGGTCGATGGCGGCCAGCAAGGAGCCGGCGACAGAGCCACCGGTCGTCCGCTCGATCTCCAGGCTGTCGCGGGTGGCGGGGTCGATCGACATCACGTCGCCCTCGCCGGCCCGCCGCGGCGGTCCCAGCGCCGGCGCCCGGCCGCCCTGGGTCGCCTCCAGATGGGCGGCGATCAGGCCGAGGGCGGCGATCTCCGCCCCCGCCAGCGCGCCGAACCCGTCCAGCGTCTCGACCCCGTAGAGCCGCTTCAGGCGCGCCTCCGAGGCCGCCGGCTCGGCCAGAGCCTGGGCCATGGGCTGCACCACGCCGCCGGCGGCCTTGACCGCCGCATTCACCACCTCGTCCGCGAACAGCCGGTCCGGGACCAGGATTTCGGACGGGGCCAGCGCCGCCAGGGCCGAGCCGAGGCCGTCGCGCGCCACGACCAGCGACTCCACCTCGCCGGTGGAAAGCTCGACGCTGGCCACCGCCGCCTGCCCGGCCCGCACCGCGATCGCCGCCAGCCGGTTGGCGCCCCGCGCCTCCAGCAGGCCGTCCTCGGTCAGGGTGCCGGGCGTCACCACCCGCACCAGCTCGCGCCGCACCACCGATTTGGAGCCGCGCTTGCGCGCCTCGGCGGGGTCCTCCATCTGCTCGCAGACGGCCACCTTGAAGCCGGCGCGGATCAGCTTGGCGAGGTAGGCCTCGGCCGCGTGCACCGGCACTCCGGCCATCGGGATCGGCGCGCCGGCGTGGACGCCGCGGTGAGTGAGCGCGATGCCGATCGCCGCCGCGGCCCGGGCCGCGTCGTCGAAGAACATCTCGTAGAAGTCGCCCATGCGGAAGAAGATCAGCGCGTCGGGCTGGCGCGCCTTGGCCTCGAAGAACTGGGTCATCACCGGGCTCGCGCCGGCCGCGTCGGGGATGGCCAGGCCCGCAGGTGGAATCGGCGCGTTCATGGCCGCGAGGCTAGCGTTTGGCGCAGGGGGTTTGAACCCGCCTTGACGCGGGCCCGCCCGCGCCCGAACCTCGCGGTCCATGGTAGGCCTGCTTGACTATGCGATCGTCCCGGCCGGGCCCGGCGACGCCGCGGACCTGGCCCGGGTGCATGTGACCTCCTGGCGCGAGACCTACCCCGGCCTGCTGCCCCAGACCTACCTGAACGGCATGCGCACCAGCGCCCACGCCCGGCGCTTCCACCGCGACCTGATCGACGCGCGGCCGGGTGAACTGGTGCTGCTGGCGGAAGGGGCCGGGGGCCCGGTCGGCTATGCCGCGGGCGCCCTGCTGAAGGCCGCCCGCCGCCCGGCCGACTGCGAGGTCTTCACGCTCTACGTCCTGCGCGAGCACCAGTCGGCGGGCGTCGGCCGCGCGCTGCTGATCGCCGCGGCCCGCGCCTTCAGGGCCCAGGGGGCCGGCTCGCTGATGCTGAAGGTTCTGAGCGGCAACCGCCACGCCCGCGGCTTCTACGAGCACCTCGGCGGCGAGGCCTTCGCCGAACTCGGCCTGCACGGCTGGGGGCAGGGCCTGACCGAAACGGCCTACCGCTGGATGGACATCGCGGCGCTGACCTGACTCGCCAGAAAGGGCGTGAGCCTAGGTCTCCGCCCGGACGATGCCGTCCCAGAACTTCCGCGCCTTGTGGAAGAAGGTGGCGGTGCGCGGGTGCTGCTGCTCGCCGCAGAGGCCGGCGAATTCGCGCATCAGGTCCTTTTGCCGGGCGCTGAGCTTGGTGGGAGTCTCGATGAAAAGCTCCACCACCAGGTCGCCGCGCTCGCGCGAGCGCAGCGAGGGCATGCCGCGGCCCTTCAGGCGCACCGTGCGGCCGGTCTGGGCGCCTTCGGGCACCTTGACGCTGATCTTGCAGTTGCCGTCGCAGTTCTCGCCGCCGAGCAGGCAGGGCGCCTCCACGTCGCCGCCGAGCGCGGCGATGGTCATAGGCACCGGCACCGAGCAGAGCAGGTCCAGGCCGTCGCGCTCGAACAGCTCGTGCGGGCTCACCGACAGGAAGATGTAGAGATCGCCGCGCGGCCCGCCGCGCTGGCCGGCGTCGCCCTCGCCCGAGAGGCGGATGTTGGTGCCGTCGTCGACGCCCGGCGGGATGCGCACCGACAGCGTCCGCTCGCGGCGCACCATGCCGGCGCCGCGGCAGCCGCCGCAAGGGTCGAGGACCAGCCGCCCGGCCCCGCCGCAGCGCGGGCAGGTGCGCTCGATGGTGAAGAAGCCCTGGCTGGCCCGCACCCGCCCCTGGCCGCCGCAGCTGCTGCAGGAGGTGGGCTGGGTGCCCGGCTTGCAGCCCGAGCCGCTGCAGTCGTCGCAGGTCAGCGCCGCCGGAACCTTGATCTCCACGTCGGCGCCCGCATAGGCCTGCTCGAGCGAGATCTCGAGGTCGTAGCGCAGGTCGCCGCCGCGCGTCGGCCCCTGGGGCCGACGCTGGCCGCGGCCGAACATGTCGCCGAACGCGTCGCCGAACACCTCGTTGAAGATGTCGCGCACGTCGCTGAAGCCGGCGCCCTGGCCCTGGCCGTTCACCCCGGCATGGCCGAAGCGGTCGTAGGCGGCGCGCTTGTTCGGATCCGACAGGATCGAGTAGGCTTCGTTGATTTCCTTGAACCGACCGGCGGCTTCTTCGCAGCCGGAATTGCGGTCGGGGTGGTGCTCCATCGCGAGCTTGCGGAAGGCGGACTTGAGCGCGGCCCCATCGGCTTCGCGGCTCACACCCAGAACGTCATAGTAATCGCGCATCGAACCGTCAGAACATCTGGCGTTTCAAATAAAAATGGGAGACAGCCCGCTCCGCCGCAAGTCTTTCTGCGCGGAGCGGGCCACTTTGCCTGCGAAGGCGGCGGCGACGCTTCCCGAGGTCTCAAGATGACCGATGAGCCTCGGTCGCGCCATGAGCCAAACCGTCACATGTTCCCCCTGATGTTCAAGCCGCCGGCCGCTTAGGCCGACTTCTTGTCGTCCGACACCTCTTCGAACTCGGCGTCGACGACGCCTTCGTCCGCGGAGGACTCGCCCGCCGCGCCGGCCGCTTCCGCGCCGCCCGCCTGAGCCTTGTACATGGCTTCGCCGAGTTTCATCGAGGCCTGCATCAGGCTCTGCGTCTTGGCCTGGATGGCGCTGGAATCCTCCCCTTCCAGGGCGGACTTCAGCTCGCTCACGGCCGTCTCGATCGCCGCCTTCTCAGTGGCGTCGACCTTGTCGCCGTACTCGGCCAGGGCCTTCTCCGTGGTGTGGATCAGGGCGTCGGCGTGGTTCTTGGCCTCGACGACGTCCTTGCGGCGCTTGTCCTCGGCCGCGTGGGCCTCGGCGTCCTTGACCATCTGGTCGATGTCGGAGTCCGAAAGGCCTCCGTTCGCCTGGATGCGGATCGACTGCTCCTTGGTCGTCGCCTTGTCGCGCGCCGACACGTTGACGATGCCGTTGGCGTCGATGTCGAAGGTCACCTCGACCTGCGGCACGCCACGCGGGGCCGGCGGGATGCCGACCAGGTCAAACTGGCCGAGCAGCTTGTTGTCCTGCGCCATCGGCCGCTCGCCCTGGAAGACCCGGATCGTCACCGCGCTCTGGTTGTCGTCGGCAGTGGAGAAGGTCTGGCTCTTCTTGGTCGGGATGGTGGTGTTGCGCTCGATCAGAGGCGTGAACACGCCGCCAAGGGTCTCGATGCCCAGGGTCAGCGGAGTCACGTCCAGCAGCAGCACGTCCTTGACGTCGCCCTGCAGCACGCCGGCCTGAACCGCCGCGCCCAGCGCCACGACTTCGTCCGGGTTGACGCCCTTGTGCGGTTCGCGGCCGAAGAAGTCCTTCACCGCCTCCACGACCTTGGGCATGCGGGTCATGCCGCCGACCAGGACCACCTCGTCGATGTCGCTCTTCTTCAGGCCCGCGTCCTTCAACGCCTGCTCGCAGGGGCCGATGGTCCGCGAGATCAGGTCGTCCACCAGGCTTTCCAGCTTGGCGCGGGTGAGCTTGATGTTGAGGTGCAAGGGCCCGTTGGCGTTCATCGAGATGAACGGCAGGTTCACCTCGTACTGGGGCGTGGAGCTCAGCTCCTTCTTGGCCTTTTCCGCCTCTTCCTTCAGGCGCTGCAGCGCCAGCTTGTCCTTGCGCAGGTCGACGCCCTGCTCCTTCTTGAACTCGTCGGCCAGGTAGTCGACGACGCGAAGGTCGAAGTCCTCACCGCCCAGGAAGGTGTCGCCGTTGGTGGCTTTCACCTCGAAGACGCCGTCGCCGATCTCCAGGATCGAGACGTCGAAGGTGCCGCCGCCGAGGTCGTAGACGGCGATCTTCTTGCCGTCGCTCTTGTCGAGGCCGTAGGCCAGCGCCGCCGCCGTCGGCTCGTTGATGATCCGCAGCACTTCCAGGCCGGCGATCTTGCCGGCGTCCTTGGTGGCCTGCCGCTGGGCGTCGTTGAAGTAGGCCGGGACGGTAATCACCGCCTTCTCGACCTTCTCGCCCAGGTGCGCCTCGGCGTCCTGCTTCATCTTCTGCAGGATGAAGGCGCTGATCTGCTGCGGCGAATAGTCCTTGCCGTTGGCGCGGACCCACGCATCGCCGGTCGGGCCCTTGACGATCTCGTAGGGCACCATGCCCTTGTCCTTCTCGACCATCGGGTCGTCCCACTTGCGCCCGATCAGGCGCTTGATGGCGAAGAAGGTGTTGTTGGGATTGGTCACCGCCTGGCGCTTGGCCGGCTGTCCGACGAGGCGCTCGCCGTCGTCCTGGATCGCCACGACCGAGGGGGTGGTGCGCGCGCCTTCAGCGTTCTCGATCACTTTCGGCTGTTTGCCGTCCATGATGGCCACGCACGAATTGGTCGTGCCGAGGTCGATACCGATAATCTTGCTCATGCGAACTTCGTCTCGCTCCTTCTTGGCAAACGCCCGCGGGGGCCTTCAGGCTGAAGCGCCGGTTGCGGTCGTTCCCGTTCATCAAAGTCACTGCATCAGCGGGCCGGGGCCCGCCCGCGGGGTGCGTCGCCGGAGCGAACGCATCGCGTCGAACGGGGATATGGGGGCCTGAATGTCCCCTGCAAGGGCTTTACAACACGATCGAAACGCGCCCGGCGAGGCGGCGGATGCTAGGACCGCGCCCGTGATCTCGCCCGCAGTCCCCACTGGTTTCCGCCTCCTGCCCGGCCGGCTCGACGCGCGCCAACAGCTCAAGCTTGTGCAGGCCGTGGACTCAATTGCCCAGGCGGCCCCGTTCATCCGCCCGCTGACTCCCGGCGGCAAGCCGATGAGCGTGTTGCAGACCGGTTGCGGGCCGCTGACCTGGATCACCGACCGGAAAGGGTACCGATATGAGCCGGTCCATCGGACGACCGGACGGCCGTGGCCGCCGATGCCCTCGCTGCTGCTCCAACTCTGGGCGGAGCTTTGCGATGCCGGCACGCCCGCCGACGCCTGCCTGATCAACCGCTACGACGCCGGGGCCCGCATGGGCCTGCATCGAGATACCGACGAGGCCGAATTCGTCTTTCCGGTGCTCTCGATCTCCCTTGGCGACACGGCCATTTTCCGGATCGGGGGCCTCAGCCGCACCGACCCCACCCGCTCGCTGCGCCTCGCCTCCGGCGACGTGGTCGTCCTGGGCGGCGACGCCCGCCTCGCCTACCACGGTGTCGACCGCATCCTGCCCGGCTCGTCGCGGCTGGTCCCCGGCGGCGGACGGATCAACCTGACCCTGCGCCGCGCCCTGCCCTAGCTTCCCTCCGCTTGCGCGGACGAGCGTAGACTTTCAGCCCCGCAGCTTGCGCACCAGCGCTTCCAGGTCCCGCGCAAGCTGCGGGTCCGCCGCCCGAAGCTCGTCGATCCGGCGCACCGCATGCAGCACGGTGGTGTGGTCGCGGCCCCCGAACCGGCGGCCGATGTCCGGCAGCGAGCGGGTGGTGAGTTGCTTGGCCAGCCACATGGCGCACTGCCGCGGCCGGGCCACCGAGCGGGTGCGGCGCTCGCTGATCAGGTCGGCCTGCTTCAGGCCGAAGTGATCGGCGGTCGCCTTCTGGATGTCGTCCACCGTCACCCGCTTCTCGCCGCCGCGCAGGTGAGGCCCGAGGAACGACTGGGTCTCCTCCAGGGTCAGGCCGCCGACCCCGGCGCCGGCCCGCACGATCAGGGTGTTGAGCGCCCCTTCGAGCTCGCGGACGCTGTCGGTGAAGCGATCGGCCAGGAACTGCAGGATTTCCGGCCGGATAGAGGCGCCGACGCCCTGCTGGCGGCAGAGCAGCGCGGCCTTGCGCTCCAGGATGCCGAGGCGCAGCGTCCGGTCGGCCGGCTCGATGCCGCAGACCAGCCCGGCCGACAGGTGCGAGCGCAGCCGCGCATCGATCTCGGTCAAGGCCGACGGCGGCCGGTCGGCGGAGAACACCACCCGGCGGCCGTCCTCCATCAGGGCGGCGAGGGTGTGGAACAATTCCTCTTCAGTGCTTTGTTTGCCGCCGATGAAGTGCACGTCGTCGATCAGCAGCAGGTCGGCCGTACGGAGCTCCTCCTTGAAGGCCGCCGCCTGGCGCTCCATCAGGGCGCGCACGAAGGACGACAGGAACCGTTCGGCGGTGAGGTAGACCACCTTCTTGTCCGGCGCCGTGCGCATGGCCTCCCAGGCCAGGGCGTTCAGCAGGTGGGTTTTCCCGAAGCCATAGGCGCCGTGGAACACCACCGGGTTGAAGTGACCGTCCGCCCAGGACGCGACCCGCCGCGCGACGGCGTAGGCGAATTCGTTCGATGGCCCCGGCACGAAGGCGTCGAAGGTGAAGCGCTCCTGCAATCCATGCGTCCTCGACGCGCGGGCCGCGCCTACCGGCGCGATCGCGGGGCTGTCGGTGGAGACCGGCGTCATGGCCTCGATGGCGATCGGCTCGATTTCGGCCGGCCGGCCGGCCGCCTCACCGCCGCAGGCCTCGAACTCGATGCGGGACTTCAGGCTCAGCACCCGGCCCTCGGGGTCGTTCTGCGCCCAGAGCTCTCCGATCCGGCGCCAAGCGTAGCGGCGGATCCAGTCGCGGGCGATGCCGGTGGGCGTCACAAGGCACAATCCGCCGTCCACCGTCGTCCGCAGGCAGGCCTGCGCCAGCCAGGACCCGTAGGTGTCATCGCCCAGTTCGCTCTTCAGCGCCGTGCTGGCCTTGACCCACACCGTCCCCGCCGGGGTCACGGACTCCATGCCCGCCAATCCCTTGGTCGCCATTCGCCCCATCCCGATCTTTTCCCTCCATCCATTGGTCGGATGGAGGTCGGCCGCACGCCCCCCCGTCCGGCCGCAAATCCCCTAAGTTCTAGACGCAAGTTCCCCATCGCGGAGGCCGCCCGTCTCGGCCCCCGGTCTTTTTCCGTACAATGTGAAAAGCGGTAGAGGGCGAAGAGTACGCCCGCGGAGGACGCGGTCAACGCCGATTTCGGGGGGTCACGAACGAAAAAATCGTTGACATTCTCGCGGGCCAAACGCCGTCCCGAAAAACGCATTTCGGCCATAATCGGAGCCTGACAATAGGTCGCAGGCGTCGCATTTCCAGGCATGGCTGCGCCGCTGGCCACGCTCAAGGTGGCCAAAAAACTCTATAACGATTTCAGCTAGATGGCCGGCAGTCGCCGGAAAACTAGGCGACCTGCAGCTTCTTCAGCCGCGCCGCAAGGCGCGCCACTTTGCGCGAGCCGGTGTTCTTGTGCAGCACACCCTTCGAAACGGCACGCATGAGCTCGGACTGAGCCACCACAAATGCGGCCCGGGCCTCCCCCGCGTCTCCGGCGGAGAAGGCTTCTTCGAACTTGCGGACGAACGTTCTCACCCGCGACCGGCGCGCCGTGTTGACCTCAGTGCGACGGGCGATCTTGCGGATCGCCTTCTTGGCGCCGGGGTTATTGGCCATTGCGTACTGCTCTCAGGCGAAGGCGCCCCGCAGGGGGCGCCCGGGAAAAAGGAGGCGGCGATATACGCCGAAGGCAGCGCGAGGGTCAATGCGCCCCGTGTCGGCGGCGTGGCGCCGCAGCCTCAGGGCCCCTCCACCTGCACGCCGTCGGCCCGCAGCAGCGCCGGCACCCCGTCCGGGCCGATCAGGTGTCCGGCGCCCACCACCGCCACCACCACGCCGGGATGGCGCAGCCAGCTGCGGATCTGCTTGGCCCAGCGGCGGTTGCGCTGGACGATCAGGCGGTCATACACCACCGGCGAGGCCCGGCGCAGCGGCGTCAGGACGTCCAGCTCCAGCCCCGCCACGTCCGCCTTCATCCACTCGTCGACCACCCGGCGGTAGGTGTCAGGGTCGTCCTCGATCTCGTGCAGGGTGTAGACCAGCGAGGCGAGCTGGGCGTCGAGCGGCGCGCCGGCCAGGAACCCCACCTGCTGGCGCGCGGTCTCGAACGCCCGGCGCTTCGCCGTCGCCGCCGCCACGGCCTGGATCTGCTCCTCGACGCCATTGGAAGAGTCGGCGCCGTTCTGGGCGTCGGCGGCCAGCGACAGGGTGACCTCCGCCCGCCA
>Ga0207695_10010662_pt1 | contig 11226 bp, 9 predicted proteins | sample KBSC54metaG_FD_184354 | JGI IMG/M metagenome (GOLD analysis project Ga0207695, IMG submission 184354) | Corn rhizosphere microbial communities from Kellogg Biological Station, Michigan, USA - KBS C5-4 metaG (SPAdes) (version 2) | ecosystem: Host-associated > Plants > Roots > Rhizosphere > Soil... | reverse complement strand
CAGGGCCCAGGAGAACAGGACCGTGATCGCGATCGCCACCGCGAAGCCGACGAGCAGAGTCAGCAGGGCGCGCCGGATCACGCGCGGCCGGCGACGGATGATGCCGACGCAGAGCGCCGCCAACGGCCCGAACTCGGGCCCCACCACCATCGCGCCGACGATGAGGATCGGCTGATCGAGCAGGATGCCGAGGGCCGCGATCATCGCCGCGACCGAGATGAAGACGAGGAACGTCGGTGAGAGATGGGTCTCTTCACCCGAGCGCTGCTCGAGCTGCTCCCAGATCACGGATTCTGAGCCATCGCCCGGCACCAGCAACTCGGCGCGATCTGCGGCGGCCGACAGGGTCACGGCAACATCGTCGAGCGCGATCGCGCCGCGTTCGGCGAGCCCGGACTTCTCCAGCTTCTCGACCAGTTCGCTTGCCGACTCCCGCACCACGTCGCAGATGACCACGTCGCCGGCGGGCGAGACGGCCGCGCCGCGGTGCAGAACCAGGTTGGCCGTGCCGGGGTCGTCCTCGAGCTGCTTCACGATGGTGTCAGTGAGGTCGGGTGGCGAGATCAGGCGCAGGTGCATCATGGGGCGGCTCCGGGGTCGAAGGTGGTGACGGTCGCGCCGGGCAGGCGCGCGCCCATGATGGCCACGGCATCCGGGCTCTCGTCGATGAGCAGGTAACGGCGGCCGAGTGCTCCCGCGACAGCACCAGTCGTGCCGCTGCCGGCGAAGAAGTCGAGCACCAGGTCGCCGGGGGCGCTCGAGGCCTGCACGATGCGGCGCAGCACCCCCTCCGGTTTCTGGGTGGCATAGCCGGTGCGCTCGGTGCCGTTCGTGCTCACGATCGTGTGCCACCAGACGTCGGTCGGCAGCTTGCCGCGGGCGACCTTCTCGGGTGTGACCAAGCCCGGCGCCATGTACGGCTCCCGGTCGACTGCCTCACTGTCGAAGTAGTACCGCTCCGGATTCTTCACGTAGACCAGGATCGTGTCGTGCTTGGCCGGCCAGCGGCGCGTGCTCTTGGCGCCGTAGTCGTAGGCCCAGATCAGTTCATTGAGAAAGCTGTCTCGGCCGAACAGCGCGTCGAGCGCGACCTTCGCGTAGTGGGCTTCGCGGTAGTCGAGGTGCAGGTACAGGCTGCCCTGATCGTCGAGCAAACGCCATGCTTCGTGAAGCCGGGGCTCGAGAAAGGCCCAGTAGTCGTCGAAGCGGTCGTCGTAGCGCGACAGCATGCCCTTGACGGTGTCGTAGCTGTTGCCGCCGAAACCCTGGCGGGCGCCGTCCGGTGCGCGGGTCGTGCTGATCGACTGCCGACGCTGCACGCGGCCGGTGTTGAACGGCGGATCGAGGTAGATCAGGCGGAACGCGGCATCCGGCAGCCCAGCGGTGACCGCGAGATTGTCACCGAGCACGATCGTGTCGGGACCCTCGGGGTTCCAGCTGAATGCCACGGGCCGACATTAACAGCGCAGTAGCCTCGAGCCGTGGATGCTGCGGACGACGAGGCGGTGCCCGAGCCGACCTTGGCGGTCGGCGTCGGCCCCTGGCCGGGCGGACCCGATGCCTGGCCCACCGACCCGCGCTACGACCGTGACCTGCTGGCGAACGGCGACGCGCGCAATGTCGTGGACCGCTTCCGCTACTGGACCGTCGAAGCCATCGTCGCCGAGCTCGACACCCGGCGGCACGGCTTCTCGGTCGCCATCGAGAACTGGCAGCACGACATGAACATCGGCTCGATCGTGCGAACGGCCAACGCGTTCCTGGCCGAGACCGTGCACATCGTCGGCCGCAAGCGCTGGAACAAGCGCGGCGCCATGGTCACCGACCGCTATCAGCACATCGTGCACCACGAGTCGATCGCCGAGCTGGTCGGATTCGCCCGTGAGACCGGCCGCCCCATAGTGGCGGTCGACAACGTGCCGGGGGCCGTGGAGGTGGGGAAGTTCGCGTTTCCGGAGCGCTGCATCCTGCTGTTCGGCCAGGAGGGGCCGGGCCTGACCGCGGATGCGTTGGATGCGGCAGATGCAGTGGTCGAGATCCGGCAGTTCGGGTCGACCCGGTCGCTCAATGCCGCCGCGGCTGCCGCGATCGTGATGCAGGCGTGGCTGCAGGACTGGGGCTCGGCCGGCCGGTAGGTTGCGATCCCGTTGCTGAGAACTGCTAGGGTTCCGCCAACTCCCGTCGTCCCAGGAAGAGGTCGCGTGTTCACCTCGATAAACCCGAGCCATCGTCCGTTCTGGTACGCGGCGGTCACCACGCTAATCGTCGTGGCGGGCGTGCTCACCCCGACCGCCGCGAACGCAGACGCTCATATCTACACTGTCTCGGGCCAAGCGTGGTTGGGGACAGTTGGCACCCCGGCACCAGCCGGGATCCCTGTCTACATGAACGACTCCGGCGGGTCGCTCCACGCTCAGACAACGACAGACGCCACGGGCCACTATTCGCTCACGACCTCCACGGGAAGCGACTTTGGCGTGTTCAGCGTGCTGGTTGAGCCAGGCACCGGCAACGAGGTTGCGGAGTCCGAACGGACCCCAATCACCCTGAGTGGAGGCGTCGACCCGGTGGTCGACGTGACACTGATCTACCTGCCGGCGTTCAAAGGGACGGTGACCAATCAGGCGGGGGCACCACTTTCGAACATCGAGGTCCACGCCGACATTTACGATCACTCTTCCGGCGATTTCGTGAGAACCGTCTCGACCACGACCGTCGCCGACGGGACGTACTACTTTGTTGACCGTGAGTCGAGAACGGGGCCTGTCGACGCGGTGGTCTATTTCATCGATCCATCGGGCACGTATGCGAGTACTGCCTGGAACGAACTGAATCCCGCCGACTACTACGGTGATGGCGTCGACGTCCTCTCGCTCCCGCAGATCCCGGTAGTAAGCGGCATCAACGCGCACATGCCTCGTGCGGGCACGATCACTGGCGCGCTCGCCGCACCGGGCTACTCGGCAGACGATCTCAATGACGTCGGCCTCGAGTTGCTGATCTACAGCCACGACGCCGCAGACTGGGTTGTTGCCGATGGTGGCGGGCTGCCGGGGGGCGGCGCTTTTTCGATTCCAGACATCTACCCTGACAACTACCGGATCCGCGCCTATTACGACGGCCCGAACGGCGTGGTGGAGGTCACCTCGCCGACCTTCTCGGTCGCCGCGGGCCAGTCCCGTGCCATCGGAACGCTGACCCTGCCGTCACCGCGCCCTGTGCTGGTCACGCCGCCGACGGTTTCGGGCACGCCAACCGTCGGATCCACGTGGAGCCTCGACCACGGCCAATGGACCGGGGCAACGAGCTACGTCCAGGCCTGGCTGCGCTGCTCGGGCCCCGTGACGACGAACTTCACCGCCGTCCCGTCCGGATGCACCGCGATCCCCGGTGCGTCGGGGACGAGCTATCTGACGACGACGGCCGATGCGGGAAAGTACGTCACCGCCCAGGTCGCCGCGGTCGGCCCGTACAGCTCATCGTTGTCGGGCGCGGTCAGCACGACTCCGCTGCCGGGTCCGACGCCGCCCGTCAACACGACGGCTCCCACGGTCAGCGGGTCCGCCGCCGTCGGCGCCACGTGGACGCTCGACCGGGGCAGCTGGACCGGCGATCCGGCTCCGACGTTCGTGCAGGCGTGGTTGCGGTGCACGTCGCCGGTGGCCGCCACCTGGACGACGATCCCCTCCGGGTGCACCTCCATCAGTGGCGCCGGCAACGCGACGTATGTGACGACGAGTGCGGATGCGGGCAAGTATCTGGTGGCGCAGGTCGGTGCGGTGAACTCGGCGGCGACGGTCCTGATCGGCACGTCGGGCACTGTTCAGATCCCTGGGCCGACTCCGCCGGCGGTGACGGTGGCTCCGAGCGTTTCTGGTGCGGCGAGCGTCGGGTCGACGTGGACGTTGGACACGGGCACGTGGTCGGGTACGCCGGCTCCGACGTTCGTGCAGGCGTGGTTGCGGTGCAGCTCGGCGGTGGCCGCCACCTGGACGGCGATCCCTGCGGGGTGTGTTGCGATCAGTGGGGCACGTGGGTTGACGTATGTGACGACGAGTGCGGATGCGGGCAAGTATCTGGTGGCGCAGGTCGGTGCGGTGAACTCGGCGGCGACGGTCCTGATCGGCACGTCGGGCACTGTTCAGATCCCTGGGCCGACTCCGCCGGCGGTGACGGTGGCTCCGAGCGTTTCTGGTGCGGCGAGCGTCGGGTCGACGTGGACGTTGGACACGGGCACGTGGTCGGGTACGCCGGCTCCGACGTTCGTGCAGGCGTGGTTGCGGTGCAGCTCGGCGGTGGCCGCCACCTGGACGGCGATCCCTGCGGGGTGTGTTGCGATCAGTGGGGCACGTGGGTTGACGTATGTGACGACGAGTGCGGATGCGGGCAAGTATCTGGTGGCGCAGGTCGGTGCGGTGAACTCGGCGGCGACGGTCCTGATCGGCACGTCGGGCACTGTTCAGATCCCTGGGCCGGCCCCACTCGTCGCCCCGGCCAACACTTCCGCTCCGACCGTGGATGGCACCGCTACGGTCGGGTCGACGTGGACGCTGAATGTCGGCAGCTGGACGGGCAATCCGGCCCCCACCTACGTTCAGGCCTGGTTGCGCTGCAGCGCTCCGGTGACGACCGTCTTCACCCAGGTGCCGTCGGGATGTGTGGCGATCTCTGGGGCACACTCGCTCACCTACGTGACGACCGACGCAGACAACGGCAAATGGATCACCGCTCAAGTGGGGGCGGTGAACTCGGTGGGGAGCGCCCTGTCCGGCGCGGTCAGCACAACGGCGATCGGGGCATCCAGCTGACAACCGATACGATGGGGTGTAATCCCGCCACTCGTGTTTGAGGGAGTCCGCCATGCCCGCGATCGTTCTCATCGGCGCCCAATGGGGCGATGAAGGCAAGGGCAAGGCCACCGACTTGCTCGGCAGCCGCGTCGACTACGTGGTCAAGTTCAACGGCGGCAACAACGCGGGCCACACGGTGGTGATCGGCGACGAGAAGTACGCGCTGCACCTGCTGCCCAGCGGCATCCTGACCTCCGGTGTCACGCCGGTCATCGCCAACGGCGTGGTGATCGACATCGAGGTGCTGTTCGACGAGCTCGACGCGCTGATGGCGCGCGACGTCGACGTGTCGAAACTGCTGATCAGCGCGAACGCGCATGTGATCACGCAGTACCACCGCACGCTCGACAAGGTGACCGAGCGCTTCCTCGGCAAGCGGCAGATCGGCACGACCGGCCGCGGCATCGGACCGGCGTACGCCGACAAGATCAACCGGGTCGGCATCCGGATTCAAGACCTGTTCGACGAGAACATCCTGCGCCAGAAGGTCGAGGGCGCTCTCGACCAGAAGAACCATCTGCTGGTGAAGGTGTACAACCGCCGGGCGATCTCGGTCGACGAGGTGGTGGCCGAGCTGCTGGGCTACGCGGACCGGTTGGCGCCGATGGTGGCCGATACCGGCCTGGTGCTCAACCAGGCGCTCGATGCCGGCGAGACCGTGCTGTTCGAGGGTGGCCAGGCGACCATGCTGGATGTCGACCACGGCACCTACCCCTTCGTCACCTCGTCCAACGCCACCAGCGGCGGTGCCGCGACCGGCTCGGGCGTCGCGCCCAATCGCTTCGACCGGGTGATCGGGATCGTGAAGGCGTACACGACCCGTGTCGGCTCGGGACCGTTCCCGACCGAGTTGTTCGACGAGTCTGGCGAGTTCCTGCGCGCGAATGGCTTCGAGTTCGGCACCACCACGGGCCGACCGCGCCGATGCGGCTGGTACGACGCGCCGATCGCGCGGTACGCCGCACGCATCAACGGCATCACCGACTTCGTGCTCACCAAGCTGGATGTGCTGACCGGGTTGGAGACCATCCCGGTCTGCGTCGCGTACGACGTGCGGGGCGTGCGGGTCGACGAGGTGCCGGTGAATCAGAGCGACTTCCATCACGCCGTGCCGATCTACCAGGAGTTCCCCGGCTGGTCGGAGGACATCACCGGTGTCACGTCATTCGACGAACTGCCCAAGAACGCACGGGACTACGTGCTGGCGGTCGAGGCGATCAGCGGCTCGCGCATCTCGGCGATCGGCGTCGGGCCGGGCCGCGACGCGATCGTCGTGCGGCACGACCTGCTGGGCTGAGTTCAGTCGGCTCGGTGACTCCGCCGCTCACCCGATCGCGTTGACCAGCAGCTGAGCCAGCTCGACGCCGATCGCGCCGCTGGCGACGACGATGAGCAGACTGCGCGCTCCGTCGGCCACGGTCGGGACCAGGGTGCCGGCCGGCTCCGGCTCTTCAGACGGGATGGGTCCGCGCCGTGCCCTCGGCCCGGGTGTGAAGCGGCGTCCGCGGATGTCGACCGTTCCGACGATCGCCCGCCGCGGATCCCTCCAGAGGACGATCGCCGCCGGGATCGTGCCCATCACCACGAACAGCGCTCCGCAGACGATGAAGCCCCAGCCGATTCCCGCCGCGAAGGCACCGATGAAGAATGCGACGCCGAATCCGAGAAAGGCGAGAGGGAAAGCCCAGGAGGTCAACGGAGTTCCGAAGCCGCCGCCGAGGTATCCCCCGATGGCGAGGGCGCCGATCGCGAGCGGAAGCGGCACCATGATGAGCCAACTCGCGTCCGGGCACGGGGTGCGCACGTCGAACGGGCCGCCGGTCGCACAGTTCGTGGCGCCGAGGCCCAGGATCGACGCAGCCACCAGCAGCAGCAGCGTGAAGCAGAACGCGAACAGGAGCCACGAGAACGCAGAGGCGCCCACCCGCACCGCAGCAGCGCGCGTCACGAGTCTCAGCCGTGCGATCCCGCGGCTGCGAAGATCTGCATCGCGAGGTAGACCCCCAGGCCTCCGAAGAGGATCAGGATGCCGAGGCTCGATGCCCAGTCGCGGAAGGTCGGCGCGATCGGCGCGGGGTGGGCGGGGTCCTGGGCATCCGGGTCGGCGGCTTGAAGGCCCGGGTACGGCTGGTTGCGCTCGCCGGCCTGGGTGAAGCTGTAGATCGAGCGATGCCCGGTGTCGCGGGTGATGAACGGCGTCCCGTCGGCGTTCGTGGTTCCGAGGAAGAAGCCCTGCGGATCAGCGCGCAACTCCAGCCAGAGCGGAACGCCGCCCATCAGCACGAACATCACCGCCAGCAGGTCGAAGACGATGCCGTCCAGTCCCGAGAACACGCCGGAGGCCCCGAAACAGAGACCGAGGCCGATGAAGAGGATCGGCCACGCCCACGAAATCAGGGGAGTGCCGAAGCCCTGCGCGACCAGGGCGCCGATCCCGACGGCGATCAGCCCGCCGAAGATCGACCCCGGCGTGGTCAGCGTCACCACATCGGGGCATTGGGTCTGGATGACGTAGGCGCCACCCGAGGCGCAGAACCCTCCGAGCCCCATCACGATGATCGCGCCGCCGGCGAGCAGGGTGAAGCAGAACGTGTACAACAACCATGAGGCCGCGGAGCCGAGGTACCTCCAGAGCGGGCTGGTCAGTCGGGGCATGGCGACACCGTAGCGGATGCCAGGATGGAACGGTGCCCGCCATCCGCCCCGCCCGCGAAGCGCTGATCGGGCGGTTCATCCGCCTCGAGCCCTTCCGGCTCGATCATCTGCCCGGACTCTGGACCGCTCTGGGCCGCCCGGAGGTGTTCGCCGGTGGTTACGGCGGCGGGCCGGAGGGGCTGCCGGTGGACGAGGCGGCGTTCCACGAGTGGGCGCCGAACTACTTTCCGCACACCCGCGGCAACACCTACGTCGCAGTGGTGCGCGGGGGAGCCCACGACGGCGAGGTGGTCGGGGCATCCAGTCTCGCGGATTTCGACGAGGTCAAGGAGCACGCGCACATCGGCTGGACGGGCTGGGACCCTCGCGTCTGGGCCACGCAGGTGAATCCAGAGGCCAAGTTGCTCATGCTCGGTCTCGCTTTCGATCACGGCTACGGCCGCGTCAAACTGCAGGCCGACGATCGCAACAGCCGCTCGAAGGCGGCCATCGCCAAGCTCGGCGCGCAGTTCGAGGGCGTCGCCAGGCGAGACACTCTGCGGGCGGACGGCACGTGGCGCGACACGGCCATCTTCTCGGTGCTGATCGACGAGTGGCCGGGCGTGCGGGCCGGTCTCGAGGCGCGGTTGGAGCCGTGGGGCGAGCGTCCGGTCGAGTTCCGCAGCATCTAGGCTCGATCCATGAGCGACCGACCGGGACCGGATGACGCCACGGCCGATGCTGCGGCAGAGCTGGCTGCGATCCGCCTGAGCATCGACAACATCGATGCGGCGCTCGTGCACATGCTCGCCGAGCGGTTCAAGTTCACGCAGAAGGTCGGACGGCTGAAAGCCGCCAGCGGGATGCCGCCCTCCGACCCCGAGCGCGAGCGCGTGCAGATCGCACGGCTGCGAGAGATCGCGATGGAGGCCCAGCTCGATCCGGCCTTCGCCGAGAAGTGGTTCAACTTCGTAGTGGCCGAGGTCATCCACCACCACGAGCAACTGGCTACGGGCGCCATCGCCACCTCGCCGGACGCCGACACCGTCTCGTGAGCTGGGACCCTCGACACCTGCCGTCGGCGGCAGGGCGCACCTTCGTCGTCACCGGGGGTAACGCCGGGATCGGGTATTTCACTGCCGAGCAGCTGGCGTCGGCGGGCGCGCGCGTGGTCCTGGCGTCGCGCTCGGCGGAGAAGGCTGGCCGCGCGGTCGCCTCGATCAGCGCGCAGGTGCCCGGTGCGGCGCTCGAGATCGTGCCGCTCGACCTGAGTTCGCTGTCGTCGGTGGCCGACGCGGCTGCGCGACTGCGCGCGCTGGGCGCGATCGACGGCCTCATCAACAATGCCGGGCTGGTGAGCCCTCCCGCCCGGCGCGCGACAACCGAAGACGGGCACGAGCTCATCGTCGGCACCAACTTCTTCGGGCACTTCGCGTTGACCGCGCAGCTCTGGCCGACGATGTCGCCGACGGCGCGGGTCGTCGGTCTCGGCAGCATGGCGACCAGATTGGTGCGGCTCGACCCCAGCGACCTGCTCAGCGATCGGCGTTACCGACCGTTCCGTGCCTACGCATTCTCGAAGCATGCCGTGCATGGCTTCGCCTTCGAGCTCGACCGCCGGATCCGCGCGGCCGGCGAGCACCGCCTCTCGCTGCTGGCGCATCCGGGATTCTCGGTCGACGGACTCGCGCAGCGCCGCCCGGGCGTCAACGACATCTCACGCAGCGAGCGGATCAGGGACGGCGTGCTCGCCCTCGCGGCGCAGGGCAAGCACCAGGGCGCGTGGCCGACGGTGCGCGCCGCCCTCGACCCGGATGCGGTGAGCGGCCAGTTCTACGGCCCCTCGCGGAACATGTCCGGCCCGCCGGTCGTCATGGCGCCCGTGGTCTCGAGTGCGACCCCGGAGTTCGGTGCTCACCTCTGGGCGCTGGCCGAGGAGCGCACGGGCGTGACCTTCACCGTCTGAGCCAGCACGGCCGCGAGAGTACGCTTTCGCCCGGCTATCAGCACCGAAAGTACGCACTTTCGCGTACTTTCGCGGGTCGGGTGGAGCGAGCGGAGCGGGCTACTCCGAGATGCGGCCACCGCGGGGAGCCCCGTGCACTCCGGCACCGCTGAGGTCGGCCGCGTAGCCGACCACCGGGCCGAAATGCTCGGCCATGGTCGCACGTGACGTGGCGCGCAGCTCCTCCAAGGAGACCGTGAACAGGTCCTGCACCTCGAGGGCCGCGCCGACACCTTCCGCGCCGCGATCGGTCACGCCGATGCGCGCGACCGGGAAACCGCGGCCCTCGCAGAGACGGAGGAACTTCACGTCCTCCTCGCGCGGAACCGCGACGACGGCGCGCGCACCGGACTCGCTGAACAGGGTGGTCAGGGCATCCACCTGATCGCGTTCGATCAGCTCGTCGAGCCAGACCCGAGCGCCGATGCCGAAGCGCAGGCAGCCGTCGACCAGCGCGACGGCCAGGCCGCCGTCGGCGAGATCGTGCGCGGCGTTGAGCAGACCCTCGTGCGCCGCGGCCGCGAGCAGCCCGGCCAGCTCCTTCTCGCGCTTCAGGTGCGGCTTCGGCGGGTGCCCGCCCAGATGCCCGTGGATGACGCCCGCCCAGGCCGATCCGTCGAGTTCGAGGTGGGTGCTGCCGAGCAGGTAGAGGTTGTCGCCGGAGTCCTGCCAGCCCGAGGGGACCCGGCGCCCGACGTCGTCGATCACTCCCATGGCCGCGACCACCGGGGTCGGGTGGATCGGCACGTCGCCGGTCTGGTTGTAGAAGCTCACGTTGCCGCCCGTGACCGGGATGCCCAGCTCGAGGCAGGCGTCGGCGAGGCCCTCGACGGCTTGGCTGAACTGCCACATCACCTCGGGGTTCTCGGGCGAGCCGAAGTTGAGGCAATCGCTGACCGCCACCGGCGTAGCGCCGGTGACGGCGACGTTGCGGTACGCCTCGGCCAGGGCGAGTTGCGCACCGGCGTACGGATCGAGGTAGGCGTAGCGGCCGTTCGCGTCGGTCGCCAGGGCGACGCCGAGGCCGCTCTCTTCGTCCACCCGGATCATGCCCGCGTCGTCCGGGTAGCTGAGCGCGGTGTTGCCGAGCACGTAGCGGTCGTACTGGCTGGTGATCCAGCTCATGTCGGCGAGGTTGGGGCTGCCGACCAGGGCCAGCAGCTGGGCCTTGAGGGCGGGGCCGTCGGCAGGGCGCGGCAGGGCGGCCGCCGAGTCCGCGTTGAGCGCGTCGATCCAGGCGGGGCGCGCGACCGGGCGGTCGTAGACCGGGCCGTCGATCGCGACGGTGCGGGGGTCGACGTCCACGATGGTCTCGCCGTGCCAGGTGATGACCAGTCGCCCGGTGTCGGTGACCTCGCCGAGCACGCTGGTCTCGACATCCCACTTCTTCGTGACGGCGAGGAAGCCCTCGAGCTTGCCGGGCTCGACGATCGCCATCATGCGCTCCTGGCTCTCGCTCATCAGGATCTCTTCGGCGGTCAGCGAGGGGTCGCGCAGCAGCACCTCGTCGAGCGAGACCTGCATGCCGCCGTCGCCGTTGCTGGCCAGTTCGCTGGTGGCGCACGAGATGCCGGCGGCACCGAGGTCCTGGATGCCCTGCACCAGGTCGCCCGCGAACAGTTCGAGGCAGCACTCGATGAGCACCTTCTCGGCGAAGGGGTCGCCCACCTGCACGGCGGGTCGCTTGGTCGGCCCGCCGGCGCTGAAGGTGTCCGAGGCGAGAATGGATGCCCCGCC
>Ga0207695_10010659_pt1 | contig 11227 bp, 8 predicted proteins | sample KBSC54metaG_FD_184354 | JGI IMG/M metagenome (GOLD analysis project Ga0207695, IMG submission 184354) | Corn rhizosphere microbial communities from Kellogg Biological Station, Michigan, USA - KBS C5-4 metaG (SPAdes) (version 2) | ecosystem: Host-associated > Plants > Roots > Rhizosphere > Soil... | reverse complement strand
AGATATCGGTTCACACGGTTCAAATCCCGACGAGGTCCGGTCAAGAACCTCAGTGGAGGTTCTACGCGGCGCGGCCTCCGCGGTTTACGAGAATTTGGCACCGCTCTACCGGCACCGACAAACAATTTCGCTCATGCCAGACCGGCAACTCGCGCCGCAAACATCAAATGCGGTTTCTCCACCATGGGGAATCGCCTTGTTGTAGGACAAGTGTCATGCGGAGGAAACGCGATCACTTTGCTCCAGATCGCGGAGCGAGCCGTGATATCAGCGCCGTGCGCGAGAACGATTTTCACACCTTTGGGATGCTTGTGCGCTACTGCCCACATGAGCTCCGCCTGGTTACGCGCCTTCCCATTCACATTCGCGTCCTTATTCGCCAACAACTGAACGACGTCCGGATAACCGCCGCGAAAGTTCTTCCTTTGGGCCCGTCTTTTCGCGCGCGTCGTAGCGCGCTCATTGTTTACTTTTGGAGTTTCTTGAGCGCCGATCCCTTGTGCATGGCCAGATGATCGGTGGTGTCGCTTTTGATCAAATACTGCGGCTCCTCCTTCGAGGCATGGACCGTGTATCCCTTGAACGTAATGGTTGAGGTGATCTTTTTCTTGATCGTTCCCCGGACATGGCCGGCTTCCGAGTTCCATCCCACATGATCTCCAACTTTAAGGTCCTTCTTCATCGGTATGGTCTTCTCCTCACTTTCATGGTCCACCTTTCCTGGGTCTCCTAAAGGATCTCCACGAGAAAGTACCTCAGCGGCGCATCTTGATCACCAATCGCATTCGCCCTGCATTTGACGCTTGCCTTGAACCTTTTTCCACGGCACGTACAGGTCGTGCTCGAATCGCAGCGAGGACTGTCTTGGGCGCGGCTACACCAAACCCCGCGAATCAGATTCCCGCCTCTTGGCTGAGATACTGATAATCTTCCCGCCATCCGCCTTGGCCCTTACCAAGATGTGCGTAGTTCTCGATGAATTCGATTGCGCGGATGTATTTGACCATCCTGAAACCAAGTTGTGTCTCCACGCGCAGGCGAAGCGGCGCTCCGTGGTTAATCGGGAGCGATTGACCGTTCATTTCGTAGGCCAGAATTGTCTGCGGATCTTTCGCCAACTCTAAGCGAATCGTTCCGTAGAAGTATCCCGGTCCGTGCCCGTGCGGCTCGGATGTAGATTTGTTGTCGAACCCGTGGAAGGCGATGTATCTAGCGGATGGAAGCGGGCGGCAGAGTGCCACGATATGATGCAGCGATACGCCACCCCACTCCGCTACGCCGGACCATCCCTGGATGCAACAGTGCTTGGTAATCTGAGTTTGTTTCGGCATTGCCCGGAGGTCCGCCAGCGTCAGGCGCAGCGGTCTTTCGACCAATCCGCCGGCCTCCAGAATGTAATTGGCGAATTGGTCGCGCGCCAGTGCCAAATAACGCTCGTCGTTCGGTGCGCGCCCGTTGACCCAGAAGTATGGCGAGATGTCCCTATGTGAGTAATGCTGCGCGGAGAGTAGATGGCCGAAAAGCAATGTGCGCACGGGATCGGTGATCGCCTGAGTGGCGTTCTGGACAAAGCGCGGGCGGCGTAGCGAACACACCGTCGTGACGACATGGACGATCACGATGCCGGTCAAGCCGGACAGCCAGACCAAAAGCGCAAGCGTCAGCTGCGAATCGTGCGTCTGCCCTAGAACAATCATCGCCAGTTCCCTCCGGAAACCATGCAAAGCCACGATCGTAACGTGTCCGATGAAGAATACGATGAACATACAAAGAGCCAGGAAATGCAGGCTCCGTGCGCTCTGGCGCCCGTGAAAGATTTTGATGTACCAGGGGAAACGGGCGGCGACGGCTGGAGACATCGCTATTCCCGTCGCAATGCTGAACGGCGCGAGCAAGAATACGACTGCCGCATAGCTCAACTGTTGCAAAGCGTTGTATGTTCCTGGCGTTTCTACGATATGAAAAGTTAGGTAACTAAGCATCGCGCGTCCCGCGTCGGGCACGATCTGCCAGGAAGTGGGAATAAGTCGGCGCCACTCCGGCGTGGCAAACAACATCGCTACGTATGCCAAACCTGTTAGCAGCCATGCAATATCCGCGAGAAAGTGCCAGTGACGCCCAAGGCCTAGATTTTCGTGACCCGGCAGCGCGATCGCGGACGGGAATGAACTTTCCTCGTCACTGGCCGTCCAGAGTCGGTCCTTGGGTCTCTGCTTTTTTGTGAACTTGAGCCATTCGCTGCCAGGCGTACAATGATCGTTCCAGTAAAGTCTCGGATGTGCGCTCAAGATCTCGAAACCGCTCCGGATCAGAAGCGACACCAGAAAAAAGTTGAAGAAGTGCGCCGCCCGCAGCCACAAGGGATAGTCAAGAGGCATCTTTGATCACATGCTTACTCAAAGCTTGGTTCAGCGGTTTTCCGCATTCTCTTCGAAAAATGAATTCGGAGGCAGACATTATCAGAACACCTTTCGAAACGTAAGATTGATGCGAGCGGCACCGGTCAGGGGATGCTGCCCATCGGCGAGCGGCGCGACACCGTGATAGATGAAGCGTGCGGGACCTCCCCACACCACGATGTCTCCGCTTTCGAGACGAAGGCGGCGCACTCGATCGGAGCGACGTTTGCCGCCCCACAAGAAGACAGCAGGCAAACCGAGCGAGACGGAGACGATCGGCGCCCAAGCATCCTTCTCGTCACGGTCCTGATGGAGACTGAGTTTGGCGCCAGCTACATAGCGGTTGATCAGGCAGGCGTCGGGATCATAGTTTGCGAACCCGGCCTCCGCAGCGGCTCTTACGGCGACGTCGAGGAACACCTTCGGCATCGCGGGCCAAGGTGTTCCGGTGGTGGGGTCCACAGGATCATAGCGGTAGCCGGTACGGTCGGATACCCAACCGATGCGGCCGCAATTGGTCATCGCGACTGACATCGTGTAACCGCCGGGCGTAACCAGGTGACGGAACGATGCGATCTGCGCAATGCGCGTCACTTCTTCAACGAGCAGAGGCGCTACGGGAGTGGCGAAGCCGCGCAGCAGCACGGCGCCTTCTTCGAGCGGCTCGCGGGAAAGCGGCAATGAATCGCTGTCGAAAAGAGAGGCCATAGCGCGGTTACGGAGCAGCTCCGCTTTACGGAGCCCACGTAGTTATGATCTCACCCGCATCCCGACGGTCACCAACATTGACGCCTGGCTTAGATCGAGCCTTTCACAAATTGCTTAACGTAAGCCTACCGCCTGTCCTGTGATTTTGCTATTGATAGGATCGATGACGGTGGAGGGTTCTCAGCTTGACAGATAACAGCGCGCAAGAACTTCAGGGACCAGATTTCAAATCCGGCATTGACTTTGAAAGTCTGGTGGAGAATTCGCCCCTGTTGGGTCACGTTGATGGTGAGCCGGTCATTCTTGTCCGGCAAGGAGAGAATGCATTCGCTATCGGCGCGACCTGCACACATTACGGTGGTCCCCTGGCGGAAGGATTGGTGGTGGGCGAAACCATTCGTTGCCCGTGGCACCATGCGCGATTCAGCTTGCGCACTGGCGAGGCCGAAGGAGCGCCCGCGCTCAACCCCGTCGCCTGCTTCGGTGTCCAGCGCGAAGGCGGCAAGATCCGAGTTGATCGAAAGCGCGATGTTAACTTTGAAACAGCTTGCCCGCAAACTCCCGACTCCGTCGTGATTATTGGGGCTGGCGCATCCGGCGCGGCTTGTGTGGACATGTTGCGCAAAAAAGGCTACCGCAGAGCTATAACTCTGGTGGGTAACGAGGAGCCTGGGCCCGTCGACCGTCCCAATCTCTCAAAAGACTACCTGGCCGGGAAAGCTCCCGAGGAGTGGATTCCGCTTCGCACGCGCGAATACTACGAATCCATACACGTCGAGCTTGTGACCACCGACCCCGCCATTCACATTGATCCCGTTACCCATAAAGCGACGCTACGAAGTGGACGCGTGCTCCCCTACGGAGGGCTTTTGCTAGCAACCGGAGCGGAAGCGCAGTCAATTCCCATCGAAGGCGCCGGACTCCCGCATGTCCACCGTTTACGAACACTGGCTGACAGCAGAGCAATCATCGCCAATGCACAGCGAGCAAAACGCTGCGTCGTGATTGGTTCTAGTTTCATCGGCCTGGAAGTGGCTGCGTCGCTCCGCGAACGAGGACTGGAAGTCGTCGTCGTAGGGAAGGATGCGGTTCCGCTGGAAAAAGTGTTGGGTCCCGAATTCGGCAAATTCATAAAGGAACTCCACGAGCAACATGGTGTTCGCTTCCACTTAGGATCGACGCCCCAGGCCATAAGAGAAGATCGCGTCGAACTGAGCAATGGAAAAACGATTGAGGCGGAGATGGTGGTACTGGGAGTAGGCGTATTGCCACGGACGGCACTCGCCAAAGACGCCGGCATTACGGTTGATAACGGCATCGTGGTCAATGACAGCCTGTGCACCAGTGCTCCGGATATATACGCAGCGGGAGACGTCGCGCGATATCCGGATCCTATCTCCGGAGAAAACGTCAGGATTGAGCACTGGGCGCTGGCGGAGCGTCAGGGGCAAGCGGTCGCGCGCACAATGTTGGGAATAGGACATGCATTTCGCGACGTGCCGTTTTTCTGGAGCCAGCATTACGACGTTCAGATCTCCTACGTGGGACACGCGTCATCTTGGGACGGATTTGAAATGCATGGTGACCTCTCGAGTGGGAATGCTTGCGCGGTGTATCGCAAGGGTAACCGGGTGATGGCAGTCGCGACGGTTGGCCGCGATCGAGTCAGCCTGCAAGCAGAAGCCGCCTTGGAACAGAATGACGTTCAAGGACTGGAATTGGTTTTGCGCGGTCAAGAATAGGCGCGCCGTCAGGCAAGAGGTTCGCGTGTAGATTCAGTTGATCCGAATGCGCGACCACGCGCCACTTAGCGACAAACAGCTCTCGCGTTCTGGAGTGCCAAACCTGCCGACAAGGCATCTCTCGTTGTCGGCCATGCGCTTCGGATCGACTGCCACTAGGGAGGCCGAAGGAGTTGGACGACATTGCCACGCCGTTAAGCGACCGAAAGCATTGTGATATAAGTCTTAGTCGGCGATGAGGATGGAACCATTCCAAGCGGCCCTTCTTGGGCCGATCGTGGGCACAACGACGGTCCAGCGTGTGGCTCTTGGCTTGGGCGCGGCCTCGACGAAATTCTTCGGGGATCAACAAAACCGAATTGAATGCGCGAGAAGGGACCTCGCTTACGCCAGAAGGAGATTAACGACCAGATGGTGACGAGCAGTTCGGCACACTCCGTTTCCATTGAACGCGCGATGGCGATTCTGGAACTGCTCAGCGCTTCGGCAAACGGCAAAACGCTTTCGCAGATCAGCGATCGCTTGAACATTCCGAGAAGTACCACTCACGTTCTGATTGTCACTCTTAAGCGGCTTGGCTATGTGCGGCAAGCATCCACTGGTCATCTGTTCTCGCTGGGCGCAAAGGCTCAAATGTTAGCCGGCGGTCCAATCGCCTGCATGGAACTGGCCAGTAGGGCGCGTCCGCATCTGGTACCGCTCAGCGAGGCGCTCGGACTAACCAGTTACATAGCCGTGCTTGACGGGGACCAGGCCATGTACATTGAATGCTGCAAAGGACCCGGTATACAGATCGATGTTTTTCCCGGGAAACGAGCAAATCTCCATTGCACGGCGGCGGGAAATATCCTCCTCGCCGGGCAGCGGAAGGAAGTGATTGAGGGTTTCCTGAACGATCACGCGCTTATGCGCCACACCAGCAAAACCATTCGCAATGCGGAAGAACTGCGGGCCCGGCTGGAACAAGTCCGCAAGCAGAGTTACGCTCTGGAGGACGAAGAACAGGCGCTGGGTGTCCGCTGCCTCGCCGTACCTTTGTGCGACGCGCTGCGCAAGGTTACGGGTGCGCTGGGTATTTCTGGTCCTCTTCACGAGATTCATCAGGAGAACCTCGCGTTCCTGCTGGCGTGTTTGAAGAGGACTTCCGCAGAGATTACAAATGCGGGACAGGACTACTAGCTTCACGCTGCTCCGGAACGCACTGCGGCCGGCCAAAAGGCATGAAGCTTTCACTCTCTTTTGTTATACGAATCCGGCACGCTTTTGCGCGGAAACCCCGCGTCTCCACGAGGATCGGCCCGATAAATTTGAGGCCAAGCCTTCCCCCGCGGCCGTAGTTTCCGTCCAGTATTCTGGACGCTTACCCCTTCAACCCTATTGCATTCGGTAGGACTCTTTTGTATGATCATCCAACCATTTCACAACGTCTTACAGACGCTCGCCAGAGCACGGGGGGGATTACAATGCATTCGACCGCACGGATTTTAAGGATGATACTGTTTGGGATTTGCGGCGCGCTGTCGATCAGCTCCGTCACTGCCCAGGTTACGACCGCCACGTTTTATGGCATTGTCAACGACGCGACCGGAGCGGTGGTGCCGGGCGCCATGGTTAGTCTCACGAATGTAGGAACGTCGGAAGTCTTCCGGAAAGTGTCCGATGCGACAGGTGAATTCGGATTCCAGTTCCTGCCTGCCGGAACATATACTCTGCGCATCGAGGCGCAAGGATTCAGGGCGGTTGAGACTTCAGGAATTACATTGACAGCCGGACAGCAGACCCGGCAGACCTATCAGCTCGATGTCGGCGCGGTCACGGAAACTCTCAAAGTGGAAGGGACGGCGCCTCTTCTGAACACAGTATCGGCTGAACAACAGCAATCGATTGACGGCACCACGGCGAAGGAACTTCCGCTGGCGCGACGCGACTTTTCAGGATTGCTCAAGCTCGGTACCGGTGTTAGCACCGCCACCAATGGGACGGTCCGAATGAACGGAGCGGGCGAAGCGGGAACGAACTTTTCAGTTGACGGAACCGCCGCGAGCGGCAATACCGAGGGCCGTACCTATTCCACCTATGGAAACTCAGGTTACATACAGATTATGAGCCTGGAGGGAATCGCCGAAGTGCAGACGGTTAAGGGAATCGCGCCAGCTGAGTATAGCGATGCACTGGGCGGCCAAGTCAACCTGATCACGAGGTCCGGCACAAACCAGTGGCACGGCAGTCTGTTTGAAAATTTTCAGTCGAATGATCTGAATGCCCGGCCCCAATTCCTGGCAAAGACCGCTCCATTGACATTCAATCAGTTCGGTGCCTCTTCAGGCGGAGCGATTAAAAAAGACAAGATCTTTCTGTTCGGGGATTACGAGGGATATCAGGAACGCAGTACGCAGGTCGTTCAGGGTACTGTGCCAACGCAGATCGTGCGCGCTCAGCTTCTGGCGGCCGTACCCTCCTACAATCTTGTTCTTGCGCCCATGCCGCTGCCGAATCAGGCAACCGCTCCCGGCGCAACCACCGGAACGTACCTTACCGGTGCTTCCTCTTCAAAGAGCGACAACCACGTCGACATGAAAAGCGACTTTATCCTCGGCGCCGCCGGCAGGCTTTCTCTTTCCTATAGCCACGGCCGGCCATTCTATGAAATCCCCACCATCTTTTTGAACAAATCCAACGACCGTAGCTACAATAGCGTCGAGGAGCGCGGCGGCGTGAGTTACACTACCGGCGGTGCGAGCTGGACATCTGAAACACACTTCGGGTATGCCATCTCTGATATCCAACGCCTCGACGCATTTTTCAACGACAAGAATCCGCTAAATTCAACTGAACAATTCGCCTTCGGCCAACGGCTTCCCTACGTATCGACTTCGCTTGGCTGGAATACGGCTTCCTCCGAGCTGTGGTCGGTCACCGGGCCCACCTGGAGCTTGAACAGCAAGATTTCGAAACAGATAGGCAAGCACTCTTTGAAGTTCGGCGGCGATTATACCCACCAGTGCTGCAGCCGGACGGACCCTCAGAATCCGGAATTCCATTACGCTACTCTGGCTCAACTTTTGAGCAACACCCCCACCACGGTGACCGCCAACTTTGGAAACGGCGTATATACCGCGGATATCTATCACTTCGGATTCTTTGCGCAGGATGAGTACCGCATCCGTACTGATCTGGTGCTCGATATCGGTTTGCGCAACGATTCGTATTCCAATCTGGTGGTACATCCTTTGGGAACTCAGGGGGCGGGCACGGGCTTCTATAACCCCGATGGGATCCTCGACTCTTCTTTTCACGTGGGGCCTGTGCGACCTCAGGACAAGCCCTATAATCCAGATCACCTGAATTTAGCGCCCCGCTTTGGCTTTAGTTATTCACCGGGCAAAGCCAAGACCGTAATTCGCGGCGGATTCGGAATCTTCTTCAGCAGCCAGGTTCCCGGAGCCATGTGGCAAACCGTACAGAGCGGGACGGTTATTCCGTTCCGGACCGCCTTCTCGCAGCAGGATGTGCTGAAGTACGGCCTCCATTACGGTCAATACACCGACGATTTGCGCAACGTTGTAGCGGCGCAGCAGGCCCAGACCGGCATACTGAGCACGTTCTCAATATTCAATCCCAACCTGCAAAACCCATACAGCATGCAGTATTCTCTGGGTATTCAAAGGGAGATCACGTCGACCCTGGTGCTGGAAAGCAGCTACGTCGGTCTTCGCGGCGTGAAGTTCCTCGCGCAGCGTCCCATGAATTTGCCTGACCGCGTGACTGGCGTTAAGCCCAATCCGCTGCTATCCGTAACCTATTACGTGGATAACTCTCAGCAATCGGAATACAACTCATGGCAGACATCGTTGAACAAGCGGTACTCCAAAAACTTCAGTGGCGCCTTTCATTACACCTGGAGCAGATTGCTCGCGCCGCAAGGCGGAGACAACGGCACGTATTATCAGGGAGACGCCGCGACGGTGAACCAGAACTTCTTCAATTACAACGCCGACCGCGGACCTGGCGCCGGAGACGTCACTCACGTCGTCGCCTCTAATTGGCTTTATCAGTTGCCAGGCTTGGAACACCAAAAATGGTTGCGTCCCGCGTTTGGCGGCTGGCAGGTGTCCGCCATCTTCACCGCTCAGACTGGAAGCGCTTATACCATCACACAGTCTTCTGCTCTGCCGGCTAGCCGCCCGGATTATCTCGGCGGAGCAGCGGTCTTGCCGAACTACAGGACCACGCTTCGATACCTAAACCCAGCCGACTTCGCCCGCGTCCCCATCATCCCTACTTCGGGGGCTACTGCCCGGCCGGGCAATATCGGCAACGGTGCGATCCGCGGACCGGGGCTATGGAATATAGACTTTTCGCTCGCTAAGAATTTCAAGCTGACGGAACGGGCGCAATTGCAGATCCGGACCGATATGTTCGATGTGCTGAATCACACGAACTACACTAGCCTGATCACGGAAATCACCAACCCCCGTTTTGGCTTATTGACGAACACCTTGGGGGCACGCACCATTCAGCTGAATGCTAGGTTAAGCTGGTAGTTGAGACTTGGATGCTTAACGGCCATAACGTGTGGCTTTCCCGCGGATTGAAGATTGCCGCGCTAGGATTGGCGACAGCCTGTGCGGTAGTTCCACAGCAGCAAACTTCAGGAACGGCTCCGGCGCCCGACATGCCGCCGCGCGCACTTGTCGAAAAATACTGTAGCGGGTGTCATAACGAACGGCTAAAATCTGGCGGGCTCGCCCTCACCACCATCGCGACGCAGAGCATAAGCCAAAACTCAGCAGCGTGGGAGAAGGTGGTGCGGAAACTTCGCGCCCGCTACATGCCGCCAATGGGACTCCCACGACCGGATGAAAGTACCTACGACAACGCCGTGTCGTCGCTCGAAAATTCTCTTGACCGGATCGCTGCGGCGAAACCCGATCCTGGCCGGACTGACACCTTCCGGCGCCTGAATCGTACTGAATATCACAACGCAATCCGCGATCTGTTAGACCTTGACATCGACGTTTCATCGCTTCTTCCGAGCGACGATTCGAGCCACGGCTTCGATAATGTAACGGTGGGAGAACTCTCGCCGACTTTGCTGGAACGTTATCTTTCAGCGGCGCAGAAGATCAGCCGGCTGGCCGTCGGCGGCGCCGTGCGTGCGCCCGGTGGCGAAACCATCGAGCTTCCGGCGGACCTCACCCAGGAGCAGCATTTCGACGAGCTTCCGTTCGGAACCCGGGGCGGGACGGCAGTTCATTACAACTTTCCCCTGGACGCCGAATACGAGATCCAGTTGCGCCTCACCCGCGATCGCAACGAGCACGTCGAAGGTCTAAAGGAAGCGCATCAGGTCGAACTGACCATCGACGGCGAGCGTATCCAAGTGTTCACGGCCAAGCCGCCTCCTGCGGGTAGCGATCAGAGTATCGTCGACAAGGATTTCCATCTAAGGGTCCCGGTGAAGGCCGGGTCACACGAGTTGGCCGCTACTTTCATCAAGAAGCCGACGGCCCTCCTCGAAACTGAACGCCAGCCTTACCAGGCTCACTTCAACGCGGATCGGCACCCGCGTGTTCAACCAGCGCTCTACTCCATCTCGGTCACCGGGCCGTTCGATGCCAGCGGACCTGGCGATACCGCCAGCCGCCAGCGTATCTTTGTCTGTCACCCGGCGAAAGCATCCGAGCAGGACGCGTGCGCCAAACGCATCCTTGCCACGCTGGCGCGGCGGGCCTGGAGGGGGCCGGTGAAGGATTCCGAACTGCAGGTTCCATTCCGCTTTTATCGCGAAGCGCGGGAGGAGGGGGGCTTCGAGGATGGAATCGAAAAGGCGCTGAGAGCCGTGTTGATGAGTCCCCGGTTTCTGTTTCGTATCGAGCAGGACCCAGCCGGAATCGCCCCGCGCACCCCGTATGCCCTGAGCGATCTTGATCTGGCATCGCGTCTCTCCTTTTTCCTCTGGAGCAGCATCCCTGACGATGAACTGCTGGAGGCCGCCATCCATGGCAGTCTAAAACAGCCTGCGGTGTTGGAAAAGGAAGTGCGGCGCATGCTCGCCGACCCGCGCTCCGTAGCGCTGGTAAACAACTTCGCTGAACAATGGCTGTATCTGCGAAATCTCGATTCCGCCAGTCCGGATGGCCGGATGTTCCCGGACTTCGACGACAACCTGCGCAGGGCATTCCGGCGCGAAACCGAAATGTTCTTTGAGAGCATCATGCGCGAGGACCGGAATGTGCTTGACCTTCTACGGGCCAACTACACCTTCGTGAATGAGCGCTTGGCGAAGCACTACGGCATACCCAATGTTTACGGCAGCCGTTTCCGGCGCGTCACGTTTGACACGGGCAGCGTCCGCGGCGGTTTGCTTGGCCAGGG
>Ga0207695_10010658_pt1 | contig 11228 bp, 7 predicted proteins | sample KBSC54metaG_FD_184354 | JGI IMG/M metagenome (GOLD analysis project Ga0207695, IMG submission 184354) | Corn rhizosphere microbial communities from Kellogg Biological Station, Michigan, USA - KBS C5-4 metaG (SPAdes) (version 2) | ecosystem: Host-associated > Plants > Roots > Rhizosphere > Soil... | reverse complement strand
CGAAAGCCGTTCTTGCCCAGGTATTCGGTGAGCATGGAGCAAAGCTCTACATCGTCGTCGATAAGGAGAATGTCTTCCACTGAACGATTGCCTAATCAACAGGCTACGCCGATAGAGGCCGCTAAACACAGCAGAAATGTAACAAATCGTCACAGCTCGTTACAAATCTTTACAGGGCTTTACGCATCGTGACGGCGCGGCAATGCAGCTTGAGTTGTTCTGGTATCAGCCCACTTGGAGTGAACCATCATGCTCAAGCGAACTCTTCTCGTTCTTAGTTGTGTTGCTACGTTTCTATTCGCGTGGTCGATAGCAATGCCTGTCGCCGCCCAATCCTCCACAGGTGAAATTAGGGGCGTTGTGACCGACCCATCTGGAGCGGTGATCGCATCGGCCAACGTTGTCCTGGCATCGAACGACGGCGCAACCACCACAGCGACCAGCGGTCGCGATGGCGTGTTCCACTTCGCGGCGGTGAAACCAGGCACTTATACCCTGGTCGTCGAGGCAAAAGGATTTGCCACCGCGACACTCGACAGTATCCAGGTGGAACCCGGCAAGCTCGTACAGGAGGCCGTCAAGATGGAACTGCCTGTCGAGCAGCAGCAGGTCGAAGTGAAAGAGGATTCGATCGGTGTCAGTACCAGCCCCGACAATAACGCGAGCGCGACGGTGATCAAAGGCAAAGACCTCGACGCCCTCTCCGACGATCCCGATGAGTTGCAGAGTGAGCTGACCGCGCTGGCCGGCCCCGCAGCCGGACCCAACGGCGCGCAAATCTACATCGATGGGTTTACAGGCGGACAGCTCCCGCCAAAGTCTTCGATCCGCGAGATCAGGATCAATCAGAATCCGTTCTCCGCGCAATACGACAAGCTCGGCTATGGCCGCATCGAGATCCTGACCAAACCCGGGACCGACAAGCTGCACGGCAATCTGATGATCATGGGCAACGACTCAGCCTTCAACTCGCTCAACCCGTTCGTCAGCGACGAGCCTTCCTATCACACCACTTTCATGAACGGCAGCATCGGCGGAGCGCTTGGCAAGAAGGCATCGTGGTTCGGGAGTGTCTTCAGCCGCAACAACGCGTCGAATTCCATCATCAACGCTGAGGTGCTCGACGCAAATTCGAACGTCACCAACTACACGGCCGCGATCGCAAACCCGCAATCCCGCCTCGACATCAGCCCGCGGTTTGATTTTCAGCTCAGCGACAAGAACACACTGACCATCCGCTACATGTTCGATCGGCAGAAGCAGACGAACAGCGGCGCATCCCTCTTTGCGCTTCAGTCGCAGGCTTACGACGTCTCGAACTACGAGAACAGTGTCCAGATCAGCGACACCCAGGTGCTCAGCCCCAACGCTGTGAACGAAACCCGTTTTCAGTACATCCGCGCGCATAACAACCAGACGCCGCGCAGCAACGATCCCACAATCACCGTTGCTGGCGCATTTACCGGCGGCGGCAACAACGCCGGTGTGATTCGCGACAATCAGGACCGCTTCGAACTCGAGAACTACACAACCGCAGCGAAGGGCCGGCACGCTATCGAATTCGGCGGACGCTTCCGCCTCACGCGCGATGCAAACTCCACCACCTCGGGATTCAACGGCAACTACATCTACTCATCACTCGCCAACTACGCCGCGAACACTCCTTCCGAGTACGACGTCACGATTGGAAAAGCAAATACAAAGGTTTCAGTCTTCGATGCGGGCCTGTTTTTCCAGGACGACTACAAGCTCCATCCGAATCTGACATTAAGCTACGGACTCCGTTACGAAGCGCAGAACCAGATCGGCGATCACAATGACTGGGCTCCCCGGATCGGCCTGGCATGGGCGCCCAAGCGCGGATCGGCCCCGGCTAAGACGGTCATTCGCGCCGGATATGGCTGGTTTTTCGATCGCTTCAGTTCCGGCAATGTCCTTAGCGCCACTCGCCAGAACGGCATCAATCAACAGCAGTACGTTCTCAAAAATCCGAGTTTTTATCAGAATGCTCCATCGGCCAGCGAACTCGCTTCGCTCAGCACCGTGGCGCCGACCATCTACCAGCTTGCACCGAATCTGCGGTCCGGCATGAACATGCAGGCAGCAATCGGCATCGAGCACCAATGGGGGAAAATCGCGACCACATCCGTAACGTATGTGAACTCCCGCGGTCTTCACCAGTTTCTGACAGATAACGTGAATGCATTCCTGCCCGGCACGTACGATGCCGCTAGCGGAACCGGCGTCCGTCCCAACGGAATCAACGAGAACATCTACCAGTTTCAATCCGGCGGAATCTACAACCAGAACCAACTTACGGTGAACTACTCTGTACGCGCCAAGCGCGTCTCGCTCTTCGGCTTCTACATGCTTGGGCTTGCGAAGGCGGATACGTCGGGGGCGAACTACTTCCCGTCAAATCAGTTCAATCCGCGAGCCGACTACGGACGCGCGAGTTTCGATGTGCGCAATCGCTTTCTCCTTGGCGGCAACCTGCAGGGACCCTACGGATTCTCGTTCAGCCCGATGCTCGTAGCAAACTCCGGCTCGCCGTTCAACATCGTCACCGGCCAGGACACGAACGGCGACAATCAGTTCAACGATCGTCCGGCGTTCGCCACCTCCGCCAGCACGGATATTCTGCAAACCAGCTTCGGAGCGTTCGATCTGAACCCCTCAACCGATGCGGCCCGAATTCCTTACAACTACGGCACGGGTCCGGGTCAATTCAGTATGAACGCACGGGTCAGCAAGTCGTTCGGGATCGGGCCGAAAGTAGAAGGCGGAGCTAGAATGAACGGCGGCTTCGGCGGACCTGGAGGCGGTCCTCCTCCGGGAGGTGGTCCCGGCGGTGGCGGACCTCCTGGAGGTGGACTAGGGCCGGGCGGCCTGAGTGGAAGAAACGGCCCTCCTCGCATGGATCAGACACCTTCGCGCAAATACTCGCTGACCTTCGCGGCCATGGCTCGCAACGTCTTCAACAATGTCAATCTCGCTCAACCCGTTGGTGTGCTTCAGTCACCGCTGTTCGGAAAATCGAACTCGCTGGCAGGAGGGTTCTTCTCCTCTCCGGCTTCAAATCGAAGCATCGATCTGCAACTTACGTTCAACTTCTAAGTAGACACATACAAGCGGAAGGCGGGCCTCCCAGGCCCGCCTTCTTCTTTGCTCATCATCCAACTTTGCTCTGCGTCCAAACGGGATAGCAAAGGCTCTCATTGTAAGTAGCTCGACCTGTGTCAACTTTGCATCCGTCCATCTCCACAGGAATTCGCCAGTACTTCGGCAACTCCATCTGCGTCCAACGTCATCCTTAGGGTGTGCTGTTGCGAACCTTAAAAGCAGATCCGTAAACCTGAGTCCTCCTACTCAGATTCTCCCAAGATAGAAACCCACACGCAGAACGCGCCAATCCACAAAGGAGCGATCATGACCCCACACAATTCACAATTTCAGTCAGACCGAGGCCCGCAGGATTTTCTAAGCTCGAAGGGCATTCTGGTCGGCGCCGCAGCGTTAATGGCCTATGGGCTCACGCGCAGATCGAAGACAAGCCTGGCTCTTGCCACAGCAGGCGGACTCCTGGCCCTTAACGCATCGCGCTCGGGCAACAACTCACAGACAGCTCATACCCGCGCCACGTTCCTGGTTAACGCCTCGCCCGAGAACGCATACCAGATGTGGCGGGACTTCTCGAATCTCGCCCGCTTCATGCGCCACGTGAAATCGGTCGAGGTTCTTGACGATACCCACTCCGAATGGGTGGTGCTTGGCCCCATGGATCGCGAGATCCGGTGGTATGCCGAAATCACCGAAGACGTTAAGAACGAGCGCATCTCCTGGAGATCGCGTCCCGATTCCCTCGTGCAGACAAGCGGCTCTGTGGAGTTTCGGCCTCATCGCGCCGGTCGCGGAACGTACATCTCGGCTACTGTGAGGTACACGCCCGGTGGCAGCCTTTCCAAAACCATCGCCACCATGCTGGGTAAACACCCGCAATTCATGGTTCGCGAAGATCTGCGGCGCTTCAAAGCGCTGCTCGAAGCAGGCGAGACTCCCACAACCCTCGGCCAGACGCACGGCCCGCGCGGTATTCACGGATCGGTGGAGCAGGTTCTCTTCCGCGAAACCGGAAACCTCGCCGACCCGCAGGCCGCGCCCTCTTACAGCAAGACTGCCTGAACGAACGATCCACCCAAAGGAGATTTGATATGAAAGCAGTTTGCTGGATGGGTAAGGAAAACATGCAGGTGCACAATGTTCCTGATCCCACCATTCTCAATCCGCGCGATGCCATCATTCGCATCACCAGCACCTGTATCTGCGGCTCCGATCTTCATCTCTACGATGGGTTAGTTCCCACCATGGAACAGGGCGACATCATGGGCCATGAATTCATGGGCGAGGTCGTCGAGGTCGGCCCCGGTATCAGCCGTGACAAGCTCAAGATCGGCGATCGCGTTGTGGTTCCCTTTACCATCGCGTGTGGAAACTGCCCGTCATGCCAGGATAAGCTTTGGTCCTGTTGCGATAACTCCAACCCGAACGCCTGGATCGCCGAAAAGATGATGGGGTACTCACCATCAGGCCTCTTTGGTTACACGCACATGATGGGCGGCTACGCCGGCGGCCAGGCGCAGTTCGCGCGAGTGCCGTTTGCAGATATCGGCCCCATCAAGATCCCCGACGGCATACCCGACGAGAAGGTCGTTTTCCTCAGCGACATCTTCCCGACCGGCTATATGGGAGCGGAAAATTGCAACATACGGCCAGGGGACACGATTGCGCTCTGGGGCTGCGGACCCGTCGGACAGTTCGCAATTCGCAGCTGCTTCATGCTCGGAGCCGGAAGAGTCATTGCCATTGATCGAGTTCCGGAACGTCTTGAAATGGCCCGGGCAGCCGGTGCGGAGACTCTCAACTTCGACGAGGTTGATGTGCTCGAAGCGCTGCGTGAAATGACAGGTAACCAGGGACCCGACGCCTGCATGGACGTGGTCGGCATGGAAGCCTCCGGCCATGGAATTGTTTACGCCATGGATAAGGCCAAGCAGATGATGCGTACGCAGATGGACCGGCCTGTTGTGCTGCGGCAGGCAATCATCGCCTGCAAGAAGGGCGGCACCGTATCGGTACCGGGCGTCTACGCAAGCTTCATCGACAAGGTTCCTTTTGGTGCCTACATGAACAAGGGCCTCACGATGAAGACCGGTCAGACGCACATGATGCGCTATATGCAGCCCCTTCTGGAACGAATCCAGAAGGGCGATATCGACCCATCCTTTGTCATTAGCCATGTGCTGCCCATCGATCAGGCGCCGCAGGCTTACAAGACCTTCCGCGATAAGGGTGAGCGCTGCACAAAGGTAGTTCTGAAACCATGGGAGACCGTGGCCGCAGCCTAGCAAAACAGCAACCATGGGTCCTATCGGGGAGCGCGAGGCCACCCGCTCTCCCCGAAACCTCCGCGAAGCCTCACTCCTGCCAGAAAATACCTCTCAAAAAATTCTTAGAAATCTTGAAACGAGCTCTCATCTCGCTTCACCATCCTTTCGAAAGTCGATTTCAAAGCCTCCACCGTGCGGTCCCGCGACCGCTTCGTCTCTCGAGCCCCTGTGCTCAAGAGAACTTCCTTGCCACGCGCCAAGCAAGACTTGGCCCCCAATCCATGCAACTTTGAGGAACGGATATGCCCTCCCCCCAGGTCACTACCTCTCCCAACACGTTGCAGCCGGCTCTGGAACTCATTTACCTGGCGACACTCCGCCCCGAACTTGCAAGCCAGAGCCTGCGCAAACTCCTTCTCGCGAACCCCGACTACTTCGGCAGCCTGCCCGAGAATTCAGTCAAAGTCATCCTCAACATGGGCGGAGACACGAGCTTTGAACGCCTGGGCTGCGTCAGCTACATCCCGATGCTCGACCAGCTCTACGCCTCCATCGAACTCAAGCGCGATTGGGGATACTCTCTCGCCCTTCGCAATACAGGGTCGCGCGAATACGTCCGCTTTTATATGTCGTTCGATAGCGGTGCAACCTGGCAAAACGAGGGTCTCACGGCTTTCAGCGTCTCCGATGAGCCGGGATCAAGGCTGCACGTTCGCCTCATCAACAAGCGAGTGGAACTCGCCGAGCGGCTGAAGTCGTCGACACAGCCGCCCTTGGTTCGCGCCATTCTCTCCTGGAATTCACCCCCTCCGGCGGACGTCCCCGACTGGACGCCGCTCTGGGGAAATGTGCTGGATACAAGGATCAGCACCGTAAGGCCAGATGCTTGTCGGACCGATCGTCTGCACCCCGGATCCTGGGTCCACTTTGCAGACGATGCCGTTTCGGAAGAACGTGTGGGACGTGCCTCCGATTTGTCCGACGCGGGGTCGGTTGGCGTTCCTCCGCCAACCGGCTCCTCTTCTAAAACCCACAAAAACAAGGAGCTGTATCAGGCATGCGGACGCTAGTGCGCAGCCGAATCACTCCGAGTTGATTGCAGTACTTGGTTCGTCTTGGTTCTCTATCACCTTGTCGATCTGGTCCTGGCAAGGAGCCAGATCGGCCAGCTTCTCCAGTGGCGGCCGCGTTCCCCGACGCAGGCTGCCGCCTGGAGAGGAAGGTCCGGTCCCCCCATGGTTAAGCCGTCCCCCACAGCTTCCGCTCCCTCCCGCCGTCTTCGCCCGCAAAAGTGCCGTACCCGGGACTCTCGTAATCTCCCTCAACCTTTTGGGATGTTATACTTACGTCCTCTCGGGTTATCGGGGAAAACCTTGCAGTTTCATGCGTTCGATGCAGCTTACATCGACAATCTCTGCGCTGGGGACCACCGCACACAGGATCATTTCGTTGGCTACTTCACCGAATTGCTCCATCTGAAGCTTCGCTCACGGCTCCAGTCCCCCCAGGCGATCGAGGACGTGCGTCAAGAGACGTTTGCCCGGGTGTTTGCAGGGCTCAGAAAACCCGGCGCCCTACGCCAGCCGGAAAGCCTTGGGGCCTTCGTCAACACGGTTTGCAATAACGTCCTCTTCGAGCACTATCGCGCCTCGTCACGCAGCCAATCGCTCGATGAGGACGGCGCGCAAGAAATTGCATCAACCGGAGCCGACGCGTATAGCATCGCCGCCGCGGGCCAAATCAAAATCAAGGTACGGGAGATCCTCCTTGGAATGCCCGCGCGAGATCGCTCGATCTTGAAAGCCGTATTCCTCGATGAACGGGATCGGGAGGAAATCTGCCACGAATTCGGTGTTGACCGCGAATATCTGAGGGTTTTGCTGCACCGCGCAAAACAGGAGTTCAAGGTTGAGTACCTCAGGAAAGTGGGCGGAGAAGTTTTTTAGGAAATGATGAAACGGGTGTGAAAGCTCGGTCACCATCCAACGATGGGATCAGCCAGGAAAAGGGCGATGGATCACGGAGAAGCACTACAAATGATGGCAGCTGAGCGTTACCTCCTCGACGAGCTCACGCCGGACGAGCGGGACGCATTCGAATTGCACATGTTCGGCTGTCAGGATTGTGCCCTGGACCTCCGCGCCGGAGCAGCATTTATTTCGGAGGCCAAGGCTCAACTGCCTGGGCTGGCTTCGCAAGACTCGCCCAAAGTTCCTTCGCAGCCCAGGACGAAGAGAACCGAGCCGAAGAAGCCGGGCTGGTCATTCCTGTGGCAGCCAGCTTGGGCCGTTCCGGTATTCACCATAATGCTGGCCGTCATTGCCTATCAGAACTTCTCTGCGATCCCCTCGCTGCGGCGCGCCTCGGCTGAGCCAAAGATTGTTTATTCTAATCCGATCCACATCGGAACCCGGGGCTCTGCGCACACTCCTATCCAAGCCGATCGCAATGAAGGCCTGGCACTCTCTCTCGGTCTGCCTCAATCTTCGATGTATTCTTCGTATGTCTTTGAACTGTACGACCCGAACGGCAAGCAATTCTGGACCCGTGCCGTAGGCCAACCAACAGAAGACGAGAATATTGTTTCGCTCGTCATTCCCGGTTCAGGACTGCGCGCAGGCTCGTACACACTTGCAATCTCAGGTATCACTCCTCAGAACGGGCGAGTTGAGATTGACCGGCGCGTTCTGGATGTTCAATTCAAGAACTGACAATCGGACCCAGTCTCCAGAAAGTGAATCCCACATGCCAGACCCCAAGGATCGGTATCACGAGTATCACGCAGAAGCGGCCATCTTCGAAGGCGAGTTGAAACTGCCTTTTGCTCAGAAAATCGGTTCACACACTTATTCGAAGCTGAACAAGCAAGGCGGGTACGTCACTCAGCACTCCGAGAACGTTCGCCTCGGCGGCGCAATCTCGTTTAAATCCGCGTACACGCATGTCGCAGGCAATCGCTCTGACAAGTCCGATCACGGTTGGAATACCCTGGCTACTTCGGTGATCGACGGCCTCAACATCATGGAGATCGTCACTGTGGATCGGATCGTAGCTCAGATATCGACCGATCATCCGCCAGCCGGTTATGTTCCAACCGTTACATTCCTGGGCACGCGTTTTGAGAATTTGCGCATTGCGGGAAATCCGATCGAAGTGGACATCAATTGCAACCTTCTTGGCCCCAAACCTGATAAGGACGGTCCATACTCCACTCACGCCCATGCCATCCAGAATGTGACCGATCAGTATCAACGTATCCAGGGCTGCAAGAACCTTCCTGCGGAGATTGGCACGCGTTACAATCAAACTCCGTCAGCCAAGAATGATCGGGAGTCGATTGATTGCTCACTGGTGAACCAGGTGTCGGGTTCTTTTCCTGGAACGGCTTACGGGCACGTGCTCGATATTCCCGATTTTGGCAAAGTCTATCTCGCCACGGTTTCCGTCAAGCACTCGGACTACAAAAAAGGTGTACCCCATGTCACCACCTTCAATCTCAAGATGCTCGAGTTGAAGATGGGCTGCGTAGTCAGCGGGGATGGTACCGCCGGCGGCTTGATCACGAACGGCCATACCCGGCCCTAGTTCTCGCGTTCGCTGCTCCGGAAACAGAGACGGCGCCTTCGTATCCTACGATTTCCGTTTCGTCCCGGATCAATTCTGAAACACCGAGGCGCTCATCCCACTGGGGATGGGCGCTTCTTCTTTTGCTCCTGATTCCGCTCCAGGAAATTCGGCCGGGCAGCACTCTTCGAGAGTACGAGCGCACGCGCGAGCTCTTCCTTCGCGGATATCTTGAGAAATGCCAGGTGCAAGCCGAGCGCGGATATAGGCGATCAGTTCACTTCAATTCAGCTCTTGCCGACAAATTCCTATTGCTGGAAGCAGAAGCGATGGAATGGAGAGGCCTTGATGGCGAGGCACTCGGTCTTCTTTCAAGCTGGCCCCTCACCTCAGAAGATGCTGAAGAAACAGTGCGGGAACGAGTATTGGAAGGCGTAGCCCTCGACCACCTTCAGCAATTTGCCAAGGCAACTGATCGGCTCACCCAAGCTGAGCGCCTCTGCGCCAATCAAGACCACCCTTCTTGCGGCAGCTTACTTCGGGCGCGCGGAACATTGTTGATCTCCCATGGCGATCTTGCCAGAGCACGAGAGATGTTGCTGGCCAGTCTGGCCTATGCTCGGCTACACCGCGACCAGTTTTCTGAGGCCACTGCATTTCTGAACCTTGGCGTGTCTGCCATGCAGAGCGACCGTTTCGACGAAGCAGTGGATTGGTCCAACTCCGCTCTCAAAATCGCTATGAATTTGGGATCGGAAGATCTCGCCCAGAATGCGCTAGGCAATCTTGGCTGGGCGTATTTCAAACTTGGAGACTCCGAAAGAGCTCTTCAGCTCTTTGATCAGGCTGAGAAAGACGCCGACAAAATCGGAAATTCCGCAGAGGAGATTGAATGGCTCGCCGATTCAGCTTATGTCTACCTGAGCACGGGCGATCCAGACCGTGCATTCAACTACGACATCAAATACCTGCAGCGTGCGAAGGAGATAGACAGCAAAGCGGATATTATCGATGCCCTGGAAGACCTCTCTCATATCTCAATCGCCAGGAACGACTTTGGCCAGGCTTCGCGATACATCGAGCAGGTCTCGCCGCTGATCCAATCGAATGACAATCGCCTTGATCAGCTCGACATCATGCTGGCCCAGGGTGCAGTTGCAGCAGGCCAACATCGAGATACGCAAGCCGAAGAGATCTTTCGTGCGGTGGACAAGGACCCCGCCGCTGAAACGTCAATGAAGATCGGTGCAGAGCGCGCGCTTGCTGCTCTGTACGAACGCCAGAACGATCTCGGTTCGACAGATCGAATGTACCGCACCGCCCTGAACACATTTGAGTCCGCTCGCGATCAGCTCAGAAACGAGACCTCTAAACTCCCTTTCAGCGCAAACGCCACCATCATCTACGATGATTACATTCACTTCCTCATCGCGCAGCACAGGCCCGACGAGGCTCTGCTCGTCGCGGATCAGAGCCGCGCCCTGACGCTGGCTCAAGGGCTGGGAATCTCTAAAAGCTCGGCTGTACACGCGCCCCGACTACGTCCCGCCGACCTCGCGCGCAAAACCGGAGCGACACTACTGTTCTATTGGCTGGGAGCGAAGCAATCGTACCTCTGGGCAATCTCTGCCAGGAAAACCTCGCTTTACACTCTTCCCGCTCAGCAGCAAATCAAGGATTCGATCGAGCGGTACCGCAAGAAGTTGCTGGGTTTCGGCGATCCGCTTGAAGACTCCGACCTCGACGGGACCGCCCTCTACCAGAAGCTGGTTGCTCCCGCTTTCGCATCGCCGGCGCCCAATCCGAACATCATCGTCCTCAGCGATGGGGCGCTCAGCCAGCTCAACTTCGAAACGCTAATCGTCCCTGCTCCGCGTCCGCATTATTGGATTGAAGACGCCACCATCAGTTCTGCTCCATCGCTTCAAATGCTCGCGTCCGCGCATCCCGCTCTCTCGGCGCAGCGCAAGCTTCTCCTCATTGGCGATGCCGTATCTCCCGGTGCCGACTATCCAAACCTTCCGATGGCCTCTATGGAGATACAGCAGATCCAACAAGAGGTCGGTACTCGGAATTCCACGGTCTTTTCTAGGGAGCACGCCACGCCCGCTGCCTACCTGGACGCAGGACCACAGCAGTTTGCTTACGTTCACTTTGTCGCTCACGGAGTTTCCAGCCCCATCGATCCACTCGACTCGGCGATCATTCTTTCGCGCTCCTCGTCGGCCGAAGACTCATTCAAGCTCCACGCGCGAGACATCATTCAGCACCCCATTC
>Ga0207695_10010657_pt1 | contig 11229 bp, 6 predicted proteins | sample KBSC54metaG_FD_184354 | JGI IMG/M metagenome (GOLD analysis project Ga0207695, IMG submission 184354) | Corn rhizosphere microbial communities from Kellogg Biological Station, Michigan, USA - KBS C5-4 metaG (SPAdes) (version 2) | ecosystem: Host-associated > Plants > Roots > Rhizosphere > Soil... | reverse complement strand
GGAGATAGTCGAACATCGTGGCCGTGACGTCGAAGTCGAAAGCGCCGCCGGTGTGGGAGCTCAGCGACAGGCCCTGGGCGAGTTCCAGCTCGTCGAGGTCGTAGACGCCGTTGGAGAAGCTGCTGGCGGGGATGTTGTAGGCCCGCCCGCCGATGTCGATCGCCCCGGCGTAGACCGGCGCGCCGGCCGCATTGCGCAGGTAGCTGTTCACCGTCGAGTCGTCGTCATTGCTGAACAGGCCGAAGGTGTAGGCGAGCGTCACGGACGGCGTGAAATCGTAGGTGAATCGGCCTGAGGCGTTGTCCTGCACCTGATGCTCCAGTCCACTGGAGCCCAGCACCGCGATCGGGGCGCCGGCGCGGTTGGCGTCGGTGAAGGCGCCGGTGACCGGCGTTCCGGCCGGGCTCGTGGTCGCCGGAACGGTCGCGGTGACGTAGGTCAGCGGCTGGCTGTGGCTGTCGAGATGGTTGTAGCTAAGCCGGAACGCGAAAGCGCCGAGCCGGTCGCCGACGTCGGCGGCGAAGCGTCCGGTCGCATAGGTCTTGTCGTCGCCGTACTTCGAGAAGGACTGCGACGCCCCTTGGGCGTCCACATGGGCTTCGAACTGCGTGGGCGTCCGCGTGACGAAGGCGATGACGCTGCCCACCGAATTGCCGGGGAAGGCCGCGGCGAAGGGACCGTTCAGCACATCCACCCGCTCGACGGCGTCCGGCGTGATCAGGCCCCACTTGGGCGAGGCGCTGGTGTTGTTGTTGCCGATGAGCGCCGACAGCAGGATGCCATCGACGTAGAGCAGGGTGCGCGCCGAGGCGCCCACTCCGGACGTGCGGCTGGTGACCGGCGACTGGGTGTCGCCGATATGCCGTTGGCGGACCAGCACATCGGGGACATAGCGCAGCGTATCCTCCGGCGTCGTCACGCTGATCGTCCTGGCGATCTCCTCGGCGGTGACGGTGGAGGTGGTGTTGGGCAGATCCGCCAGATTGGAGATCGAGGACGGCGCGGTGACGATGACGGTGTCGACCGTGGCGGCTTCGTCCGCATCGGCGCCCCGGGCGGCGGTGGAAGCGGCCAAGGCGCACAAGGCTGCGCTGGCGAGGAGGGCGCGACGCGCCCGGTCTTGGAAGATCATGGTCGAATCCTGAACGGCAGACATGGGTCGGCGCCCCGGCGGGCGCGGCGCAGTAAGTCTGGTTCAGGCGGTGGGCGGGCCCTGGCCCAGAGGCCGAGGCGGCCCGCGGGCGCGGGGCGCGAGCGGGCGCGCGTCCGGGGCGTGCACAACGGCTGCGACCCGGTAGGCGACGGGTTGCACGGTGACTGGGCTCGTCATCACCGCGGCCATGGCCGCCGCCAGGCAATCCTGGCAGGGCATGCCCGCGAAGCCCTTGTGCGGTCCGCCCGGGATCTGGGCGGCCTTGGCGTCAGGGACCGTCGCGTGTCCGCCGGCCGTGCAGATCAAAGACAGCGCGGAATCCGCCGGCGCGGCCATGGCGGCGGCCGGCATCAGCGCCTGGGTCAGCAGAGCGAACACGGCGAAGAGGGCGGCGATCGCCCTTCGGTCGTGGCGGGCCCGGCCGGCGGTCTGCATGGCGGTGTCTTTAACCGGATCCGGCGATTTCTCAAGCCGCGGTGTCTGCGCCATAGTCACGCGACCTCGCAGGAGAGCGGATGCCCGCCCACATCGAGCCCGGCGCCTACAAGGACCTCGTGCTGTTCCTGGCGACCGCCGGCGTGGTGGCGCCGCTGTTCCGGCGCTGGAAGCTGAGCCCGATCCTGGGATTCCTCGGCGCCGGGGTGCTGTTGGGCCCCTTCGGCCTCGGCCGCCTGGCCCACCAGGCCCCGTGGCTTTCCGCCTTCACCATCGACAACCCCGCCGAGGTCGCCCAGCTCGCCGAGTTCGGGGTGGTGTTCCTACTGTTCACCATCGGCCTGGAGCTCTCCTGGGAGCGGTTGCGGGCCATGCGCCGCTATGTCTTTGGCCTGGGGGCCGCGCAGGTGGCCCTGAGCCTGGCGGCTACAGCCGGGGCGGCGCTCGCCTTCGGCCAGCCCCTGGGCGCGGCGGCGGCTATCGGCGCGGCGCTGGCGCTCTCTTCCACCGCCATCGTCATGCCTATCCTGGCCGAGCAGAAGCGGCAGCATTCGCTGGCCGGCCGCGCCACCTTCTCCGTGCTGCTGTTCCAGGACCTGGCGGTGGCGCCGATCCTGGTCACGCTGACCCTGCTCGGGCGGCGTGCTGGCGCGGCCGCCCTGTCGCCGGACATCCTCTTGGCCTTCGCGCCCGCCGTCGCGGGCATCGTGGCGCTGCTGGTGCTGGGGCGGCTGGTGCTCAGACCCATGCTGCGTTCCGTGGCCCGCGCCAGGAGTGAGGAGCTGTTCGTCGCCGCCTCCCTGCTGGTGGTGATCGGCGCGGGCCTGATCAGCGCCCTCAGTGGCCTCTCCATGGCGCTGGGCGCCTTCATCGCCGGCCTGCTGCTGGCGGAGACCGAGTTCCGCCACCAGGTCGAGGTGACCATCGAGCCGTTCAAGGGCCTGTTGCTGGGGCTGTTCTTCCTCTCGGTGGGCATCGGCCTGGACCTGCCCATGCTGCTGGCCCGGCCGCTGGAGGTGCTGGGCGCCGCGGCCGGCCTGACCGCCGTCAACGGCGCCGGGGTCTTCGTCCTGGCCCGGCTCTTCGGCCTTAGGACCCGGGCGGCCGCGGAAGCGGCCCTGCTGCTGGCGGGCGCCGGCGAATTCGCCTTCGTGATCCTGGGCCAGGCCATGGACCAGCGGCTGGTGGACCGCGCCACCGGCCAGGCCCTGGTGGTGGCCGCGACGCTTTCCATGGCGACCATCCCGCTCCTGGCCGCGCTCGGCGCGCGGATCGGCGGCCGCAGGATCTCGCCGGCCGACCTGCCGGAGGCTGAGGGCGAGGCCGCGGCCGGGCCGCGAGTGCTGATCGCCGGCTACGGCCGCGTCGGGCGCCTGGTGGGGGAGATGCTCCGCCGCCACGACCTCCCCTGGGTGGCCGTCGAACAGGACGCACGGCTGGTAGAGGCGGCGCGGCGGGCCGGCGAAACCCTGTTCTATGGCGACGCCGCGCGGCCGGATTTCCTGGCCCGCTGCGGCCTGGCTGAAGCGCCAGCCCTGGTGGTGACCATGGACGATCCCGACGGGGCCGAGGCGATCGTGGCCGTGGCCCGCGCCCTGCGCCCGCACCTGACCATCGTGGCCCGCGCCCGCGACGCGCGACACGCCCAGCGGCTCTACGACCTGGGGGCCACCGACGCGGTGCCGGAGACGGTGGAGGCGAGCCTGCAGCTTTCCGAGGCGCTGCTGGTGGAGATCGGCGTGCCCATGGGCCTGGTGATCGCCTCGATCCACGAACGGCGGGACGAATTCCGCAAGGCGCTCAACCGGCCCGACGCGCTCGGCGGCCGCACGCGGGCGCGGCGGGCGAATCGCTGAGCCGGGCGCCCGGCCGGAACGGCGCCGGGACGGCGCCGAAATTTGGTCCGTGTCCGGCCTGCGGAGGGAACCAAGCGGCGCCGTCAACGTTGCAGGATTGGCGCATTTGGGGCGCGAGTCAGTTGGGGGCATGCATGCCGCTGGGCGACAGGGGGAGCCGAAGGCGCTCGGCGACAGCCGGTCGCCTGCTTGGCGCACCCGCATCCAAGCTGCGACGACAAGACAAATTTACATGGAATTCCAGGGTCTTCGTTGGGCCGCGCGGACTTGAACTGCAGCCCTGGGCAATCCCTGGACCTGTCTTTTGTTAAAGCAACGGAGGATTGGTCACTTCGCCGAACGCGCCAATCTTCCGCCAGCCTGGGGGTCAACTTGCGAGACGAAGTTGATCCGCCGGCCGATAGTCGTATAGCGTCCGGCCAAGGTCCGTCGGGTCGTGAAATTGGGGTTCAAGTGTGGCTTCGGTGACACTTACCTAATCTCCCGGCCTTGATATAAGAAAAGCTGGGTCAATAGGCCGCAGCGCTAGGGCAATGAGAGGGCTCTGATTATGAAGTTCAAACTCCTGGCAGGGGCCGCGATGGCCGCGGTGTTCGCCGCGTCTGGCGCCTCTGCGCAAGTCGGTTGGTACGGCGCCGTCGATCTCGGCTACCACTGGCCGGAAGGCATCAAGGCCGACTCCAGCAACTTGGCCGCCAACGGCATCAAGACCACCTGGCGCTTCAACCAGGAAGACGACTACGCCGTCTTCGCCCGCCTCGGCTACCAGATCACCGACCACTGGCGCGCTGAAATCGAGGGCGGCTACCGCCCCGGCAACATCGACTCGGTCCGCGGCGGCAGCAACCAGGCCATCGTCGGCCTCTGCACCGTCGGCGTGGTCCGCACCGCGGCCGCCCCCACCTGCGGCCGGCCCAACGGTAAGATCGAGTCCTTCACCCTGATGGGCAATGTCATCTACGACATCGGTCCGGATTGGGTCATCGATCCGTTCATCGGCGCTGGCGTAGGCGTCCATCACATCGACCTGACCACCGATGGCCAGTTCTCCAATGTCACCGGCGTCATCACCGGGGCTGGCGGCGCCAATCCGTCGATCCAGAACCTGCACATCGACGACAGCGACACGGTCTTCGCCTGGCAGGTGCTGGCGGGCGCGTCCTGGAAGGCGACCGATCGCCTGAAGGTGGACGCGACCTACCGCTTCCTCTCGGGCTCGGACGGCCGCTTCACCTCGGTGGGCACCAACGCGCTGCAGCCCGGGGACTTCCAGGGCAAGTACCGCGACTCGTCGGTGACGATCGGCCTGCGCTATTCCTTCGCCGCGCCGCCGCCGCCGCCTCCCCCGCCTCCGCCGCCTCCGCCGCCTCCGCCTCCCCCGCCGCCTCCGCCGCCTCCCCCGCCGCCGCCTCCGCCGGCCGCGTATGAGGCCAAGCAGTTCATCGTCTACTTCCCGTTCGATCAGTACATCCTGACGCCGGAAGCCCAGTCGGTGGTGCAGGAAGCCGCGAACTACGCCTCCTCCGGCCATGCCACCAAGGTGACCGTGGTCGGCCACACCGACACCTCCGGCTCGGCGGCCTACAACGTCCGCCTGTCGGAACGCCGGGCCAAGGCCGTCGCCGACGCCCTGGTCGGGATGGGCGTCGCCCAGACCGCCCTGTCGGTCGACTGGAAGGGCGAAACCGCCCCTGCGGTCGCCACCGGCGACGGTGTGAAGGAACCGCTGAACCGCCGTTCGACGATCGACATCAACTTCTGATCTCGATCACCGACCGTTCGGTGAGACGTTTGGAGCCCGGCTGAAAGGCCGGGCTCCTTTCGTTTGGGCGCCTCGCTCCTCCCCCGAACCGAAGATGCCGGGGGAGGTGTCAGCGAAGCTGATGGAGGGGGCGTGCGGGCGATTGGGCTCCGAATCCTTCCGGACGCTCGCGCCCCCTCCGTCTCGCCGCTGCGCGCCGATCCACCTCCCCCGCCGTCTGCGCGGCGAGGGAGGCGCGAAAGCCCGCCGGCCCTTGCGTCCGGCGCACGACCTTCCCATTAGTCCCCCGCGAACCCCGGAACGGACATGCTCTTCGACCCTCTCGACCAAGCCAAATTTTCGGACGAACGGCAGGCCGTGGCGGCGGCCCTGGCGGCCCGGCCGCTGGGGCCCGAGGACCGGGCGGCGTTGAGCGAGGAGGCGGCCGCGCTGGTGCGCGCCGCCCGCCGCGGCGCGCGGCGCCAGGGGGTGGTGGAAAGCTTCCTGCAGGAATTCAGCCTCTCCACGCGAGAAGGCTTGGCCCTGATGTGCCTCGCCGAGGCCCTGCTGCGGACTCCCGACGAAGAGACCCGCGACAAGCTGATCGCCGAGAAGATCGCCTCGGCCGACTGGGCGAGCCATGCCGGCAATTCCGAGTCGATCCTGGTCAACGCCTCGACCTGGAGCCTGATGCTCACCGGCAAGCTGATCGACCCGGACGAGGAGGCCGGCGCCGACCTGCCGGGCTTCATCCGCAAGCTCGCCGGCCGGCTGGGCGAGCCGGTGATCCGCCGGGCGGTGGGCGCCGCGGTGCGCATCATGGGCGAGCAGTTCGTGCTGGGCGCCACCATTGAAAAGGCCATCCGCCGCGCGGCCCAGGACGGCTTCACCTGTTCGTTCGACATGCTGGGCGAAGGCGCCCGCACCGAGGCCGACGCCGACCGCTACGAAGCCGCCTACGCCGCGGCGCTGAAGGTCGTGGCCCGGCATGCCGGGAGCCAAGGTCCGGAGGCCGGTCACGGCGTCTCGGTGAAGCTTTCGGCGCTCTCGCCGCGCTATGAGGCCCGCCAGCCGGAGCGTGTCTGGGGTGAGCTCTACCCCCGGATCAAGCGGCTGGCCGTGCTGGCCGCGGTGGCCGACATCAACCTGACCCTGGACGCGGAGGAGGCCGACCGCCTGGTCATCTCCCTGGAGATCCTGGAGCGGCTGGCCGGCGAACCGGAGCTGGGCGCCTGGACCGGCCTTGGCCTGGCGGTGCAGGCCTATCAGAAGCGCGGCCCCCAGGTGATCGAGGCCGTCGCCGGCATCGCGCGCGCCAGCGGCCGGCGGCTGATGGTCCGCCTGGTGAAGGGCGCCTATTGGGACTCGGAAGTGAAGCGGGCGCAGGTCGCGGGCCTGCCGGGCTATCCCGTCTACACCACCAAGGCCGCCACCGACCTCTCCTACCTGGCCTGCGCCCGGGCGCTGCTCGGCGCCGCGCCCGCCCTCTACGGCCAGTTTGCGACCCACAACGCCCATACCCTGGCGGCCGTCCGCCTGATGGCGACGCAAGCCGGCCTGTCGCCCGAGTTCCAGCGGCTGCACGGCATGGGCGAGGCGCTCTACGCCGGCGCCCGCGAGCGCTACGGCGACTTCCCCTTGCGGGTCTACGCCCCGGTGGGGAGCCACGAGGACCTCTTGCCCTACCTGGTCCGCCGGCTGCTGGAGAACGGCGCCAACACCTCCTTCGTCCACGCTCTGCTGGACGAGCGCACGCCGGTGGAGAAGGTGGTGGCCGACCCCATCGCCGTCGTCGAGGCGGCGGGTGGGGCGCCGCACCCGCGAATCCCCTTGCCGGTCGACCTCTATGGGCCGAGCCGGAAGAATTCGCGGGGCATGGACCTCTCCATCGCCGAGGTGCGCGACACCCTCGGCAAGGCGGTCGCCGACCTGCCGCCGCTGGAGGCCGGGCCGATCGTCAGCGGCAAGGCCGGGAAGGGGAAGGGCGACCTGCGCGTCTCTCCCTCCGACCTGTCGCGGACCATCGGCCGGGGGTCGGTCTCGACAGCCGACGATGTCGAGCGGGCCTATTCAGCCGCCGCCAAGGCGCAGCCCGGCTGGAACGACCTGGGCGGCGAGGGCCGGGCGCCGATCCTTAGGGCCATGGCCGACACGCTCGAGGCCCACCGCGAGCGGCTGGTGGCGATCTGCGCGCTGGAGGCCGGCAAGACGCTCTCCGATGGCGTCGCCGAGGTGCGCGAGGCGGCCGACTTCTGCCGCTACTACGCGAGCCTCGCCGAGCGGCAGTTCGCCCACCCCGAGATCCTGCGCGGGCCGGTGGGCGAAACCAACCAGCTTTCCCTGCATGGCCGCGGCGTCTTCGCCTGCATCAGCCCGTGGAACTTCCCCCTGGCCATCTTCACCGGCCAGATCGCCGCGGCGCTGGCCGCCGGCAATGCGGTGGTGGCCAAGCCCGCCGAGCAGACCCCGTTGATCGCCGCCGAGGCGGTGCGGCTGTTCCACGCGGCCGGCCTGGCGCCCGACCTCCTGCACCTGCTGCCCGGCGAGGGCGGCACCATCGGCCAGGCCCTGGTGAGCCATGGGTCCTGCGCGGGCGTCGCCTTCACCGGCGGCACCGAGACCGCCTGGGCGATCAACCGGACGCTCGCCGCCCGCAATGGTCCCATCGTGCCGTTCATCGCCGAGACCGGCGGCCTCAACGCCATGTTCGTGGACACCACGGCGCTGCGCGAACAGGTGATCGACGACGTGCTGGCCTCGGCCTTCGGCTCCGCCGGCCAGCGCTGCTCGGCGCTGCGCATGCTGTTCGTGCCTCATGACACGGCAGACGCCCTGATCGCGGGCCTGGCCGGCGCCATGGACGCCCTCGTGGTGGGCGACCCCGCCGACCCGCGCACCGACATCGGGCCGGTGATCGACGAGGAGGCGCGCGCCACGCTCGCCAAGCACCGGGAGCGCCTGGGCGCCGAGGCTACGGTCCTGCATGAGCTGGCGGCTCCGGCCGGCGGCCACTTCTTCGGCCCGGTGCTGGCGGAAATCCCGTCGGCCGCCTTCCTGCAGAAGGAGGTGTTCGGCCCCATCCTGCACGTGGTGCGCTACGACGCCGCCGACCTGGAGGCGGCCGCGGCCCCGCTCGCCCAGGCCGGCTACGGCCTGACGCTGGGGGTCCATAGCCGCATCGAGGCCTTCGCCGACCAGGTGCGCGCGGCCGTCCCCGCGGGCAACGCCTACGTCAACCGCTCGATGATCGGCGCCGTGGTGGGCGTCCAGCCGTTCGGCGGCGAGGGGCTCTCCGGCACCGGCCCCAAGGCCGGCGGTCCCAACGCCCTCCTGCGCTACGCCGTGGAGCGCGCGCTCAGCGTCAACATCGCCGCCCAGGGCGGCGACCCGGCGCTGCTGAATTTGAATCCGTAGGCCTCCCGATCGTCAGGTTCCGACCCATGGCGGACGTCGCCCGCTGTACGCATGTCCACCCCTAGCCTCAAGCCGTGCTTGCATGAGCCTAGAGCCCTTCCCGCTCACGATGGATCATCGTGAGCGGACGAGAAGGGCTCTGAACATAGACCGACGACCCTGTTCATCCCGCTTGGCTTGATTCAAGCCAAGCGGGACAGGGTCTAGTGCGCAGCTGGACGGCGCGAGCGGGCCAGTTCGAGAGACCCGCAATAGGTTGCATCGGGCCGGCGATTGTCCTAGCTGAGGCCTACCGGGATTGAAGCGGTGTCCCGGTCAGGCCTCGGCCCAACACCGCGCAACTCCGCATGGAGGCGCGCCTGGTCTTGGCCCCGACTTCCTTCCCGACCCGCCGCCTCGTCGTCGTTGGCCTCACAGCCGCGCCGTCTATCGCGCTTGCAGCCCCATGCCGGCGGACGCGCGTGCTCTTCGTCTGTCCGGCCGGCACGGTGAAAAGCGCCATCGCGCGTGAAATGCTGCGCAGCCGCGTGGCCGCGGCGGGCCTGCCCGTCGACGTGTCGTCCCGCGGCCTGCAGGTCGAGGACCACATGTCGCCGGCGCTCGCCGCAAGCCTCCATGCGGATGGCATCGACCCCGCGCGTGATCCCGCGCGCCCGCTGGCCGAGGACGACCTTGCCCATGTGGACATCGTCATCGCCTTTGACGAAGCGGCCGATGCGCCCGCCCTCCACGGGGCCCGTGGCTGGCGGACCCCCTCGTGGAACGCCGATTATCCGGCCGCCAAGGCGGACTTGTCGAGGCGAACGGAGGCCCTTATGGCGGACCTTCGCCAGCGGGCCGGAACCTGCCGATGAGCCCCGGCGGCAAGGTTTCGCTCGCCGAGGCGACGCACCTGGGCCAGGGTCGCCTCGCTCAGCTTCGGCGGCCCGGCGGGCCAGATCGCGGTAATGCATCGGATCCTCGTGGAGGAGAAGCGGTGGATCGGGGAGCAGCGGTAGCCATGATGCGACCTGTTCGGGCCGCGGCGCTGGTCGCGGCGGCGCTCGGGCTCCTGGGCTGCGGCGGCGCGCCGGCTTCGGCCGGTCCTGCGCCGCTGGTCCTGGAGCGCACCATCCCGCTCAAGGGCGTAAAGGGCCGTATCGACCACTTGGCGATCGATCCCGATGGCCGGCGGCTCTTCGTGGCCGAGCTGGGCAATGGGAGCGTCGAGGCGATCGACTTGGCGACCGGCCGCTCGGCCGGACGCATCGAGGGCCTGAAGGAGCCTCAAGGGCTCGGCTATCTCCCCAGCCGGGGCGAACTGGTGGTCGCCACCGGCGGCGATGGGATGGTGCGCTTCTACCGCGGCTCCGACCTCAAACCGCTGGGCGCCCTGAAGCTCGGCGACGATGCCGACAACGTGCGAGTCGATCACCAGACCGACCGCATGGTCGCCGTCGGCTACGGCAAGGCGCTGGCCCTGATCGATCCAGCGAGCCGCGCCGTCGCACGCACCCTCCCATTGCCGGCCCATCCGGAGGGCTTCCAGATGCAGGGCGATCGGGCGTTCGTGAACCTGCCGGACGCCGGCGCGCTCGCGGTTCTCGACCTTGCCCGGGGCCAGGAGACCGCGCGCTGGAAGAACCCCGGGCCGCACTTCAACTTCCCCATGGCAATCGACAAGGGGTTCCAGAAGGTCGCCGTGGTCTACCGCCTGCCCGCCAAGCTGGTGATCTTCGACGCAGCCAGCGGCCATGTGGACCAAGAACTCGGCGCCTGTGGCGACGCCGATGACGTGTTCTTCAACCGCGACCAGAACCGCCTTTATGTGATCTGCGGGGCCGGCGCCGTCGACGTGTTCGATCGATTGGCGACCGGCTATGCCACGGGGCGGCGCGTGCAGACGCAGCCCGGCGCGCGCACCGGGCTCTATTCCGAGAAGCTCGATCGCTTGTTCGTCGCCGCCCGCCAAAATGGCGCCAAGGACGCCGCCATATTGGTCTTTAGACCTGCCAGCTGACCCGGGCGCGCCATGGAACCTGGCATCTCCGCGATCGACCGCTTGATCGCTTGGCCGGGCGTGGTGATCGGCGTCCGCTGCCCACGCTTCGCAGACCTTCGGCGGGTCCGCTGACTGTCGGCTCAAGAGCCCGAAGCAAACTGGCTGCCATGAGATTTAAGCCGCAGACGGCTGACCGGAGGATGACGAATGTAGGGATGGGGGTTTGGCAGGCGCTCGACGAGGCGCTGCGCCTGCGGCGATGGTCCTTCGCCCGCCCCGACAGCCGTCGCCCAACCTCAATCCCTAGGGCCCCACACGGCTATTCTCACAGTGTCGTGAGGAGGGGTGCGGCAATCGCTGCCAAGCCCTTGATCTGCCGAGGGCGAGCGCGCCCGTTAACCTTTGGTTTACGAAAAAACCTGGGCGCCGAGGGACCCGCCTCATTGACGAGTCATTAGGACGGGTGCCCCATATGTAGGTTGTTCAGGCGTGTCGCCACACAACATGTAGGGGCTGAACCGCGCCGGGGGCGGCCGGGTTCTATCAGGGGCATGGGTCAGGGACGATGAGTGAAGCGGCGAAAGTTGGGATTGCCGAAGCGATTGAACGGGTTGTCGAGGCGCACCCGCGTCCGCAGCTGCAGCTGGTC
>Ga0207695_10010654_pt1 | contig 11233 bp, 7 predicted proteins | sample KBSC54metaG_FD_184354 | JGI IMG/M metagenome (GOLD analysis project Ga0207695, IMG submission 184354) | Corn rhizosphere microbial communities from Kellogg Biological Station, Michigan, USA - KBS C5-4 metaG (SPAdes) (version 2) | ecosystem: Host-associated > Plants > Roots > Rhizosphere > Soil... | reverse complement strand
CCCAGGCGCACGCCGACGCGGTCGACCACGACGAAGCCCGCGGCAAGCAGGACGCGCGACAGCGAGATGATGTTCGGGAGAGCGCGAAATCTCGCGCGCGCGGCCATTGCGGAAACCTATGCGCGCCAGTGGACGCTTGCCAGCGCGAGAAGCCGTTCGTAGCTTCGCGTCGTGAGCAAACAACGAATTCTCCGCCTCGCCGCGATCGCACTGACGAGTGCATGCGGCGCCAAAACGACTGTGCCGACGCGGACCGCTCCGGGTCCAGCGCCGACCGTTTCCACCGCACGCATCGCACAAGGCGTCGACCTCTCGACCGGCTTGCAGCGCGACACGCTCATCAGCGCGGCGCTCGCTGACGTCGACCCGGCGCACATCCATCACACCGATTCGATGCTCGTGTCGTTCGGTACGCGGAACACGTTCTCCGACACCCTGTCGACGACGCGTGGCATCGGCGCGGCGCGTCGCTGGATCCACTCGCAATTCGACCAATACAGTCGCGATTGCGGCGGATGTCTCAAGGTCGAGTACTACGGCAAGGTGCAGGAGGTGCGTCGCACAGCGGGCCGCGACACCATCACGCGCACCGCAAACATCGTCGACGTGCTTGCATGGTTGCCGGGGCGCGACACGACGCACGTCGTCGTGATGACCGGCCACTACGATTCGTGCATCTGCAGCGCCACCAGCTCGTTCGACTCGACATCCAATGCTCCCGGCGCCGACGACGACGGCTCCGGCACATCCGCGATCGTCGAGCTCGCGCGCGTCCTGTCGAAGCGATATCCCAAAGGGCTCAATTCATCCGTCCTGCTCGCCGCCGTTGCCGCCGAGGAGCAAGGGCTTTACGGCTCGCGACAGTTGGCTGAACACCTGCACGAACAGGGATACAAAGTCATCGCGGGTATCACGGACGACATCGTCGGCAACACGGTAGCCGAAGACGGCACCACCGATTCAACGAGCATGCGCATCTTCGCCGCCGATCCAGACAACTCGCCGAGCCGCGAGCTCGGACGATATGTGTGGGCCCTCGATCGCGTATACATGCCGAACTTCGAGGTGCTCCCAGTCTGGCGTCTCGATCGGATTGGTCGCGGCGGCGATCACGAGCCCTACGTCATGCTCGGCGACGCCGGCCTTCGATTCACCGAGCGGGTCGAAAACTACAATCGACAGCATTTACCAACCGACGATCTTGCGCACGTCAACTTCCGGTACGTCGCGAACGTCGCGCGCGTGAACGCGATGACTGTCGCGTCGCTTGCGGCGGCGCCGCCCACACCGACGAACGCGCGCGCGACGCGCCAAGGTCGCGCGGTCCCCGACAGTTCCGGCGCCCGACCGACGACACCGTCCAGCGGTGGACAGGCGTGGACGCTGAGCTGGGAGGCTTCTCCCGGTGCGACCGGCTACGAGTTGTTGGTTCGCCGCACGACGTCGCCCACTTGGGAAGAGCTCATTCCGCTCGGCAACGTCACTCGCTGCACGCTACATCGGCAACTCGATGACGAATGGGCGGGCGTTCGTGCCGTCGGCGCCGATGGATCACGGTCGATGGCGGCATCGATGCCAGCGCCAAACCCGCCTCGTGGAACAGCCGCAGCTGCTCGCCCACCGGTACCGCGCGGACAGCCCGCCGGTCCACCGCCGCCGGCATGTGGCGCGTGAGTTGGCCGCCAACCCGACTTTGGAAAAATCTCACCACTCCCTGACCGCAGAATTCAGTGGAGTACCCGCCGAGCAGCTGCGCGATGCGACGCTGCTCGGCGGTCTGCTGATCGCCGCGGCGAGCGCCGTGGGATTCAGCACTATTGGAGTGCCGACGGTGCGGACGCAATCGGACACCGGGATCTCGGCGGTGTTGCTGTTGGATGGAGCACACATCGCGATTCATTCGATTCCTGAGCGGCAGACGCTGCTATTCGACGGGGTCGCGCCGGCTTCGCACGACTTTCGCAAAGCCGTGGAAGTCTTTTCGCGCCGACTCACGGCGCGTGATGTCCGGAGCGAGACCCGCGGACGCGGATGAGAGAACTGCTAGCGCCGGCGCAACTCGCGCTGACGATCATCATTCTGATCTGGGACATCGTGCTGGCGGGGCGCATGGCGCAGAACCGTCAGGCGCCGCGCGTATTTCAAGCGATCTGTGGACTTGCCGCGCTGCTCGTTCTGCCAGGCCTGCTGCTCACGCTCGCGACATCGACGGTGATCACGGGACGAGCCGTCGTCGCGATGGATTGGATGTGGCCCGTCGTGCTCGCGCTGTTCGCCGTGCAGGCGGTTTACACGCTGGCGCGTCGGATGGTCAATCCGCTGTGGGGACTTCCGATCGCCGTCTACAATGTATTGATCGCGCTCGTCGGATTCGTGCGATACATGATCGGGCACGGGCATGCCTTCGTCGAACCGCTTGCGGCGCTGCTCGCGGCGCAGAGCCTTGCGATGGTGTTCGTCGGCGGGACGTCGAATGTGCTGGCGACGCCGTTCTACTTGAACATGCCGATGGTGTCGCCGGCGTTTCCCGCGCTGCGGCCGCTCACTGGGTCGTTTCGCCTGGTGATGTCGCTGATCGCGCTGTTGTGGATCCTCGTCATCACGGTGCTCGGCTTCCCTCGCGCGATCGTTCAGCTCAGAAACTATGAAGCGCATCGGCGCGATCAGTTGCGCGAGCGGCCCGATGCCGATTTCGCCATCGGGCTCAAGATCTTGCCTGACATGGCGTCGCCGCCGCCACCGCCGGCTATTCGCAGCGACTCGGCGCTGCTCGACACGATGGACGTCGACGCGATCGAGGTGGTGGTGTTGCCCGGTGCGAGTCGCACGGCAATCGATTCGTTGGCGCGCACGCTCGATCCGGCGCGGCGGGACAGTGCGTTGCTCATCGTGGCGCTGGGCTACCGCGGCAAGCTCGTGCCGGAATTGGAAAAGGCGCCGCTCGACGCGGCGCAACGTTTGGCGACGCTCAGGCTCGTGGTCGATCGCCTGCGTCCAGATATCGTACTTCCCGCTGAGGATCCGTACGGCAGTGGCGAGCGCGCGCTCGGGGCACTTCCGCCCGAGGAGTGGGAAGCGTATTTGTCGCGCGCCGCGCATGTCGTGAAGAGCATCGACCGGAACATCCGCATTGGTGTGGCGGCGTCGGCGTACACGCGGAACGATAGCGTATTGTACGCGTGGGCCATCGCGCCGAAATCGCCCATCGACATCGCGGGCTTCTCTCTATTTCCATCGCCGTATGTGGGCGGCGGCATTCAAGCCGACACACGCACGGCCGATCGCTGGATGAACAGCCTGCGGCCGCGAAAGGAGCATTGGGTATTCGCGACCGGCGGCTATCCGCTCGCGTACGGTGAGCGGAGCCAGGAGGAGGCGGTGTGGGAAGTGATGGCGTGGGCGACCGATCACCCAATCATCAAGGGACTGATTGTCTACGAGGCTGGCGACTACGGGCAGTCACGTGGGCTGCGGGCACCCAATGGCCGGTTGCGACCGGCCGCTGCCGCCGTCATGCGGGCGATGCGTGGATTGCGCGAATCGGCGAGGTAGTCGGGACGTCAGTCGCTCCCGCCGGCTGGAGCGTGAGGAGAAAAAAATACCGAGCGGCGTCGGCGTCGACTTGCACACCGGAGATCGCGTAACCGTGCGAGAACGCCCACAGGAAGTGTTCACGGACGGCGAGCCGCCAGGCCCGCGCGGCCGCGGGCGAGCGACTCATGATCTCGAGAATGTCGCCCGGGATCTCGATCAAGACGGCGTCCGGAGGGAGATCGCCATTCGACATCGTGGCGTCGCTCAGGCGCGGAAACGCGGTGAGAATCGGCGCGCGATCGTGTACGGGGAGATTGAGCGGCGCGGCCGCGGGACCTGTCGTCTCTAGGCAGACGACGAGACGATCCGTCGGCAGGCGATAATGCAGCGGACTATCGGTTGTGCCATACATGTCGGGCACGTAGTCGACGACTTTCGCGCCCAGGCGATTGACGTTGAAATACGCGTTCTTGGCCATGAGTGGATCGAACGACCAGTAGATCCGTGTGACGCCGAGTGATGCAAGCACGCTCCGTTGGTACTCTTTGAGCATGCGGCCGACGCCCATGTTTCGCGCCGGCTCGCGCACTCCGAGCATGTGCGACCAGTGCGCGAGCCGGCCGTCGCGGACGCCGCTGATGCCGAAGACGAACCCGAGGAGTGTGCCGTTCTGGTCGAATGCGCCGGCGGCGAGTCCGCCGACGTATTCGACGATGTGCAGCAGGGTCGCGGGGACGATGTCGCCCTGATCGAACCCCCAGACGAGTCGCTGGAGCTCGACGCATGCGTGGCCATCTGCGACGGACGTCAGTGGGCGGACGCGGATGGTCGTGCCGTCGACGGTGCGGATGAGCGGTGTGGCGTCCGCGTTCGGCGTGCGGGGTTGGGCGGGCGTGAGCGGCAGAGGGTCACCCATGCGGCAGGAGGCGGAAAGATGGCCGCCGGTTCATCGCCGGCGGCACAGCAACGGTACAGCACAAGATGGTATACCGCAACGGTCGACCGCAGGCATTCTCGCGTCGACCTGATTGACAGCCGGCCCACCGGCATGATATTGGAGGCGTCATACCAGTTTGGTATGCCATGAGATGCCCCCGGCTCGCCGCGTCACGCGGGCGGCCGCGTCAGATCCCTCGCTTCCGAGACCGCTCCCATGAACACCACCCGGCGCCGCGCCCTGCGGCCGTGGCTCCTCGCCGCGTCCCTCATCGGGCTCGGCCATCTGACCGCCGCCGCCCAAGAACCGTTCCCAGGCCTCGACGCATACGTCAATCAAGCCCTCGCGACGTGGCACGTGCCGGGCATCAGCATCGCCATCGTCCGAAACGACTCCGTGCTCTATACCAAGGGCTACGGCGTCCGCGCATTCGGCAATCCGGCAACGGTCGACGATCACACGCTCTTCGAGATCGGCTCGAGCTCCAAGGCGTTCACGGCGACCATCGTCGCGATGCTCGTCGGCGACGGAAAAATGCGCTGGGACGCACACGTCTCCGACTACCTGCCCGGCTTCCGCCTCTACGACCCATACGCCAGCGCCGAGCTCACGGTCCGCGACGCGCTCACCCACCGCAGCGGCCTGGCCCGCGGCGAGCTCGTTTGGCTCGGCGCTGACATCTCGCGCGACGAAGTATTGCGTCGCATGCGCTATCTCAAACCGTCGTGGGGATTCCGCTCCCGCTTCGGGTATCAAAACATGATGTATCTCGCCGCCGGTGAAGCGGCGGCCAAAGCCGCCGGTACCACGTGGGACGATCTCGTCACCAAACGTATCTTCGAGCCGCTCGGCATGACGTCCAGCGTCACATCCATGCCCAAGGACAACGGGCCGAACCTCGCATCGCCACACACTGCCTCGCACGACAGCGTGCACACGCTCGCTCGCAGCAGCCTCGAAGACATCGCGCCCGCGGGCTCGATCAACTCCAACGCGCGCGACATGGCGCAGTGGCTGCGCTTCCAGCTCGCCGACGGCATGTACAACGGCAAGCGTCTCGTGAGCTCGGCGGCGCTCAAGGTGACACACACGCCGCAGACCATCATCGGACCAGGCGAGCTCGGGCCGCCCGATTCGCTTGTGACGTTCAGCACCTACGGCATGGGCTGGATCGTCGAAGACTTCCGCCATCAGCTCGTCTGGCAGCACGGAGGGAATACGCTCGGCATGACGGCCGCGGTGGGCATGATGCCAGAGCACAAGTTCGGCGTCGTGGTGCTCAGCAACATGGCCGGCGCGCAGCTTCCAGGTATTCTCATGGACTACATCTTCGAGCGGCAGCTCGGCCTTCCCAAGCGCGACATCAGCGCCGAAGCGTACGCGCGATACGCCGTGCAGCTTCGTCGCGCCGATTCCGCTGAGAAGGCGCAGCTCGCGCTGCGCGCGCCGGGCGGGAAGCCGCCCTTTTCCCTCAGCGCCTATGCTGCGACATACAGCGACAGCCTGTACGGCGACGCAACGGTCTCGGTTCAGGACGACCACCTCGTCCTCACCCGCGGTGATTGGAAAGGCCCGCTCACGTACTGGAACGACGAGAACTTCCGGTGGAGCGAGCTCGGAATGTTCGTCAAGTTCGAGGTCGCGCCGACAGGTACGATCAGCGGCATGACGTTCGGGCTACCGGGCGACGTCTCGACTCTGACCCGCAAGCAGCAACGTCCAACATCAGCGGCTACTCGAGACGCTCTTGTTCCGCAGAAACCGCGTGAGAAAGTCCTGCATGCGGCCGAAGGTCATCAGCCACCGGCTATGCAATAGCGTCTCGTGCGTGTCGTCGGGGTTGACGATGAGCTCGAAGTAGACGTTGTGGGTGCGCAGCAGATCGACGAGCCCGATCGTCTGGGAGAAATCCACGTTGCGATCGTCGTCGTTCTGCCAGACGAGAACCGGCGACTTCCACGAGTCGATCGCGGAGATCGCCGATGACTTGTACGAGACGCTGCTCGTGTCGAGGGAATTGCCCCACAGGTGGACGCCCGCCATATCCACGCCCGCGGCGAAGATGTCCGAGTTCCGCGCCAAGGCCTGCGCGGTGAGCACGCCGCCGTATGAGAGTCCCCAGATGCCGACGCGGGCAGGATCGACGTCGGCACGCGTCTGCAGATATTTCCCCGCGGCGAGCACGTCGCGATACTCGGCGTTGCCGCGCCCACCCGTATTCGGCGCCGTGCGGAATGACTTCCCGTAACCGATGCCCGAGCGATAGTTGACCGACATGACGACATACCCTTGGCTCGCCAGCCACTCGTTCACGGCGTATGCCATGTGGTAGAAGTCCATGTAGTGGTAGCCGAGCAGCATTTGGCGAATCGGGCCGCCATGCACGAAGATGATTGCGGGACGACGCTCGCCGGGCTTCAGATCCTTCGGGAGAAAGAGTTGGTTGTGGAACTCGACGCCGTCTTCGGCCTTGAGCAGAATCGGCTCCGGCGCGACTTGAGCGAGGGCGAGATAGTCCTTCGTTAGCGTCGGATAGATGAGCTTCTTCGTGCCGCCATCACGCGCGACGATGCCGACCGACATGGGTCGCGTCGCGGCGGACGTGAGCACTGCGACCTGCTTCCCGGACGCGAGGGCCGCGGGATACATCTCGATCTCGGTGCCGGTGGTGATCTGTGCCGCTGAGCCGCCCGACGTGGGCACACTCCAGAGGTGACGACGATCGATGTCGCCGGCGTTCGTTGCGTAGAACAACGTCTTGCCGTCGTTCGAAAGCGAGATCGACTCGACGGCGCCCGTGCCCGGTGTCAATTCCAGTGGTGTCGTCGTGCCGCCCGCGACGCTCACCGAGTAGTAGCGAATCCACTCCTCTGGTTCCTGCGCGAAGATGACGTTGTCGCCGGCCCATGCGATACTGTTGATGTTCGGGAACGTCTTGTCGTTCGGCTGATTGTGCCAGAACTCGTGGCCTTCGCCGGTGGTGACATCGGCCTCCATGAGAGAAACCGAATACCCGCCCTTGAACACAGCGCGATAGAGTCCATCGGCGGGAATCGTCGGATCGATGCCGCGTCCGCGTCCGCCATTGCCGCGACCGCGTCCTGCCGCTGGGCCGCCGGGACCGCCGATTCCGCCGACGCCTGGCTGCGCCTGTTGTCCAAATGGCGTGCCGGGGCGGCGAATGAACGCGACGTGTTTGCTATCGAGCGACCACGTCGGACCCGCATCGAAGTCCACACCTGGCGCGAGATACGTGACGTGCCGCGCCTTCATGTCGTAGACGGCGACGTACGAGTGATTCTCGCGCGCGCTGACGAACGCGAGGCGCGAGCCGTCCGGCGACCATCGTGGCGTCGTGTTGCGGCCCCACTCCTTGATCAGCGGACGCTCGGCCTTGTCGGGCTGCGTCACCGACAACAGCACGCGATAGATCTGTCCGTCTTTCGAGAAGGCGACTGACGACCCGTCGGGCGAGAGCGCGCCGGCTTCTCCTTCCGTCAGCTTCCACGAGCCGGTGCCGTTGGTTCGCGCCGCCCAGATCGCGCGCTCTGGTCCGGCCGGGTCACTCGATGGATTCGCGATCCAGCCTTCGCGATTCGACTCGCTGCCGCGCGTGAAGGTGACGACGGCGCCATCGTCCGAGATCTCGAGGTCCGAGAGTATGACGCCGTCGTCGGCGAGGAACTTGGTCAGTCGCACTGGCTTGAAGTCCGGCGCGCTGGCAGCGTAGACGTTTCGCAGTCCGCGCTCGTAGACGATCCACGCGATGCGATCGGCCTTCTTGGCCGAGACGAGGTCCGATGGAAATCCGGGGCTGATGAACGGGGCGACGGAGCCTGCCGTCGGCGCACCAGTCTGCGCATGGATGCCGTTCGCGAATATCGCCATCGAGACGAACACGCCAATCAAGCTGCGGCGCATGACAATTCTCCTATTTCGGAAAGCGAACGAGCTCGTTCATGAGAGGGATGCCACCCTTTACCGTCGTCGCCGGGTGCCGCGTGCAGACGATTGCCGGCGGCGTTCCAGCAACACCACAGTTACCGACGACCTCGAAATCGGTCGCGTACGGAATGCCCTCCGACGATAGGAACGTCGGTCCATCGGCAATCTGGAAATGCACGTGCGGCTCCGTCGAGTTGCCGGAATTCCCGAGCAGGGCGAGGACTTGTCCGCGTTTGACGTGGTCACCGACTCTCACGCGCAGCGATCCTGGCTGCACGTGCGCGTACAACGCGTAGCGTCCATGCCCGATGTCGATCGCGACGTGGTTTCCGCCGACGGTGACCATGTTGATCGGCACGGCCCGGGAGTTTGCTCCTGGCACGTTCTGCGGAATGCTGTCCTTGGTCTCGACGACGATGCCATCGGCCACGGCAAGGAGCGGCGTCCCATAGTCGTAATAGTTCTCGTTCTTCGATGGATCGCCGTGATATGAGTGTCCCGATGAATCGACTTGCAAGAAGTCGATCGCGAACCGCTGGCCGATTGCGACATGCCCGTCGAGCGCCAACACCAACCGGCGATGTCCCGACGAGTTCGATGGACCATTGAACGCGGCCCACTCGCCACGCACGGGCGGCGAGATTACAACGGCTTCTCGTTCGACCGGCGTCACCGTCCCCTCGAGAACGACGAGATTCGTGTCGACGGCCGCTCTCGCATTGGCCGTCGCTCTGCCCTCGGCGGCCGCTTTGGTGGTATCGGGCGGTTCAGGTTTGAACGTCAGCCGGTGGAGCAGCTTCGCCGGCGGATGATTGGCGTCGACCGGAACCCACAGGTAAACGTACGCCCGCAGCCCCGCGCCAATTTTCGCGCGCTGCGCGGCAGGAATTTGTGGCGCGGGACGCGCCATCACGCGCAGCAGAGCGCTGTCGGCGAGAGTCAGCACGGTCGCATGACTCGCGTCGTCGATCACCTCGACGCGGCGCAGCGTCATCGGCGTCGACGTGAGGTTCGTGACATGAAGCTCGTACGCGAGGTATGCGCCGGAATCACTCACCGCTACCGTCGGCGCTTTCGGAACTCGAAACTCGATCGACGGCGGAATCTGTGTTTGGGCGGCAGCCGTCGTCGCGGAAACCAGCGCGAGAGCGATGAACCGCCTCGCCGACCGTTGGATCATGGTGTTCCGCCGCGGCCGCCACGGCCGCCACGACCTCCTCCACCCTTTCGATTGAGCAAAGTCGCATCACCGGCCAGGCCAAACCAAAGTCCCGTGACGACGTTGTCCGGCGAAATCTCGAATTTGATGAACATCGGCCCGGTCGGCGCACCCGGCAAAATCGTCCAGCGGAAGTTGGTGGCGTTCCAGTACTGAAGCGGCCCGTGCCACTCGCCCCGCTCGAGCTCGAGATGGCCATCCTTGACCGCGACGGTCACGTCGCCATAGAGGCTGTCGGCGAACGCGCCGGTGTATGCGGTCAGCGGCAGCGGCGGCTTGGCGTCGGTCGGATGCTGCGCCGCATTCGCCATCTCGACCGAATCGGCTCGGCGGCGTTGGGTGAGCGCGCGCGTATACGCGTCGTTGCTCAGATCCTTCATCGGCAAGCCGAGCTCGCGGTCCATCACGTAATCCATGATGATCCCTGGGAGCGCAGCGCTCTGCATGTTGCTCAGGACGGCGACACCCAGCCTTTTCTCCGGCAGCATTCCCACCGCTGCCGTCATGCCCAGCGTGTTGCCGCCGTGCTGCCAACGCAGTTGCTGATGGTAGTCTTCCACGAACCAGCCCATCCCGTACGACGTGAACCGAGTCGCGGGAATCGTGTCGCCACCACCACCGCGGCCGCCGCCAGCTCCGGGCGAAGTGAGAATCTGCGGCGAATGAATCTCCTTGAGCGCCTGGGTGCTGACCAGGCGCTTGCCATTGACCTGTCCATCGTTCAGCTGAAAGCGTAGCCACTGCGCCATGTCCTTCGCGTTCGACAGAATTGCGCCCGCGGGCGCAATGTTCTCGGCATTGAATGGCGGTTTCACGAAGGCCGTATCGTGACTCATGCCATGGCCCTGGGCCACGTTCGACGTGGTCAGGCCACGCGAGCTCGACACAGTGCTCGTCATTCCGAGCGGCACGAAGATCCGTTGCTTGACCAGGTCGTCCCACGTGCTGCCGGCCGCCTTGCCAGCGGCTTCACCAGCCGCGAGGAACATCATGTTCTGATACGAATATCGTGAACGAAACGGCGACTCCGGCTTGAGAAAGCGTACGCGATGCAGCACTTCGTCACGCGAGACGCCCGAGCCTAACCACGCGAGCTCACCGCGCGCGATACCGCTGCGGTGCGTGAGCGCGTCGCGAAGCGTGAGATCCTCATTCGCGACCGGATCATACATCTTGAATCCCGGCAGATAGGTTGTGAGATGCTCATCCCACCGCATCTTGCCGTCCGTCACCAGCATGGCCACGAGCGTCGCCGTGAACGCCTTGGAGCTCGATCCGATCTCGAAGAGCGTCTGATCGTCGACGGGCTTGGGATTGCTGACCGAGAGTACGCCGAATCCTTTGGTGTAAAGCACGGAGTCGTTGCGAACGATCGCCACGCTCATGCCGGGGATCTTCCAAGTCTGCACGGCTTTCGTGATGTATGCGTCCAGACCGGGAAATGGCTCTTTGCTCTGCGCGAGCGTCGGGCTGGCGCTGGCGATCGTCACGATCGCCAGCGCACCGAATGTCAGGGCCCATCGGCCACGCAACGCAATCATGGCTTGTTGATATTCGGATTGTTGATGCGCTCGACGTCCGGAAGCGGGAAGCAGGAC
>Ga0207695_10010652_pt1 | contig 11233 bp, 9 predicted proteins | sample KBSC54metaG_FD_184354 | JGI IMG/M metagenome (GOLD analysis project Ga0207695, IMG submission 184354) | Corn rhizosphere microbial communities from Kellogg Biological Station, Michigan, USA - KBS C5-4 metaG (SPAdes) (version 2) | ecosystem: Host-associated > Plants > Roots > Rhizosphere > Soil... | reverse complement strand
CCTGCGTCGCGCCGCGCGAGAGATCGATGCTCGTCATGCTGCCGTCGAGGTTCGGGATCTCCACGCTGCCGCCGTCGAGCATGCTGAAGATGTCGACCGGCACTTCGCAGCACAGCCGCCGCTGCGCGTCGAACGAGAACAGCGGGTGCGGCTTGACGCGGATCGCGAGGTCGATGTTGCCGGCTTGGTTCGGCCCACGCTGGCCCTGGCCGCGCAGCACCACGGTCTGTCCGTCGCGCACGCCGGCCGGGATGTGCACGTCGAAGTTGTAGCCGCGCGGCGCGCGTACCTGGCCGCCGCCGTCGCAGTCGTCGCACGCTTTGCGTTCGGAACCATCGCCATGACAAGCGGCGCAAGGCTGCCAGCCGCCGCCGGCACCGGCCATCTTCAGCCGCCCTTCGCCGCGGCACATGCGGCAGTCCGATCGGCGCGAGACCAGGCGGCCGACGCCGTGGCAGGTGGTGCACAGATCGGCGATGGTTCCCTTCACCCGATGCCTGCAGCCGAAGGCGGCGTCTTCGAGGCGGATCAGCGCTTCGTGTTTCAGGGTCTTCGGCAAGGCGCTGCCATCGGGCTCCCAGCGGGCCCTGCTCCAGTCGCGATTCCACCAGGAGCGATTGGCGCGCGGCGCCTCGGGCGCGGCCTGGGGCTGTGGGCCGGGCGGCGATTCCGGTTCCGGCTCGGCCGCACCGCGGGGCGCATGACCGGTATCACAGAGGTGACGGTAAGCGCGGTTGATGCGCGCCATGCGCTCAGCCGCACTGGGGCTGGTGTTGCGATCCGGGTGCCATTGCGCTGCCAGGCGGCGATAGGCATCGCGGATTTCTCGCTGGGAAGCGTGGCCGGGCACGCCGAGCTCGTCATGCGGATCGAATGAAACATGCATCCTGCAGGCCGGGATATGGTGAGGTCGGCTTCTACTGTAGGGCCAAAGCGGGCCGGCCCATCGGGTGATCCCTCGCCGGGTCTTCCGGCTTCGCGGACCGGCCTGCCGCCCGAGGGTTTCTCCCGGCGCCATTCCGCCGTGGAATAGGTCTTATCGGCCGGCTGGCATTCTCAAAGAGCGGGGCCTCCCGCACCATTGGCTCACTGGATTTTCAAGCCCCAAGGAGATGACGATGGCACGCATGAAAGCCGTGATGGCTGCAGTTCTGGTGATGGAGAAAGAGGGCGTCACGCAGGCATTCGGCGTGCCCGGCGCGGCGATCAACCCGCTCTACTCGGCGCTGCGCGAGCGCCAGACGATCAGCCACGTGCTGGCGCGCCACGTCGAGGGCGCTTCGCACATGGCCGAGGGCTACACCCGCGCCAAGGCCGGCAACATCGGCGTCTGCATCGGCACCTCGGGCCCGGCCGGCACCGACATGATCACCGGCCTCTACTCGGCCAGCGCCGATTCGATCCCGATCCTCTGCATCACCGGCCAGGCGCCGCGCGCCCGGCTGTACAAGGAAGACTTCCAGGCGGTCGACATCGAGTCGATCTCCAAGCCGGTGACCAAGTGGAGCGTCACGGTGCGCGAGCCGGCGCAAGTGCCGCGCGCCTTCCAGCAGGCCTTCCACCTGATGCGCTCGGGCCGCCCGGGCCCGGTGCTGATCGACCTGCCGTTCGACGTGCAGATGGCCGAGATCGAGTTCGACATCGACACCTACGAGCCGCTGGTGCCGTACAAGCCGGCCGCCTCGCGCAAGCAGGTCGAGAAGGCGATCCAGATGCTGCAGGGCGCCGAGCGCCCGCTGATCGTCGCCGGCGGCGGCATCATCAATGCCGATGCGAGCGACCTGCTGGTCGAGTTCGCCGAGCTGACGAACACCCCGGTGATCCCGACCCTGATGGGCTGGGGAACGATCCCCGACGACCACCCGCTGATGGCCGGCATGTGCGGCCTGCAGACCAGCCATCGCTACGGCAACGCGACGATGCTGGCGAGCGACTTCGTGCTCGGCATCGGCAACCGCTGGGCGAACCGCCATACCGGCTCGCCGGAGGTGTACTGCAAGGGCCGCACGTTCGTGCACGTCGACATCGAGGCGACGCAGATCGGCCGCGTCTTCACACCCGACCTTGGCATCGTCTCGGATGCAAAAGCCGCACTGCAGCTCTTCGTCGAAGTCGCCCGTGAAATGAAGGCCGCCGGCTCGCTGAAGGACCGCGCGACCTGGGTCGCCGAGTGCCGCGAGCGCAAGCGCACGATGCTGCGCAAGACCAATCTCGACACCGTGCCGATGAAGCCGCAGCGCGTCTATCAGTGCATGAACAACAATTTCGATCGCGACACGACCTATGTCTCGACGATCGGCCTCTCCCAGATCGCCGGCGCGCAGTTCCTTCACGTCTACCACCCGCGCCACTGGATCAACTGCGGCCAGGCCGGCCCCTTGGGCTGGACGATCCCCGCCGCACTCGGCGTGCGCGCTGCGGACCCGACGCGCAAGATCGTCGCGCTGTCCGGCGACTACGACTTCCAGTTCATGATCGAGGAGCTGGCAGTCGGCGCGCAGTTCAAGCTGCCCTACATCCACATGGTGGTGAACAACAGCTACCTCGGGCTGATCCGCCAATCGCAGCGCGGCTTCAACATGGATTACTGCGTGCAGCTCGGCTTCGAGAACGTCAACGCGCCGCAGATGGAAGGCTACGGCGTCGACCACGAGGCCGTGGTCAAGGGCCTGGGCTGCAAGTTCGTCCGGGTCTACAAGCAGGAAGAGATCAAGCCCGCGATCCAGCAGGCCGAGAAGTGGATGGAAGAATTCAAGGTGCCGGTGGTGATCGAGGTGATGCTCGAGCGCGTGACCAACATCTCGATGGGCACGGAGATCGACGCGATCAACGAGTTCGAGGAGCTCGCGATCAGCGCTGCGGACGCACCGACCGCCGTCGGCTTGCTCGACTGAACCAGGAAATATCTGCCCCAAGACGCCTTCGGCGTCGCCCCCCGAGGGGAGCTCAACCCCCTTGGGACGGCCCGGCGGGGGTTGAGATCAACATGAGGACGAAACCATGCCAAAGTTCGCCGCCAACCTGACGATGCTCTTCACCGAGGTGCCGTTCCTCGATCGCTTCGAGCGCGCCGCGAAGGCGGGTTTCGATGCCGTCGAGTTCCTGTTCCCGTACCCGTTCGCCGCGTCGGAGATCCAATCCCGGCTCGAGGCCAACAAGCTGAAGCTGGTGCTGCACAACCTGCCGGCCGGCGACTGGGACGGCGGCGACCGCGGCATCGCCTGCAACCCGGCGCGGGTCGAGGAGTTCCGCGCCGGCGTCGCCAAGGCCGTCGAATACGCAACCGCGCTCGGCGCGCCGCGGGTCAACTGCCTCGCCGGCAAGCGGCCCGCCGGCGTCTCGGAAGACGACTTGCGCAAGACCTTCGTCGAGAACCTGCGCTATGCGGCCGGCGAATTGAAGAAGGCGGGCGTGAAGCTGCTGATCGAGCCGATCAACCTCTTCGACATTCCCGGCTTCTATCTGAACCGCACCGACCACGCGCTGGCCATCATCGAAGAGGTCGGCTCCGACAACCTCTTCGTGCAGTACGACATCTACCACGCGCAGCGCACCGAGGGCGAGCTGGCGGCGACGATGAGCAAGCACCTGGCGAAGATCGGCCATGTGCAGCTGGCCGACAACCCCGGCCGCAACGAGCCCGGCACCGGCGAGATCAATTACGACTTCGTCTTCGCGCACCTCGACCGCATCGGCTACACCGGCCACATCGGCTGCGAATACAAGCCCGCGACGACGACCGAAGCCGGCCTCGGCTGGCTCGCCCGCGGCAGGGGCTGACCCTCGAACATCAAGGACACACACATCATGAGCACCTCCCTCAAACTCGGCTTCATCGGCCTCGGCATCATGGGCGCGCCGATGGCGGGCCACCTGATCGCGGCCGGCCATACGCTCTTCGTCAACACCTTCGGCAAGGTGCCCGACGAGATCGCCGCGAAGGCGACGATCTGCGCCAACGGCAAGGAAGTCGCCGAAGCTGCCGACATCGTCTTCACGATGGTGCCCGACACCCCGGACGTCGAAGCCGTGCTGTTCGGCGAGAGCGGCGTGGCCAAGGGCCTGTCCAAGGGCAAGGTCGTCGTCGACATGAGCTCGATCTCGCCGATGGCGACCAAGGGCTTCGCGAAGAAGATCAACGAACTCGGCTGCGAGTACCTGGATGCGCCGGTCTCCGGCGGCGAAGTCGGCGCCAAGGCCGCGAGCCTGACGATCATGGTCGGCGGCACGCAGGCCACGTTCGACAGCGTCAAGCCGCTGCTGCAGCTGATGGGCAAGAACATCACGCTGGTCGGCGGCAACGGCGACGGCCAGACCACCAAGGTCGCGAACCAGATCATCGTCGCGCTGAACATCGCGGCGGTCGGCGAGGCGCTGCTGTTCGCGAGCAAGGCCGGCGCCGACCCGGCCAAGGTGCGCGAGGCATTGATGGGCGGCTTCGCGGCCAGCCGCATCCTCGAGGTGCATGGCGAACGCATGATCAAGCGCACTTTCGCGCCGGGCTTTCGCATCAAGCTGCACCAGAAGGACCTGAACCTGGCGCTCTCCGGCGCACGCGAACTCGGCGTCGCGCTGCCGCAGACGGCCAACGCGGCGCAGCTGATGCAGGCCTGCGCGGCGCACGGCTTTGCCGACCTGGATCACTCGGCGCTGGTGCGTTCGCTGGAGATCATGGCCGACCACGAAGTCGCTCCCGAGCCGAAGAAGGCCTGAAGCCGGGCGGCGATATGCTTGCGGCCTCCACCCTTCTGGAGTGCGCCGCATGCCCCGAGCGTCCCGATCGACCGCCGCCCGCCCATTCGCTCCGCCGGTGACGGCCGCCGCGCCCGCGGCCTGACGGGCGGGGCGGCATGTTCCACATCGTCCCGGCCCCGCTGATCACCGAACGGCTGACGATCCGCAAGGTCGAATCGCGCGACCTTGCCGATCTGCTCGACGTGCACCGTCTCGACGAAGTGACACGTTTCCTGCCGTACGCCACCTGGACCTCGATGGCCGATGCCCAGGCCTGGTTCGGGCGCACGAGCGCGCGCCACGACGACGGCAGCGCGATGCAGCTGGTCGTCGCCGAGCGGGCTTCCGGCCGGGTCATCGGCAGCTGCCTGCTGTTCCACTTCGAGCCCGGCAGCGATCGGGCCGAGATCGGCTACGTGCTCGGCCGCGATCACTGGGGCCGCGGCGTGATGCAGGAGGCCTTGCCGGCGGTGATCGGCCATGCCTTCGGGCCGATGGGCTTGCGCCGCCTCGAGGCCGAGGTCGATCCGCGCAACGGCGCCTCCGAGCGCGTGCTGCTGCGGCTCGGCTTCACGCGCGAAGGCCTGCTGCGCCAGCGCTGGGCCGGCAAGGGCGAGGTCAAGGACGCGCTGGTGTTCGGCCTGCTGCGGGATGAATGGCAGGCCGCCGCGCGGCGCGGCCGATCGGCGCGCGTGAAGCCGCCGGTGCAGCCGATGATGATCCTCGTCGCCGGTCCGTATCGCTCGGGCACGAACGACGATCCCGCGCGCATCGCCGCCAACGTCTCGGCGATGACCGCCGCCGCGCTGCAGCTGAGCCGCGCCGGGCATCTGCCGATGCTGGGCGAGTGGGTGGCCCTGCCATTGATCGAAGAGGCCGGCTCGACCCGCATCGGCGACGCCGCCTTCGATGAAATCTTCCATCCGATCTCGCGACGCCTGGTGGCCAAGTGCGATGCCTGCCTGCGCATCGGCGGGCCCTCGGCCGGGGCCGACGAGATGGTCGCGCTGGCACGCCGGCATGGCAAGGCGGTCTATTTTTCGCTGCAAGAGATTCCCGCAGCCGGCACTTGAATGCCGGCGCTGGCGACTCGAGTCCGCAGGATTTGTGAAGTCGTGTAGGACCATGATGCGAGTCATGGCCCTTCCTGCTGCGCGACGATGAACACATTCCTTCCTGCCGGTCCCGGCGCCGGCGTTCACGCCAGCCGATACGAGCCGCGGCTGCGGCGCGTCATCGCCCACGTGCACGACCATCTCGACGAGCCGCTCGATCTGAACGCGCTGGCCGAGATCGCCTGCCTGTCGCCTCATCACTGGCATCGCATCTATCACGCGATGTTCGGCGAGACGCTCGCCAACACCGTCAAGCGCCTGCGCTTGCATCGAGCGGCGGGGCGCCTCGCCCATTCGTCGATGGCGGTCGCGCAGGTGGCCGAAGAGGCCGGCTATCCGAACCTGCAGTCCTTCACCCGCACCTTCAAGGCGGCCTACGGCATGCCGCCGGCGCGCTACCGGGCCGAGGGCCAGCATCGCGATTTCGAGCTGCGGGGCGAGGCGCGCGATCCGGCGGTGGCGTTCGAGATCGAGGTGCGGCAGCTCGCGGCGCTGCCGGTGCTCGCGCTGGAGCAGCGCGGTTCGTACATGGCAATCGGGCGCGCCTTCGATCTGCTGTTCACGCGCGCCGCGGGGCTCGGGCTGGTGCGGCCCGGCGTGCGCATGCTCGGCGCGTTCTTCGACGATCCGACCGCGCTGCCCGAAGCTTCGCTGCGCGCCTGGGCGGCGCTCGCGGGTTGCGCGCCGCCGGCCGGCGCCTGCGAGTTGCTGCAGGCCGAGCTGCCGTCCAGCCCGCACGCAGTGCTCTTGCACCGCGGGCCGTATGCGTCGATGAAGGCGGCCTACCGCTGGCTTTATGGCGAGTGGCTGCCGCACTCGGGCCACGAGCCGGCGAGCGGGCCGGTGATCGAGGAATACCTGAACAGCCCGCGTGATACCGCGCCGAACGATCTGCTGACGCGCATCCATCTGCCGCTGCTGGCGCAGCCGGGTCTGTCATGAGCAGCGCGCGCAAAACCTGGGCCGAGCGCCTGCGCAGCGGCAAGCCGCACGAGGTCAAGCCGGCGCCGATCGACATCGCCGGCATGAAGGCCGGGCAGCGCATGCTGGTGCCGAGCGCGCTGCTGGTGGACGGCTTCATCCGCGGCCTGCCGGCGGGCAGCAGCTTCAGCGCGAAGGCCCTGCGCCAGGCGATGGCCGAGGCGCACGGCGCCGAGGTCACCTGCCCGATCACGATGGGCTTCCATCTGCGCACGGTGGCCGAGGCGATGTGGGAATCGCTCGCCGGCGGCACGCCGGTCGAGCGCCTGACGCCGGTCTGGCGCGTGTTGCCGCCGGGCTCGGCAACCCTGCCCAAGCTCTCGTTCGATCTCGGCTTCATCCGCCGCCGGCGCGAACTCGAAGGCCTGGACACAAGCTGAGGGGAAAACGCTTCGGCGCCACAATCAGGGTGCCTCTCGCTTCGCGCCAGCCCCCGCGCCTTCGTCTCGTGACCTCCGATTCCCGCCTTGCCGATCCCGCCACCCGTGTGGCCACGCTGGCCAACGGCGTGCGCGTCGTCACCCTCGAGCTGCCGTACCTGGAGACCGTCAGCGTCAGCGTTTTCGTGCGCAGCGGCAGCCAGCACGAGAGCGCGCGGCTGAACGGCATCAGCCACGTCGTCGAGCACATGGCGTTCAAGGGCACGCACGAGCGCGACTGCCAGCGCATCAACCTGGATGCCGAGCGCCTCGGCGCCGAGGTCAACGCGCACACCGACAAGGAGCACACCGCCTTCCACATGCGCGGCCTGCCGGAGCACGCGGGCCGGCTGATCGGCATGCTCGGCGACATCGTGCAGAACAGCACCTTCCCCGAGGCCGAGCTGGAGCGCGAGCGCCAGGTCATCCTGCAGGAATACGCCGAGGACGAGGACGACGCGCTGGCCGCGGCCTTCCGGCTCTTCGACAAGGCCTGCTACGGCGACCATCCGCTGGCCCAGCCGGTGATCGGCACGCGCCGCAACATCGGCCATTTCAAGCGCGGCGACCTGCTCGCCTACGTGCAGCACCAGTACACCGGCTCGAACCTGGTCGTCTCGGTGGCCGGCCCGATCGATGCTGCGTCGATCGTCGATGCGGCCCGGGAGGCCTTCGGCGCGATGCCGCGCGGCAGCGAGAACCGGGTCGCCGCGCCGGACTACGCCGGCGGCCTGAGGACGCGGCGCATGGCGGGCAGCAGCCAGACGCACGTCGTGCTCGGCTTTCCGATCCCGCGGCTGGCCGAGGAGGACCACGCCAGCGTCGTCGCGGCGGCGCTGTTCGGCGAAGGCATGAGCTCGCCGCTGATGGATCAGATCCGCGAGCGGCGCGGCCTGGTCTATTACGCTGCCTGTTCGGCCGACGTGATGGAGCTGGGCGGACAATTCGTCATCGAGGCATCGACGCCGCCGGAGCATCTGGACGAGTTCTTCGGCGCCGTCACCAGCCTGCTCTTGCAGCACGCCGAGTCAACCGATGCGATCGGCCTGGAGCGGGCGCGCAATCAGCTCGTGGTGCGCAGCCTGGGCGCGCAGGAGCGGCCTTCACGCCGTCTCGAGGCGGCGGCGCAGGACCTGTTCGTACACGGCCGGGTGCGCTCGAACGCCGAATGGCGGGAGAGGGTGGCGGCGGTCTCGGCCGGGCAGGTGCGCGAGGCCTTCGCGCGCATGCTCGCGGCGCGCGCGGCGGCGGCCGTGACGGGCAAGGTCGCCGCTGGGGTCAAGGAAAGGGTGCTTGGCCATCTGGCGGCCTTGCACGGCTGAGTTGCAGCAGAAGGCGGGCCAGCGCCAGGCGCCGGTCAGGCGAGCATCCAGTCCAGCCCGTTGACCGAGACCAGCACGCCCAGGCTCAGCGCCACGATCCATTGGCGGACCTGGGCGATGCGCCGCGAACGATCCGTCGGCGGCGAAGTGGCGATCGTGTAGAGCAGGAACGACGCCGATCCCGAGAACAGCAGGATCAGGCCCATCGCGCAGCTGAACGGATCGTTCGGGCGCAAGCTGCAGATCAGCCAGAAGAGCAGGCCGAGCGCGAGGCCGGTCGACAGGGCACGACAGGCCGCGCTGGCGGCAAGACGCGCTGCGATGCGCAGGCAGAGTTGATTCACGGGGGCAGGCACGAAGAGCGAGCGATGCGCTGATTCTCGCGAGGCGGCGCCGATGCCGGTGCAATGAAAACGGCAGCTTCCCACCGGCAATTCGAGCTCGGCGCAGAAGATGCGAAATCTGCCGCTACTGCGACGCCGCCCCGGCCGCATACCGCGAATCACATAGCTTCTATTCGGAGGGCGCTATGGCGTGGCGCGAAGAATTCAGCAAGATTGAGCTGTGCTTGATCAGAGTCCTGCACACGTTGATCAGCGAACGAAACGTCTCTCGTCTTCAAGTCGTCGCGCCGGCTACCGGCAAGAAAGGCAGCGATGGCCATTCCACCTTCCTGGCCCGTTCTTGCCGGCCGCCGTTCGCCGGTCTTTGATTTCCGACCGATCCAGCCTCCACCGCAGGCTGGGCCTGACTGCAACCACCCATGGGGGAGATAACCATGTCATCCGTGCTCACTGACGCGCCCATCGGCGCACCCGCGAAGGCGCCGCCACGCGCCGCCAAGGTCCATCCGGTCGACGAGGTGCTGCCGGTCGGCAAACTCGCCGCCTACGGCTTCCAGCACGTGCTCGCGTTCTACGCCGGCGCGGTGCTGGTGCCGATCATCGTCGCCGGCGCGCTCGGCCTGTCGAACGAGCAGCTGATCCACCTGATCAATGCCGACTTGTTCACCTGCGGCATCGCGTCGCTGATCCAGTCGGTCGGTTTCTGGAAGATCGGCGTGCGCCTGCCGCTGCTGCAGGGCGTGACCTTCACCGCGGTGAGCCCGATGATCGCGATCGGCCTCGGCGCCGGGGGCGGCACCGACGGGCTGCTGACGATCTACGGCTCGGTCATCGTCGCCGGGATCTTCACCTTCTTCGCGGCCACGCAGTTCCAGAAGCTGGTGCGATTCTTCCCGCCGGTCGTGACCGGCTCGGTGATCCTGATCATCGGCGTGGCGTTGCTGCCGGTTGCGGCCAACGACATCGTGATGGGCAAGGGTCCGAACGCGATCCAGAACCCGGTGCTGTTCACGAACCTCGCCTATGCCTTCGGCACCTTGGCGCTGATCGTCGCGATCCAGCGCCTGTTCCGCGGCTTCATCGCGACGGTCGCGGTGCTGATCGGACTGGTCATCGGCACGATCGTCGCGTGGGCGCTCGGCGACGCGCACTTCGGCGAGGTCGCGACCGCGCCGGTGTTCGGCTATACCGCGCCGTTCTACTTCGGCATCCCGAAGTTCAGCATCACCGCGATCATCTCGATGTGCGTGGTGATGATCATCACGATGGTCGAGACCACCGGTGACGTCTACGCCACCGGCGAGATCGTCGGCAAGCGCATCAAGCGCGAGGACATCGGCCGCGCGATCCGCGCCGACGGCGCCGCGACCTTGCTCGGCGGCATCCTGAACTCGTTCCCGTACACCTGCTTCGCCGAGAACGTCGGCCTGGTGCGGCTGACACAGGTGAAGAGCCGCTGGGTGGTGGCCGCCGCCGGGGTGATCATGATCATTCTCGGCTCGCTGCCGAAGGCAGCGGCGATCGTCGCCGGCATCCCGCACCCGGTGCTCGGCGGCGCGGCGCTGGCGATGTTCGCCGCGGTCGCCGTGGTCGGCATCCAGACGCTGTCGAAGGTGGACTTCGACGACCATCGCAACATCGTGATCATCGGCACCAGCGTCGGCCTCGGCATGCTGGTCACGGCGCAGCCCTTCGTCTCGGGTGCGCTGCCGAAATGGGCCGAGATCATCTTCGGCAGCGGCATCACGCTGGGCGCGCTGACCGCGATCGTGCTGAACGTGATCTTCTATCACGTCGGCAAGACCGAGGGCCCGGCAGTGGCCGGCCGGCCGGGCGAGAACCTGATCACCCTCGACCAGGTCAACGCGATGAGCAAGGAGCAGTTCGCGTCCACCTTCGGCAGCATCGTCGAGAACAGCCCCTGGGTGGTCGAGCGTGCGTATGCGATGCGGCCGTATGCCGACACGATCGCGCTGCGCACCGCCTTCCAGGACGCCCTGATCGGCGCCAGCCAGCCCGAGCAGCTGCAGCTGATGAATTCGTTCGCCGATCTGGGCAGCCCGACCGGTCTCGCGAAGACCTCGTATTCGAGCGACCACGAGGTCGCCGGGCTGAACGGCCTCGAAGACGAAGAGCGCGAGCACTGGCTGGGGCTGATGCGCAAGTACCGCACGCACTTCGGCTTCCCGATGATCATCTGCGCGCGCGACATCGAGCGCTATGACCATCTGCTCGGGCAACTGAAGACCCGCATGGCCAACTCGACCTCGGTCGAGCGCTCGGCCGGTCTGGTGGAGATCGCGAAGATCGTGAACCAT
>Ga0207695_10010643_pt1 | contig 11237 bp, 9 predicted proteins | sample KBSC54metaG_FD_184354 | JGI IMG/M metagenome (GOLD analysis project Ga0207695, IMG submission 184354) | Corn rhizosphere microbial communities from Kellogg Biological Station, Michigan, USA - KBS C5-4 metaG (SPAdes) (version 2) | ecosystem: Host-associated > Plants > Roots > Rhizosphere > Soil... | reverse complement strand
TTCATGGATCGGGACGAACACAAGGTCAATCATGGGCAGAAATCCCGAGCCGCGCGCCAACTCGAACAGGAACAAGCCGTAAAAAGCGAGCCAAGCACCCGCAGCCCAGCGCGGCAATGGACGCCAAGGCTCCGTCAGGTTTTCGAGCACCGGAAGGCGTTCAATCCACGATTGCGGAATGCATCCATTCATGGTGGCCTTACCTATGGTAAAAGCTCGGTGCTGGACGGCTGTATATCGCAAAGAGGAAGCGGAATCAGCATCGACATCAGTCGCAATGAGATTCAGATACCAGGGACGGCTGAAAACTCGAGATCGGAGGGCCGGAATGTCCGGCCCACCCACATGGTGATCAGGCAATTGGAATCAACAGTTCGGTTTGTAAATTCTCTTCTGAAGTGACCCGCGGATCGTTCAAGTAGTTTTCAATACAAAACTCTGGCCGCAGTCCCACCTTCTTCTCAGCGAGACTCTTGAAGATGAGATCGAATGCCGGCCAGATTTGCGAGTACGGTCCCGTGAGCAGGAAGCGCGCGTATTTTCCCGATTTAATGGCCCGGTGCTGAAGACCGTCAGGAAGCTTCCCCGGCTCTTGGGCGCAGGCCACTCCTGCCTGGTAGATCATGGCCTCCTCGCCGCGCTTGCTCTTATCAATGCCGCTCACGCCCAAATATTCACGAATTTGCTGCTGGTTCAAGTGTCGGAGCAAGGGTTGCAGGTCGTTCCACAGCGGTGGTGCGACTTCCGCGAAGGGCCCGTGCTTTTCGAGAAAAATGTAGTGGGTCAAAGGACGAGTAACAGTCTCGAAATCCAAGCTTAAGTTCACCGTGATCTCCTTGAGTGGTCTGGGACGACTCAGAGCGTAGATCACTTCATCCTGGCGTTCTTTTCCCAGCTTGCGAAAATCACCTGGGTTCATTTCCAGCAATTTGCGAAAGGCTTTGTTAAACGACGCGGAGGTATCGTAGCCGATGCTCAAAGCGATCTCGGTTACGCGGACTCGAGGATCTTCCTGCAGCATTCGCAAGGCGGTCACCAGTCGCAAGCGACGCAGGAATTCGAAAGGCGTTTCTCCGACGTACGCGTTGAATAAGCGCGCGAAATGGTAAGAAGACGACCTCGCCTCTCGCGCAAGGCGGTCGAGGGACATGGGTTCGGCAAGATGCAGGCGAATGTAGCGCTGCGCGCGTCGGACTTGGGCTCGATGAAAATGGCTCTGGTGGGCCTTCTTTGGCGGCATCATCGGCGCTTCTGGTCAGACAGTTTATCGGTAGTCTCGGGTAAGTGGCTTGTCCTAAATTGCTAAGTTGAACGACTCCCCGGCAGACAACTCGGCCTTTACACAGGTAAAATGCGGAACGGAAATCATTTTCTAGGATCCCGCATGGCGACCGTCCCCAGCACCCACATCGATTCTGTCCTTCAAGAGCAACGCAAGTTTGAGCCTTCGGCGGAGTTCCGTCAGTCCGCCTTCATCAAAAGCGCAGAGGATTACGAGCGCATTTATCGCGAGTCGATCGAAAATCCCGATAAATTCTGGTCGCGCATTGCCGAAGAACTGCACTGGTTCAGGAGATGGGACAGAATTCTCGAATACAACCACCCGTGGGCAAAATGGTTTGTTGGTGGCGAACTGAATCTCTCCTACAACTGCCTCGACCGCCATGTCCAGACCGCGCGTAAGAATAAAGCTGCGCTGATCTGGGAGAGCGAACCCGGCGAAGTCCGCACACTCACATATCAGCAGCTCTATAAAGAAGTACAGAAGTTCGCGAATGTGCTGAAGTCGCTCGGTGTGCGCAAAGGAGATCGCGTCGCCATCTACATGGGTATGACGCCGGAACTCCCGGTGGCCATGCTCGCTTGCGCACGAATTGGTGCGCCGCACACGGTCATTTTCGGCGGATTCTCTTCGAATGCACTCATCGACCGCATCCACGACTCGCAAGCGACCTGCGTCGTTACGCAGGATGGCTCCTTCCGGCGCGGAGGCGAGGTGAAGCTGTTTCCCGTGGTCGAAGAGGCACTCAAGTCCTGCCCTACCGTAAAGAATGCAGTCGTGTATAAGAGGACGGGAAGTCCTGTCAACTTGCAGTCAGGCCGCGACCATTGGTGGCACGAGTTGATGGCCAACGCCTCCGATGAATGCCCGGCTGAACCGCTCGATGCTGAACATCCGCTGTACATCCTGTACACCTCGGGCACGACTGGGAAGCCGAAGGGCGTTGTTCACACGACCGGCGGTTACTCCGTCGGCACCTACATCACCACCAAGTGGGTCTTCGATCTCCACGAAGAAGATACTTTCTGGTGCACAGCCGATATCGGGTGGGTTACAGGACATAGCTACATCGTTTACGGTCCGCTGCAAAATGGCGCGACCAGCCTGATGTACGAAGGCGCGCCGAATTTTCCGGAACCCGATCGCTTCTGGCGGATCATCGATCGCCATCAGGTCAACATTTTCTACACCGCGCCTACAGCGATCCGCACGTTTATTCGCTGGGGCGACGAATGGCCGAAGAAGCACAAGCTGACCAGCTTGCGCCTGCTCGGTTCGGTCGGCGAACCCATCAATCCTGAAGCCTGGATGTGGTATCGCGCCGTCATCGGCCACGATCGCTGCCCGATTGTCGACACCTGGTGGCAAACGGAGACCGGTCACATCATGATCAGCCCGATCCCAGGCGCGATAGCAACCAAGCCGGGCTCGGCAACCAGACCTATGCCCGGCGTTGTACCTGAAATCGTGAACATCGACGGCGAACCGGTGCCCGATGGCGCAGGCGGCTTTTTGATCCTGAAGCGTCCTTGGCCCGGGATGTTGCGGACGATCTACGGTGATCCTGACCGCTACGTGAAGCAATACTTCTCCCAGATTCGCGGCGCGTATTTCACCGGCGATGGCGCCCGCAAAGATAAAGACGGCTACTTCTGGGTGATGGGCCGAGTCGATGATGTGATCAATGTCTCCGGCCACCGCCTGAGCACGATGGAAGTGGAGTCCGCGCTCGTTTCGCACGATGCGGTTGCGGAAGCCGCCGTGGTCGGCCGCCCCGACGAGATCAAGGGCCAGGCAATCGCCGCATTCGTGACGCTCGAGGGTGGACGAAAGCCTTCGCCCGAGTTGAAAGAAGAACTGCGGAAATGGGTGGCGAAAGAAATCGGCTCGCTCGCCAAGCCCGACGATATCCGCTTCACCGATGCCCTGCCTAAAACACGTAGCGGAAAAATCATGCGCCGGCTACTGCGTGAACTCGCCGGCGGCGGCGACGTGAAAGGCGACACGACCACGCTGGAAGATTTCAGCGTGCTGGCAAAACTGAAGGAGCAGGAAGAAGCGTGAGTTCTGAAGCCAGAGCGACTTGTGATCGCACATTCATCGGTGCTACACGCAAGATCCCTGGTCCCGCTGGTGAAAGCGCGGGCCTTCGGGATGACGCCATTCTTTTTTCAAATCCGGCTCCGTTGCGTGACTACCGGTAACTGCCCACTAGCCACTAGTCACTAGCCATTGCTTCTAGAACTTGGTGACTTCCGTGAAGTTGAAATCCCGCACCTTCATCGCGGGCACGACCATGTCAAACGATTCCTCGGCGCTGGTGCGCACGGGCGTGCTCATGGCTTCGACATTCGACAGCATGTCAATCAGGCTCTGATTGAAACGAAAATTGCGAAGCCCACAAACCAGCTTGCCCCCTTCGATCAGGAACGTGCCATCACGCGTCATGCCGGTGAGAATCTTCTCGTAAGGATCCACTTCGCGGATATACCAAAGCCGTGTGACCAGGATTCCGCGCTCGGTAGACGCAATCATCTGCTCGGTGGTCTTCGGCTCCTTCGACGGCTCGAACACGATGTTCATCGGCGCCTCGCCGATCTCGTTGGGAATGGGAAAACCGTGTCCCGTAGTTTCGACGGGACCAACTTTGCTGGCGTACTCCGATTTTTTCATCCTCGCGGCGCTTCCACGAGAGTAGACCAGCTGCTTTACGACTCCGTTCGCCACAAGTTGCACCTTTTGGCGAGGTACTCCCTCGCCGTCGAACGGAGAGCCAGACTGCAGAGAATGAGACACATCGTCCCAAATGGAAATATTCTCGCCAAACAGCTTGGTCCCGATGCGGTTGTTCAGGAACGAACGCTGATCAAGAATGGCAAGTCCGCCGAAATCGTAGAAAGCGAAGCCGACCGTATCGAGGACCGCAGCGGGCTCCAGAATAACTGTGTACTTCCCCGGCGCAATCTCACGGGGAGCAGCGGATTTGGCGGCCTTCTCCGCAGCAACCTGCGCGAGATGCGCCGGATCAAGTCGGGCAACGTCTGGGAAATTTGCCTTCTGCCAGCCGGACGAATCAGGCGCCAGCATCGTGATGGATATTTCCGCGGACGTTTGGGTATGCCAGGCGCTCAGCCCGCGCGAATTGAAAATTCCCTCAAGGTTATCGGAACTCGCGAAAATTCCCGCGGCCGTTAGCTTATGTTTCTGCGCGATTGCCACGATCTGTCCCACCGCATCGGCGCGTTGCCCCGGCGTAAGTGCCGCAGTCTCTCCAAAATGTCGCGCAGATTGTGTGGGTCGGACATTCCTGTCCGACATTTCTTCCGGGCTGGGTACCGGCAATAAATCCGGATCGGGTTCCTGCACTCGCGCGAGATTCTCCGACGCACGTACCACGTCGCGCAAGCTATCTTCGTCGAACTTGTTGGTCGTGGCCCGGGCGGTGCGCCCGCCAAAAGCTGTGCGGACTGAAACACCGTAGTTTTCCTCTGCCACGTTTTGATGAATGGTGTTGTTGGCGAAACGCGTCAGCGCAGACTTCCCGCCGTAAAAAAGACACTCCACCTCATCCGCCGTCGCGTACTTGCGAATGCGAGAGAAAATGTCCGCGGCTTGCTCGAGAGTAAGCATTCAGTACTCAGCAATCAGCATTCAGCCAAGCCAACTTCAATGGCCTGTCATTCCGAACTGCTTTAGCGGTGAGGAATCTGCAGCGTTGGTTCTTAACAGAAATGCAGATTCCTCGCGGCTGAAGCCACTCGGAATGACATCGCGAAGACATCTGACTGCTGAATGCTGAGTGCTGAATGCTACGAATACGCACTTCCCACCTTCACCTTCCTGAACCTTGCCGGACTGGCTCCATGGCCGGTCCCCATCGTTTGCATCGGTTGCCCTTTGCCACAATTCGGCGTGCCCCACAGCGTCCACTGATCGCGCGAGCAGATCGCATCCATAGAATTCCAGAACTCTGTCGTGATCCCCGAGTACGATGGATTCTTCAGCATGCGCACCCGCTTGCCGTTCTTGATCTCCCAGCCAATTTCGGTGCCAAACTGAAAGTTATACCGCTTGTCGTCGATCGACCACGAGCGGTTCGTCTGAAACAGGATTGCGTGATCTGTCGAAGCGATCAGTTGCTCCAGCGTCAGCGGCTTTTCACCCGGCAAAATGCTGATGTTGGTCATGCGGATAATCGGCAGCCGGTTCCAACTCTCGGCCCGCATTGTCCCGCCCGAGCGCTGCAAACCGACCAGCGACGCCGTCTCGCGCGAGCTCAGATAGCCCGTGAACAGACCGTTCGAGATGATCGGCGTGCACTGCGCCGCCACGCCCTCATCATCAAAAGCAAAGGTGCCCAGGCCCGGTCCATGCTCCTGCCTTGCATCGGCAACCACGTTCACCAGTTCGCTACCGTATTTCAAGGAACGCAATTTCTCCAGCGTTAGAAATGAAGTGCCGGCAAAGTTGGCTTCCATGCCCAACACGCGATCCAACTCAATCGGATGACCGACAGACTCGTGGATCTGCAATCCCAGCTGCGAGCTTTCCAAAATGATGTCGAACACGCCCTTTGGGCACTGCTCGGCGCTATGCAGCGCGACCGCCTCTCCGCCGATTCGGCGCGCATTCTCGACCAGCTTCAATTCATCAATCAGTTCATATCCCTTGTTCTGCCACTGGCCGCCAAAGGAATTCGGGTACGAGCGTTTCTGGATCTCGCTCCCCGCAAACGCGTAAGCCACATATCCCGCGCCGGTCGTGTACTTCGTCTGGTGAATATCCGAACCCTCCGACGAAAAGAACCTTTGCTCCTCGCGGCGAAAGTTCATGTTCGTTTCCGCGAGCGTCACCCCACCCACCGAACGCAGTTCGGCATCGACTTTTTGCAACAACGCCAGGTTCTGTTCGATGGAAATGGAGAACGGATCAATCTGATGCGGCGTAGTCCACTCAACCGTTACAGCCTTCTCGGGAGCGAGTTGCACGTCGCTCTGCTTCACCTTCGCGGACGCTTTGGCGATATCCACTGCCCGTGCCGCAGTGGCTTCCACAGAAGAACGGTCCAATTCGGCAGATGAAGCGAACCCCCAGGCTCCGTCAATCAGCACACGGATGTTGAAACCTTGTGAACGAGAATCAGACGCATTGCCAATTCTTCCATTCTTGGTGGCTAATGCCCGGCTGCGGTCATCAATCACCCGCACGTCTGCGTAGGTGGCGCCGCGTTGATTGGCAATGTTGAGTGCCCAGGCCGCAAGCTCTTTCATGGCAGAAATCGAATCTACCACAGCACGGCAGCTCAGGTTGAAAGGTGACTATTCGCCCGCGACGGCAGCGTTGGCGCGAGCCGGCCGGGCCAGCAATTTCTCGACAGCTTCCACAAAAGGAACGGGACCTTTGTCAATCGTAAGTAGCGATTTCTCGAAGTAGGCCGGCGCGCCCTCCTTCAGCAGCTTGCTTTCATTTGCTTGAGGGAGGCTGGTGAGAACCATAACTGCAGTTTTTTTCCGATTTCCGCATTCGCACGAATCGCGCGCAGGACCTCCGGCCCGGACATCTTTGGCAAGAGCATGTCCAGAATGATCAAATCCGGACGATGCTCGGTCGCGAGGCGCAATCCTTCGGCACCGTCGGATGCGCTGATCACGTTATGTCCTGCCTTCGTCAACGCCCGTTCATTGGCTAGCCGCAGAAACCGGCTGTCTTCCACGATCAGAATATTCATGCAAAAGCTCCGCTCTCCTGTAAAGATCGCCAGGACCCACAAGGAACGTTAGGTCTTCATTCAATCGCGAGGTGCGCGACTTCCGTGCTCAGGCAGTGTTGTTATACTTAGAACAAGTTGTGGGGTAGCGCGGAGGGGGCTGTGGCAAAGCTAATCAGGTTTTACGTTCCCAATCGATATCGAAAGAATCCGAAGTGGGTTGCCGCCGAGAATCGCGGCAAAGTAATCGAGATTCGACGTGAGAAATCCGCCTAAGGGCGGACACACCTTACGGCAGACGGTTCACGACCCATTCATCCTTTGCCGTCCGCATAATCACCAGTCTGCACGGACGCGGCGGCGAATCCTGCATCGTGCCAAATAACACTACCGGGAAAACATACTCGGCTCCATTCATCCGTCTGCCGCGCTGAATCTCATAAGCAGCCTGATCAGTGGGAGAGAAGAACTCCTGGAGTTTGTCCGACGACACTTGTTGCCGCGCCACGTCCGTCAGCATCATGATTCCGGTTTCATGGTCTTGGGTCTGCCAGGCATGCAGGAACCGGTTGGCGGCAGCCAGAGCCGAACTGTACGACGAATCAATCACTCGGGCGCGCGATCTGTTAGGACGCGCAAACGAGAATGGAGGGCCAGTCAGGAGGAAGCAAGAGAACAGAATGCATGCACTTCGAAATCTCATGCGTTCATTTTCGAAGACGAATCAGTGAACCGGAATAGACAAGAGTGATTCCCATAGGCTTTCAATGATTCAATGATCCGATGGCTCAATGATTCAATCTTTCACTACTCGTGCCTGAGCGCTTCGATCGGATCGAGCCGCGAAGCACGAACGGCGGGGATCATCCCGCTGATCAGGCCGACCGCTCCCAGAATAATTGTCGAAGCGATCAGAGTTCCCGGAGCGATCATCAGACGGATGTCACCGGCCTCGCCATTCTTCGCGAAGGCGCTATAAAGAGTCAGCCTGCCGACCGAAAGCGCCACCACGTACGCCAAAATGATGCCCAGCGCGCCGCCGAGGGCGGTGATCGTCAAAGCCTCAGCAAGAAACTGCGTCAGAATGTAACGCCGCCGTGCACCCAGTGCTTTCTGCACACCGATCTCTTTCGTACGCTGCGTCACCGAAACCAGCATGATGTTCATCAATCCCACACCGCCAATTCCTAGCGTCAAGGTCCCAATGAAGCCCATCAGGATCTTCAATCCCGTGGTAATGATTTCGAACTGGTGCACCTGGGTCATCAAATTGAACACTCGGACAGCTTGCCGGTCCGCTTGATTGAATTTGTGAGGCACTGCAAGAATGCTGCGCACTTGCTGCTCCAGTTGTTCGTAGGCGGGAGTCGAATAAGTGAACCAGATCGAGTCGAGGTAGTGTATGTCCTTCAAGTCGCTCATGGTGGTGAAAGGAATGTAAATGACCCGATTGATGTCATCATTCCCTTCTTGCATCTTCGGCTTCAATATCCCGATGACTTCGAAACTCAGGCCGTCGAGTCGGATTCGCTCGCCAATAGCATTCCGACCGGAGAATAACTTTTCTTTTGCTTCCGACCCAATCACCGCAACCCGTGCGCGCTGGTTTTGGTCCTCGCCGTTGTAAAAACGGCCTTCATCGACATCGAGCGAACGAACCGATTCCGCCACTGGGTATTCGCCGGTCACTTGCCAGGTGAATGTGCGCGTATCGTACTGCACATTCGCCTGTTTGCCGACCTCAGGGGTAATGTGTGAAATCTGCGGAAGGTTCGTAGATAGGGTATCGACATCCTCCAGCGTGAACCGGATGAGAGTTCCCGACTTCTCTCCGCCGGCCTGCATGGATGTACGGTTCGGCACCACGATCACCAGCTTGTTGCCAAAATTCGCGAAGATGTTCGCGCAAGCTTGCCCGAAGCCATTGCCATAAGCGAGCAGCATCACGACCGTCGCAATGCCCCAGGCCATACCGAGCATAGTGAGGGCCGTGCGACGCCGGTTGTGGCGCATGGCCGTGTAGGCTTCCTGGAGAAGATCTCTGAACATGACTATTCCTGCCGCAACGCTTCGACCGGTTGCAGCAGAGCTGCCTTCCGCGCGGGATAGAGGCCGGCAACAACTCCGGCTAATGTGAGACTGCCAATCGCCAAGATCGCCGACATTGGAACCAGTTTCGGCGGATCGAAGCCGCCAGGACCTCGAACTGTATCCAGCGCGGCCATCAATCCTCCGGCGAGAGCCATGCCGATCAGTCCGCTGCCCAGGGTGAGCAGCAGTCCTTCCAGAAAGAAGTGAGTAAGAATGCTGCGATTGGTCGCACCTAATGCTTTGCGCAGTCCGATCTCGCGCGTACGCTCGCTAACCGCCACCAGCATGATGTTGATGACGCCGATCGCGCCCAGCGCCAGCGTGACCATCCCCACAGTGCCCAGGAACATATTCATTACGTCGAAAATTGTGTTAACCATCTGGGAAGACTGAATGGAATCCCACTCGTCGAAGGCATCCTGATCGTTGGGATCGAACTGGTGATTACGGGCCACGATCTTGTGCACCTCTGCCTTGGCTAGCAGGTGATCGTCGGTTTTTGTCGGTTGGTACTCCATGAACGAGATTGCGCCCTGCTCGTTGTCGCCTTTAATCGGGAACGATGCCTGCATCACGGAAAACGGAATGTAGCCGCGCATGTTCAACCACAGGTTGTCACCGCGTCCAAGGTGAGGCAGTGTGCCAATCACGTGAAAGCTCTGGCCATTGATCAAAACGGTGGAACCAAGGGCCGGACGCCCGGGGAACAGAGTCTTCTGCAACTCGCTTCCGAGCACAATTACGTTGCGTCTCTGCGAACCATCAAGGTCGTTCAGCCACCGTCCGTCCTTTAATGGCAGGTAGCTGATCTCATTCATTTGCGGTTCGACTCCCAGTATCTGACCGCTGCCATTGGCGAACTCACTTACCTCGTGCAGATCATTGCGGGAGATAATTGGGCAGGCTCGACGCACATGTGGGGCTTCCAGGATTTGGGTGTAATCCTCGTAATGCAAACGATACCAACGCGCAGAGTTCATGCTCCCAGCCAACGCCGGGGCACGCCCGGGAAAGATGAACATGATGTCTTTGCCGAACTCCGCCATCTCGCGCTTGTTGCCGGAACGAAAACCTTCGCCAACTCCCACCAGGAGAAGAAGCGAACCTACTCCCCAGGCGATTCCGAACATAGTCAGAAAGGACCGCAGTTTGTGCGCCCACAAGTTTCTGAAAATTTGCGCGAGAATGTCCAGCAACGTCCTCATGAGTTATACCGTGATACGGAAAGTCACAGGCAGGAGTTCCCTACTCTTCATTGTTGCAGGTCGGCCGTCATATGGATAGATGCTGGTAGAAGTTTTTCGCGATCACAGCATTGTGATCATTTCGTCCCGGATAGGGCGGCGCTCAACAAGGCTTCATTGGTGCCCGGAAAGTGGCTCTGGGCTGCCGCGTTAGATTTCACTGATTTCTTGTCACGCGGTCCCAGAGCTAGCACCATGGACATGTTCTTGGGATAGTTCACATTCTTTCCCCGGGCCAGAAAGTGGCTGTAAATTGAGGTCGCCGCCCCATAACTTCCCATTCCTGTCGCAATCGCTCGTGAGTGCGCAAATGCACCCACCAGCATGCCTACCAGCTTGAATCCGGAAAATCCGTTCAGGGCATTTGGACCGGCGGGACCGGCGGCGTCTCCCCGGCCGGCGTCGGAGTCCGGCGATGCCGAAGAGGCTGCCAACAGTACCGCAATTCCAGTTGTGAGATAGCGGGTCTTCGAAGGCTTCACCTGCGCGCCGCCTTCCGAGTCGAGCGCAAGGTTCTCGCCTTTGGCAACGTCCATTCCCTCGAGCGTTGACTGGATCTGCTTTTCCAGTCCGTTGGGAGGCGCGACTTGGTGAAATGAGATTCTCAGTTGCCCATTGCGTCCGAAGCGCCGCGCCGCTCGCACTTGCGAGACGGTACCCCTCAGAATGCTGCCCTCAGGGAGGTAGAGCTGATTATCGACAATCAGCGGCTGGCTGATCCGGGCTTCCACCTGATCGCCGCGCTTCGCGGTCGCGGAGTTTAACGGCGTAGTCAGCCATGCGTGCACCACCCCGCCGGAGTCCGGCAACTGCCCCATGTGCTCCACCATTGCTGGTTTCAGTTGCTCTGTTCCGAACACGAGCGGCTGCGGGAGCGAAGCGCTGAAACTTGTTCCTGGATCCAGATATTGCG
>Ga0207695_10010642_pt1 | contig 11237 bp, 10 predicted proteins | sample KBSC54metaG_FD_184354 | JGI IMG/M metagenome (GOLD analysis project Ga0207695, IMG submission 184354) | Corn rhizosphere microbial communities from Kellogg Biological Station, Michigan, USA - KBS C5-4 metaG (SPAdes) (version 2) | ecosystem: Host-associated > Plants > Roots > Rhizosphere > Soil... | reverse complement strand
ACAATGTACACCCTGCGTTTTCCGTCAAGGGGGCCTTTAGACCCGAAATGTTGAGGGGAAAGGAAATATAGTCCGACGAAAGTTGTCAACGAAAACCGGCCAATCGGAAAACGGAGGACACGGAGAAAGCACGGAGGAAAACAGAGGGGCAACCGGATCAAACTATCCTGAAGAGTGTGAAATGGAGGTTTTGTAGCATGGCAAAGCTCGTCTTCGAAATGAGTCAGTCTCTGGACGGCTACGTCGACCACCTGCAATTGGGCCCACCTAGCCCCGCGGTCTTTGGTCATTTTTTGGAGCAGACGCGCGGGCTGACGGGTATGGTGTACGGTCGCCGCATGTACGAAATAGCGCGCTATTGGGACGAGGACCTTCCGGATTGGGATGCGGAGGACCGGGAGTTCGCGGCGGTGTTTCGGAGCCGGCCGAAGTGGGTTGTGTCGCGCTCGTTGCAGTCGGTCGGGCCTAACGCCACACTTGTCGCGAATGACATCGAGGCGGTGATACGCGAGCTAAAGGTCCAGCTAGCTGGAGAAATTGCAGTGGCCGGACCAGCTTTGGCAGGAAGCCTGACCGACCTCGGGCTCATTGATGAGTATCGACTCTACCTTCGCCCCGTCGTGCTTGGTCGCGGCACGCCATTCTTCGCCGGCCCCCGTCCCCCGCTCCGCTTTGTGAGCAGCGATTTCGTTGGCGAGGATATCATTCGATTGACGTACGTTCCGGCTTAGACGAAGCGGCCGAGCTGCGCTCGGCTTTGTTGTCAGGCGAAAGCGCCTGCCCCACATGCCGCAGTCAGGATTATGGCTGAACGTGGGCTGTAAATCGGTCCTTCGATGCGGTAGCGGCGGCAGACGCTAAGGCGGAAGGCTATATACTTTCTAAATGGCCGACGACGAACAGCTTCGGCTCATCCGACAGGGGCGCTCAGAGTGGAATCGTTGGCGAACTGAAAACCCGAATGTCGCTCCGGATCTTGCTGGGGCGGACCTTTGCGGCGCCGACCTTTGTGAGATGGAACTCGGGGCGGCGAATCTGCGCGAGGCGAATCTCAGCTGGGCGTATATCCGTACGGCGAACCTGCGCGGCGCGAACCTCGTTGACGCGGACCTCCGCGACGCAGACCTCCGCGGGACGGACCTCAGCGAGGCGAACCTCAGCGCGGCGAACCTGAGGGGGCAGAAGCTCGTCCGTTCGCGCTTCTTTGGGGCGGACCTCAGCGCAGCGGACCTCCGCGGCGCGGACCTCGAGGAGGCAAACCTTCGCGCGGCAAACCTCCGCGGGACGTACCTGGAGGAGGCAAACCTCTGCGGCGCACACCTCCAGGAGGCGAACCTTCGCGGGGCGAATCTCCGCAAGGCGAACCTCAGTGAAGCGAACTTCTTCCGGGCGAGCCTCAGAAACGCGAACCTCCGCGAGTCAAACCTCCGCGAAGCGAACCTCCGCGAGGCAACTCTGATTGGGGCTGATCTGGAACATGCAGTTCTTACCGATGCCCAAGTCTACGGGGTCTCGGTTTGGGATGTAAAGCTGGAACATGCCGTTCAAACGAATCTTGTGATTAACGAGGAACTACCCAACATTACTGTAGACAATCTCGAAGTCGCTCAATTCATCTATCTGCTTCTTAACAACAGCAAACTCCGGGATGTTATCGACACTATCACCAGCAAAGTAGTGCTGATCCTCGGCCGGTTCACACCCGAGCGCAAGACCACGCTGGACGCTCTTCGTGATGCGCTTCGCAGCCACGATTACCTGCCAATCCTGTTCGATTTTGAGAAACCCGCAAATCGTGATTTCACCGAAACCGTCTCAACGCTAGCCCACCTGGCTCGTTTCGTGATTGCCGACCTGACGGACCCCCGGAGCATTCCGCAGGAATTAACGGCCATCGTTCCGCGACTGCTCTCCGTTCCTGTTCGACCGCTCCTGCTGGGGTCACAATCGGAATGGAGTATGTTTTCCGATCTCCTGCGGTACCCACAGGTCATTACTCCGCTTCACTATACCGACGACGCGATGCTGTTAAGCCGTCTGGAAGCCGATGTCATTGCTCCCGCGGAGCAGAGGGCCCGCGCACTTGCGGGGAAATAACTGGTTGCAGTAGAATTCGGACGCCCTCAGATCTTTGGGGGGAGGGGGATCCATGAAAAAGAGGAACGAGAAATCTCCGGAATATCCAGGCGGCAGTCGCCGCGACTTCATCAAATCTCCCGCCGCCCTGGCGGCGGGTTCACTGCTGCTACCACCGGTGCTGGGTAACCTCGCTCCGGAGGCCAAAGCTCAAGCAAACGGCAATGCCGTGACGATCGCTCCGGTGTTTTACCCATTGGATCACTTCAAACCGGAGATTGACCTGGCCGGCAAGCTGGCGGTTGTCACGGGAGCATCGCGCGGCAACGGCCGCGCGGTCGCCGAAGCCCTCAGCGCGCTCGGCGTCGACGTGATCGGCACGTCACGGAACCCGGCTGGTGTTCCGAACCCTCCGGCCTATCCGCTACTGGAGTTAGATATCGCCGATCAGGCCTCCGTGCTGGCGTTTGTCGGGGCGCTCGTGGCACATCCGCTATTCCAGCGGCACGGTCACGTCGACATTCTGGGGAACAACGCGGGCCGCTTCGTAATTGGGGAGATTGTACCCTTGCCGCCGACGGATTTCTCGTCGTATCTGGCACAGCGTGATCTAGGACTACGCACCGTCTACTTCGGACACGTCATGATGACGAATGTTATTTTGCCCCTCATGCCGCAACAGGGTTACGCGCGCATCATCTTCACGACGTCCATTGCCGCTTACACCACCGGTGCAGCATTGCCCGCGCTTGGGGAGAGCTTTGTGGATGCCTACAATTCCGGCAAGTTCGCGCTGCGCGTCTACGCGAACAATCTGGACACGGCTCTGCGAACTGCAGGATCTAACATTCGTGTTTCGACAGTGAATCCGTACGCAATGAACACTGCGCTCGCCCAGTATCCGCATCCTGTTTACACGCAGCCGGTCAATGGCAGCGGGCTCTCTACAACTGATCCAGTGTTCAACCAATTCACCACGGCATTGATCCAGCTACTTGCCAACGGACTTCCGCCAAGCATGGTGGGCGACACGTATGCGCAACTATTGCAGATGAATGAACCGGTGCGGAACGTGGTCGTAGGTTCACCCCGCGAACCGCTCGCGACGCAGGGAGGGAACGCGTTGGTCGAACAGGAGCTTGACGCCGAGAATGCGATTTCGGCTGTTCCCTTCAAACCCGGGAAATAACAACCCGTGTTCCTTAGAAGACGATGGTCTGTGCCACGGCTGCGAGGGCGAAGAGAATGGCCGAGCTGCGCTCGGCTGCTACTTAGAATCCAGGATAAAGGTCGGGACGATGCCGGCGGCGGAGGAGAAGCCCGATTTGCCGGCGGAGAGCCAGGAGGAGCAGCCCTGGACGCGGCCGAGATAGGCGTGGGGGTGGACGTCTACCTGCATTTCGCGGAATTCGAGGTGGCCGAAGGTCATCAGGGGGAAGACGCTGCGGACAGGGTCGACGCGTTCCTGGACGACGTACGGGGCGCGCATGGCCTGCTTGAGGGCGCGCTCCCACTCGGCGGGATCCATCTCCCAGCCGAGGTAAGTATGCTGGTCGCTGTAATCGTCGTTGGGCTTGAGCGCCAACTTCTCGCGATTCTGGGTGATGAACTCGACGAGATCGATGCTCTTCTCATCGTAAGTGGTCTTGGTCGCGGCGACGAGGCGGGTCCACGGCACATGGTCGCGGATGGCCTTGCGTTCGGTCGCGGGGAATTTCGCGGTCAGGGTCTCATCGGTCAGCAGGCCGAACATCGCCTTCTTGTGCGCGAGTTCGGAACGGAAGCTGTTGACGACGCAGACAGTGTGATCGCGATAGGCCTGCACGAGCGGGTGCGACAGATCGAAGCGCAGCAGGAATTCCTGAACGCCGAGGCGACGGTACACGAGATCGATTTCGAAATTCCCGCGGCGCAGAACGCGGTTGCGATATTCCAATTGCTCGGGGGAGACGATCTCGACGGTGTAGCCTTCCTCGCGGAAGAAGTCGCGGAACAGTTCGTACTCGCTTTGCGCGGAGTAGGCCTGGCGGAATTCGACGATGGCGATATTCGGCTTCTTTTTGGTGCCGCCGAACTGCTTGTAGGATTTCAGCAGGGCTTGCAGCAGGTGCTTGCGGCTGCCCACCTTGGCGACACCGTACTTTTTACGCAGTTCCTTCATTGGCGGAACGTCATAGAAGAGGTCGGCCAGTGCATCGGCGTAACCGGCGCCGGTCGGCGAATCGGCATTATACTGCACGAAGTGCAAGTGTCCGTTGACGAGGTGGCTATCCAGTCGCGCGGCGACTTCGAGAGCCTGATAGCCGGGGTCGATGGACGCCAGCATCTTCTCGGCGGGAAGCAGTTCGAGGCGGGAAAGCAGCGTGGGGCTCGAGAGCACCATGGCTTCCATGCGATCGATGGCGCCAATCAGCGACTCGCCGGTTTTCACCAGCGCTTCGTATTGACGGCGGGAAATGAAATTCGGCCGCAGGAAGGGGCATATCAATCTGCCACCGGCTGACAGCCGGCTGCCCTCCATGCGTTCGTGCAGCGCTTCGGCCCACGAGAGATCGCGATTGGCGCCGTTTTCCAGTAACTTGTTGTATCGGGCGACTGCCTCGTCCAGCTGGGACATTCTTGACTTGAAACCTGTTCTATAATCGAGTATCCCACACAAGTGCTCAAAACGATAGGATTCGCGCATTTTTCCGGCCAGCAACCCACCTAAAATCAGTGAATTACCGGGTATTGTTACGTTTTTGAAGGATTGTCTCCGCCGCCCGTATTTCGGCGCTTTGTGGAAAAGTCCGCATTTTCGACGAATGGCCGTTCGTTTGCAACTAAATGGGGAAGAGGATTCTATGTACCTGGATGCAACCGTACGACGAGGCTTGATTTTGGGCGCGATTACGGTCGCGGCAGTGGGCGCCGCTCTGGTAGTGACCCATCACTCGACGAATGCGACGGCGGGCGACGCGCCTGTTACGACTGCAGCTCCGGCTGCAACCACGTACGATGCCTACGGTCAACCGCAGAACGGGTCGCAGCCGTACGCGCCGGCTAACCGTCCGGTGGGATATGCGAATGCGGCGCCGGGAGTGGTGTACGGCAGTTCGCCGTTCGGCGCATCGGAGGCGGCTCCGGCGACAGTTCCGGCTCCGGCGCCTGAGGTCGCGCCCGAGCCCGTGGCTGCGGCTCCCGCTCCGGTGGTGAACCGAGCGGCGTCGGTGCGGAGGACGCCATATGTGACGCACGTGGTGTATCCGAAACGGCACCGACGATATCGGCGGCAAGTGGTGGTGCGGCGGCGGCCGTGGAGTCACTCGGCGGCGATTGTCGGAGGGAGTGCGCTAGCGGGCGCGGGTGTCGGAGCGCTGGCCGGCGGCGGGCATGGGGCGATCGTGGGCGGACTTGTTGGCGGGGTCGGGGGATTGATTTACGACAGGAAGACGCACAAGAAGCGTCGGGTAGTGGTGAGGAGCTATTAACGTCAGGCCGCGACGCGCGGCTTGACGGCCTCTTCGATCTCTTTGAGTTTGTTTTGCCGCGCTACGCGGAGTTCGTAAGCGGACTGAAGGTTCAGCCAGAGCTTTGGGCTGGTTCCGAGCTCGATCCGAATGCCGTGTTGGCCTTTCCGATCGCCTTTGAGCACCTCCAGGTGATTGCCCAGGGATTGCCGCGAGGTCCTGCAATGTTTCCGCGTTATCCAAGGCCAGCAGGCGTTTTCTGGCTGTGCGTTCGACGCTCCGATACTGTCTCGGCCGGAGGCCTACGCTACGTTACCGGCGGGATTCGCGGGCTAGTTTGGCTTGGGCGTCGTCGAGTTTTTTGGAGACGCGGGCGACTTCGTCGGGATCGTTTTCGGCGGCGGGAGCCTTCTTAAATTCGTTCAGGGAGGCCTGCCACTGGGCGACCGCTTCCTTGGTCTTGCCGAGCTTGGCGTAGACGTCGCCGAGATGGTCGTGGACGGTCGGATCGGGCTGCTTCTGGAGGGCGCGGACCAGCAGTCCTTCGGCGTCGGAATACTTGCCCTGGCGGTAGTAGACCCAGCCCATGCTATCCATATAAGCGCCGTTGTCGGGCTTGATGTCGAGCGCCTTCTTGACCATCGTATAGGCTTCGTCGAGGCGGGTGTTGCGATCGGCGAGCATGTACCCGAGGTAGTTCAGGGCGCTATCGCTGTTGGGGTCGATGGCGAGGACCTTGCGGAATTCGGCTTCGGCCACTTCGAACTTCTTCTGCCGTTCCAACATGGCGCCGCGCATGAAGAACACGGTGGATTTGTCTTCGTCGCTCTTGGACAGCTTTTCGGCTTCGTCCAGGGACTTGCCCATATCGTCCCAGCGCTTGCCCTTTTCGTAAACCTGGGCGATTTCCAGATAAATGGCGCGATCGGTTTTGCCATTCATGAGGGTGCGCAGTTCAGTCGCGGCCGGATCGATCTTGCCGGTGTCGGCCAAAGTCTGGGCATGCTCGACGACGACCATGGGCTCCTTGGGATACTTCTTCAGGGCCGAATCTGCCTCGCGGATGGCATTGGGAAAATCCTTGGCCGAGCGATAAGTGGCGACGATCTGGACGGCGACCTGCGAACCGGCTTCGGGATCGAGCGCCGCCAGTTTCTGGAAGGCTTCCACGGCCTGCGGATATTGCTCGTTCATGCGGTAGGCTTCGGCCAGCTTCTCCATGAAGATGGCGCGATTCTTCTTCTCGCCTTCGGAGTACTGTTTGCGCTCGGTGTCGGTGAGGACGCCCTGGATCACGGTGATGGCCTGGTCGATGTGGCCTTCCTGCTCGAGCAGAGTGGCGTCGTTAAAGCGCACGCTCAGGTTGGCAGGATCGATCTTCTTGGCGTTGTTGAGAGCCGCGCGCGCCTTGTCCAGATCGTGCTGGTTCATGTAGATTTCCGTGAGCTTCAACTGGTACTTGGGATTGCGCGGTTCGTCCTTGGCGAGCTGTTGATACATGTGCAGGGCTTCGTCGGCCTGTCCGGCCTGGACGAGATCGTCGGCCAACTGCTCCATGATGCGTTCGTCGTCCACGCCCATTTCGATGGCGCGCTTATAGGCGTCGACGGCGTCCTTCCAATCCTGCAGATCCTCGTAGGCCTTCGCGAGAGCGACTAGCGTGCGCTCGTTGGGGCTCTTATCGGTGACGGCCTTGAGTTTGGCAATGGCGGACTTGGTGTCGCCTAAATCGAGATAGACGGAGGCGAGACCGGTGAGCGCATCCTCGTTTTCGGGATCGGCTTTGAGGGCGGCGTTGAAGGCCTTTTCGGCTTCCTGCGAATTGTGCGCGACGCTGTTGAGGCGGCCGAGCATGACCCAGCTTTCGGCGTCCTTCGGTTCCTTTTCGACGATCTTTTGATACTGCTCCATGGCCTGCTTGACGTAGTTTTCGTCGATGCGGCCGTCGCGCGGATTGCCGACTAAGCCCCAATAAATGCGGCCCAACATGCGGCGGGCGTCCAGGTTCTCGGGATTCTGTTTGAGCAGGTCTTCGGCCTGGGTGACGGCGTCGCGCAGGCGGCCGGTCTGCATGTACAGATCGGTCAGCTCGTCGAAGATCATGTGCGCGGACGGGTCGAGCTTGAGCGCTTCCTGATAATGCTGGATGGCCTTGGTGATGTTGTCCTTGTTACCTTCGGCCTGGCCCAACTCCGCATAGAGGCGGCCCATGGCAAAGTGATAATAGGCACTGGCCTTTGCGTCTTGTGCCGGGGTGGCGGCGGGTTGCGGCCGGGAATTTTGGCCGAAGCAGAGAGATCCGGCCATTCCCACGAGGAGAAGCGCTTTTGCGGAGCGAATCATGAGGGTTCTAAACTTTCTTTCCCCCGAGTAGAGTGCCACTCAGGTCGAAGGGTAACCTTACTATTGTATAACGGGGTCTCATGGCAAGGGTCGAAACCAAACCGAGTGCGTACTGAAACAGAAATAGCCGCCGCCTCACGTGAGCCTGTACCGGGAGACGCGCCAGAGTTGCCGCTGGTTGCAGTGGCGGGACCGACGGGATCGGGAAAAAGCGAGTTGGCGCTGCGACTTGCCGAGGGATTCAACGGCGAGATTGTAAATTGCGATTCCCTGCAGGTGTTTCGATACTTCGACATTGGGACGGCCAAGCTCCCGGTGAGCGAGCGGCGGGGCATCCCGCACCATTTGATCGACATCGTGGACCCGGACGAGTTGTTCACGGCGGGGGAATATGCTCGGCTGGCGCGTGAAGCGATCGCGGATATTTCGGGGCGCGGCAAACTGCCGATTGTGGCTGGGGGCACAGGTTTCTACCTTCGTGCTTTATTAGACGGACTATTCGAAGGTCCGTCGCGGAATCAGCCGTTGCGGGATCGGCTGGCAGCCAGAGAGGCGCGGCGTGCGGGTTCGCTGCACCGGTTGTTGAGGCGGTTCGATGCGACGGCGGCGTCGCGGATTCATGCAAATGACATTCCGAAAGTGACGCGCGCGCTGGAGGTGTGCCTGGTGACGCGGCGTCCGGTGAGCGAGTTGTTTCGGGAAGGGCGCGATGGGCTGGTGGGGTATCGGACGGTGAAGTTGGGGCTGTTGCCGGATCGCGACGTCTTATATCCGCGGCTGGATGCGCGGTGCGCGTGGATGTTCGAGAACGGGCTGGTGGAGGAAGTGCGCGGAATTCTGGAGCGGGGATATGCGGCGTCGTGCAAGCCGTTCGAGTCGCACGGATATAAGCAGACGCTGCAATATCTGAGCGGAGAATTGAATTTGCGCGAGGCGATATTTTACGCGCAGAGGAACACGCGCAACTACGCGAAGAGACAGCTCACGTGGTTTCGTCGCGAGGCGGGGCTGGTGTGGATCAAGGGATTCGGAGATGCTCCGGAGGCGCTGGAGACGGCCTTTTCGCGCGTGTCCGAATTGTTAACACGTTGATTTTCCGCTTTTCGCGGAACATTTCGCGCGCTCGCTCGTACTAGAAGGTGTAGCGCAATCGCGAAACAAAAACAAAAAAACAGTTTGGGGGATTTGACGATGTTGAGCAAAGTTGTGTTTTCATTTGCCGTGCTTGGCCTGGCTTTGGCGAGCGCGAAGTCGTACACGATGACGCTGTCCACGCCGGTGCTTGTGGGTAATACGGAGTTAAAGGCCGGTAACTACGAAGTGTCGGTATCGGGTCAGAACGCCGTGATTACGGGGTGGAAAACCGAGAGCAAGACGCCGGTGCGGGTGGAGACGGTGGACGCGAAGTTCGCGGCCACGAGCGTGAAGTACAAGGTTGAGGGCGGGAAGAAGCAGATCCAGGAAATCCAGTTGGGGGATTCGAAGACGAGGCTGGTGTTCGTGGAAGCGTCGCCGCAGCCGTAGGTCGCTTGCTTACGCGCGCGGCTCCGATCTAACCTGAAGGTTCATGCGGTTGTTTTTGGTGTGGGTATTGTTGTGCGTTGCGGCGCACGCCGAGACGGTGCTGGTGCTGCCGTTTTTCAATCATTCGAAAACGGCGAATCTGGATTGGCTTGGCGAGAGCATTGCGGAGAGCGTGCATGATGCGCTGGTTTCCGAAGGCCTCCTGGCGTTGGATCGCGAAGATCGCCTGGAGGCCTATCGTCGTTTGAACATGCGGCCGGGCGCCGAGTTGACGCACGCTTCGATCATTAAGATCGGGCAGTCGCTGGATGCCACGAAGGTGGTATATGGCGAGTTCGAACTGCTGGCGCCGGAGAGCGGGAAAGAGCAAACCAAGGGCACGCTGCGGATCAACGGGCGCATCGTGGATCTGAAGGATATGCGGCAAGGGCCGCCGTTCGGCGAACTGGGCGCGCTGGAGGATCTGGCCTCGATCGAGGCGCGCGTAGACTGGCAAGCACTGGCGCAATTGATCCCCAAGAGCGTGCCGCCCGAGCAGGAGTACGTGAAGCGGCAGCCTCCGGTGCGGCTCGACGCGGTGGAGAGCTACATCCGCGGATTGCTGGCGACGATGCCCGAGCAGCGGTACAAGCTGTTCACACAATCGGCGCGGCTGGACGAGCACTATTCGCAGCCGTGCTTCCAGTTGGGCAAGATCGCGTGGGAGCAGAAGGACTACAAGAACGCCGCGACATGGCTGGCGCGAGTGGCGAAGACCGATTCGCATTACCTGGAAGCGCAGTTCTTTCTGGGACTGAGTCAGTATCAGCAAGGCATGTATCCGGCGGCCGAGCGGGACTTTCAGACCGTGGCTGCGTCGGTGCCGCTGAACGAAGTTTTCAATAATCTGGGGGCGGCGCAATCGCGGAGGGGCGATACGGCGGGCGCGATCGCGAGTTTCCGGAAGGCGCTGGAAGGCGACAGCGGCGATCCCGACTATCACTTCAATCTGGCGTACGAGCTATGGCGGGCGGGCGAGTTCGATCAGGCGGTGGAGAGCTTTCGGGCGGCGCTGGCGCGGAATGGCGCCGATAACGAAGCGACGTCGATGCTGGGGCTGGCGCTGAAGCGGCAGGGTCCGCGGGCGAACGATCCGAAATCGGAGGGTCGCGAGCGGCTGAAGCGCAACTACGACGAAGCGGCGTACCGGCAACTGCAAGCGGAACTGAAAAAATAGTTACAATGATTCCGATGAAAACGTCATTGATGTTGCTCTTCGTTGCCGGCCTGTCCGTGGCCCAGACGCCGCCTGCCCAGCCCGCGGCTGGCGCGCCGCTGCCGGATGGCTTGTATGCCATTTTCAATACGGATAAGGGCGTGATCAAAGCCCAGCTATTCGAGAAGGAAACGCCGGCGACGGTCGCGAACTTTGTCGGACTGGCGAAGGGCACGAAGGCGTGGATGGATTCGAAGACGAAGGCCATGGTGAAGCGGCCGATGTACAACAACATCCCGTTCTACCGCGTGATGATGGACGGCATGATTCAGGCGGGCGATCCGACGGGCAAGGGCAGCACGCCGTGCGGGGTTCATCTGAAGGACGAGATCCGCCCGGAGTTGAAGTTCGACAAGCCGGGGCGGCTGGCGATGGCCAACACCGGCGAGCCGAATTCGGCAGCGTGCGAATGGTTCATCACCGAGGTTCCCAAAGCGCCGACGTGGGACGGGAACTATACGATTTTCGGGCAAGTGGTGGAAGGGCAGGACGTGGTGAAGGCGATCTCGCGAGTGCCGGCGGTGGGGAACATCGCGAAGAATCCGGCTAAGCTGATCACGCTGCAGATCCAGCGCGTGGGTCCGCCGCCC
>Ga0207695_10010637_pt1 | contig 11241 bp, 11 predicted proteins | sample KBSC54metaG_FD_184354 | JGI IMG/M metagenome (GOLD analysis project Ga0207695, IMG submission 184354) | Corn rhizosphere microbial communities from Kellogg Biological Station, Michigan, USA - KBS C5-4 metaG (SPAdes) (version 2) | ecosystem: Host-associated > Plants > Roots > Rhizosphere > Soil... | reverse complement strand
CCTCGCCCGAGCGGTCGACTGCCTCGGCGAGGCCGACGGTGAGTCGCGCGACGCGAAAGGAGTGACCTGACGTTGTCGGATCGCGCGATTCGATGGCGGTGACGGCCGCGGTGACGAAGCCTTCGAACAAGCGTTCGATGTCTTCGTAAAGTCGGCCGTTCTCGATCGCGACCGCGGCTTGCGACGCGAGCGCGCTCACCAGCTCGAGCTCGTGCTCGTCGAAGGAAATCACTTCGCGCTCCACGACCTCCGGCGAGAACAATTTCGTCTCGGTGTCTCGCTTGCGATTGATCAGCTGCAGAACGCCGATCGTCTCGTCGCGGTGCGTCTTGAGCGGAATGACGAGCATCGACTTCGTTCGATAGCCGAACTTCTCGTCGAAGGTGCGGTTCTGCTTGTACGAGACATCGTCCGGCAGCAGATAGACGTCAGCAATGACGAGCGGCTCGCCGGTCGCCGCCGCGTATCCGGCGAGACTCGTGTGATCGATCGGAACGGTGAATTCAGTGAGCGGCAGCGTGGGGAGCGTATGGTTCTGCGAAAGCTTGAACCTCAGAATTCCCTTCGACTCACCATCCTTGTCTCGGTCGATCAAGTAGAGCGACCCTGCGTCGCTCAGCGTGATTCGACGCGACTGACTGAGGATCATCTCGAGTAGCGTCAACAGGTCGCGCTCCGTCGAAAGCGCGACGCCGACGTTGGTGAGCTCGCGAAGCTGGCGATGCCGTTCGCTCTCTTCGTGAACCGCACGCCGCTCGGCTACGAGGGTCGCGGCGTGGCGGAATCCTCCGCGGAACATTGCCAGAATGGTTCCGGCGGCGGCGTTGCACGGGAGATATCCCGTCAACAGATCGGCCGGGAAGTCCGCTGGCGGCTCGTCCTCGCCCTGGTCGCCCAGCCCGACCAGCGCCACGCGGGCGGCAAGGCTCCGCAATCGCTCGTAATCGCCTGCTGCGCTGTTCAGAAGGCGGTGATCGAGCACGACCACCGTCGGGCGGTCTGGATCAAGCGTGCCGGGCGCCGGAAGGGCGGGAACCCGTCGGACTTCGACGTCATCCTCGCGGCGGCCGAGCGGCGCCGATGAGATGGCGCGACCCATCGCCGTGATGAGGAGCGGCCTCACACGACTCTCGGCTCGGGTCCGCTCAGTTACCCGCTTTTCCTGGGAGCTTGTCGAGGTTCTTCTGCGCCGGCTCGAAGTCTGGGAACTTGGCGAGGACTTGCCTGAACAGCGCCGCGGCTTTCGCGGTGTTCCTTCGATCCATCTCGTCGAGGGCGTTCGAGTAGATCTTCATCGTGGCGATGTCGAGCTTCGCCTTCATGGCCTTTGCTGACACCGGTTTGGCGAACGTCTCGACCTTTGGCGCTTGTTTCTCGGCGGGCGCGCCGCTCTGTGTGGGCGATGGGGCTCCGCTGGCATCGCCAAGGCGGCGTCCCGGCTTCGCATCGAGCTTGATGTCGGCATTCAGCTTCGTGGTCATCTCACTGATCAGGCCCAGAACGTCATCCGTCTTGCGCTCGACCTTCATCGCGTTGCCCAGCGCTGACGTTTCCATGTCGGTTGAATGCGCGGTGAGCACCATGTTCCCTCGGCCGTCGCTCATGAAGCCGCCGTAAATCGCATACTGGGCGCCGAGGATTTTGCCGACGCGGACAGCCGTCGCCGGATCGACGCGGCCCGTCTTCGTGAGATTCTGCTCATCGAGCACGTGCTGGATACGTTCGCGGTCCACGAGTCGAATCTTACCGTTAGCCGCCATGTCGGCGATGAGCGTTTCTTGAATGCCCTTGCCGATGCCGTCGTAATCTTGCCGGCCCGCGCCGATCGAATTGTTGTCGAACGACAAGACCGCCACGACTGGCCGCGTGTCGGCCTGCGCGCGCGCGAGGCAGGGCAGCGCGAGGATGGCTGTCGCGGTGAGCAGGCGAAGAAGAGACGATGGCGAACGCATCATGATGGTACGCTCCTATGGTCCGTGACGGACGCTGCACAGCTGTCTAGCCCACGCTACACGCGCAACGACATCCCTTCAGCGGCGGCCGTCACACGCAATGGGCTGCCGCGTCGTGCGACCATCTCGCGCGCCTTCGTCACACACCGATCCAGCTCGGCATCTGATCGCTCGGGCTTGTGATGGAACAGCACCAGCTCGTCCACGCCGGCGTCGAGTGCCAGCGTCACTGCATCGTCGTATGTCGAGTGTCCCCAGCCGCGGTGTTCCGCATATTCCTCGATCGTGTACGTCGCATCGTGGACGAGCAGCGTCGCACCGCGAACGAATTCGACCAATTCGTTCCGCCACCCATCGCGCGTGGCGTAGCCTGGGCTCGGACCGAGCTCATTGTCCGATATGTAGACGAACGAAGGCCCTGTTTTGTCAGCACCGGAGAACCGATAGCCCAGTGCCCCTCCCGGATGCTGGACCGCGAAGGCCCTGACTTGGTATCCGTCGCCGCCGTGCCGCTCCTCGGCAATCTCGCGGAAGTCGATTCGAGCGCTCAAGCCGTCGAAAGTGACCGGAAAAACGACCGGTGACATTTGGTCTCGTATAACCCGGTCAATGCTGGTTTGGAGGGTTTGGGAGCCCCAGATGGTGAAATGATTGCCCTGGTGAAAGATCGGCGCGAAGAAGGGAATTCCTTGAATGTGATCCCAGTGCGCGTGGGTGAGAAAAATGTCTCCGGCAATGCCGTTGCCGTTCGCATTGGCGATGAGCGATCGGCCGAGCTCCCGCATCCCGGTGCCCGCGTCGAGGATGATCAGCCATCCGGTCTCGGTCCGCACCTCGATGCATGGTGTATTGCCGCCATAGCGCACCGTGTCCGGGCCGGGAGCCGGAATGGATCCGCGAGTGCCCCAAAAACGCAAATGCAAAGTCATGAATGAGGCGCCTCGGTGCTTGGCGACAACAACGATGGCCAAACATCGAGGACATCGGGAAGGAAGGGGATCACGACGACGGCGTGAGGATCATCACAGCACTTCGGCACGGCACAGCGGAAGGCGCGTATAGCTCACACCCTTGCTTGCGCGCGCTGCTCCAACGCATCGCGATCGGACAGCGTGATGCGTCGCCGCTCCACCGTCACCCAGTTCGCATCTTGAAAATCTTTCATGGCGCGGGAAACCGTTTCTCGGCTCGCGCCAATCATCTGCGCGATCGTCTGATGCGTGAGCGGCTTGACGATCGTATTGCTTCCCGCTTCCTGGGCGAGATCGAGCAACAGGCGCGCGATGCGGCCGGGGACGTCGAGCAACACCAGCCCGCCGATCTTTTCATCGGCGCGCCGTAAGCGGCGCGACAGCTCGGTGAGGAGCGACCACGCGACCGCGGGCGACGACTCGACGCGCTTTCGAAAATCCTCACGGCGCAGCACGAGCAGATGCGAATCTTCCATCGCGATCACGTGTGCCGAACGCGGGCGATCGTCGATCAGCGAGAGCTCACCGAAATGCTCGCTCACGCCGAGCACACCGAGGATGACTTCTCGTCCGTCCTCGCCAATCAGCACGACTTTGACGCGGCCTTGTCGAACCACGAACAGCGAGTCGCCTGGGTCATTTTCGAAGAGGATCACGCTTCCGCGAGGGTAGAATTTTTCGCGGGTGAGATCGGCGAAGCGCTGGAGCTCAATCTGGTCCAGGCCGCTGAATAGCGGCACGGTGGCCAAGAAGTCGGCTGTCGTGGTCGTCACGTCAATTGGGCGAAAGAAGCGGTCGAGTGAGCGTCGGCGCCCTGTGAATCCTAAGACTCGGGCGCGAACATACTTAACAGTAGTCCGTGGTGTCAAACGATCCAACCCGTTACCATCGTGTGAATTACGCAGCGCGATTGGTCCCGGCTGGGGCTCTGTCGGCTTGTAGAATGGGCCTAAGCTCAACTATATTACAAGGCTAGCTCCATTACCGGATCGACCACGTCGACGTGTACACGCCCTTCGACGCTCGCTCCCCGACTCGCGAGGCTCGAAATGAAAGCAGACATCCATCCCGAATACGCAACGGCGACGGTAAAGTGCGCCTGCGGCAATACGTTCCAGACGCGCTCCACGCAGGCCGAGATTCACACGGACGTGTGCGCCGAATGCCATCCGTTCTTCACAGGCAAGCAGCGCTTCATGGACACCGCCGGCCGCATCGAGCGCTTCCGCCAGAAGTTCGCCAAGCCCGCCGCAAGCTGAGGCGTCCCTGGCGCTCCGCGACCGGTTAACGGCCGCCCTCGCCCGCGCGGAAGAAGTCGAGCGGGCGCTCGCAAACCCGGGCACCACCCGCGATGCCAATCAATTCGCGGAACTGGGTCGAGAGCATAGCCGGCTGATGCCGGTGGTCGAGATGGCGGCCCGACTGCAGAAGTCCGAAGACGAGCTCGCGCAGGTGCGCGAGCTCGTTTCCGTTGACGACCCCGAGATGGCCGCCGAAGCGCGGGCGGAGTTGTCGCGACTCGAGACGACCATCGCCGAGCTCGAGACGAAGATCACACCCCTCCTGCTGCCGCGCGATCCGCTCGACGACCGCAACTGCATCGTCGAGATCCGCGCCGGGACCGGCGGCGACGAAGCCGCCCTGTTCGCGGCCGACCTCCACCGCATGTATACGCGGTACTGCGAGCGCCACGGCTGGCGCCTCGAGACCATGTCGATGTCCGAAGGCACCCTCGGCGGAATTAAAGAAGTCATATTCAAGGTCGCCGGCACCGGGCCATACGGCGAGATGCGCTGGGAGTCCGGCGTCCATCGCGTGCAGCGTGTGCCGGCGACCGAGAATCAAGGGCGCATCCATACATCGGCGGCGACGGTGGCCGTGTTACCCGAGGCCGAAGAGGTCGACGTCAAGATCGAAGACAAAGATCTGCGGATCGACGTTTTCCGCTCGTCCGGCCCTGGCGGGCAGAGCGTCAACACCACAGACTCCGCCGTCCGAATCACGCATTTACCAAGTGGCCTCGTCGTCAGTCAACAAGATCAGAAGTCGCAGCTGCAGAACAAGATCAGGGCGATGGAAGTGCTGCGCGCGCGGTTGCTCGACTTGCGCGTGGCCGAACAAGAAGCGGCGCGGTCGCGGATGCGACGTACGCAAGTCGGGACCGGCGATCGCTCGGCAAAGATTCGGACATACAATTTTCCCCAGAGTCGCGTGACAGATCATCGCATCGGGTGGACGACGCACGACCTGCACGGCTTTCTCGATGGCGACATCGGGCCGCTGATCCAGGCCCTGCGTCTCGCCGACGTCGAAGAGCGCCTGGGGAGCGAGGAATGACGACCGAACGACTCGGTGAAGCTGTCAACGTCAGTCGATTGCTCGAGGATCTAGCGCGGCGGTTGAACGCGGCTGGGATCGCCGAGCCGTTCTCCGAGTCGCGCGAAATCGTGGCTGCCTTGTACGATGTGCCGCGATTCTGGCCATTGATGAATGGCAATCTGGATGTCGACGCCGACATCCTTGCGCGTGCGCGCACTGCGGTCGAGAAACGCATCCAAGGGGCGCCCCTCGCCTACGCGGTCGGTCGCGCCTGTTTTCGTCATCTGACCTTGGACGTCGACGAGCGAGTACTCATCCCGCGCCCGGAGACGGAACAATTGGTCGACCTGGTGCTCGACGAGATGTCGGCCGTCGAGGGCGGAGTCGCCATCGACGTTGGCACGGGGTCGGGCGCCATTGCCATCGCGCTCGGCGCCGAGGGACACTTTTCGCGCGTTTACGCGACGGACATCTCGCGCGACGCCGTAGATGTGGCGCGGCACAACGTCGAGCTCTCGAAAGCGCTGCTGCGCGCACCCGTCGACGTGCTGCACGGATCGCTCCTTGGACCGCTGCTCGACGTGCGGGCTCGCGCGGTCGTGTCCAACCCTCCCTACATTGCTCTTGGCGAGGCAGCGTCGCTGCCAGCAAGCGTTCGAGACTGGGAACCCGCCGTCGCGTTGTTCAGCGGGAACGATGGCTTGCGAGCGACGGCCCAACTCGTGCGCCAGGCGGCCGACGTCCTCGCACCCGGCGGATTGCTTGCATTGGAGGTCGATGCTCGTCGCTCGTCGCTCGTCGCCGAGCTGGTGAGTCGCGAGCGACGCTTCCACGCCATTCGCATGGAGCTGGATCTCACGGGACGCGAGCGATTCGTGCTCGCCCGACGACAGGAGAGGGACGCGGGATGATCGAAGACAAGGCGAAGGAGCTCGGGCGACTGATCGGCCAGAGTGCCGAGTATAAAGAGGTCAAGCGCGCCAGCGACTCGTTGAACGATGACAAAGACACGGTCACGCTTCTGCAACGCATGGAGCAACTGCGCGTCAACGCGCAGAAGATGCTGCAACGGGGCGAGCGTCCGACCGAAGAGATGGAGCGCGATCTCGATGGCCTGTTGACGCAGATCCAGGGTCGTGCCACCTACCAGCGGTTGCTCGTCGCCCAAGAGAACTTCGACAAGATCATGGGGCGAGTGAACGACTGGATTCTGGAAGGCATCGAGAAGGGCGCGACGAGCTCGATCATCACGCTCGGTTAGCGGTCGGCGCTCACGATGCCGCGCGGCCTGCTCATCGTGTTCGAGGGCGCGGAGGGCGCCGGCAAGAGCACGCAACTCCGCCTGCTCGCTGACTGGCTCGGATCGCGCGGCCGTGACGTCGTCGCGGTGAGAGAGCCGGGCGGCACGGTGGTCGGCGATGAGATTCGACGCATTCTTCTGGATCCCAACTCCGACATCGTTTCGCGCGCCGAGGCGCTGTTGTTCATGGCGTCGCGGGCGCAGCTGGTGGAACGCGAGATTCGACCGGCACTGGAGAGCGGCGCCATCGTCCTGCTCGACCGATTTTTTCTGTCGACGTACGCGTATCAGGGAATCGGCCGCGGACTTCCGGAGTCGGACCTGCGGGCAGCAAACGCCATCGCGACACAAGGACTCGTTCCGGATCTCACATTGCTGTTGACCATGCCCGTCGCCGACGGGCTCGCCCGCGCGGTCGAGCGTGGCGAACGAGATCGCATGGAGCGCGCGGAGCTGGCTTTTCACGAGCGAGTCGCGCTTGCATTCGAAACGTTTACGACGTCCGACTGGCAGACCGCGCATCCGGAATGCGGACCGATCGTATTGGTCGATGCGACTGGCTCGGAGGCGGCCGTGTTCGACCGAGTGCTGGGTACGCTTCGAACACGCTGGCCCGGAACTTTCCCCGTAGCTTCATAGTAGTTCATCGTCTCGACAGGACGGCGAAACGAGCGTATGCGATCACGTGGATTGTTTGCGGCGGCGGTGCTCAGCAGCGCGCTGGTCTCGGGCGGCTGGCTGGTGGAACGCGGACTGGCTGGGAGCGGCGCTCCCGGCGGTGGCGAACGGGCGCGCCTTCTCCAGGAAGTGATCCAGCACGTCGCGCGTGACTATGTGGACACGCTGTCTGACTCGACGTTGTACGTGCGCGCCGCCGAAGGTCTCGTCGCCGAGTTGCACGATCCGCACAGTGTGTACTTGTCGCCCAAGCTGCTCGCGAGTCTGTCGGAACGAACATCGGGGCGATATGCGGGCGTCGGTGCGCAGATCGACGTGCGCGATGGATGGATGACGGTCATCTCGCCGCTTCCCGGCGGACCTGCTCGTGACGCCGGCATTCAAACGGGCGATCGCATCACTGAAGTCGACGGGAAGCCAATGCGCGGCCTCACGATCGAGGAGGCGCAGAAGGTGCTGCGTGGTGCGCCATCGTCGGTCGTGCGGCTGACGATCGAACGTCCCGCGGTGACAGCGCCGCTCAAGTTCGCGATCACTCGACGCGAGATTCGTGTCGGCTCGGTGCAACACGCCACGATGTTGCGCGACGGCGTTGGTTATGTCGCGCTCACCATTTTCAGCGAAGCATCCGCGGCTGACCTTCGTCGGGCAATCGACTCTCTGCGCTCGGCGGGAATGCGTTCGCTGGTGTTCGACCTCCGCGGTGATCCCGGCGGTCTGCTCGATCAAGGAGTGGGCGTCGCCGATCTGTTTTTGAATCCAGGGCAGCGCATCGTCAGCATGCGCGGGCGCACGCCGGATGTTACGCGCAGCTTCGACGATCGCGCGCCGCAACCGTGGCCGGATCTTCCGGTCGCCGTCCTCGTCGACACGAACACGGCGAGCGCCGCGGAGATCGTTGCCGGCGCGCTGCAAGACCATGATCGCGCGGTAGTCCTCGGGGCGCCGACGTACGGCAAGGGGAGCGCGCAAAACGTGTTTCGCGTTGCCGACGGCGGCGCCGTCAAGCTGACGACCGCATTGTGGTACACGCCGTCCGGGCGGAGCATCAATCGCAAGCATCCCACGCCCGATGACGACAACGCCGACACGATCGCGGCCAAGGCCTCGCCGCCGACCTACAAGACGGATGCTGGTCGAACGGTGCTGGGCGGAGGCGGGATCAACCCCGACGTCTTGCTACCCGTGACGTCGCAGCCGCCGACTGACTCAGCGTTCCAACGCGCGCTCGGGAAACAGATTCCTCAGTTCCGCGACGCGCTCACGGACTATGCACTCTCGCTCGCCGGCAAGCATGCGATCGCCTCGCCGGATTTCATCGTGACACCGGACATGCGCGCCGAGCTGCTGCGGCGCATGCGGGCGCGCGGCGTGACGATCGACAACGCGGTCTACGAGACGTCGTCGTCGCTGCTCGATAAGCTGCTCGGTTACGAGATCGCGCGGTACGTGTTTGGCGAACAAGCCGAAGCTGCTCGCCGTTTGCGCGACGATGCCACGGTTGCAGCGGCCGTCAAGTTCGTGACCGGCGCTACGACCGAGCAAGAATTGCTGCGCAGGGCGGCAGCGGTCCCGAAGCCGCGGGCCAAGTCGTAGCCCCGAGCACGTTGTCATCCTGAGCGAAGCGAAGGATCTGCCTTCGGGACCCAAGCAGGCAGGCCCTCGCTCAGGACGACATGGCAACTTCAATTCGGCTTGGTCTGATCGACGACTTTCGCGCCCTTTGGGATCGTGAAGATAAACGCCGTCCGATCGATCGGCACGTTCGTCTGAATCGACGTGATGCGCACGTGGCGCGTCACGCCACTCGGCTCGGTCTCTTCGAACTCGCGAATCAACGAATCATCATCGTCGACCCAGACGGTCGCCTTGCTGAACGGCGCCGTTGCGCCTTTCTTGGGAACGAGAACCAGGCCGCGGGCCGCATGGCCGTCCACCGTCCGCGCAGCAGCAGCGGAGATGTCATACTTGGTCCGCGGTGCGTCGAGGAATTGGCCCGTGAGGTCGATGGGTGATGCGCTGCGGTCGGTGGCCGGCCGTTTCATGACCTGGCCCGGCGCACTGCTTGGCAGATAAACCCAGACTGCTTTGCCGTCGGATACGATCGCGCCCGAATCCGGTGCCGCAAATCGAATGGACAGACGGTTTGGACGCTCTTGCGTGTACTCGCCATGCGCGCTCGCGCTCGATCCGGTCAATGAGTTGCTGACGGTCTGCTCGAAGGTTCCACGGACCGTCGCGACCTTGGCCCATGCCGCGACCGCTCGATCGATGGTGGCGTCGACCGATTGAGCCGCCGAACCGCTTTGCGCGCCGGCGGCCAGCGGTGCCGCGATCAGCATGGCGAGGATTGGATTGCGCATGTCAGGTACTACCCATGAGCGGCGGTAGCCGTTCCGTTGGCGGGCGCGACGGAGCGTCCGATTGCGTTCGTGATGGCGCGCAATTCGGTCACGAGGCGAGCGAACTGTTCGGGGAACAGTGATTGGCCGCCGTCGGACAGGGCGCGATCGGGGTTCGGATGGACTTCGACCAACACACCGTCCGCGCCCGCCGCGACCGCGGCACGCGCCATCGGGATCACTTTGTCGCGCAACCCGGTGCCATGACTCGGATCGGCGATCATTGGCAAGTGCGACAGCCGCTGCACGATCGGAATCGCCGTGATATCGAACAGGTTGCGCGTGATGGTGTCGAAGCTTCGGATGCCGCGCTCGCACAGAATCACCTGGCCATTTCCTTCCGCGAGAATGTACTCGGCGCTCATGAGCAAATCAGTAATCGTCGCGGCCATGCCGCGCTTCAGGAGCACGGGTTTGTTCATGCGTCCGACGGCGCGAAGCAGCGAATAGTTCTGCATATTGCGTGCGCCGATCTGAATGCAGTCGGCGTATTCAGCGACGATGTGCGCGCCCTCTTCGTCGAGCGCTTCGGTGACGATCGGCAACCCGGTCTCTCGTCGCGCGAGCGCGAGCAGCTCGAGGCCCGGTTTGCCGAGTCCTTGGAAGGAATACGGAGAGCTGCGCGGCTTGAATGCGCCGCCACGTAGCGCCGTTGCCCCAGCGTCATGGACCGCGCGCGCGGCGGTGACGATCTGCTCTTCCGATTCGACCGAGCACGGTCCGGCGATGATCACGATCTCGGGCCCCCCGAACGAAACACCGGGAGCGATGGTGACGATCGTGTTGTCGCCCTTCCATTCGCGTGAGACTTGTTTATACGGCTTGCTCACGTGAATGATCTCCGCGACTCCAGGGAGCGCCTCGACGCGTGAGCCGTCGACGCGACCGTCGTTCCCGACGAGCCCAATTGTCGTGCGCGTCTCGCCCGGCATGGGTCGGGCGGAATAGCCCATCTCTTCTATCGTCTTCACGACGCGATCGATGTCGGCCTGCGTCGCCTGATTTTGCATCACGACCAGCATTACTCGTCCTCGAGATCGAAGTGCCACCCGTCGGTCGCCAGCGTAACGGGCCCTGTGTACCGCGCGCCAACCAGCGCGCGGATGTCGACGTGCTCGACGGGTGGATAGAAGTGCGTCAATGCCAAATGTCTTGGCGCCGCGGCGCCCGCAAGCTCACCGCATTGCTCCGGTGTCAGATGCTCGGGAATCGCCATGGTAGCCGGCAGCGAGCATTCGCACACGAGGAGATCGCAACCCTGAGCCCACGCGGCCAGCGCGTTTGACGGCCCGGTGTCGCCGGTGTAGACAATTCGCCGCCCGCCGCGCTCCAGGGAATATGCCACACTTTCCGGCGTATGGGGAACTGCGTGGCACGTCAGCCCCGCACCACCTGGCAGTTCCAGCCTATCGGCGGGGGTGATTTCCAGAATTGTCACGGGAAATCCGGGCGCGGTGACCCACGGGCCGTAGGCCGCGGCAAGACGGTCGAGCAAGGCCACCGTACCGACAGGCCCGATGATCGTCACCGGAGCACTGCGCGCCGGAAGAAATCCATACTTCCAGGCGAAAATGAGCGTCGGAAGATCGCCATGATGATCGATATGAAAATGTGTGATT
>Ga0207695_10010636_pt1 | contig 11242 bp, 8 predicted proteins | sample KBSC54metaG_FD_184354 | JGI IMG/M metagenome (GOLD analysis project Ga0207695, IMG submission 184354) | Corn rhizosphere microbial communities from Kellogg Biological Station, Michigan, USA - KBS C5-4 metaG (SPAdes) (version 2) | ecosystem: Host-associated > Plants > Roots > Rhizosphere > Soil... | reverse complement strand
TGCCAGAATTGACTACCGCCAGTCCATAGAAAACTTGTTACCAAACATCAGTGGCAGTGCTACCCGGTCTTTCAACAATGGCCGTGCGATTAACCCGTCAACAAACGGATATGTTAACCAGTCAGCAACTAATGACCAATATGGATTGTCAGGTAGTATGACTTTATTTAATGGGTTTTCATTGATAAACGCTGTTAAGGCATCATCGTTGGCATTTCAGGCAGGTAAGATGAGTTTTCAGGCGGCTAAGGACGCTGTTACTATAAATGTGATCACAAGTTATCTGGCCATATTAAACGATCAGGAAATTCTGACTGCGAACAAAAGTCAATTAGCTTATCAGCAGGGAAACGTCGACCGGGTGACTATTCTGGAAAAGCAGGGAGCAAATAAAGCAGCTTCTGATCTTACAGATCAGCAAGGGCAACTTGCAGCTAACGAAGTTAATGTAGTTAATAGTCAAAATGTTCTCGATGCAGCAAAACTTACTTTATTTCAGTTGATGAATATCCCTTATCGAGCCGGCGCAAAATTTGAAGATGTAAATGCTGAAAACTTGAGAGGTGAGTATGGGTCAGACCCCGATCAGATATATCAGTCAGCACTGAAACAATTTGCATCAGTAAAAGCCGCTACTTTAAATCGTCAGGCTGCCGAAAAAAATGTCAGCTCTGTTAGAGGGTCGTTGGCACCAAGTATTACACTGGGGGGGGGAATGAGTTCTGCATATTCAAATAAGGCGCAGCAATCCATCGTAGTAGATTCTATAACGACATTCCAGGGTGTCAGTTATCATGATCAATTGAAAAACAACTACCAATCTTATGTATCCATAGGTGTTAATATTCCTATATTTTTGAATGGTATCAAAAGAAACACATTGGCCAAAGCAAAGATCAATGCGCTTTACCAACGCGATGTTGAAGAAAATGCAAAAATTGTGTTAAAGCAGGACGTAGAATCGGCCTATTTTAACATGATAGCAGCCTATAAAAAATACCAGGTTCTAATGGATCAGGTAAAGGCTTATACGGAAAGCTTCCGCATTTATAAATTAAGGTTTGAAGCCGGTGTGCTCACTTCGGTTGATTATCTCCTTGCAAAAAACAACCTGGATGCTGCTACGGTGAACATGATCAGTGCTAAATACAATTATTTTATCGACAGTAAAATATTAGATTATTATCAGGGCAAACTAACCTGGCAATAATTATTTGATTGGATGCTGCCTTATCGTGACTTATTTCAAATCGCCCGTTATAAATCAAGTGTGTAGAATCGTAGTTGTCGAATAAAGACAGTAGATTTAAGGGCCAATTAAAACTCATGTTTAAGAAAGCCCTTTACATATCACTTAGTCTTTTATTTTCTTCTGGTTTAACAACTTCCGCACAATCTAGATCAGATGCCGGAAATGACCAAATAAGGCTTAACCAGATCGGTTTTTATCCGGATGCCCCTAAAATTGCCGTTGTATTAACGAATAAGAAGAGCAATTTCTCACTTCTGGCAGCGCGTAAGAAGGTTGTATATAAAGGTCAGCTCAAAAAGTCTGCTCAGCCAGATTTTGCCGGCCACTATACCTGGATTGCCGACTTTTCTACTTTCAGTAAATCTGGCAAGTATGTTTTGAATGTCCCCAGCCTTGGTACTTCTTATCCTTTTAACATTTCAAAAAATGTTCATCAGAAGGTCGCTGATGCTACAATAAAGGCTTTTTACTTTATGCGTGCATCCACACCACTTTTGGAAAAATACGCGGGTAAATGGCATCGTGCTATGGGACATCCGGATAATAAAGTATTGGTGCATGCATCGGCTGTAAGTGAATGGCGGCCAGAAGGTTCGATTGTTTCGTCTCCGCGCGGTTGGTATGATGCTGGGGACTATAATAAGTATATTGTAAATAGTGGTATCTCCACTTATACATTACTGTCATTGTACGAAGACTTTCCGGATTATATGAAAACAGTCAAGCTGAATATACCGGAAAGCGGCAACGGTATCCCTGATCTTTTAAATGAAACGCTTTGGAACCTGCGATGGATGCTGACGATGCAGGATTCGATCGATGGCGGTGTGTATCACAAACTAACGAACGCGGCATTTGATAAAATGGAAATGCCTGATAAAGCGACGGAACCGCGATATGTCATTCAGAAAAGTACGGCTGCAACACTTGATTTTACAGCGGTGATGGCACAATCTGCGAGGGTGTTCAGGCAATACGAAGTGCAACTTCCAGGGTTTGCCGATTCGTGCCGTGAAGCTGCTCTGAAGGCGTGGGAATGGGCTCAAGCCAACCCTCGTGTCATTTACAATAAGTATCTGCTGAATGCCAATTTCAGCCCGAAAATAACAACAGGTGATTACGGCGATACCGAGGTGAGGGACGAGTTCATTTGGGCGGCATCTGAATTGTTTGTTACCCTAAAAAATCTTAAATACATCAACGATATCAACGTTATTCCTGATGATAAAATGCCATTACCATCATGGAGCCAGGTCCGCCTGCTTGGGTATTATACGATTGCCAGAAATAGCGGCCGCATCGCAATAACAGGGTATAAAAATACCGCTGAAATAAAAAAGCGGATAGTGAATTACGCCAACGAGCTAATAAAGGATGTCGATAAAACGGCATACAGGGCCGTGATGTACAAAAAGAGGGCGAATTTTATATGGGGGAGTAACTCTGTAGCTGCCAATCAAGGCATAGCATTAATACAGGCATATAAACTCACAGGCGATAAAAAATATCTAAAATATGCATTGAATAACCTGGATTATATTTTAGGCCGCAATGGTACCGGATATTCGTTTGTAACAGGATATGGGAGTAAAACGGCCATGCACCCGCATCACCGGCCATCAGTTGCTGACGGCATAGTTGACCCGGTACCGGGTTTAATGGTCGGAGGCCCAAATCCTGGTGACGAAGATCGCATTCCGCTTCCTTCGTTTATTCCTGACGAGGCTTATACAGATAATGATCAAGCCTATGCTTCTAATGAAGTGGCTATTAACTGGAATTCGCCGATGGCTTACCTGGCTAATGCGTTAGAAGCTTTGCAGAATGAGATCAAGTAAACTTATTAAACGTGTTGCGTAGCTTGTTTCAATGCTGCAGTATGCTTATACCTGAATACAAATGGGAAGGTAACGGCTATAACTAATGCATAAGCGGCAAAGGTAAGCCATATACCATGCCAGTTTTTGCTATGATCGGCCAACGTAAAATATTTATCAATTATAACACCGCTGATCAAGCCCCCAAACATTGCTCCAAACCCATTAACCATCATCATAAATACTCCCTGCGCGCTGCCTCTGATTTCTGGTGTTGTCTGGGTTTCAACAAATAGTGAACCGGAAATATTAAAAAAGTCGAATGCCATACCATAGACAATGCACGATAATACAATCATCCATAAACCACCATCGGGATTACCAAACGCGAAAAATCCAAACCGCAATACCCAGGCCAACATACTGAACAACATGACATATTTAATACCAAACTTGCGTAGAAAGAAAGGTATAGCCAATATAAAAAGTGTTTCAGACACCTGCGATATCGACATGATAATAGCCGGATATTTTACCGCTGTTAAATCTTTATACTGAGCGACATTTTTAAAATCATGGAGAAAGGTATCGCCGTAAGCATTGGTCAATTGCAAAGCTGCACCAAGCAACATCGAAAAAGTAAAAAAGACGGCAAATCTTGGTGTTTTGAATAAAACAAAAGCTTTTAAGCCGAATGATTCTACAAATGATTTATTGCCTGTTTTTATATAAAGCGGCGGACATTTCGGAAGGGTAAATGCAAATAATCCCAACGCAAACGCAACCGAGGATGATATATAAAACTGGTTAGCCGTAGTTTCACTGTGTGTTAAGCTCACTACCCACAATGCCGCTATAAAGCCGACGGTTCCCCATGTGCGTATTGGCGGGTAATTGCTGACCACATCTATATTTTCTTTTTTTAAGGCAGAATAAGCTACTGTTATAGACAATGATATGGTGGGCATATAAAACACCATGTTTAACAACATTACCCAAAAAAATGCAGTTGGGTTGGTCACCAGCGGCAGGGAAAGAAGAGATAAGGCACCCAGGATGTGCATTATCCCGTACAGTTTTTCAGCATTAATCCATCTGTCAACAATAATCCCGGTAAGAGCAGGCATGAAAATCGCCGAGATACCCATGGTTGAGAATATTGCTCCGAATTCTGAACCTGACCAATGTTTATTTTGAAACCAGTATGCACCAATTGTGAGTAGCCATGAACCCCATATAAAATATTGCATGAAGTTCATCAGTATTAAGCGGAACTTAATGTTCATAAAGTGCCTTGGTTTTATTGAAAGCCATAATTATTGAGATCAAAAGCTGAAAAATAATGAAATAAATGCGGAAATGGAAAATATGAAGAAGTCGGTATTATCTCCTACCTAAAATCTCACGTCTGAAATCTAACTTAAGATGCCTTTCTGCGATTCAGTTCATCCCTTATCTTGGCTGCTTTTTCGTAAGCCTCTTCTGACAAGGCTTCCTGGAGTTTGGTTTTCAACTCGTCGATACTCAATGATCCGTAACCACTTGTAGTAGGAGTGACAGCTTTTTCTTCCGTAGTATCGCTCATGTTTTCAAGGTAAACAAAGTCGTTGCCCTCAATCACAATGCCCGCTGTTGAAAGTATAAATTCGTAAGTATAAATAGAACAATCGAAGCGTACAGCCATAGCGATGGCATCGGAAGTACGGGCGTCGATCTCAATTGTTTTTTTGCCGTCTGAACAAATCAGTTTAGCATAGAATATACCATCGACAAGGTTATAAATGATAATTTCCTGGATGGTAATATTATAAGCCTGAGCAAAGTTTTTAAACAGATCGTGCGTCAGCGGCCTGCTTGGGGTCATCTTTTCGATCTCGATAGCAATTGCCTGTGCTTCAAAACTTCCAATGATGATCGGCAGTCTGCGGCGGCCATTAACTTCGCCCAAAACCAGTGCATAAGCGCCGGATTGTGTTTGGCTATAGGATAGCCCTACAATATCCAGCTTGATTTTTTTCATATTGTTACCCATCACTGATGCTTTTATGCTGACGCTTTATATTCTTTTACTGCCGCTATTAATTGTGGTACCACCTCAAAAGCGTCGCCAACTATGCCATAGTCAGCAACCTTAAAAATAGGTGCTTCCGGATCTTTATTTATCGCTACGATCACTTTTGACGAACTGATGCCTGCCAGGTGTTGAATGGCACCTGAAATTCCAATCGCAATATACAAATTTGGACTGACAGCTATACCGGTTTGTCCAACGTGTTCGCTGTGCGGACGCCATCCGGCATCTGAAACTGGCTTGGAACAGGCTGTTGCAGCGCCTAACAGATCGGCGAGTTCTTCTATCATTCCCCAGTTTTCAGGGCCTTTTAGTCCACGTCCGCCTGAAACGACAATTTCAGCATCGGGAAGAGAAACTTTATCAGTCGAACGAACGATCTCTTTCACCATTGCCTTGAAATCAGATTCTTTAGTTTCCGCAGAAAATGCTTCAATAATTCCGGCGGCTGGCTTTTCAATTACATGGTATGAATTCGGCACCAAAGCAATTACTTTATTGGGCGACGTTAGCTGAACCGTAGCGAATGCCTTGCCTGAAAATGCTGTCTTTTTAACAGTGAACTTATCGCCTGTCGTTTCCGGTAAGGCTACCGCACCATCGGCAACACCAGCTTCGAGTTTAACGCCAATGCGCGGAGCTAATCCACGTCCTGAAAATGAGTTGGACAAAACCACAACATCAGCGCTTTCTTTTTTTGCTGCCGAAGCAATAACCGAAGCATAAGCCTGGTTAACGAAATTCTTCAGTTGTGCATTTGATACAGTAAGCACTTTATCTGCTCCATATTTTCCAATCAGGTTGAGTTGGTCGTCAGCTACATCTCCAATAGAAATTGCTACCAGGTTGGTATTGGTTTGATCTGCAATTGCACGGGCGTACGAAATAGCCTCAAAAGTTGATTTTTTGAATTTGCCTTCGGCATTTTCGGTATATATTAAAACTGACATATAATGATCCGGTTCGTAAAATCTATTAAAATTATATCACTTTGGCTTCGGTATGCAATAACCCGATCAATTTCTCTGCTTCATTGGCTGCCACCAATTTTACTTGTCCTCTTGGTGCAGGGGTTTCATAGCTTAATATTTCTGAATTGTTTTTTATCTCAGCAGCTTCTACCACATTCAGCGGTTTGGTACGCGCTGACATGATCCCACGCATATTTGGTATTTTGGGTTCGGCAACACCTTCAGCGGCACCTGCTACGAATGGGAAAGGTATCGCCAATACTTCTTTACCGCCTTCAATTTCACGTTCCACGGTACCTTTATCACCGTCGACATCCAGTTTCTTGATAATCGACACCGACGGGATGTCCAAAAGTTCACCTAACATACCGGCCACTTTTGAGCCATTGTAATCAATAGACTCCCTTCCTGTTAAAATTAGGTCGAACGGATTTTGTTTCACGTATTGAGAAATTTGATAAGCTACAAACCAGGCATCGTGTGGTTTAGCATTTATGCGAACGGCATCATCAGCGCCAATGGCTAGCGCTTTGCGTATAGTAGGTTCAGTATTGGCTTCGCCGACGTTGATCACGGTTACTGATCCTTTACCGCCTTCAGTTAACTCGATTGCCCTTGATAATGCAATCTCATCGTAAGGATTCAGGATAAATTGAACGCCGTTGGTATTAAATTGGGTGTTATTATCTGTAAAAGTTATTTTTGTCGTCGTATCAGGAACATTACTTATACATACCAGTATTTTCATCAGGCTGTTGTTTTAGTTGGCAAATGGTCTTTACAGTGTGTTATGATTTTATACTTTTACTCATGAACACACAAAATAGTTTTCATGAAATAGGTTTCGCAAATTTAGTTAAAAAAGAGAGAGTTTAAAATGCAGTCGAGCCGATTAGAAAAGCTGTTGGAATTTTTACAGAATGAACCAAATGATGAATTCCTGCAATACGCCCTGGCAACCGAATATCTTAGGCTAAACGATACTGAAAAAGCCTTACAGTACTACGAGAACCTGGTAAATAATCACCCTGATTACGTGGGAACCTATTATCATCTAGGAAAATTATACGAAGCCCTGAAGCGGAAGGATGATGCAATAAACATTTATGAAAAAGGCATGGAAGCTGCTAAACGAAAACGGGACAATCATGCCTTTTCAGAACTACAGGCAGTATATCGTGAAGCTACCGGCTGGGACGAAGATGACGATTATTAAAAGTTCATTAGTTTACTTACCAATCTACCCAATGACTAATGACAACTGACCAATCACCAAATGAAGAAACGTCAACTACTGTTTATCCGTGATGTGCTGATCTATACCTTCACTGCTTTTGGCGGACCGCAGGGACATATAGCTATTTTGCTGCGAGAATTTGTAGAAAAACGCCGATACGTTACAGAACAGGAGTTGATGGAACTTAATGCATTAGCCCAGATTTTACCGGGACCTTCATCTACCCAAACACTCGTTGGCATAGCATGGAAAGTAGGAGGGCTGAGATTAGCCATTATTACCTTTTTGATTTGGATAACTCCCTCTGCCGTTATTATGGGCATAACGGCCATCAGTTACAAGATGTTCCTTACGCATGCAAAATTTAACGAGATATTACGTTTTGTGCAGCCTATAGCAGTGGGAATAGTTGGCTATGCCGCATACACCTTTGCTGTAAAATTTTTAAGAACGAGGGTGACCGTCATGTTGGCAATAGGGGCACTTATTGCTACATTGATATTACAGAATGCTTATGCCTTCCCGATTTTGGTTTTGTTGGGCGGGATCATCTCATCAGCGCTGGAGACCCAACCACAGGAAAATGAACTCCGGGTAAGCCTGTTTGCCAATGTGAATCCTAATAAAGTGCTCTATTTCGTCGGGATCCTGCTGGCCTTCGCGGCGTTGGGTGCCATTATTAATCAAACATCTCCCTTCAGTTTACCTATTCGTTTGTTCGAAAACTTTTATCGCAACGGTATATTGATTTTTGGAGGCGGACAGGTACTTGTTCCCCTTATGTATACCGAATTTGTGGAAGTAAAACATTACTTAGGAGCCTCTGAATTCCTTTCAGGATTTGCTTTACAACAAGCATTGCCCGGGCCCACATTCTCATTTACCTCGTTTATTGGCAGTATGACGCTCGGTAATAAAGGCTTTGGATTATGGGGACAAATTCTAGGCAGCATTATTGCAGTAATTGGCATTAATTTGCCTGGATTGATACTAATATTATTCATCGTGCCATTTTGGGAGGATCTGAAAAAAATAACCCGTATTCGCAATTCGCTCAGCGGTATTAGCGCGGTTGCTGTAGGATTTATGGCTACGGCATTGATCTTATTGACAAGGCCATTTGGCGCAAACTGGCTGGCTTATGGGTTGATGATTGGATCCTTCAGCTTGTTATACTTTACAAAAGTAAAAACCCCGATCGTTATTGTGATCGGGATTGTTTTGGGGCTAATATTTTAGCGCTAGTTATATTAGTTATTCTGGTTGTATTGGTGGAATAATTATAAAAATCAAAACCTAATATAACCAATACAACTGCTCCAACTAATACAATCTAAAAAGGAGCATCATCGTCATCAATCTCATTTGCTCTTGACGGACGGATAATAAAATTGCTTGGTTTATCAAAGTCCTGTGATGGGGTTAAACCTGCAAAGGCACTGCCACCCTGAGGCGAGAAGTCCCCCATACCCTGATCAAGATCCTGGAATTTCACAAATTTACCGACGAATTTCAATCGCACAATACCCGTTTCACCGTTACGGTGCTTGGCAATAATTATCTCGCCCACACCATTCGTCGGGTTACCGTTCTCGTCTTCAGTCATACCGTAATATTCCGGACGGTAAAGGAATAATACCATATCTGCATCCTGCTCAATTGAACCGGATTCACGTAGGTCAGATAGCATTGGACGCTTAGAAGCGCCTGGCCTGTTTTCAACTGCACGGCTCAACTGCGAAAGGGCGATTACCGGTACGTTCAATTCTTTTGCGACGGATTTCAAAGCACGCGATATACTACCGATCTCCTGTTCACGATTGCCACCACCTCTGCCATCAGCCTTTCCTTGCATTAACTGCAAATAGTCAATGATGATCAATTGGATATCATGCTGCGATTTTAAACGACGGCATTTAGCCCTGAACTCAAAAATATTCAGTGCAGGAGTATCATCTATAATCAGTGGCGCCTGCTCCAATCTGCCAATCTTGGAATGTATCTGCTGCCATTCCCATTCTTCCAGGGTGCCCTTACGTATCTTCTCCTGCTCGATCTCGGTTTCACCAGATATCAGACGGTTAACTAACTGTATTGACGACATCTCTAACGAGAACACCACGACAGGGCGATTAAAATCAACGGCCGCATTACGTGCGCAGCTTAACACGAAAGCCGTTTTACCCATCGCTGGGCGCGCTGCAATAATCACTAAATCTGATTTCTGCCAACCAGAGGTCATTCTATCCAGTTCAGTGAAGCCGGACGCGACCCCCGTAAGACCATCCTTTTTATCCTTTAATGCTTCAATTTCCTTTAAGGTCTCATGCATAATATCGTCCATCTTTCGCGAGTCGCGACGAAGGTTGTTTTGGGCAATATCGAAAAGGTTCTTTTCGGCTTTATCCAATAAGTCAAGTACGTCTGATGTATCTTCGTAAGCACTATTGATCACCTCTGTCGAGATGCGGATCAGTTCGCGCTGAATGAATTTTTGAATGATAATACGGGAGTGATACTCAATATTGGCCGCCGAAGCCACGCGATTGGTAAGCTCGGTAATATAATAGGCACCGCCTATCATCTCCAGTTCGCCGAACTGTCGCAACTGGGCAGTCACAGTAAGGATATCTACCGGTGAGGTTTTTTCAAACAGATGCCGTATGGTCTTGAAAATTTTCTGGTGGCTATCTTTATAAAAAACCTCGGGTTTAAGTATATCGATCACAGAGGATAACGCATCCTTCTCGAGCATCAGCGCTCCGAGCACCGCCTCTTCCAAATCGACCGCCTGAGGAGGTAGTTTACCGAGACCGCTGTAGGGTGTTGGGTTAGTAATTCTGCTGCGTCTTTCATTGGTGGTGGGCTTGTTGTAAGGGTTATCGTTCTCCAGAATCATAACCCAAAAATATACGAAAAAATCACGATTTACTTATACGTTAACATCTTTTTTTGAAGTTTTTTTGAAAGCCCAAAGCGACAGAAAATTAAATAATTTGTAAATAATTAATTAACAATGATTTGTTGAAAAATTTAATTTTTCGCTGTGAATCAGCCACTATTTATACTTGTTAGTAAATTAAGCCGAGCATTTGCGCTTTAAAAAATTCATAAAAAATGCTATGCATTTTAAGTCCATTGCAATACAATTAATATGGCTAATTTTACGCCCTTAATTCACTCAAAATAATGGCTTATCATAACCGGGAAAGCAGGGAAAATAATCAAATGATTTTTGGCATCCGCACTGTAATAGAGGCGATTCGTTCAGGAAAGGAAATTGAATCGCTATATATACAAAGAGGCATCGGCGGGAGCTTGGTTAACGAGCTTAAAACGCTGATGCATGAATACGGAATTCTCAGTCAGCAGGTACCAGTGGAAAAATTAAACCGAATCACCCAAAAGAATCACCAGGGCGTGATTGCCGTTATTTCGCCTATTGTTTATCAGAAGATCGAAAATATCATTCCAGAAATATTTGAAAAAGGAGAGACGCCGCTCATACTGGTATTGGACGGCATTACCGATGTACGCAATATGGGCGCCATTGCCCGCACGGCCGAGTGTGCCGGTGTACATGCTATTGTAATACCGGCTAAAGGATCAGCGCAGATCAACTCCGATGGTATCAAAACATCCGCGGGGGCATTGTATAAAATTCCGGTATGCCGTCATGATAACTTTATGCAGACCGTCCGCTTTCTGCAAGAATCAGGATTGCAGCTGGTTTGCTGTACGGAAAAAACTAAGGACGACATCTATGAACCAGATTATACTTCACCAACTGCTATTATAATGGGATCTGAAGAAGACGGCATCCGTAATGAAATCATTCGCATATCTGATCATCTGGCCAAAATTCCGATGTTCGGTGAAATTGAATCATTGAAT
>Ga0207695_10010634_pt1 | contig 11243 bp, 8 predicted proteins | sample KBSC54metaG_FD_184354 | JGI IMG/M metagenome (GOLD analysis project Ga0207695, IMG submission 184354) | Corn rhizosphere microbial communities from Kellogg Biological Station, Michigan, USA - KBS C5-4 metaG (SPAdes) (version 2) | ecosystem: Host-associated > Plants > Roots > Rhizosphere > Soil... | reverse complement strand
TAGAGCCGCCAGGATGCCTTCGCGGCCCATGCCGTGCGCCGCTACTTTCCGGCCCAGGCGATGAGATTCGTCGACCAACGCCTTCGCCTCTTCGTCAGTGAAGTTCACCAGCGAATGCAGCGCACCGTCCTTGATGTAGTAGCCTCGGTCTGAATAATATTTGATCCAATCCGCTCCGAACTTCACCTGCTCGCGAACTGCGTGACGAATATTATCGGCACCGTCGACGATCTGCACGCCTTCCGGAAGCTTCAATTCCCACGAATACCCAAGCAGCGGGTAAGTGCCCGTGGGTGCAAATGCCCGCGTGACAACCCACATGCGCGGCCCTGGAATGAGCCCTCTGGCCACGGCCTTCTTCACATCGACGTCCGCATACATGGCACCTTCGGTCTCCAAATCACGAATCGCCGTAAAGCCATTCATCAGCGCCGTTCGGGCCGCCACCGTCGCCTGGATCGCGCGGTAGGGAATCGACTCTTTCAAGAGCTGCTCGGCATAGTCGTCGGCCGTTACGTCGCCGTGTAGCAGAACGTGCGTGTGGTTGTCGATGAGTCCAGGCAGCACCGTCGATTTTCCAAGATCGATCACCCGTGCGCCGTCCGGCGCCGGTATGTTCGCGCCCACTGCTTTAATGCGCTCGCCATCGATCAGAATGGATTGCCCGGCGAGCACGCGCCCGTTTCGCACGTCGATCAACTTCCCCGCCCTGATCACGATGGTCTCAGCGGCGAGCTGCACTGCCAGGAGGCACAACAACACGGCCGTCAATCGCATGTGAGAGATAATAGCAATTTCACACCGTGAGCGAAGAAACAGAACGCCTGCATACCATCTCGGAGAAGCTAAACCTTCCACGCATCACACGTCACATTTTCCTCTGCGCCGATCAGACGAAGCCGACGTGTTGTGAGAAGGAAGTGGGAATCGAAGCGTGGGATTACCTGAAGAAGCGTCTGGCGCAACTCGGCCTGATGGATCACATCGGCCGCACAAGAGCGAACTGCCTGCGCGTCTGTGAGCAGGGTCCCATCGCCGTGGTCTACCCGGAGGGCGTATGGTATCACTCGGCCATGCCGGCGGTCCTCGAGCGCATTATCCAGGAGCACCTGATCGGCGGCACACCCGTCGAGGAATACGTTTTCGCGAAGTGTGAACTAGGGCGCCAGCCGCTCCACGATCCACTTCCCATCCTCAAGACCGTACCGTAAACGATCGTGCAACCGGCCCGGACGCCCCTGCCAAAACTCGATCTCATCCGGCGTCACGCGATACCCGCCCCAATTGGGAGGTGCAGGAATTTCCATACCTTCGTACCACTTCTCCAGCGCAGTTTTCTGCTCTTCAAGCGCCTTGCGGCCGGAGATTACGGCGCTTTGCTCCGACACCCACGCGCCAAGTTGGCTCTCGCGCGGCCGCATGGCGAAATAGGCCTCTGTCTCTTCGCGGGTGACCTTCTCAACCGAGCCGGTAATTCGTACCTGCCGCTCCAACTCGGACCAGTAGAAGACAAGTGCCGCTCGCGGATTCTCCTCGAGTTCTTCGGCCTTCCGGCTCTCGTAATTCGTGTAGAAGGTAAATCCGCGCTCATCAACGCCCTTCAGCAGCACCATGCGAGCCGAAGGAGATCCGTCGGCGTCCGCAGTGGCGAGGCACATGGCGTTTGGTTCCTTCAGTTCCGCCGCGATCGCCTGATCGAGCCAGAGTTGAAATTGTTCGAAAGGGTTTGACCGAAGGTCACGCTCCTTGAGACCACCCTTCGTATATTCCTTTCGAAGCTCGGCCAATTCCATGCGGCTTAGAGTTTCCCGTTCTTGCCGCGCGTCCGCGTGAGTCTGCTTTTCTCCAGGAAAACAGCCTGGGCATTGACGGGCTTTCGTCCGCCGTCGCCCTTGCCGATCTGGTAGGTGCCGTCGGAACGCATCCGGCGCGCCTTCACGTTATCGGCCAGATACGTGGCCAGAATGTCGTTCCGCACGTGCCGAATCACTCGCTCGTCTTCCAGCGGAAAGAGCACCTCGACACGGCGATAAATATTCCTCGGCATCATGTCGGCGCTGCCAACATAAATTTCCGGCTCACCGCCATTGTGAAAGTAATAGATACGGCTGTGCTCGAGGAATCTCCCAGCGATGCTGGTCACTTCGATGTTCTCGCTCACTCCGGGTATTCCCGGCCGCAGACAACAAATGCCGCGAATGATGAGCTGGATCTTCACTCCGGCCTGGGATGCCCGGTAAAGTAACTGAATGGTGCGCGAATCCACCAACGAATTCATCTTGAAGATGAGATGACCCGGCGTTCCTTTCTTCTGCCGGTCGATTTCACGCTCGATCAGGCGTCCGAAGCGCTCACTTAGATTCACCGGGGCAATTAGCAGCTTCTGATAATCGGTCTTCGCGGAGTAGCCGGTCAGGTAGTTGAATAGATCGGTAACATCCGCGGCGATCTCTTCGTTACATGTGAATAACCCCACATCGGTATATAGATGCGACGTGACAACGTTGTAGTTGCCCGTTGCCAAATGAACATAGCGGCGCATCGCGTCGCCTTCGCGGCGCACCACCATCGCCACTTTGCAGTGGATCTTTAGTCCAAGCAACCCGTAGACGACGTGGACGCCCTCTTTTTCCAGCGCTCGCGCCCACTCGATGTTGCTCTCTTCGTCGAAACGGGCTTTCAGCTCGACAAGCACGGCCACCTGCTTGCCGTTCTCCATCGCCTCCAGAAGCGCTTCAACTACGGGAGAATTCCGGCCCACACGGTACAGCACCATTTTGATGGCTAATACATCCGGGTCGTGAGCGGCTTTCTGAAGAAAGTCGACCACAGGCTGGAATGATTCGAACGGATGATGCAACAGAATATCGTTGCGCCGGATCAGCGAAAAAATATTGTCTTCCTCTGACGTGGGAACCAAAAGATGAGGAATGGCCGGAACGAATGGCGCCTCTTTCAGTTCCGGGCGGTCAAGCTGAGCCAGCGCCATCAGGCGCTTCAAAGAAAGGGGGCCCTTCGTCCGATAAACTTCACTGGTCTCAACCTCGAGATTGTTCATCAAGATTTTGAGAATATGATCGGGCATCGCGTCCGTCACCATCAAGCGCACCACGCTGCCGAAGCGCCGCTGCCGTACGCCTTCCTCAATGGTCTCGAGAAGATCTTCGGCTTCCAGTTCCTTGATGGCGATATCCGCGTCGCGAGTCACGTGAAACGGATAGGCCTCCACAAGTTCCATCCCGGGAAACAGTGCACCCAAATGAGCCGCGATCACCTCTTCCAGCCAGACCATCTCGAGGCGCCTCGGCCGCCGCAGGGGCTGGCCCGGTTTTGAACTGCTTCGATTCACCGGGATCAATTGCGGCAAGGAATCCGGCACCTTCACGCGCACAAAATGCTCGAGACCGCGTTGATTGCGGATCACCACGGCTAGATTCAAACTCAGGTTCGAAATGTGCGGGAAAGGCCGGCCGGGATCGGAAGCGAGCGGGGTGAGAATGGGAAAAATCGTATCGTGGAAGTAACGCTCCGTGGCCGCCCGCTGGCGGTCGTTCCATGCCTCCTGCACCACGACTTCAATGCCGGCTTCGGCCAGCGCCGGCTGAATCTTGTCGCTCCAGCAGCGCTGCGCATCGGCAACCAATTTCTTGACTTCGCGGCGAATGGCGAGCATCTGCGCGCCAGGGCTCATGCGATCCGGGCCGACTTCGACGCTGCCGGCGTCCATCTGCGCGGCGAGACCAGCCACTCGCACCATGAAGAACTCGTCCAGATTGGAACCGAGAATGGCGAGAAATTTTACCCGCTCCAGCAACGGATTCCGCTCGTCCTCGGCCTCCTCCAAAACTCGCCGTTGAAAAGCAAGCATGCTCAGTTCGCGGTTGATATAAAGAGACGCGTCGTCGAGATGGATGGCTGGTTCCACAGCTTTTGCGACCGCTTGACCGCGCAGAGCGACTTCGGTCCTGATAGGCGGAATGGCAGCTTTGGTGGGGGATTTTTTACTGGACATGCGACTCTACCAGATTAGCTGGTCAGCTTGCGCGGGCGATAATGGAGATTCAATTCCATGTCCACCAATATCGCAGAGAATCCTCTCCTGAAGATTCAGTTTCGAATTCCATTTGATCAGATCCGGGCCGAACACGTCGAACCGGCGATCGAGGAACTGCTGAAAGAAGCGCGGGAAAAACAGAAGGCGCTCGCCGAGAGTCAAGGTCCACGCACATTCGAGAATACACTTCTGGCGCTCGAAGACCTGGCGGAAAAACTCGAATATGCGATGAAGGTGGTGGGACATTTGGAGTCTGTGGCTACCTATCCCGAGTTACGCGCTGCGCACAACGCGGTACAGGCGCCGGTGAGCGCGTTCAATACGGGCCTTGTCCTCGACCCTGGGCTTTGGCGTGTGATCAAGGAATATGCCGCGACTCCGGAAGCACAACAACTCACCGGGACGAGAAAGCGCCTGCTGACCAAGACGGTCGACGCGTTTCGCCGCCATGGAGCGGATCTGGATGAGACAGGCAAGGCAAAACTGTCCGAGATCGACGTACAACTCGCGCAGATCACAACGAAGTTTTCCGAAAATGTTTTGGATGCTACCAACGCCTTCGAGTTAGTGATTACCGACGAAGCGAAACTGGCCGGGCTTCCACCAAGCGCCGTCAACGCGGCTCGGGAAAGCGCAAAGGCCAAGGGCGTTGAGGGCTGGCGCTTCACGTTGCAGGGTCCCAGCTTCTCACCGATGATGACTTATCTCGACGACAGGGCGACGCGAGAACAGTTGTATCGCGTGTACATGGGCCGCGCCGCTTCGGGTACTCTCGACAATCGTGAAAACCTGCGCAGGATCCTTGAACTTCGCCGAGCCAAAGCAGATCTGCTGGGATATCCGAACTTCGCCGATCTCGTTCTAGAAGACCGTATGGCGCATCGAGGGGAGAAAGCGCGCACGTTCCTGGAGGAACTCAAGGCCAAGACGGCGCACCGTTTCGAGCAAGAGAACGAAGAACTGAAAGCCTTCGCGAATATGCCGGACCTGGAGGGTTGGGACGTCGCTTACTACGCGGAGAAGCAACGCCAAGCGCTCTATGATTTCGATGAGGAAGCGCTTCGGCCTTACTTCCCGGTGAACCGCGTCGTGGCCGGGATGTTCGACATTGTGAACCGCCTGTACGGCATTCGTGTGGTGGAAGAATCGGGGGTGCCTGCGTGGGATCCTCAGACGAAGTATTATTCCATTCTCGATGCTGATGGAACTAAACTTGGTTCCTTCTACGCCGATTGGTTCCCCCGCGAGAACAAACGCGGCGGCGCGTGGATGGACTCCCTGCTGACGGGACACCCGAAGGACGGCCAATTCGAACCGCATCTGGGATTGATTTGCGGAAATCTTACGCCTCCCATCGGCGATCAGCCGGCGCTGCTCACCCATCGCGAAGTGGAAACGATCTTCCATGAATTCGGCCACCTTTTACATCATTCGCTGAGCCGCGTAGAAGTGCGGAGCCTGGCTGGAACGAACGTGCCCTGGGATTTTGTAGAACTGCCGTCGCAGATTATGGAGAATTGGTGCTGGGAACGCGAGGCGCTGGATATGTTCGCGCGCCACTACCAGACGGGCGAACCAATTCCCGAAGATCTGTTTCAGAAAATGAAGCGTGCAAAAACATTTCGCAGCGCAAATGGCCAGATGCGGCAGCTTGGATTCGGCGTGCTCGATCTTTCGCTGCACATGGAATACGACCCGCAAAAGGACGGCGATGTTGTCGAATATTGCCGGCGCTTGCAACAGGAATATGCGCCTGCGAAGCTGCCCGAGGGCTATGCGATGATCTGCGGCTTCACTCATTTGTTTTCAAGTCCTGTGGGATACGGCGCGGGCTACTATTCGTACAAGTGGGCCGAGGTGCTGGATGCCGACGCGTTCACGCGTTTCCGCGCCACGGGAATCTTCAATCGCGAAACCGGAATGTCGTTCCGCGAGAATATACTTGCCAAGGGCGACAGCGAAGATCCGGCTGAGTTGTATCGCCATTTCATGGGCCGCGACCCGCAAGTGAACGCTCTGCTGGAGCGCCTGGCGCTCGTTTAGATTATTGCCGCCAAGTCAACATTCTGGCCTTGCGGTCATCCTTGGTGTTACCGCCGAATGCGTGCAGTTGAAAGCTTCCGTGGTCCGGATAAAACATAGCTTCCACCCAGCCGACGGGTTCTGAATCGGCGAAATTGTAGCCGACAGCGGGAATGTTGATCAGATGGATGTCGTACTCGGAATCGTAATGATACGCATGTGAATGACCGTAGATGATTGCCTTCACCTTCCGCACGCCTCTGGTGAGGTGAAGAAGCCGGTCGGCATCCAGGAGGCTGTTGTCGCCGTCGTCCATGGTGTGATGCACAAAAATAATCACTGGCGTGTCGTCGCTTGCTCCGAAGTAGTTTTGGAGCCACGTTCGCTGGGTTTTTCCAAGCAATCCGGCGGCAACGTTGGTGGTCATTAGCGAATCGAGAACGATGAAACGCACCGGCGGCTGGTCCAGAACGAGAACATGCTTCGATTCCACCGGCTGTGTGACGCCGCGCGAAAGTTTTCCCATCACGCCCATGAAGTTCTTCCGATCGTCGTGATTGCCCAACGACAGGCAGAGCGGCATGGATTGCGCGACCGGCTCGATCATCGATTTCAACAACTCATAATCCGCGGTGAGACCCTCCAATTTCGCCAGATCGCCATTGATCAGGACGCCATCGGGATGCGCGGCTTGTACCTGCGGCAGCACGCGCTTCAGATTGTCGTAGGGGCGGAAGCCTCGGTATTCCCCGGTCTTGTCCGCGAAAATGTGAGTATCAGAAAGGAGCGCCCAGTGTGCCGGCTTCGGTTGCGCCAGGGCGGGAATCGCAGCCGCAGCGGCAAGAAACTGCCGTCGCGTAGGACGAATCAGGAGAGGCATATCTTGATTGTCACATCTGATTCGCGCGCTTGATCTGATTCACCAGAAAGTCAAAATCGGTGAATGGATCGCCGCCATTTCGCGACCAGATGACGCGGCCGTTCTTATCGATCAGGATCGTGGAGTGCAGCTCGAGATCCTCAAAATCGTCATAAGACAGAAAGCGTTTCATATTCTCGAGCTTTTCATCGGAGAGCAGGCGGAACGGCACTTCGCCCATTTTCAAAGATTCGCGATTATGTTCCGGACTGTTCTTTGAGACGGCCAGGATCTCGGTGGATTCGCGCGAGAAATCCGGCGCACGTTTCGCCAACTGCACCAGTTGATCGAGACAGTGCGGACACTCATCGCCAAGATAAAAAATGAGCATGACATTCTTCCCCTTGTATTCGTCCAGCGTGACGCGCTTGCCTTTCGAATCCACCGCATCGAGCAAAGGCGCGCGGTACGGCTCCCAGAGAAGAGGCCCGTAAGAAGCGAGTTCCGCCGACCGGTAGATGCGTTGTTTACGAGGAGACTCATCGCGAGGTTCGGCCTTCAGTCCGAGAGCCTTCACCCGTTCCATCCATTTGAGTGAGGGATCGGCTTGCGCCCATACATAAAGAAGCCGGCCACACGCATCGCGAGCCTTTTCTATGTCGCCGATCGCGTGGTACGCTTCCGCCAATCCGGCCAGTGCAAAGCCATCGTTCTTCACTTCGGCGAGCGCTTTCTCGAAGGCAACGACAGCGAGCGAAGGACTCTTGTGATCAAGGTAGGCGCGGCCCAGCGAGTCGTAAACGATGTTGGCGTAGAACGGCGGATCGTTATCGTCCTCACGCAGTTTCGATTCCTTCGCGGCCGCATCGGACAGCGCAGCCAACCCATTGAGCGTGTCGCCGTGCGCCAACATCAGGCGGCCTTTGATCTCCATCGCCTGAGTTTCATAGACGGGAGTCAGCCATTTATTCTCGTCCTTTTCAACCTCTTTCTTGAGCTCCTGATGCTTACGTATGTTCTCCTCGGCCTCCGGAATCTGGCCCAGGCCGATGTGTGCGAGCGCCTGCGCGTGCTCTTTGACCATCTTGTCCTCGATGTCGTCGGTCCATTTGAGATCTTTGCTGTCGAGAATATCCTTCCATCTCTCGTAACGAATCAGAACCCGGAGGAGCGCGACCTTGCCGGGGCGATTGCTGTTCTTCTCCTTGTTGTATTTCGGATCGTACGGAGAAGCGAGCAGGCTGCGCGCCCCCTGAATGGCCGCATCAGCCATGCCGAGTTGCTCCTGGATGTAGCAAAGATAATTCCGGTTGTGCGCGTAGTTCCAGGTGTTGAACGGAAACGCCACGTGATCGCGCATATATGCCGCTTCTACTCGCGTCGCTTTATCCATGGAGATCGCCGCCTCGTTCCACATGCCCACGTGCGAGTAGATGTGGCCGGGCATGTGCTGCGCATGTCCGATGCCGGGCGCGATGTCGCCGTAAATGGCCGAGCTATCGAGCGCGTGGGTGGCATCGGGCCCAATCCACAGATGGATTTTGTAATGGTTCGCACCCGGATGGCGGGGATCTTTCGCGATGATCTCATCGAGGAGGGCGTTCGAGCCGAGATGGTTTCCGTCCCCCAGATTGGCCAGCGCGTAGAGCGATTTCGCCTCGAAGTCATCGGGATATTTCCAGCAGATTTCTTCCAGCCGGCGGCGAAACACGTCATCGCGCTCTTTCTCAGTCTTGGGCGCAGTGGGGTCTTCGCGATAGTGATCCACCCACGCCCGGATATACATGCGTTCACGCTCGGTGACTTTGCTCATGCGCTTTTCCGCTTCCCGCAACGCGATCGTCCGGCGCTCTTTATCGCCGTTGTGATCGGTGACACGCGCGAGTCCCCAATAGGCCATGGCGCAATCCGGATCAAGCTTCAGAACCCAACGAAACGCACGCTCCGCCTCGTAATCCCAGAAAGAAGCCAGCAACGCGTTGCCCTGATCGAACCACTTCTGAGCTTCAGGATTGGAAGTTGTGATCGGAAAATGCTCCGTACCAATACCGTCCATCAGCCAAGGCTTCTGCCGCGGACCAACATCGTAGGTTTCACCGTGAATAGAGTGGCCCATCTTGGTGAGACCGGTTTGAGTCTGCGCGAACAGGATTGGAAATCCTGCGAGGATCGCCAAGGCAGCTTTCAACATATATCGCTTAGTGTACTGCGGCGGCGCGGCATAGAATGGGTGTACAGGCTTCATGCAACGTCGTCACTTTTTGCTCGGCGGAGCCGCGGCTTTCGTACCCGGATGCGGCCCGAAAACCAGGGGCTTCGCAGGCTATGTATTTGTCGCGAACGAGGGCGGACAGGCCGTTGCGGTGGTGGATCTAGCCGCGTTTACGCTCCTGACACATGTGCGGCTGGAAGGCTCGCCGACGGCGGTGATCACGCATCCAACGGAACCCGCGGTCTACGCACTGACGCCGCTCAACGGCACGATTCACCAGATTGATGCCGGCACGATGAAGTTGGTGCGCAAAGTGCAAGTTGCACCGTCAGCCTTGGCAATGCGGCTTTCACCGGATCGGTCCGCGCTGTGGGTGCTGTGCCGGGAGTCTCGCAAAATGATCCGCGTGAATCTGGACACGTTTACGGCAAGCGCGCAAGTGGCGCTTCCGATGGATCCGGTCGACTTCGATATCGAGCCGTATCAGGGAACGTTGTGCGGGATCAGCTTCGGCGAAACGGGCGTCGCCGGTATCCTCGATTTTTCGACCGGCAAAGTAGCGGCGATACCGATCGGCGGCCCCATAGGAACGGTCCGGTTTCGGTCCGACGGCAAGGCTTTGGTGGTCAGCCGCAGGCAAGAACGCATGCTGACGTTGCTGCAAACGCCTGGGGGCCGGGTGATTGTGCATCTGCCGCTGGCCGTCACACCGGAGCATCTTTGTTTTAATCAGGACGGCGGTCAATTGTTTATTACTGGTGAGGGGCGCGACGCAGTGGTGGTGGTGTATCCGCATCACGTACCTTTGGTGGCCGAGACCGCGCTGGCCGGGCGTGCACCGGGAGCGATGGGAGCTTCAAGCGAGTTTTTGTTCGTCGCCAACCCGCTCACTGGGGATGTGAGCATCTTTCACATCGGCACTCGAAAGGTGATCGCGGTAGCAGCGGTGGGCGCGGAGCCATGCTTCATCGCGGTGACTCCGAACGATCAATACGCGCTGGTGCTGAATCGAAGATCCGGCGATATGGCGGTGATCCGGTTGGGGGCGATCAAAGCAAACAACGCCAAGTCGGTAGGTTTGTTTACGATGATTCCGGTTGGGTCGAGTCCGGTGAGCGCTGTGGTCCGGACTGTTTGATTGGGTTCCGACACGCTGGGTCTCTCCTGAAGGCGGCACCCGCAATTTCGGTAGATACCGTGAGCGGATCTTGGATTCAAAATCCAATTTCGGGCCGACCCTTCGGAGGAACTCATGGGTTACGCCGCAACACAAACGGCATTCCGGATTTCAGCCTCGACGCTCATCGCTCTGGCGGCAGGATTGACCGCAGCCCGAGCGGACCTTCTACAACCAACAGCGACATTACCGCCGCCCGCCGGGCTATACGGCCTGCCGCTCGTATGCATAACTCCCGTGTGCCTGGAGAACGCCAACGTTTCCGGTTTCCAGGATACGCTCGACCTTCTTTCCGGCGGAAACGAACTGGTGTCCACAACCGCGATCTTCGCTGCCGAGATCTTTCAAAACAGCGGCGGAAGTCCGGGAGCCGATTTGGGGCCGCTTTCGATAGCGGGAACCATGAACTTACCTATTTCGGACGGACGCTCTCTACTCCGCTGGGTACGTTCAATGCGCAGATCACCGATTTTGATTTCGCGGGTATGTTTAACGGTCATCCTTTCGAAATCAAGCAGAATCCAAGCATGGCGACAACTGGTCAAACGACGATCAACCAAGTGCCCGGCGGAATGTACCAGGTCAGCAGTTTCTTCGACGTCTTCGCAGAACTGAGCCTGGACAATGGACCTTTCGTGCCTGGTCCCGAGCGGATGTCCACGCTAACTGCTGCAGCGCCGGAATCGGGAAGCGCCGGGCTTGCCCTGTTAGGCTTGCTTGGGCTTGTGCGGATAGCATCCCGCTGTCGTTGAATTTGATGGAGCCCAAAGGGTTTTAGTTTATGAGTCCGATACGATTTCTGCGTCACCGCTTTGTCGATCTGTCCTTTTGGCGTGCTGATGGCGGCGCTGCTGGTTCTCTCAATTCACGACCCAGTTAAAATTCTCCAGCACGTTGAACGTTGTGAATGCAGACCCGT
>Ga0207695_10010633_pt1 | contig 11243 bp, 15 predicted proteins | sample KBSC54metaG_FD_184354 | JGI IMG/M metagenome (GOLD analysis project Ga0207695, IMG submission 184354) | Corn rhizosphere microbial communities from Kellogg Biological Station, Michigan, USA - KBS C5-4 metaG (SPAdes) (version 2) | ecosystem: Host-associated > Plants > Roots > Rhizosphere > Soil... | reverse complement strand
CAAGGACGTGACGCCCGCGCAGGTCCGGGAGATCATCGCGAGCGATCCGGAGATCGTCGTGGGGACGACCTCGTACGCCTCCACGAGCCAGGTCCTGAAGATGCTGCACGCGGCGAAGCACCCGTACAACATGACGACGCTCTCCTTCGTGGGACCGAGCCAGCTCGCCCGGGAAGCGGGGTCGGACGCGGTCGGGGTGTCCGTCTCCGGCGTGGTGCCGCCCCCCGCGAAGCTCGCGGTCCCGGTCGTGAAGGAATGCGGCGCGGCCATCCGGCACGCGGGCCTCCCGGACGTGAACTACACGAACCTCGAGGCCTGCATCGCGGCCAAGGTGCTGGTCGAGGCGATCCGGCGCTCGGGACGCGAGGTGACGCGCGAGTCCCTCTACAAGGCGCTCCAGACCCTCGATCCCTACGACGCCGGGGGCTACGTGGTGCGCTTCGGCCCCGGCGAGCGCCACGGGAGCCATTACGTCGAGCTCTCGGTGATCTCCAGGAACGGGCAGTTCCTCTTCTAGGCGGGGCGTCGTCCCGGGTGCGAAAACCCGGAATCGCTGCTATAATCAACGGCTTTCCACGCTTTCAACGTTGCCCGTTATCAACGGGAAAGGAACTCGCATGGTCGTCATTCGCATGGCCCGCGGCGGAGCCAAGAACCGCCCCTTCTACAACATCGTCGTCGCCGACTCGCGCATGCCGCGCGACGGGCGCTTCATCGAGCGCATCGGCTTCTACAACCCCAAGGCGGCGGAGCACGAGCCCAAGTACCGCATCGCGCTCGACCGCGTCCACCACTGGGTGGGCCGGGGTGCGCAGCCCTCGGACGCGGTGAGGAAGATCATCAAGCGTGGCAAGGCCGAAGCGGCCGGCAAGCCGGCCGCCGCCTGAGGACTCGCCCCGCGCGGGCGGGCAGGCGCGATCGCCCGTCACGATGGGGCGGATCGTCGGCGCCTTCGGCGTGCAGGGCTGGGTCAAGGTGAAGCCGTACACGCAACGGCCCGAGGCGCTGGGGGGGTTCGCGAGCTGGCTCGTGGAGACGCCGGGCGGCTGGCGCGAGATGGCCCTCGAGGGGTTCGAGGTGCACTCGAAGGGGCCGGTCGCACGGCTCGCGGGATGCGCGGACCGCACGGCGGCCGAGCGGCTGCGGGGAAGCGCGGTGGGCGTTCCCCGCGCGGAGCTGGGCGAGCCGGAAGAAGGCGCGCTCTACCGGGTGGACCTCGAGGGCTTCGAGGTGCGGGACGCGGAAGAAGAGCCGCTCGGGACGGTGGCGGGCTTCCTCGAGACGGGCGGCGGCAGCGTGATGGTGGTGAAGGGCGCGGTCGAGCGGCTGATTCCCTTCGTCGCGGCATATGTCCTGTCGGTGGACCGCGAGGCGCGGCGCATCACGGTGGACTGGAAGGCGGATTACGACGCGTGAAGCATTTCGACGTGATCACGATCTTCCCGGAGATGCTGGAAGCGGTCGCGCGGCACGGCATCACGCGGCGGGCGCTGGAGGACGGGTTGTTCGGGCTGAAGACGTGGGATCCGCGGGATTTCACGGCGGACGCGTACCGCAGGGTCGACGACCGGCCCTACGGCGGCGGTCCCGGCATGGTGATGATGGCCGAGCCGCTGGAAGCGGCGATCGGGGCGGCGAAGCGCCGGCAGCGGGAGGCGGGCGTGGCGGGCCCGAAGGTGGTGCTGATGTCGCCGCAGGGCGAGCGGCTCACGCAGGAAGTCCTGCGCGCTCTGGAGGGCGAGGAAGGGCTCGTGATCGTCGCCGGCCGCTACGAGGGCGTCGACGAGCGGGTGGTCGCGAGGCGCGTCGACCGCGAGGTCTCGATCGGCGACTACGTGACCTCGGGGGGCGAATTGCCCGCGATGGTGCTGATCGATTGCCTCGTGAGGCGCCTTCCGGGAAGCCTCAACGACGCGAGGAGCGCCGCGGAGGACTCGTTCTCCGAAGGATTGCTGGACTGGCCGCACTACACGCGGCCGGAGACGTGGCAGGGCGAGGCCGTGCCGGAGGTGCTGCTGTCGGGCAACCACGGCGCGATCGCGCGCTGGCGCCGCAAGCAGGCGCTGGGGCGCACGTGGGAGAGGAGGCCGGACCTGGTGGACGAGACGGCGCTCTCGAAGGAAGACCGGAAGCTCCTGGGCGAGTACCGCGCAGAGCTTGAGGGGAAGTAGACAACAAACCGCGCGCATCCCCGTGAGGTGAATCCCCCCGGCAAGTCGGGGACCCCCGGGGCTCTGGGCGAAAGGCCGGAAGGCCATGACGAAAGGAAACGCGAAATGAACCTGATCCAGACGCTCGAGCAGGAAGAGATCAAGCGGCTCGCCCGCAAGATCCCCGAGTTCGCCCCCGGGGACACCGTCATCGTGAAGGTGCAGGTGGTCGAGGGCGACAAGAAGCGCGAGCAGGCCTACGAGGGCGTGGTCATCGCCAAGAGGAACCGCGGCCTCAACTCCTCGTTCATCGTGCGCAAGATGTCGAGCGGCGAGGGCGTGGAGCGCACGTTCCAGACCTACTCGCCGTCCCTCGCCTCGATCGAGGTGAAGCGCAAGGGCGACGTGCGGCGCGCGAAGCTCTACTACCTGCGCGGGTTGACCGGCAAGGCCGCGCGGATCCGCGAGAAGCTCGCGGGCATCGAGAGCCGCGAGGTGCTGCCGCCCGAGGAAGAGGCCCCCGCGGGCGAGGCCAGGTAAGGCCGGAGCCCGCAGCTAGAGCGAGCGCGTCCCGAAGGTGTTGCAGTCGGCGACGCGCCCGCCCTCGATCCCGCGCTTGAACCAGCGCACGCGCTGCTCGGACGAGCCGTGCGTGAAGGATTCGGGCACGACGTAGCCCTGGGATTGCTTCTGCAGGCGGTCGTCGCCGATGGCGGAGGCCGCCGCGAGCCCCTGCTCGATGTCCTGGTCCGTGATGTGGGCGCGCGTCCCCGCGTGGTTCGCCCATACGCCCGCGAAGCAGTCGGCCTGGAGCTCGAGGCGAACCGAGGCCTGGTTGAACTCCGCGCGCGAGACCCGGCCGCGGAGCTGGTCCATCTTGTCCGAGATCCCCATGAGCTTCTGCACGTGGTGCCCCACCTCGTGCGCGATCACGTACGCCTCCGGGAAGCGTCCCGGCGCGTGGAAGCGGGTCTGCAGGTCGCGGAAAAAGGAAAGGTCGAGGTAGACGCGCTCGTCCCCCGGGCAGTAGAACGGCCCCGTCGCGGCGCTTCCCCGCCCGCATGCCGACGGCGTCGACCCGTCGTAGAGGACGAGGTGCGGCTTCCGGTATTCCGACCCCTGCTCCTGGAAGATCGCCGACCACACGCTCTCCGTCGAGCCCAGCGCCTGGGCCACGAAGCGCCCCATCTCGTCGGCGACCGGGCCCTCGCGCTCCCGCGGCACGGCCTGGGTCGGGCCGGAGGCCTCCTGCGCGATGTTGAGGAGCTGCGACGGATCGACCCCGAGGAAATAGCCCACGACCAGGATCACGATGCCGCCGATGCCGAGCCCCCCCACCCCGAGCCCGCCCATCCCGCGGCGGTCTTCCACGTTGCTGCTGCCCTCGTTGTCGAATTCCATGGCGCGTTCCTCCTAGGCCGACTGACCGCCCGGAGGCGGCGGAAGTTGCAGGGCGCGCCTCAAACGGAGAGCCAGAACGGCAGCGTCGCCATCGAGAGCACCGTTCCCACCGTGACCTGGGTGGCGACCGCGCGCCCGTCGCCCGTCATGCGGACCGCGAGGATATAGGCGTTCGTCGCGGTGGGCACCGCGGCGCAGAGGATCAGCACGCGCGCTTCCATGCCGGCCACCCCCAGCCCGCGCGCGAGCGCCCACGCGATGGCGGGCGTGGCGACGAGCTTCACCGCGAGCCACCACGCGTGGGCGGCCGCCTCGCGACCGCTCGCGCCGCCCTCGAGGCGCATCGCCGCCCCCACGCAGAGGAGCCCGGCGGGGAGCGACGACTGGCCGAGGAGCGAGAGCGTCTGGTCGGCGAACCCCGGGAGCCGCAGCCCCGCGGCGTTCCACGCGAAGCCGGCGAGGCTCGAGACCACGAGCGGATGCCGCACGAGCTCGGCCACGAAGCCGCGCTCGCCGTGGCGCGCGAGGACGGCCACCGCGGCGAAGTTCGCGAGCGGGATCATCGCGCCCAGGATGAGCGCCACCAGCGCCACGCCTGCGTTTCCGAAGAGGCTTCCCGCGACGGCGAGCGCGATGTAGGTGTTGAAGCGGTAGCCGCATTGCGATCCCGCCGCGAGGAAGCGCCGCTCGAGGCCGAGGAGCGGTCCCGCGAGGAGCGAAAGGCCGAGCGCCGCGCCGGTGAAGGCGGCGGCCGCGCCCACGAGGACGCCCGCGGCCGCGAGGTCGATCCGCGCGGCGGCGAGCGAGCGGAAGAGGAGCGCCGGGAAGAGCACGAAGTACACGAGCTTCTCCAGGCCCGACCAGAAGTCGCGCCCGTAGTCGAAGCCGCGCGCGAGGGCGAGCCCCGCCACGATCAGCGCGAAGTTGGGGAGGACGAGGAGCGCCGCCTCCATCAGCCGGGCACGCCCTTGCCCAGCGTGTTGTGGTAGTCGTGCCGCGCGGTGTCCACGCGCGAGAGCCGCAGCTCCACCGGCCGGTCGCGGAAGGTGAGGGCCACGCGCCGGATCTCGAGGAGCGGCGCGCCCGCGGCGACCCCCAGGAGCGGCGCGATCTCGCGCGAGGCGAGCACCGCGCGCAGTCGCTCGTCCGTCGCGAGCACGTTGATCCCGTAGCGGCTCTGGTAGAGGTGGTAGATCGTGTTGCCCCGCGCGAGGAAGATCTTCTCGGTGAGACCCGGGAAGAGCTCCGCGGGAATCGTGATGTCGTCCACGATCGCCGGTCGGCCCCCGAGCGAGAGGAGGTTGCGGATGCGGATCACCTTTTCCGCCGGCGCGATGGCGAGCGCCGCCGCCGAGGCCGCGTCTGCGCGCTCCCGCCGGAAGTCGAGGAGGCGCACCTGGGGATACGCCCGGGCGCCCCCGCGCTCGACGATGTGGAAGAAGTGGAACATGAGGCGCCGCCCGTCGTGCGTGGCGACGAAGGTGCCCTTCCCCTGCCGGCGGATGAGCGCCCGTTCCGCGACCAGCGTGTCGACGGCCTTCCTCACGGTGCCCACGGCGACCCCGAACGCGCGCGCGAGCTCGCTCTCGGAGGGGATCGCCTCGCCCGGCTGCCAGGCGAGCGCGGACATGCCCTCGATCAGGCGCGCGCGGACCTCCGCGTAGAGCGGCCGGTCGCTCGCGGGGAGGGCGGCCAGGATCCGGGCGCGGGGCGGCATGCCGCGGACGATACCATGGAAGGCGTATCATGCAACTCATCTAGTTGACCTTCACCGCGCCGACTCCTAGCATCGGTGGGGAAGGCATTCCCCGGAGGCGGAAGATGATCCATTTCGTGGTGCACGACGAGCACGATTCCGTGGGCGTCGTGGTGGTCGAGGGCGTGAAGGCCGGGCAGAAGCTCTCCGGCTGGATCATGGACCAGGACAAGTCGATCGAGGTGACCGCGAAGAGCGACATCCCGATCGGGCACAAGCTCGCGATCAAGCCGCTCGCGAAGGACGCGACGGTGATCAAGTACGGCGTGGACATCGGGCGCGTGGTGGCGCCCATCGCCGTGGGCGAGCACACGCACGTCCACAACCTCAAGACCAAGCGCTGGTGACCGACATGGACCTGAAGAAATCGACTTTCTGGGGCTACAAGCGCGAGAACGGCCGCGTTGGCGTGCGCAACCACGTGATCGTCCTTCCCGTGGACGACCTCTCGAACGCGGCGGCGCAGGCCGTCGAGAACAACATCAAGGGCACGATCGCGCTCCCGCACCCCTACGGGCGGCTGCAGTTCGGCGCGGACCTGGACCTCCACTTCCGCACGCTGATCGGCACCGGCTCGAACCCGAACGTGGCGGCCGTCATCGTGATCTGCATCGAGGAGGGGTGGGCGAAGAAGGTGGCCGACGGCATCTCGGCCACGGGAAAGCCCGTCGCGTACTTCGGCATCGAGCAGCACGGCGACCACGACACGATCCTGCGCGCCTCGAAGAAGGCGAAGGAATTCGTGCAGTGGGCGAGCGAGCAGCGCCGCGAGGAGCGCCCGCTGAAGGACCTGTGGGTCTCCACGAAATGCGGCGAGTCGGACACCACGTCCGGCTGCGGCTCCAACCCCACCGTCGGCAACGCCTTCGACAAGCTCTATCCCCACGGCGTCACGCTCGTCTTCGGCGAGACGACCGAGCTCACGGGCGGCGAGCACCTGGTCGCCGCGCGCTGCCGCGACGAGGCCGTGCGGAAGAAGTTCCAGTTCATGTTCGACCGCTACCAGCAGGTGGTCGAGGCGCACAAGACCAACGACCTCTCGGACTCGCAGCCCACCAAGGGCAACATCGAGGGCGGCCTCACGACGATCGAGGAGAAGGCGCTCGGCAACATCCAGAAGATCGGGCGCAAGTGCACGGTGGACGGCGTGCTCGACAAGGCGGAGACGCCGACGGGGCCGGGCCTGTGGTTCATGGATTCGTCCTCGGCCGCGGCGGAGATGGTGACGCTCGTGGCGGCCGCGGGATACACGGTGCATTTCTTCCCGACCGGCCAGGGGAACGTGATCGGGAACCCGATCCTCCCGGTGATCAAGCTCTGCGCGAACCCGCGCACCGTGCGCACGATGAGCGAGCACATCGACGTGGACGTCTCGGGGCTCCTGCGGCGCGAGATGAGCCCGGACGAGGCGGGCGACAAGCTCCTCGACTGCATGTTCAGGACCGCGAACGGCAGGCTCACGGCCGCCGAGGCGCTGGGGCACCGCGAGTTCGTGCTGACCCGGCTCTACGAGAGCGCGTGACTCCCAAATGGGCCCCCGACGACTCGGGGGCGGCGACACTGGGTGAGGGCAGGCCCACACTACGCGTCGCCGTCTGGCGGGGAGGCGCCGATGGGCGCTTCCAGCGCTTCGACGTGCCGCGGCGCGCGAGCCAGACGGTGCTGGACGTGGTGACGCACATCCAGCGCCACCTGGACCCCACGCTCGCCTACCGCTTCGCCTGCCGGGTCGGGATGTGCGGCTCGTGCGCGATGACCGTGAACGGCCGGCCGCGCTGGACCTGCCGCACGCACGTGGACAAGGTGGCGCGCGACGGGACGCTCGAGCTCGCACCCCTCGCCAACATGCCGGTGGTGCGGGACCTCGTCGCCGACATGCGCGAGTTCTTCGACAAGTGGGCACGCGCGAAGGGGCAGTTCGCGCCCACGCGCACGCGCGCGGACGGCTTCGCCGCCGTGGACCCGCGCACGAGCGCCCGGCGCGAGGCGGACGCGGCGATCGAATGCATCGGCTGCGGCGTGTGCTACGCCGCCTGCGACATCGTCTCCTGGAACCCCGCCTACCTGGGCCCCGCGGCGTTGAACCGCGCGTGGACGCTGCAGTCGGACGTCCGCGACGGTGCGCACGGGGAGCGCCAGCGCGCGGTGGCGGGCGACGCGGGCTGCCATGCCTGCCACACCCTCATGAGCTGCACCGAGCTCTGCCCGAAGGCGCTCTCGCCCACGCGGTCCATCGCGGGCCTCAAGCGCCTGAGTCTCCGCGCGATGCTGGGCGGGGGAGGAGAGGCCTCGTGAGCGCCGCGCGCACCGAGGCCGCGCTCTGGGTCGCGCAGCGCGTGACGGCGGTGCTCCTCGCGGGCTTCGTGCTCGTGCACCTCGCGACGATGATCTACGCGGTGCGCGTCGGGCTCTCCGCGCAGGCCCTGCTCGCGCGCACCCACTCGAATGCGGCGTGGCCCGCCTTCTACGCCTTCTTCGTGCTCGCCGCGGCGATCCACGGCGCGATAGGCCTGCGCACGGTCGCGGCGGAATGGCTGGGCTCGCGCGGGCGCGGGGCCGATGCCGCCGCCGTCGCGGTGGGCGTCGCCCTCGCGGCGCTGGGCCTGCGCGCGGTCTGGGCGGTGACGGCATGATGCGCCGCGCCCGGAACCACCCCGCGTGGTGGGCCTTCCTCGTGCATCGGCTCTCGGGCATCGCGCTGGCACTCTTCCTGCCCGTCCATTTCCTCGCGCTGGGGACGGCGCTGCAGGGCGAGGCCCGGCTGGATACCTTCCTGCGCTGGACCGAGCAGCCGGCCGTGATCGCAGCCGAATGGGGGCTCGTGATCCTCCTCGCGGCGCACATGGCGGGCGGGCTGCGCCTCCTCGCCCTGGAGCTCCTGCCGTGGCGCGAATGGCAGAAGGCGCTCGCCGCGGCGGCCGCCGGGTTCGCGATTTTCGCGGGGCTTGTCTTCGCTTTGGCCCGTTGAGCGTTATGCTGAATGGATCCTGGTTCCGAATACACGACCGGAGGAGAACGATGGTGATGCGCGCCGTTTCCCGATTGCTCGCTTTAGCCGTGGCCGCCCTGGCCCTCTCGCCCGCGCTCGCCGCGGATGCGTGGCCCACGAAGCCCGTGAAGATCATCGTCCCGTTCGCCGCGGGAGGCGCCACGGACGTGGTGGCGCGCCTCCTCGCGCAGAAGCTGAACGAGGCCTGGAACGAGCCCGTGGTGGTGGAGGACCGCGCCGGCGCCGGGGGCAACATCGGCGGCGACGCGGTCGCGCACGCGTCCCCGGACGGCTACACGCTCCTCATGACCTCCGGCTCCATCGTGACGGCGAACCCGTTCATGTACCGGTCGATGTCGTTCGATCCGGCGAAGGACCTGGTGGGCATCACCAACGTCGCCACGGGTCCGCAGGTCATCGCGGTGGCGAACGCCGTGCCCGCGAAGACGCTCGCAGAGTTCATCGCGTACGTGAAGGCGAACCCCGGGAAGGTGAACTTCGGGAGCGCGGGGGTCGGCACCCAGACCCACCTCGCGGCGGAGAACTTCGCCTACACCGCGGGGCTGGAGATGACGCACGTGCCGTACAAGGGCGAGGCGGCGGCGTTGACGGACCTCGTGGGCGGCCAGATCCAGATGGTGACGCCGAACCTGGGCGGCGCCATCAACCTCATCAAGGGCGGCAAGATCCGCGCGCTCGCGGTGACGAGCCGCGAGAGGAGCGCGGAGCTCCCGGACGTCCCCGCCGCGGCGGAGACGCTCCCCGGCTTCGAGAACGCCGGCTGGTTCGGCCTCATGGCGCCCACCGGCACGCCGAGGGACGTGGTCGAGAAGGTCTACCGCGACTCGGCGAAGATCCTCCAGTCCGCGGAGTTCAAGGCGCAGCTCGCGAAGCAGGGCATGGTGCCGGTCGGCAACTCGCCCGCGGATTTCCAGGCCGCGATCCGCGAGGAGAGCAAGCGCTGGGAGAAGGTGATCAAGGAGCGGGGGCTCAAGGCGGGATGATGGACGGGCGAGGAGCGCACGGGCGATGAGGGTCGAGCCGGCCGCGGTCGAGGAAGTCGCGCGCGAGCTCTACATCCGCGCGCTGAAGATGCTGCCCCCGGACGTGAAGGAGGGCTTCGCCCGCCTCGCGGGCACGGAGACGGACGCCCGCGCGAAGCAGGTGCTGGGCACGATGATCGCCAACATCCGCGTGGCGGAGGAGACGGAGAACCTCCTCTGCCAGGACACCGGCATTCCGATCTACAACGTCGTCATCGGGCGCGGCGTGGACATCGGCGGCACGGAGCTCCAGCGCGCGATCCGCCGGGGATGCGAGCGCGCGACGCGCGAGTACCCCCTGCGCTCCTCGGTCGTGCACCCCATCACGCGGAAGAACGAGCAGACCTCGTGCGGGCCGGGCGTCCCGCCCATCCACATCGATTTCAGCGACGAGGCGGAAAAGCTCGTGATCGAGATGGTGCCCAAGGGGAGCGGCTCGGAGAACAACTCGTGGCTCAAGATGGCGATCCCCGCGGAGGGCGTGGACGCGATCAAGACCTTCGTGGTGGACTGCGTGCTCGACGCGGGAGGAAAGACCTGCCCCCCCACCATCGTGGGCGTGGGCATCGGCGGGACCTCGGACCTGTGCGTGGCGCTCGCCAAGCGCGCCGCCACGCGGGCGTTGGGCACCGATTGCCCGGATCCGGAGGGAGCCAGGCTCGAGCGGGAGCTCTCGGAGGCCGTGAACATGCTGGGGGTGGGCCCGCAGGGGCTGGGCGGGGACTCCACGTCCTTCGCGGTGCACGTCGAGATCGCGGCCACCCACATCACCATGAATCCCGTTGCCGTGAACATGCAATGCCACTCCGCGCGCCGGGCGTCGGCCGCGATCACGCCCGCGGGCGTGGCGTACGGATACTAGGCCCATGGCCCACCACGTCCTGCGCCCGCCGATCACCGAGGCGCAGGTCCGCGCGCTCCGGGTGAACGACACGGTGACGCTCGAGGGCGCGCTCTACGGCATCCGGGACGCGAACCTGATCGCCCTCTTCGATCGGGGCCGGAAGACGAAATTCGACCTGCGCGGGCAGGCGGCAATCCATACCGCCCCGAACGTGCGCAAGGTCCCGTCCTCGCCGCAGCATCCGACGGGTTATGCCCCCGTCTGCGTGGGCACCACCACCTCGGCCCGGATGGAGCGCTTCACGCGCCCGTTCCTCGAGATGGGCGCCCGCATCATCGTGGGGAAGGGTGGCCTGGGAAAGGGCTCGCTCGACGCGTTCGGGGAGCTGGGCGGGGCCTACCTCGCCATCATCGGGGGCACCGCGGCCCTCGAGACGACCTGGATCGAGGCGATCGAGGACGTGGACCTGGACGACCTCAACCCGGAGTCCATCTGGAAATTCCGGGTCCGGGGCTTCGGCCCCCTGCTGGTGGCGATGGACAGCCATGGCGGGAGCCTCTACGACGAGGTCCAGCGCGTGTCGCGGTCGCGCCGCGAGCAAACTTTGTCGCGATTGGGTGTCAAATAGCGCGGCAAGCGGCCTTGGCCGGCTGTAAGCGCCGTAATTCCGCGGAATAGGGTAAACTCGCGCGTTTTGCGAGCCGGAACGGGGGCTTCGACCCCTCCGTCAGAATCCGGCCCAGGACGACGTTTCCGGGCGTCTCTCACGAGGGGACGCGACGCAAGGCGGCCCTCCAAGGGCGAGCCGAAGGTGCAACAGGAGGCCAGAGAGTGGATTACGCGCAACAGCAGAGAAGCTGGGGAAAGCACGCGCCCAGCATTCTCGCCGTCGTCGCCCTGCACATCGTGATCGGTTGGGCCCTCGTGAACGGCCTCGCCCGGCGCGTGATCGAGGTCGTGAAGGCGCCCATCGAGACGAAGATCATCGAGGAGATCAAGAAGCCTCCTCCGGAAGTGCCGCCGCCGCCGCCGCCGAAGTTGGCCGCGGCGGCGGCACTTC
>Ga0207695_10010628_pt1 | contig 11246 bp, 11 predicted proteins | sample KBSC54metaG_FD_184354 | JGI IMG/M metagenome (GOLD analysis project Ga0207695, IMG submission 184354) | Corn rhizosphere microbial communities from Kellogg Biological Station, Michigan, USA - KBS C5-4 metaG (SPAdes) (version 2) | ecosystem: Host-associated > Plants > Roots > Rhizosphere > Soil... | reverse complement strand
CGCGTCACTGCGGTCGGCACGGATGTCAGCAAGTTCAAGGTCGCCGACCTAGCCGGCGTCGGCTGCATGGTCGATTCGTGCCGCACCTGTTCTTCGTGCGCAGACGGATTGGAACAGTACTGCGAGAACGTGGCGACCTGGACCTACAACTCCAAGCTGCGCAACAGCGACGAACTCGCATTCGGCGGTTACTCCGACCTGATCGTCGTCGACGAGCATTTCGTCGTCAAGGTATCGCCGAAGCTCGATCTGAAATCGGTCGCGCCGCTGCTCTGCGCCGGTATCACCACCTGGTCGCCTCTGCGGCACTGGAACGTTGGAAAAGGCCAAAAGGTTGGCGTGATCGGATTGGGCGGCCTCGGCCACATGGGCATAAAGTTCGCCAAGGCTTTGGGCGCGCACGTGGTCATGATCACGACGTCGCCCGACAAGGCCCGGGACGCCATGCGCCTCGGCGCCGACGAGGTACTGCTGTCGACCGACAAGGCGCAGATGAAGCAGCACGCGAGAAGTTTCGATTTCCTCCTCGACACGATTCCGAATGGTCACGATCTCAATCCCTACGCCGCGCTGTTGAGGCGCGACGGCCACTTGGTCCTCGTCGGAGCACTGATGGAACTGACTCCTGCATTGAACGGCGGCAGCCTGATCGGCGGACGCAAGAGCATCGCCGGTTCGGCGATCGGCGGCATTGCCGAGACCCAGGAAATGCTCGACTTCTGTGCCGAGCATGGCATCGTCGCCGACGTCGAAATGATCGATATCCAGAAAGTCAACGAGGCTTATGAACGGCTGCTCAAGAACGACGTGAAGTATCGCTTCGTGATCGACATGGCCTCGCTCAAAAAGGCAGCGTAAGCGAACAGATTCCGCGGGGAAGCGAAGATGGTAAAGCGTCTGCAAGACCGCATCGCCCTGGTCACCGGCGCTTCGTCGGGCATCGGCGCGGCGACTGCGCTCGCATTGGCCGAGGCAGGCGCGAAAGTCGCGATCGCAGCGCGCAGGCGCGACCGCCTTGACGAGCTGGCCAAGTCCTTGGCCGCGCTCGGCGCCGAACCATTGGTACTTGAAGTCGATTTGCTCGACGAACATGTGGCCCAGCGCATCGTCGCCGACACCGAAAAGCATTTCGGCCGGCTCGACGTCCTCGTCAACAACGCCGGCGTCATGTATCTCGAGCCGATCGCCGAAGCCGATCTCGGCCGCTGGCGGCGTATGCTCGAACTGAACGTGCTCAGCCTGATCGCCTCGACCCAGGCGGCACTAGCCGGCATGCGCGCGCGCAAGGACGGGCATATCGTCAACATCTCGTCGACGGCGGGCCGCGTGGCCAATCCGAACGCGGCGGCCTATTCGGCGACCAAGTTCGGCGTCGTCGCGTTTTCCGAAGCACTGCGCCGCGAGGTCTACGCCGATCGCGTGCGCGTCAGCGTGATCGAACCTGGCGCGGTCGCCACCGAACTGCGCGAACACATCGGTCATGCGCAAGTACAGAGAGCGATCAATGCCTGGGCCGAGGGCATGCGCCAATTGCAGGCTGAGGACGTCGCCGAAGCGATCCTGTTCTGCGTGACGCGTCCGCCGCACGTATCGATCAACGAAGTGCTGATGCGGCCGACTGACCAGGAACGCTGAGGCACGGCGATCCGCACCATCATCAGGAGAAGACCATGAAATACCGTCGACTGGGCCCGAACGGCCCTCAGGTTTCCGCGCTTGGCCTCGGCTGCATGGGCATGAGCGATTTCTACGGCGTGCGTGATGATGCGCAGTCGATCGCGACCATCCACCGTGCGCTCGATCTCGGCCTCAACCTGCTCGATACCGCCGACGCGTATGGCCCGCACACGAACGAGGTGCTGGTCGGCGAGGCGATTGCCGGGCGCCGCAACGAGGTGTTCCTCGCGACCAAATTCGGCATCATGCGCGATCCGGCCGACCCTGCCGTGCGCGGCTTCAACGGCCGCCCCGAATACGTGCGCAAGAGTTGCGATGCGAGCCTGACTCGCCTCGGCGTCGACCACATCGATCTCTATTATCTGCATCGCGTCGACAAGAACGTGGCGATCGAGGAAACCGTCGGCGCGATGGCTGATCTGGTCAAGGCCGGCAAGGTGCGCCATCTCGGGTTGTCGGAAGCCTCGGCGCAGACCGTCGAGCGTGCACACGAGGTGCATCCGATCACCGCGCTGCAGTCGGAGTATTCGCTGTGGACGCGCGATCCGGAAGAGCAGGGCACGCTCGAAATGACCCAGCGGCTCGGCATCGGCTTCGTGCCGTACAGCCCCCTCGGCCGCGGTTTCCTCACCGGCACGATCAAGAGCCCGGACGATTTCGATGCCGACGACTACCGGCGCACGAGTCCGCGTTTTCAGGGCGAGAACTTCGCCCGGAATCTCGCGCTCGTGGCGAAGGTGGAAAGCCTCGCCAAGGACAAGCACTGCACGGCGGCACAACTCGCGTTGGCCTGGGTGCAGACGCGCGGCGAACACGTCGTGCCGATTCCCGGCACTCGTCGCATTTCGGCGCTCGAGGAAAATATCGCCGCGCTCGACGTGAGCCTGAGCGCGGCGGAACTCACCGAGATCGAGGCGATCTTCCCGCCGCACGTCGCGACGGGCGCGCGCTATACGCCGGCGATGATGGGCGCGCTGAACGGCTGAGTCGATTGCGGGCGGCGTATCGACGCTGCCCGCATCTCAACTGGAAAGCCGCTCCTGTTTCCACGCAACTTTTCGCGCTTTGGAGCAGGCCTCGATCCGCTGTGGGTAGTTGGGGAAGGTTTGCGCGCACTCGTGCTCGTGGTTACTGCATGCGGCCGAACTTGCCGCTGTTGAAATCACGCATCGCCTGGCCGATTTCTTCCTGCGTGTTCATCACGAACGGGCCGTAGCCGACGATCGGTTCGTCGATCGGTTCGCCGCTGAGCAGCAGGAATGTGGCATCGCCGTTCGCTTCGATGTGGACACTGCCGCCGTCGCGTGCCAACGTCACCAACTGCGCATCGCGCGCCACCGTCTCGCCGTTGATCTGTACGGCGCCGCGCAGCACGGCCAGCGCGAGCGTGCGGCCTTCGGCGATGTCGAACGTCGTGCCGCGGCCCTGGTTCAGGCGTACATCCCAGACGTCAATCGGCGTGAACGTGCGCGCCGGTCCGCGATGACCCTGGTATTCGCCCGCGATCACGCGCACGCGTCCTGCATCGTCCGGCAGCGCGACCGACGGAATCTCGGCGTCGAGCAGGGTCTGGTATCCGGGCGCGGCCATCTTGTCCTTGGCTGGCAGGTTGACCCACAACTGCACCATTTCGAAATTGCCGCCGTTCCTGGCGAACTCGCGCGAGTGGTATTCCTCGTGCAGGATGCCGCCGGCAGCCGTCATCCACTGCACGTCGCCCGGGCCGATCTTGCCGCCGGCGCCGGTGGAATCGCGATGCTCGACCTCGCCTTCGTAGACGATGGTGACGGTCTCGAAGCCGCGATGCGGATGCTGGCCGACGCCGCGCTTGGCCGCAGTCGCGTCGAACGTGTACGGGCCCGCGTAGTCGAGCAGCAGGAACGGACTCAGATGCCGCCCCTGGTCGCTGTAGGAAAACATCGAGCGCACCGGAAACCCGTCGCCGACCCAATGGCCGCGCGGCGCGCTGTAGACACCGGTCACTTTTCTCATGGTCTTCTCCGTATCCGCTCCTGGCAGGAGCTTTCGATTGCCGACAAGATATATCCGGGACAATGAGGCCGGTAGATGGCAATATTCGCTCGCAGAGTCCTATTTTGTGAACGCTGGGCCGGCCATGCAGGACCTCAACGACTTGTACTACTTCGTCCGCGTCGTCGAAAGCGGCGGTTTCGCCCCGGCCGGACGCGCGCTCGGCATGCCGAAATCGAAACTGAGCCGACGCATCGGCCTGCTCGAAGAGCGTCTCGGCGTGCGCCTGATCCAGCGCTCGACGCGGCATTTCTCGGTGACCGAGGTCGGCCAGACCTACTATCTGCATTGCAAGGCGATGCTGGTCGAGGCCGAAGCGGCGGACGAGGCGATCGAAACGGTGCGTTCGGAACCGCGCGGCGTGGTGCGCATGTCGTGCCCGACCGCGCTGCTCGACATGCGCGTCGGTGCGATGATCGCCGACTACATGGCGCAGAATCCGCGCGTGGAAATTCATCTCGACGCGACCAATCGCCGCGTCGACGTCATCGGCGAGCGCCTCGATCTCGCGATTCGCGTGCGCCCGCCGCCACTTGAGGACAGCGATCTGGTCCTGCGCGTCTTCGCCGAACGCAGCCAGTGCCTGCTCGCCAGTCGGGCGCTGATCGAAAAGTACGGTATGCCGACCGCGCCGCCCGATCTCGCGAGCTTTCCGTCCCTGGACCTGGGGCTGCCACAGAATCAGCACGTATGGAACCTGCTCGGCCCCGACGGCGCGCGCGCGGAAATCGTCCATCATCCACGATTGGTGACGCGCGGCATGTCGACCTTGCGTGCGGCCGTGCTCGCCGGCGTGGGCATCGCGCAACTGCCGCTGATGTTCGTGCGCGATCTGGAGGAGCAGGGCAAACTGGTCAGAGTCGTGCCGCAATGGACACCGCGGCGCGAAATCGTCCACGCCGTGTTCCCGTCGCGGCGCGGGCTGCTGCCTTCGCTGCGCTCGCTGCTCGATTTTCTTGCCGCGCGCTTTGATGAACTCGATGAAGAATGACAAGGAAAAATTGCCGATGATCGTGCTCGAAACCCACCGTCTGATCCTGCGTCGCCTCGAAGAGCGCGACGCGGAATTTGTCTTCGCCCTGGTCAACGACCCGGCGTGGTTGCAATTCATCGGTGACAAAGGCGTGCGCACGCTCGACGATGCGCGCGCCTACCTGCGCAACGGGCCGATGGCCATGTACGTGCAACATGGCCACGGCCTGTACTGCGTCGAGTCGAAGGCGAGCGGCGAGCCGATCGGCATGTGCGGCCTGATCAAGCGCGACACGCTGCCTGACGTCGATCTCGGATATGCCTTCCTGCCGCAGGCGCGCGGCGGCGGTTACGCCTACGAAGCCGCATCGGCGACGATGACCTATGCGCGCGAGACGCTCAACATGCAGCGCGTTTTGGCGATCGTTTCACCGGGCAACGCAAGTTCGATCGCGTTGCTGGAGAAACTCGGCTTTCGTTTCGACAAGTCTCTGCGCTTGCCGCCGAAGGAAGAGCAGGAGACTTTGCTCTACGCGACTGGGGACTGACCGCCCTGAGGATGGGGAATGCTGTTGGCGCTCAGCGCATAGACGTAAGCGTCCACTTGCGTGCCGTCACCAAGCCTGGCCGAGGCGAGGACGCGCACATAGCCGTCGCCCTCGAAATCGTCCAGACGGGACCAGTGCGCGGGCAGCGCTTCCGAGCTGAATACGAATCCACGGACTTCTTCGCCGCTTTCGTCCAGCACGATGCCCGGGTAGCCGATCGCCGCGCCCCAACCTTGCGCGTGCAGCGTGCCCTTGACCGTCGCCGGCTCCCAGTGGCCGGGCAGATCGGCCAGGATGTGCTCGTTGGGCTGTCCTGGCGCGAGGGTTCCGTAAACGAACAGTGGATGGCTCATGGGCGTTGGCCGTATGTCAGTGCGCGCCCGCGCCGCCGCTCTTGGCCGAAAACGGTGGCCGCGCCAGCCAGATCACGACGATCAGCGAGAGGAACAGGAAGCCGAGCAGGTGGAACAGCTCGTTGAACGAGATCTGGTAGGACTGCGAATCGAGCATGCGTTCGAGGATGCGGTACCCGACCGCGTCGTTGCCGCGGCCGAGCGTGGCGACGGCCTGTTGCGTGTCGCTGTCGAACGGCGTCAGGTGCTCGGCGAGCTGGGCATGGTGCACGATCGCGCGATGCTGCCACATGAAATTCGTGATCGACGCGGAGAAGCTAGCGCCTAGCGTACGCACGAAGGTTGCGAGGCCCGTGCCGGCGGCAATCTCGTTCGGCTTCAACTCGGAAAGCATGATCTGGGTGAGCGGCATGAAGAAGAAGGCGACGCCGAGACCCTGGATGAACTGCGCCATCGCGACATTGTGGAAATCGATGTCGAGATAGAAGCCGGAGCGGATGAAGCTCGTCATGCCCATGATGAGGAAGGCGAGCGAGGCAACGAAGCGCAGATCGAAGCGGTTGATGTAGCGGCCGATGAACGGCGTCAACAGGATCGGCAGGATGCCAATCGGCGCGGCGGCGAAGCCGGCCCAGGTCGCGGTGTAGCCAAGGTAGCGCTGCAGCCACTGCGGCACGAGCACGTTGATCGAGAAGAACGCGGCGTAGCCGAGCGTGACCGCGAGCGTGCCGGCAGCGAAGTTGCGATGGCGGAACAGGCGCAGGTTGACGATGGGTTCGCGGTCGGTCAGTTCCCAGATCAGGAACACCGCGAGCGACACCGCCGAGACCAGCGACATGACGATGATGAAACTCGACTGGAACCAGTCCTCGTCATTGCCCTTGTCGAGTACGATCTGCAGTGCGCCGACGCCGATGACGAGCGTGGCAAGGCCGACGTAATCCATCTTCGGTCGCACGGTCTGATCGACGCGCGCGCGCATCTGCGCGTAGACGATCAGCGCGGCGAAAATGCCCACCGGTACGTTGACGAAGAAGATCCACGGCCAGGAATAACTGTCGGTGATCCAGCCGCCGAGGATGGGGCCGGCGATCGGCGCGACGATCGTGACCATGACCAGCAGTGCCAGCGCCTGCGGGCGCTTCTCGGGCGGATAGATCGACAGCAGCAGGCTCTGCGTGACCGGATACATCGGCCCGGCGACCGCGCCCTGCAACGCGCGGAACGCGATCAACATCGTCATGCTCGGCGCGATGCCGCAGAGGAACGAGGCGAAGCAGAACAGCAGCGTTGCGGCCATGAACAGGTTGACTTCGCCGTAGCGGCGCGTGAGCCAGCCGGTCAACGGCAGCGCGATCGCGTTGCTGACCGCGAACGAGGTGATGACCCAGGTCGCCTGGTCCGCGCTCGCGCCAAGGTTGCCGGCGATCGTCGGCAGCGACACGTTGGCGATCGTCGTGTCGAGCACCTGCATGAAGGTGGCAAGCGACAGGCCGAGCGTGGTCAGGCCGGGATTCGCGGGGCGGAAGGGGATGGGATTCGGGGTGGCCATCTTGAAATGAGTTGGGTTAGACGCGGACTGCGCGGATGGGCGCGGATCCGCCGATGTTTTCGCTCAGGCGGCCCATGCCATCCGTGGTCAAAGTTCCGTGTTCTTATTTCGCCGCCACGTCGCCGCCGGTGCGTGCGGCGTTGTCGTGGACGATGCGGTCGATGTCGGCCTGCGCGCCCTGCAGCTGGCCCTGGTAGACGTCGGTCGTGAACGCCGGTTCCTTCGGCGATTGCTGGGCGAGTGCGGGGCCGCTCTGGTCGTGCAGGTTGACGTCGACCGCCATCGACAGGCCGATGCGCAGCGGGTTCTTGTCGAGCTCCTTGGCATCAAGTTCAATGCGTACCGGAATGCGCTGCACGATCTTGATCCAGTTGCCGGTCGCGTTCTGCGCCGGCAGCAGCGAGAACGCGCTGCCGGTACCGACACCGAGGCTCTGCACCTTGCCCTTGAACTCGACCTTGGAGCCGTACAGATCGGACTTCAACGTCACCGGCTGACCGATGCGCATGTGCGCGAGCTGGGTCTCCTTGAAGTTCGCGTCGACCCAGACCTGGTGCAGCGGCACCACGGCCATCAGTGGCGCGCCGGGCTGCAGGCGCTGGCCGACCTGCACGCTGCGCTTGGCGACGTAGCCGTCGACCGGCGCGTAGATCTTCGAGCGCGCGTCGTTGAGATAGGCCGTGCGCAGCGCGGCGGCGGCGGCGAGCACGTCGGGATGCTTGGCGATCACGGTCTCGTCGACGAGCGCCCTGGTCGTGCTCAACTGCTGCTGGGTCGAGGCGAGCTGGCTCTCGGCCCCGGCGAGCGCGTCGCGCGCATGCGCGAGTTCTTCCGCGGAGATGGCACCACTCGCGACCAAACCCTGGCGGCGCGCGTAGTCGGCGCGCGCGCGGTCGAGCGACACCTTCTGCGCAGCGACGACGGCCTGGCCACTCTCGACGTTGCTGTACAGGCCGCGCACCTGGCGCACGCTGCGCGCGAGTTGGGCTTCGGCCTGCTGCAGGGCAATGCGCGCATCGCTGCCATCGATCTCGACGAGCACGTCGCCCTTGTGCACGAGGTTGCCATCGTCGGCATTGATCCTGACCACGGTGCCGGCGACTTGCGGCGTGATCTGCACGACGTTGCCATTGACGTAGGCATCGTCGGTGCCTTCGTACCAGCGGCCTATCGTGTAGTACCAGATGCCGAAGCCGATCGCGCCGACGACGACGATCAGGAGGACGAGGCGCAGCAGCAGCTTGCGTTTGCCGTTGGTCGGCGCAGCGGTTTCAGTGGCGGGATTCGGGGTGCTCATGGAGTGAGTCTCGGGGAATAGGGGGAGTTCGTTCGTTGGATTACGGTGCGACCGCGGCAACCGGTGGCATGTCGTCGCTCGCATCGAAGCCGCCACCAAGCGCCTGCACGAGGCGCACCGAGGTGTCGACCTGCTGTGCGGCGAGCGCGGCTGCGCGTTGTTCGGCGACGAGCAGTTGCTGCTGCACGCTCAGCGTGTCGAGGTAGCTGCCGATGCCGGCCTTGTAGCGCCGCTGGGAAAGGTCGTACGCGCTGCGCGCCGCATCGACCGCGCGCTGCTGCGCGGCGATCTGCGTCTGCAGCGAGCCGAGGTTGGCGAGCTTGTCGGCGACATCGTTGACCGCGCCAACGAGGGTCGAATTGTAGTGCGCGACGGCGAGGTCGTAGCCCGCGTCGGCATTGTTGAGATCGGCACGCCGACGACCGCCGTCGAAGATCGGCAGGCTGATCGCCGGTTGCACCATGGTGAAGCGCGCAGGCAGCGAGAGCAGATTGTCGAACGAGGACGAGGTCAGGCCGGCGAACGCGGACAGGCCGATGTTCGGCAGGAACTCGGTCTTCACCGCGGCGATGCTCTTCGTCGCCGCTTCGACGCGCCAGCGTGCGGCGACGAGGTCGGCGCGACGACCGATCAGGTCGGCGCTCAGGTTCGGTGGCAGCGCGAGCGCGGTGGCCTGCAGCGACTTCGGATGGGTGATGTCGAGGCCGCGGTCCGGGCCCTTGCCGAGCAGCACGGCAAGCGCGATGCGCGCGGCATCGATCGCCTCGTCGGCTACGGAGACCTGCTGTTCGGCACTCGCGACTTCGGCTTCGGCTTGCTTGATCTGCATGCGGTTGTCGATGCCGGCGGCGACGCGCTGCTTGACCAGCGCATGCGAGGCATTTGCGCGTTTCAATTGCGCATCGGCGACGTCCTTCTCGGCGAACGCGTAGCCGAGTTGCACGTAAGCGCGCGCGACATTGACCGACAGCGTGAGTCGCGCGGCGTGCGCATCCACCTCGGCGGCCCGCGCCTGGCCGAGCGCGGCTTCCCACGCGGCGCGCTTGCCGCCCCAGAGGTCGAGGTTCCAGCTGAAACTGGCGTAGACCGCCGGGTACGTGCCGAACGAGCCGCCCACTGGCGCGGGCACCGCCGTCGTCGGCAGATACACGCCGGCGACGCTGCCCGCGGCGTTGACTGTCGGCAGGCGCTTGGCGTTCTGCGCATCGACCTGGCTTTGTGCTTCCTTCGCGCGCGCATCCGCGCTGGCGAGGTCGGGGTTGTCCTTGAGCGCTTCGGCAATCAGCGCGTCGAGCTGCGCGTCGCCAAGTTGCGTCCACCAGTCGGACGCGGGCCAGGCGGCCGGCGTCGTCTTGATCCTGGCGAAGCTGCGCTCGCTGTGCAGCGTGGCTGCATCGGTCGGCGTGCCGTCGGTGTGCAAGCCTCCCGTGCTGGCGCAGCCGGCCAGCGTGATCGCCGCGATGAGCAGAAGGGGAGAAAGGGCGAGGGTACGCATGGCGCGGTCCTTTTCGCTGGTGGGTTTCATGGGGTTTCGTCGAGGGTGTCGCGCACGCGCTTGAGCAGGTCGAACAGCTTGGCGCGGTCGGCTGATTTCAGGTCGCGCAGAGCCAGGTCCTGGGCGTGCTCGATGAACTGGCTCATCTTGCGCCATAGTTCCTTGCCGGCCGGGGTGAGTTCGATCGTCAGCGCGCGGCGATCCTGCGCGTGCGGCTTGCGCTCGACGTAGCCCCTGTCTTCGAGCTGATCGAGCAGGCGTGTCATCGCGCCGGCGTTGTGGTCGAGGTAGCGCGCAAGATCGCCCGGCATCTGCGGGCCGTTCTTGGCGATGATCTTCACGACCAGGTGCTGGCTGTAGTTGATCGCCACGCCGCTGGCGACGAGCTGACGCTCGACCTCGTGTAGCAGGCCGTCGCGGATCTGGCGGATCAGCATCGGGAAACTGGAGTCGTCGCGGATGCCGAAAAGGGGAGGCGTCTTTTGCATGCGGCAATAATATTGCCTAGACAATGATTGTCAAGGCAATTACATACTATTAAGTATATTTAATATGACGGACGCAGGCGCATCGCGTTTTTCGCTGCGCGAAAAACGAAACCCCCGGCGTGACCGGGGGTTCTTCATCGCCGCGAATGAGGCGAGACGCTTACTTCTTCTTGGTAACCTTCTTGGCGACCTTCTTGACGGCTTTCTTCGCCGTGGCCTTCGCTGCCGGCCTGGCCGCAGGGGTCACTGCATCGGCCAGGCGCGCGACCTGGCGCTGCACTGTCTGCTTTGCCGCGAGTTGCGCGTCCTCGATGTCCTTGACCAGGTCGCCGAAGTCGTCGCGTGCGCGCTTGACCTTGTTGGTCAGCGCCTCGGCGAGACCGGCCTTCTTGGCCGCCGGGTTGAGCTTGATGACCTGGCTGTTCAATTCGTCGACGCGCTTGAGCAACTCGTCGAGATCCTTGCGCCCGGGCACGCCGAGCTTGCCCAGCGCGCGCGATACGCGCGACTCGAACACCTGCTCGAGACGGTCCCAGGTTTCCTGGGTGCGCTCGCGCACCTGGCTGACGCCCGATTCGACTGCGCCGCGAACCTCGTCGACCTTGCCGGTGGCGATCTTGCGCGTGGCGGCTTCGAGGCTCAGTCCTTCCTTGACCAGGTTTTCGAACAGCTTGGTGCCATCCTCGCGCGCCTTGGTCAGCGCGCCGAGGCCGGCGAGCCAGATCTGCTGCGCGGATTCCATGATCGACTTGTTCGCCGCCGCGTTGTCGCTCGCCGCCGCCTTGGTCTTGGATTTGAGTTTCGGTTTGCCAGCCATCGTTTTCCTCCCGGTT
>Ga0207695_10010627_pt1 | contig 11247 bp, 9 predicted proteins | sample KBSC54metaG_FD_184354 | JGI IMG/M metagenome (GOLD analysis project Ga0207695, IMG submission 184354) | Corn rhizosphere microbial communities from Kellogg Biological Station, Michigan, USA - KBS C5-4 metaG (SPAdes) (version 2) | ecosystem: Host-associated > Plants > Roots > Rhizosphere > Soil... | reverse complement strand
TCAGCCCGCCGATGACGGCGCGGCCCAGCGGCGCGTTCTGCTCGCCGCCCTCGCCCAGCCCGAGCGCCATGGGCGCCATGCCGATGATCATGGCGAGCGCGGTCATCACCACGGGGCGGAAGCGGGTGAAGCCGGCCTCGGTGGCGGCGCGCACGGCGTCGCCGGTGGCGGCCAGGCGCTCGCGGGCGAAGGAGACCACCAGGATCGAGTTGGCGGTGGCGACGCCCATGCACATGATCGCACCGGTGAGCGCGGGCACCGAAAGCGTCGTGCCGGTGGCGAACAGAATCCAGACGATCCCGGCCAGGGCGGCCGGCAGGGCGGTGATGATCACGAATGGGTCCAGCCACGACTGGAAGTTCACGACGATCAGCAGGTAGATCAGCACGATCGCCGCGGCGAGGCCGAAGAACAGGCCGGAGAAGGCGGCGTTCATGGTCACCATCTGGCCGCGCAGGGTGACCGTCGCGCCTTTCGGCCGATCCTTGGCGGCGTCCTTGATGATCCTGTTGATGTCGCGGGTGACCGAGCCCAGGTCGCGGCCCTGGGTGGTGGCGTAGATGTCGACCACCGGCTGGGCGTCGTAGTGGCTGACCACCGCGGGGCTGGAGCCCCGGCTGATCGCGGCCAGACCGCCCAGCACCTGGACCGCGCTGTTGGTCCCGCTGGTCCCGTTGATCGGCAGGTTCTCGAGGCCAGCGATCGAGGGGATGCGGTACTCCGGCGTCTGGGCGACGATGCCGTAGGAGACGCCGTTCTTGGGGTTGAGCCAGTAGGTCGGCTGGCCCTGCGAGCTGCCGGCCAGCGAGGTCACCATGCTATTGGTGACGTCGCGCTCGGAGAGGCCCAGTTGCGCGATCCGCGAGCGGTCCACGTCGACCCGCAGTTCGGGCGCGCCGTCCGGCTGCTGCATCCGCACGTCGGCCAGGCCCCGAACGGCCTTGATCTTGCGCAGCAGCATCTTGGCGTAGGCGCGGTTGGCCTCGGCGTTGGAGCCGGAGACCTGCAGGTCGATGGGCGCGGGCGCGCCGAAGTTCAGGATCTGGCTGACGATATCGGCCGGCAGGAAGGCGAAGGTGGTGCCCGGATAGGCGCGCGGCAGCACCTCGCGCAGGCGCTTCATGTAGCCGGCCGTCGCGTGGTGGTTCGGCTTCAGGCTGACGAAGATGTCGCCGTCGGCCGGGCCGATCACGCCGGAGTTCGAATAGACCATGTTGATGGAGCTGTTGGGGATGCCGATGTTGTCGACCACCGAGCCCATCTCATTGGCCGGGATCACCTGGCGGATGGTGTTCTCGATCCGCTGGAACTCCAGCGAGGTGTCCTCCAGCCGCGTGCCGACCGGGGCGCGGACGTGCAGGGTGAGCTGGCCGGCGTCCACCGCCGGGAAGAAGTTCGAGCCCAGGAACGGCGCGAGGCCGAAGGAAAGGACGACCACCGCCATGAAGCCGATCAGGAACGGCCGCCGGGCGTGCATGGCCCGCTCCAGCAGCTCCGCATAGATCGTCCGCACCCGGGCGAAGCCGGTCTCGAACCGATGCTGGAAGCGCGCGAAGGGGTTGCGCGGCGCGGCCGCGTGCGACTCCTCCTCGGCGTAGGGCCGCAGCAGGTACATGGCCAGGGTCGGGACCAGGGTCCGCGACAGGATGAAGGACGCGATCATCGCGAAGACCACCGACATCGCCATGGGCACGAAGAGGAAGCCCGCCACGCCCTTCAGCAGGAACATCGGCACGAAGACGATGCAGATGCAGAGCAGCGAGACGAAGGCCGGGGTCACGATCTGATTGGCGCCGTCGAGGATGGCGGTCCGGACGTCCTTGCCCTGCTCCAGGTGCCAGTTGATGTTCTCGATGGTCACCGTCGCGTCGTCGACCAGGATGCCGACGGCCAGCGCCAGGCCGCCGAGGGTCATGATGTTGAGCGTCTGGCCGGCCGCCGACAGCGCCGCGATCGCCGCCAGGACGGCGAGCGGGATCGAGACCGCGATGATCACCGTCGAGCGCCAGCTGCCGAGGAACAGCAGGATCATCAGGCTGGTGAGCGCCGCGGCGATGGCGCCTTCCTTGACCACGCTGGAGATGGCGCCCTTCACGAACAGCGACTGGTCGTTGAGCGGCGTGATCTTGAAGGTCGGTGGCAGGCTTTCCTTCAGGCCCGGGAGCTTGTCCTTCACGCCCTGGACGATGGCCAAGGTCGAGGCCGAGCCGTTCTTCAGGATGGTCGAGAGCACGGCCCGCCCGCCGTCCACGTGGACGATGTTGGTCTGCGGCGGGGCGCCGTCGCGCACCTGGCCGACGTCGTGGATGTAGATCGTCGCGCCGCCGGCGGTCTTGATCGGCAGGTTGTTCAGCTGCTCGATGGTGTCGGCCGCGTCGTTGAGGCGGACGTTGTACTGGTAGGAGCCGATCTTCACGAAGCCGACGGGCAGGATCTGGTTCTGGGCGGCGATGGCGTTGGTGACGTCGTTGGCCGACAGGCCCTTGGACTGCAGGGCCTGCGGATCGAGGTCGACCTGGATCTGCCGCTGCTGGCCGCCATAGGGGAAGGGCGTCGCCGCGCCCGGGACGGTGGTGATCACCGGCCGGATCACCACCTGGCTCTGGTCGAAGAGCTGCTGTTCGGAGAGGGTCTTGTCGGAGTCGGCGAGCTGCAGGATCGGCACGGTCGAGGCCGAATAGTTCAGCACCAGCGGCGGGGTGATGCCCGCGGGCATCTGCCGGATCGAGGTCTGGCCGACGGAGACAACCTGGGCGGTCGCGGTGCGGATGTCGGTGCCCGGCTGGAAATAGACCTTCACGATGCCGATGCCGGTGATCGACTGGCTCTCGGTATGCTCCACGTCGTTGACGGTGGTGGTGAGGAACCGCTCGAACTGGGTGACGATGCGGTTGGCCATCTCGCCCGGCGGCAGGCCGGCGAAGTTGAAGGCCACGCCGATCACCGGCACGCGGATCTCGGGGAAGATGTCGGTCGGCGTCCGCAGGGCCGCCATCACCCCGAAGATCATGATGAGCACGGCCATCACGATGAAGGTGTAGGGGCGCGCAAGCGCAATGCGGACGATGGCGTTCAAGCGGGCGGACTCCCGGCCCTCGCCCGAGAACTTTCGAACGAAGGGTTTGCGGGCCCCTTGAAACCGCCCCGGCCCGCAAAGGCCAATGAAGATAGTTTTATGTTGGCGCCCGGCGGCCGTCCTAGGCCTGGATTCCGCGCGGCCAGCAGTCGAGGGCGACCACCAGGCCGGGCTGCGCATCGTCCAGCGACAGGGTGAAGTGGTGCAGCCGCGCTATGGCGGTGACGATGGAGAGTCCCAGGCCCGAGCCCGGCTGGGTGCGCGCGCGCTGGGCGCGGTAGAAGCGCTGCAGCACCGCCTCGCGCTCGCCCTCCGGCACGCCCGGCCCGTTGTCGGCCACCTCGATCCGCGGCCCCTCGGCGCGCGTGGCGAGGCGCACCGTGACCCTACCGCCGCGTGGGGTGAACTTGAGCGCATTGTCCACCAGGTTGCTGACCGCCTCGAACAGCAGCGTCGGGTCGGCGGAGACCTTCGGCGCGTCGGCGGCGATCTCGGGCGCGAGGGTCACGCCCAGGTCCTCGGCGACCGGCTCGTGCAGCTCGATCACATGCTCCAGCACGCTCTGCAGCCGCACGGGCTCGAAGAAGGCCTGGCGGTCGCGCCGTTCGATCTCGCCGATCCGCTGCAGGGCGCGGAACCGCGCCAGCATCTCGTCGGTCTCCGCCAGCGCCTGGTCGATCATCTGCCGCTCGGCGCCTTGCAGCCTGGTCTCCTGATGGACGCGATAGAGCAGCGCGCGCAGGCGGTTCAGCGGCGTGCGCAGGTCATGAGCGACGTTTTCGCCGACGCTCTTCACTTCCCACAGGAGCCGCTCGGACTCGTCCATCATGGCGTTGGCCACGCCGGCCAGCATGTCGATTTCGTCGCGCCGGCGCGAAACCGGCAGGCGCACGCCCAGCTCGCCTTTGAGCGCGGCCCGGCTCGCCTCGCGCAGCTGGTCGATGCGCCGCAGCGGGCGCAGGCTCAGCGCGGCGGCGGCGGCCAGGCCCAGGACCAGGGCGAGGCCCCCGCTGATCGCCAGGGCGCGGACGACGATGTCGCGCAGGCCCGACAGCACCAGGGCGTCGTGGCCCACGAACAGGATCTCGCCCCAGGGCAGGCGCTCGGCCAGGGCCCGCGAGCCCGGCTGCAGCTTCGCCGCCGTGATCCCGCGCGGCGCGCCGTCGATCGGCAGCCCCGGCGGCAGGGCGCGGACATTGCCGGTGATCCAGACCCCGTCGGCGGAGAACAGGCCGTAGTACTCGATATGGCGCGCGTCGGCGGCGACGGCCTGGTTCACCCGCTCCGGCAGGCGCTCGGCGCCGCCCAGCGCCAGGGCCCGCGCCTCGCTGACGACGATGCCGTCCATCTGCCGGCCCAGGTAGCCCGCGGTCTGCTGGTAGATCAGCCCCATGAGCGCCAGGACGGCCAGGGCGAAGACGGCGCCGTTCATCAGGGTCAGGCGGAAGGGCGTGGTCCGCCAGAGTTCGCGCGCCTTCACGGCCTAGCCCGCCGCATGGAGCGCATATCCCGAGCCGCGGATGGTGTGGATCAGCGGCGGCAGGCCCGGCCGGTCGATCTTGCGGCGCAGGCGGCCCAGATGGACGTCGATCAGGTTGGTGCCGGGGTCGAAGTGATAGCCCCAGATCGCCTCGAAGATCATCGTCCGGGTCAGGATCTGGCCCGAGTTGCGCATCATATATTCCAGCAGCTTGAACTCGGTCGGCATCAGGCGGATCTCGGCGCCGGCGCGGTGCGCGAGCCGGCTGATCAGGTCCAGCTCCAGGTCGGCGACCGTCAGGCTCATGTCTCGGGCCGCGTCGCGGCCGGGGGCGCCGCGGCGGCGCAGCAGGACCTCGAGGCGGGCGGCCATCTCCTCCGAGGCGAAGGGCTTGGTCATGTAGTCATCGCCGCCGGCTCGCAGGCCGCGGATCCGCTCATCCACGTCGCTGAGCGCGCTGACCATCAGGACCGGGATGTCGATGTCCGCGCCGCGCATGGCGGTGACGATGGCCAGACCGTCCGGGCCAGGCAGCATGCGGTCGAGGATGACCGCGTCGAACTCGCCGCTCACCGCGCGGTCCAGGCCGGTGCGCCCGTCGTTCGCCCACTCCACCGAAAAGCCGCGCTGCTCCAGCTCGGCCACGATCTCGCGGCCGGTGGTGGGATCGTCCTCGATCGCCAGGATTTTCGGCATCAACTTCCCGCCGGCGAAAGCACCCGTCGGGTCGATTGGTCGCCACGTCCGGGCCGCCGCGTCAAGCGGCGTCAGCGGGGGGCGAGGCCCGCGACCAGGGTCAGGATGGCCGCGCGCATGTCGGCCGACTGGATCCTGGCGAAGTCGGCCGCCAGCTGGGCGGTCTGGCCCTCGGTGTCCATCGGCGGCGTCGCCGGGTCGACCTCCTGCAGGATCTCGCTGACCGACAGGGCCAGGGCTTCGGAGAGCTTGATCAGCATCGTCGCCGAGACGCGGTTGGTGCCGTTCTCGTACTTCTGGACCTGCTGGAAGGTTATCCCGAGCCGGCCGCCGAGGGCCGATTGCGACAGGCCCAGTTCACGGCGGCGACGGCGAATGCGTTCGCCAAGCAGGGCGTCGAGCGCGCCATGTCGGGGGTTTCGGGATGCGCCGGCCATCGAATCTCCAACTGGCGGAACCGTGAAATGCCAGTGCGGCGGTGATAGCGAAGCGTCTGCGCCGCCACCACAGCGCGGGGGTTGCGGTTCACGGAACGCGACTTCAACCATGGCGCGCACCTAGTCGCCGGCGGTTCGTGGAAGGGGTCGATCGGGTGGCGGGCGCAATCGGCTGGCGGGCTCGCCGCGAACCTGATTTCGTAGGCCGACGCACCGAAGAGGCCCGACCATGAACGACATCTCCGACCGCCAGGCCAGGGACCGGCTCAACCGGCCGAGCCTCGAGGCCTTCTGGATGCCGTTCACCGCCAACCGGCAGTTCAAGGCCGACCCGCGCCTGCTGGTCGCGGCCAGCGGCGTCCACTACCGGACCGAGGACGGCCGCCAGGTGATCGACGGCGCGGCGGGGCTCTGGTGCGTCAACGCCGGCCACGGCCGCCCGGAGATCGCCCAGGCGGTGAGCCAGCAACTGATGGAGCTGGACTACGCGCCTTCGTTCCAGATGAGCCACCCGCTGGTCTTCGACCTGGCGAGCGAACTCGCCAGGATGGCCCCGGAGGGCCTCGACCGAATCTTCTTCACCAACTCCGGCTCGGAGTCGGTGGACACCGCGCTGAAGATCGCGCTGGCCTATCACCGCGCCAAGGGCCAGGGGCAGCGCACCCGGCTGATCGGCCGCGAGAAGGGCTACCACGGGGTCGGCTTCGGCGGCATCTCGGTGGGCGGCCTGGTGAACAACCGCCGCGCCTTCCTGACCCTGCCGGGCGCCGATCACCTGCGCCACACCCACGATCTGGAGCGCAACGCCTTCGCCAAGGGCCAGCCGGCGCATGGGGCGGAGCGGGCCGACGACCTCGAGCGGCTGATCGCCCTGCACGGCGCCGAGACCATCGCCGCGGTGATCGTCGAGCCGGTGGCCGGATCGGCAGGGGTGCTGCCGCCGCCCGTCGGCTATCTCGAACGCCTGCGCGAGCTCTGCACGAAGCACGGCATCCTGCTGATCTTCGACGAGGTGATCACCGGCTTCGGGCGGCTCGGCCAACCCTTCGCGGCGCAGTATTTCGGCGTCACGCCGGACATCATGACCACCGCCAAGGGCCTGACCAACGGCGCCTTCCCGATGGGCGCGGTCTTCGCCCACCGCGACATCCACGACGCGATGATGCAGGGGCCGCAGAACGCCATCGAGCTGTTCCACGGCTATACCTATTCCGGCCATCCGGCGGCCTGCGCGGCGGCGCTGGCGACGCTCGACATCTATCGGCGCGAGAGCCTGCTGACCCGCGCGGCGGACCTCGCGCCGGTCTGGGAGGCGGCGGTTCACGCGCTGCGCGGGCGTCCGCACGTGATCGACATCCGCAACCTCGGCATGATGGCGGCGGTGGAACTGAGCCCGCGGCCCGACGCGGCCGGCAAGCGCGGGTACGAGGCGATGCTGGGCGCGCTCGCGGCCGGCGCCATGGTCCGCTTCACCGGCGACACCCTGGCCTTCTCGCCGCCGCTGACCATCACCGCCGAGCAGATCGAAGAGCTGTTCGCCATCGTCGGCGGCGTGCTGGAGACCCTGGCTTGAGCCCGCTTTCGAGGCGGGGCCTGCTGGGCGGCCTCGGTGCGGGTCTGGGCGCGGGGCTGGCGGCCGGCGCCCTGCCCGCCCGGGCGCAGCGCCAGATCTTCGACCCGCAGGGCGGCGGGACGGGGCTCAAGCTCAGCGAGGCGCAGGTGGCCGCGGGTCGGGCCTTCGTGGCGAAGCACGCCAGCGTCGACATCCACGCCCATCCGGGCCGCTTCTTCCTGCGCGGCCTCGCCCAGCAGAACGCCACGACGCGGGCCATGGGCGAGCCCTTCGAGGCCAAGGCGCTGGCCGACATGGCGGCCGGCCATGTGACCGCGGCCCTGTTCAACTGCGTCGCCGACGCGGTGCTGCTGGAGGCGTCGCGGACCGGCGGGCTTGCGGCCGCGCGCGAGTTCCAGCCGGGCGAGGCCTGGGCCGAATACCGCCGCCAGATCGGCGTCCTGACGGCGCTGGTGACGAAGGGGGACGCCGCGCCCGGCCAGACCCCGCACGACATCGCCAACGCGCTGGCCGTCGGCCGCACCGCGGCAGTGTTCGCCGTCGAGGGCGGCGACTTCATCGAGGACCGGCTGGACCGTGTCGCCGCCGCCTACGCCGATGGCGTGCGGTCGATCACCATCGTCCACTACCATCCCAACCAGATCGGCGACCCCCAGACCGAGGCGCCGCGCTATCCGGGCCTGACGCCGCTCGGCCGCGACATCGTCAGGGCGATGAACAGGACCGGGGTCATCGTCGACCTGGCGCATGCCTCGCTGGGCGTGACCCGCGACGCGGTCGAGGTGGCCACGCGGCCGATGATGCTGTCGCACACCAATCTGAAGCGCCCCGACGTCGACCACCCGCGCCTCGTCAGCGTCGAGCACGCGAAGCTGGTGGCGACCCATGGCGGCATCGTGGGCTCCGTCCCCTCCGGCATCGGTCAGAAGACCGTCGCCGAATGGATCGACTCGATCCTGCGACTGGTCGACGCGGTGGGCGTGGAGCATGTGGCCATCGGCACCGACATGGACGCCAACTTCATGCCGGTCTTCGCCGACTACCGCGACTGGCCGCTGATCCCGGCCGCTCTGCTGGCGCGCGGCCTGCACGAGGGCGAGGTGGCCAGGATCATGGGCGGCAACTTCCTGCGGGTGCTGGCGGCGCAGAAATAGTCTCCTCACCCTTTCCGTCGTCATCCCCCGGCTTGTCCGGGGGACTCATGAACGCCCGACGGTGCGGGCAGAGCCGCGGCGGCGGCGCCGCATGCGGCCCTCGACACGGAGATCATGGGTGGCCCGGACAAGCCGGGCCATGACGAGCAATTTGGAGTTGGCGACACCGCTAGCTCGTGGGCGGGACCGCCAGCAGGGCCTGGACGCTGGCCAGGTCCTGCACGATGTGGCCGATGGACTTGTAGACGGTGACCTGATCGGCCGCCTGCCGGCCCGGCAGGGCGGCCGACAGAACCTGGCCGATCTCGCCGACCACATGGCTGTCGTCCACGAGGCCGGCGGCCTTGGCGCGCAGGAACTCCGCGCCCTGGGCCAGGATGCCTTCGCGGTAGTCGGCGATGAAGCGGGCGCGCAGGACCAGGTCGTTGTCGGCCTCGGCGGGACCGGCGAAGCTGGAGCCCACCAGGTTCACATGGGTTCCGGGCCGAACCCAGGCGCCGCGCAGCACCGGCTCGGGCGAGGCGGTCACCGTGCAGACGATGTCGGCCTCGGCGACGGCCGCCTCGGCGGTCGCCGCGACCTGGATGGGCGCGGCCATATGGGCCTGGACGCGGTCGGCGAAGGCCCGCGCCCGCTCGGGGGAGCGGCCCCAGACCGTGACGTTCTCGAGGTCGCGGACCCTGCCGATCGCGCAGAGGTGCGCCTCGGCCTGCTCGCCATAGCCGAGGATCGCCAAGCGTGACGCCTCGGGCGGGGCCAGCGCATCGGTGGCGACGGCGCTGGCCGAGGCGGTGCGGATGGCGGTGACCGTGCGGGCTTCGGCGACGCAGGCGAGCTCGCCGGTCACCGGATCGAACAGGAGGATCACGCCCTGGTGCGAGGGCCGGCCCACCTCGAAGTTCTTCGGGAAGACGCTGAGCACCTTGGCGCCGAAGACATCGGTGTCGCCCATGGCGCCCGGCATGACCCCGAACATCCGGCCGTCCGGAAAGTGCATGATCGAGCGCAGGAGCTGGCGCGTCTCGCCGGCCGACAGCGCGATCATCGCGGCGCGCACCGCCGCGATGCACACCTCGTAGCTCAGGTTCGCGCGGACCTCGGCGGCGTCGATCATGCGCATGACGGGAAACCTCGGTGAACTTGTTGCGACAACAGGTGGCGCGGCGGCCGGCCAGCACTATCTGACAGGCTTAACCAATCGGAGAAACGCCTTGTCGCTTTCGCTCTACGACGCCTCGATCGGTGTCTACATCCGCATGCTCGGCAACCTCAGCCATTTCATGGACAAGGCCGAGACCCACGCCGCCGACCAGAAGATCGCGCTCTCGACCTTCGTCGAGGCGAACCTGGGCCACGGCATGGCCAACTTCGCCCGCCAGATCCAGCTGGCCAGCGACGCGGCCAAGTCCGGCGGCGCGCGCCTGGCCGGCGTCGAGCCGCCCTCGATGCCCGACACCGAGACGACCTTCCCGGAACTGAAGGAACGGATCGCCAAGACCGTCGCCTTCCTGGAAACCATCGAGCGCAGCCAGGTCGACGGCCAGGAGAACCGGTCCATCGTGCTGACCTTCCCGGGCCGGACGATGGAATTCATCGGCCAGACCTTCCTGCTGACCTTCTCCATGCCGAACTTCCTGTTCCACGTGACCACGGCCTACGCGATCCTGCGCAATCAGGGCGTTCCGCTGGGCAAGATGGACTACCTCGCCGGTTCGCAGACGGTCGCGGCCTAGCGGGCCAGCCGCCCCTCGAAGGCGAAGCTCCCGACCGGCTCGCGGCCGCTCGGGACTTCGCGGGCGCGGAAGCTCTCGGGCAGGACGGCGGCGTCGGTGGGCCGGCCGACGGCGAAGGCGGCTTCGATGCGGTAGTCGGCCTCCGGTGCGCCGGTGGCCGCGTGGGCCTTGTCGACGTGGAAGCCGCCCATGCCGTGGGCCGCCCAGCCGAGGTGGTGCGCCTGCAGCGCCAGATAGGCCCAGGCGGCGCCGGCGTCGAACGAGTGGCTGCGGTTCTCGCTGGGCTCCGCGCCCGGCTTGCGGCGAAAGCGGTCGGAGATGACGTAGCCCAGGACCGAGACGCCGACCTCGACCCAGGCCTGGTTGTAGTCCATCAGGGCGTCGAACAGCGGGGCCCACTGCGGGCTGCCGCGGTGGGCGTAGACGAACCGCCAGGGCTGGCCGTTGAAGGCCGAGGGCGCCCAGCGCGCCGCCTCGAACAGGCTCATCAGCTGGGCGTGCGGCATGGGCTCGCCGGTGAAGGCCCTGGGCGACCAGCGGGTCAGGAAGATCGGGTCGATGCCGTGGTCGGCGGTCCGGCCGTTCTGTGTGCGGTCCACGGACTACCGCTTGCCGATGTGGGCGATGGTGGCGATCTCGACCAGGAAGTCGGGCTTCACCAGGCCGCACTGGATGCAGAAGCGCGCCGGCTTGTCGCCCGGGAAGTACTCCGCATAGACCTTGTTGACGGTCGCGTAGTCGGCCCAGTCCTTGACGAAGATGTGGTTCATGGTGACGTCGTCCATGGTCCCGCCGGCGGTCTCGATCACCGACTTGATGGTCTCCAGCACCTGGCGCGTCTGGGCCTCGCAGTCGCCCACATGGTTGACGTTGTTGTCCTTGTCGAACGCCAGAGTGCCCGAGACATAGACCACCCCGTCGGCCAGGGTTCCGGGCGAGAAGGGCGCGATGGGTTTCTGCGTGCCGGGCGGCAGGACGATGGTCTTGGGCATGTGAGTCTCCTCAGGAACGTCGGGCTTTCTAACATTCTAGATCGTCATGGCCCGGCTTGTCCGGGCCATCCAGGACCTCCAAGGTCGCGTTGGGGAGCCAGCGGCG
>Ga0207695_10010626_pt1 | contig 11247 bp, 10 predicted proteins | sample KBSC54metaG_FD_184354 | JGI IMG/M metagenome (GOLD analysis project Ga0207695, IMG submission 184354) | Corn rhizosphere microbial communities from Kellogg Biological Station, Michigan, USA - KBS C5-4 metaG (SPAdes) (version 2) | ecosystem: Host-associated > Plants > Roots > Rhizosphere > Soil... | reverse complement strand
CTGGCGCCGAGGGAGGTTGCCGTCGCGGCATCGAATATCTGCACGCCCGGTGAAGTCAGCAGGAGAAGCTGCTTGTCGACGCCGGTTGCGTCCATATCGCGGATCCGCGGCTCGCCGAGCTCCTGGAGGCGATCAATGATGAATGTTGCTCGTGGGCTGGGGCTGTTCAGGTAGAACCCGAACAGGCTCTTGAACCCGGGGTCGTCGACGGTGTTTTCGGCCAGCGCGCGTCGATAAAGAGCCAACATCTCGCGCGGCGCCCACGCCTCTTCGGTCGCGATGCGCAGGTGGCCGGGCTTACCGCTGTCAGTGGATACCATGTGGGTCGCCTTTCAGTCTATTGGGCAAGGATGAGTCGAGTGTTTGCAGGACGAAGTGGTTGCTGTTGCGGGCGAGGCGACGGAGTCAGTTTTCCTCGTACTGCCGCCGGTATTCGCGCGGCGTCACTCCGTAGCGGGCGCGGAAAACGCGGCCGAAGTGGGTCGGGCTGTTGAAGCCGAAATCGAATGCGATCGAAGTCACGGTGCGGGACCGCCGCCCGGGGAGCTGGAGTGCGCGGCAACATTCCTCCAGGCGGCGGCGCAGGATATAGCGCGCCACCGTTTCGGACTCTTCGGAAAAGAGGTGATGCAGATACCGCGGGGTCATTTTGCACGCCTGCGCGACTCGCATCGGCGTAAGATCGGGATCTTCCAGATGCGCCTCGATGTAGTTGACGATGCGCACCCGGTGCGACGTAGCCAGTGAGGAGCGGTCCGACTGCGCCTGCGGCAAGGAGGTGTAAGCACTGGCCATCAGATCGAGGATGGCGCGGCTGATGCGCGGCACGGTGATGGGATCGATCTCATCGCGGCAGCGAGTCCAGAAGTCACGCAGGAACTGCGAAAGCAAACCCGACAGACCAAAGCTTCCGGACATGGGAATCGCCACGACGCTTTCCGGGGAAGCCAGATGCCGCCGCAACAGCGCCGCGGGAATACCCAGGACGAACATGCGATTGGCCGTGTCGAACTGCATTTCGTATGGGCGCGACGTATCACAGAGTGTGAAATCTCCGGGAGAGAGCTTGGCCTCCCGGCCATCCTGCCGATTGATGCTCTCGCCCTCGAGTTGCATCTGGAGGAAGAACATCGGGTCTCGTGTGCGTGCTACGTGAGCTTGGAGGTGGCGGACCAACTGTGCATCCGAATAGACCTCACCGAGACGCAGCTCTCCGAGCTTCGTACGCACGAGCTTGCCGGTGAAATTGCGTGGATCCACCGGGTCGGACACCAGCGGCGTGAACGAGGTGGACGCCGTGTCGTTCCAGAATTCGATCTTGCGGCGCGGCTCCAGTCCCGCGGTGGAGAAGGTCTCTGTCGCCAGTGACTGCGTCATGTGCCTCACAGTTATATATTATAATCTGTTTGGCCCCACAATGCCATGAGGATCGGCAGGACCATCGGCCGGAGCTTCTCGGGAACACGTTCAATCAATTGCGCCTCGTGGGCTGCGATGATTTGCTGTGTCTTACTCAGGAGCGCGCGCCCTTTCTCGGTGAGGACCAGGCCTTCGGAACGGAAGTCGATGGGCTTGCGCTCCAGCAGGCCTCGTTTGCCCAGCGCTGCCACGATAGGTACCAGATTGGGCCGCCTCAGCCCCAGCGTTTCGGCCGCTTCGCTATGGGTGATCTGCGGGGCGGCATCGAGTAACACGAGCAGAGCTGCGTCGATGGGCCGTAGATCCAATGGAGCCAGGCCTGACCCAAGCTCCGCCAGGGTGGTGGTCGACGCGCGGCGTAGTACATAGCCCGTCAGCCGAAGAAGGGGTTCCTGCAGGGATGCGGGAGATCTCGTTTTCATGGACCTATAGTAATGGAATCAGTTATATGATAGAACTGTTGTCAAATCCTACTATTCCGGGGAACGTATAATGAACGGTCAAGCCGAAGCAGACACAGTCAGTTCAACGGTGCGCGACGGTATTGCATGGGTAAAGTTCAACCGCCCGGATAAGCGCAACTGCATGAGCCCGAAGTTGAATCGGCAGATGCTGCGCGTTCTGAACGAGCTGGAATTCCGCGATGACGTGGGTGTGTTGGTGCTCACCGGCGAGGGTGATGCCTGGTCGGCCGGCATGGACCTGAAAGAATACTTCCGCGATACCGAAGCACAGGGCTTGCAAGGCGTGCGCCATTCACAGCGCGAGGCCTACGCATGGTGGGAGCGGCTGCGTAATTATCAGAAGGTCACCATTGCGATGATCAACGGTTGGTGCTTCGGCGGCGCCTATGGTCCCTTGTTTTCGTGCGACCTCGCATTCTGTTCCGATGACGCACAGTTCGGTTTGTCGGAAATCAACTGGGGCATTCTCCCCGGCGGCGGGGCCACCAAGGTCGCCACCGAGCTCATGCCGATGCGCAAGGCCATGTACCACGCGCTCCTGGGTGAGAATCTGACCGGCAAAGACGCTGAGGCCGCGGGATTGGTCAACGAGTCGCTGCCCGCCGATAAACTCGAAGCGCGCGTGCTCGATGTGGCGCACAAGCTGTTGAAGAAGAATTGGCTCACCCTCAAGGCCACCAAGGATTCCGTGCGCCGGGTGCGCGAGATGACCTATCAGAACGCCGAAGAGTATCTGATCCGTGCGCAGGAAGCCCTGAACTGGCATGACAAGTCGGATGGCCGCCACGTGGCCATGAAGCAATTCCTCGACGACAAGACCTTCAAGCCGGGGCTCGGGGAATACGACAAAACAAAGGCTGGTTGAGGCGGGCGCGCCGCCACATCATCGATGTGAGCGCGGCACTCGACCAACTCTTCGCCCCCTACAGCCGCGCTGATGCGCCCGGCTGCATCGTGGGCGTTGCGCAGCATGGCAAGCCGGTTTACCGGGCGGCGTTCGGCATGGCCAACGTCGAGCACGGTGTCCCCAACACACCGGCGACTCGGATGCCAATCGCCTCGATCAGCAAGCATTTCACCTGCGCCGCTGCTCTGCGTTTGGCGGCGCAGGGCAAATTGGACCTGGCGGAGCCCATCGGCAGATGGGTCCCGGAGCTTACCGCGGAGCAGCGCAAACCGACGCTGCGGCAGTTGATGTCACATAGCGGCGGCCTGCGTTGCTACATCGATCACGCGGTATTCGATGGATACTCCTTGATGCCCGCGGGCAGGCCGGCAGCTTTGCAATGCCGGCTGGCAGAGGTGAACTTTCCCCCGGGTTATGGAACCGCCTACAGCAATGCTGGCTACCTGCTGCTCACGTGGGCGATCGAGCGGGCTGCCGGCGCCCCGTTGGAAGAAGTATTGCGCGACGGTATCTTCGCCGAAGCCGGTTTAAAGTCGACCGAGTTGCTTCGCTGGGCCCTGCCCGTGCAGGCAGGTGTGGCCACGACCTACCAACGTGCCACCCAGGGGTCCGGCCGCGGGTGGCAGCACAGCGTCAATCTTGCCGAGGAGTTGTTCGGCGATGCCGGCGTTGTCTCGACGGTGGATGACTTGTTGCGGTGGGCGGCCTACTTGCGCGCGGCAACGGGCCCCGTGTCGCTCGATACGCTCGCGCTGCCCACCACACTCAGCAATGGCCTGCAGTCCCGTTATGGTCTGGGCCTGATCACCAAGCCCTGGCGCGGTCTGCGATTGATCCACCATGCCGGCACCTTTCCCGGCGTCACTGCGCAATTCCTGACCATCCGCGAGGAGGAGTTGGATGTGGTGATTCTGTTCAATCGGCCGGGGCCGGCCGTCGACCTGAGCCAGAAGATCGTGGCCCTCCTCCTGGAAGGTCGGCTGGAGGATTCGCCGCCGGCGCCGGTGGCGGCATCCTATGAGTCACTGCTGGGGCAATATGTCGCGTCGGAAACGGGTGTCCTGTTCGGCTTGGTCAACCTGGAGGGGAAACTTGCGCTGAGCCAGTTCGGCGGTTCACCCGTTCCCCTGGAGGCGCGCCCGTCCTGCGCGGAGCACTGGCCCTTTGGCGCCGATGTTGGGAGCGGTGACATGTTGTTCCGTCCGGCCCCCAACGGGGAGGGAATCCACAGTGGGGACGGGCTGGCCCATGAGGCCTGCGGGCCCGTGAACGGGGCTATTGAGTACTGCGACCGTTCCGGCTGGCATGTGGCTCGGCGCATTACCGGTGCGCCCATGAGTGCCGCGGAGGTCGTGCAGGCCGCATCGGGGGACTATCGCAGCGATTGCGCGGCTGCTACGGTGCATTTCGTGGCGAAGAATACCGACCTCGAGGTTGTCATGAGCGGCGAATTCGGCGTCGGTCATTATCCAGCCGCCAGCGTTGGCCCGGATCTGGTTCGATTCTGGGCACCTGGCCTGGCAGCCGGGATGTTGATCCGCTTGGAGCGCGAAAGCGGTGTCGTCGAGCGCGTGGTCGTGAGCACACCCCGAACCCGCACAACAGTCTTTCAACGGGTCCGATAAGATAACCACCTATTTTGGTTGTCGAGGCTCACTATGCAGGAACGCACCGTCCGTTTCGGCCCGCTGTCGGGATACGTCGGCTATGCGTTGCGCCGGGCGCAGCTGTGGTCGGTTGCTGCCTACCTGAGTGCCATGAAGGAGGTCGACCTGCGGCCAACGCAGTTCTCCGTCCTCATTCTCATCAACGAAAATCCCGGCATCCGCCCGACGGAAATTTGCGCGGCTCTTGGCCTGCAGAAAGCCAACTTCGTGCCCTTGTTGAATGAGCTGGAGCGGCGCGCACTGGTAGTGCGCCACGCGGGAGTGCCGGATCGCCGCTCCTCGGCGTTGCATCTGACCCCGGAAGGCAAGGCACTGCACGAGCGCGCGCTGCAGTTGCATGAGAATTGGGAAAACCTCGTCGTCGAGCGGCTCGGCGCCGACGGGCGCGAGCAGTTATTGGCACTGCTACAGAAGTTGACGTGATGGGGTGGCGCGATCGGCGCGCTTGGGTCTGAGATGGCCGCGCACGAGTCAAAGGTCAGTTGGTGCGACAGTTGCGATGACTTCTGCGCCGTGCCGCACGGCGGCCTCGTGGACCAACATGCGCGGCATGATATGCGCCCCGTAGAACGTGGCAAGGTCGACGAGGGCGCGTGCGTCGCTAGCGCTCGACTCGGAGCGCGCACGCTCGGCCAGCAAGGTCAGTTGCCACCCTCCGGCGAGCGTTCCAACCCAATGGAGAAAGTGGTAAGCGGTCGAGCCAACCAGGTCGGGCTCACGGGTCGACCTTGCCAGAAGCTCAGTGGTTGTCTCACGCAGGCGGGCGCAGCCGTCGAGGAGCTGCTTACGCAGGAGCCCGAGCGGTTGAGCCGCGGCGGCCGGGGCCCGTATGGCCGTGCTCGGTGCGTCCGCCCCCGATGCCCGTGCAGCGGCGGCCGGCACTATCGCGCGCGCACTCTGCTCGATCTCGGCCAACAATTGATTCAACATCTCGCCGCGGTCGCGAAGCACTTTCCGGGCCAACAGGTCCTGCGCCTGGATGTAGTTGGTCCCTTCGAAGAGGGGGCCAATGCGCGCGTCGCGGTAAACTTGCGAGATTTCCGCATCGTCGATGAAACCCATGCCGCCATGGACCTGCACGCCTAGAGAAGCGACTTCGACTCCTATCTCGGAGCACCACGCCTTGACGATAGGTGTAAGCAGATCGGCGCGTCGAGCGGCGGCAGCTCGCCGTGCCTCATCGGGCGAGGAGTGCGCGACATCCAACGTCGCGGCCGCCGTGTAGGCGAGGCCGCGCGCAGCCTGCGTAAGTGCCTTCATCATGAGCAACATGCGGCGTACATCCGCATGCTCGATGATCGGGCGCTGCGCGCCTGTGACGTCGCGCCCTTGCAGGCGCTCGCGAGCGTAGTTGCGCGCGAGCTGGAACGAGCGCTCCGCGAGCCCGAGAGAATGTAATCCAACACCGAGGCGCATGTGATTCATCATCGTAAACATGCAGCCCAGCCCGTCATTCAGCTTTCCCACGAGCCACCCGCGCGCGCCGCCGTGCTCGCCGAGCGCCATGACGCACGTTGGACTCGCGCGAATACCCATTTTGTGCTCGACCGAGACCGCCTCGATATCGTTCTTGCTCAACGTGCCGTCGGCTCCGGGCACCTTCTTCGGTACGAGAAACAATGAAATCCCTTTGGTTCCCGGGGGCGCGTGCGGCGTGCGCGCGAGCACGAAGTGCACGATGTTATCCGTAAGGTCGTGATCACCCCAGGAGATGTAGATTTTCCGCCCAAACAGCCGCCACGCAGCGCCGTCCGGCTCGGCCCGCGTTCGCAATGTCGACAGGTCCGAGCCCGCCTGCGGCTCTGTCAAACACATAGCGGTCGCCCATTCACCGCTAGCGAGCCGCGCTGCGTAGGTCGCCGCGAGCCCTGCCGGGCCATGCACTTTCAGCGCTTCGAGCGCGCCGACGGTGAGCTCCGGACACATCGCAAATGACAGGTTCGCGCCGCCCCACATCTCAGTCACCGCGGCGGAGATCAGCGTCGGCAACCCTTGTCCGCCGTGCTCTTCCGGAGCTGCGAGCGAGATCCAGCCGTCCTCGCGAAATCTCCGATACGCGGCCACGAAACCGGGCGGTGTCACCACACCGCCGGGCTCGCATCGCGAGGGATCTCGATCGCCGACCGGATTCAACGGTGAAAGCACATCGCCCGCGAAACGCGAGGCGTTCTCGAGTATGGGTTCGGCGAGGTCAGCCAAGATATCTTCATATCCCGGCAGTGCTCGGGCACCAGCCAGCTCCGCGGCCTGATTCAAGGCAAGACGGATGAGTGGGAGCGGAGCGCGGTAGGGATCGGCCATTGCGGAATGCTGTTGTTACGAATGCGAACAGTGCGCACATTAAATCACGTGCAGTGCGCGGTCACGCCGGTGCTTGCTGGCGGCGGTGCTAAGATCGAGGGGTCGCGAGCGGGGATCGGTGAAGTCTCATGGCAGTCATTCCTTTCGAAGTCGTTAGCCAACACCGGTGCTTCAACGGCACGGTGGGGTTCTACAAGCACGAGGCGGCCAGCACCGCTTGTCCGATGAAATTCGCGGTGTTCACGCCGCCGCAGGCGCAATCGGGGCGTGTGCCGGTGCTGTATTACCTGGCTGGCCTGACCTGCACCGAGGAGACCTTCATGATCAAGGGTGGCGCGCAGCGGGTCGCTGCGGAGCTCGGGATCATGCTCGTCGCTCCCGACACGAGCCCACGCGGCGTGAAACTCCCTGGCGACACTGATTCCTGGGATTTTGGCGTGGGGGCCGGCTTTTACCTGGATGCCACGGCCGAGCCCTGGTCGCGGCATTACCGCATGTATACCTATGTCACCCAGGAGCTGCGTGCGCTGATCGAGGCGCAGTTCCCGGCTGATTCGGCGCGCACCGGTATTTTCGGCCACTCCATGGGGGGACATGGTGCGCTGACCATTGCGCTGCGCAATCCCGATCGCTATCGATCCGTGTCCGCGTTTGCGCCCATCGCGGCTCCGAAGCAATGCCCCTGGGGACAAAAAGCGTTCTCGGGTTACCTCGGGCCGGATCGGGGCCAATGGTCGCAATACGATGCGACGGAACTGGTGGCGGGCGTGAAGGATGCGACGAACCGGCCGCCGATCCTCATCGACCAGGGATCGTCGGACCAGTTTCTACAAACCCAGCTGCACCCGCACCTGTTCGAGGAAGCGGCCAGAAGAGCGGGCTATCCGCTGCAGCTGCGGCGGCATGAGGGCTACGACCACGGCTACTACTTCATCTCGACCTTCATGCAGGATCACCTGATCCACCACGCGCGGATCCTGAAAAGTTAGAATTCCCGCGCTACGCCGATAATGATGTCCCGCAACCAGGCATGGCCTGGATCGGGCTCGTTGCGTTTGTGCCAGATCACCACCTCGCGTGTTTCGGGGGTGTTGAAGGGCAGAGGTAACACCTTGACCGGCGCGATTTTCGCGAGCGTGTTGGCCAGATGCTCCGGCAGCGTGGCTACCAACTCCGTGCCGTCGAGAAGAAACGGGATCTCCAACAAACCCGGCGTGGTAGCGCGGACGTCGATATCTGCGTTGGTGAGACGACGGACCATTTCTTCCAGCGGTAGCGTGTGCCCGCTGGGCCAGCCAAACACGTGCGGCAGTGCAAGGTACTGTGCTTCGGTGATCGTGTTATCCACCGAAGGGTGGTTCTTCGACACGACGACCATCCAGCGCACCGCCCGCAGGTCGATCATCCGCAGGGTCTCCGGAAAGGAGCGCAGGCCAAACAAACGCAGGCTGTTCAAGCCGAGGTACAAGTCGGCATCCCCATATTCGAGCCGCGATAGCGTCGTGTCGGAGAAGTGCTCGACATGACAGGTGATTCCCGGCGCTTCCTTGGCGAGGCGGCGGAAAACAGCGGGCATGACTCGGAGCACCGCGTCCGCCGACACGATGAGGGTGAACGTGCGCCGGACCGTTGCCGGATCGAATGTCGGCTGGGTCCCGAGAGTCGCCTGGATCCGCAGCAAAGCCTCGCGCACCGGCTCCACGAGTGATAGTCCGCGCGGAGTCAATTCCATGTCGCGGCCGACCCGCACCAGCAGCTGATCGTTGAAATATTCACGCAGCTTCTGCAGCGCTGCGCTCATGGCGGGCTGGGACACGAAGACCCGTTCCGCCGCCCTGGTCACGTTCTTTTCATGAATCAGGGCATCGAGGGCGATCAGGAGATTGAGGTCGAACCGGTTCAGTTGCATAGCCAGGGGTCGTATTCTCGTACGTGGGAAACGGCGGCGTCGCTATAGTACGGGCTTCGCACGGCGAGCGGCGGCTGGGCGGTAATAGAACGTCCCATTTCTCGAACAGTCCGCGTGGCGCTGACGCCGTGTGTCCCGTTCACCGGAAGCTGAAGCAGACGGGACGTATACTGCTCGCTGATAGCTCGGATTAGTTTTATTGATTGGCCCCCGGCGGCTTCGCGCCGTAACGTTTTCTGTTGCATGACGCCCACATTGTCTCCAGCTCACGCTGATGCCATCCGCCGCATAGTTGCGGACCTCAAAGACCGCCCGGGTCCCTTGCTCGAGGTGCTCCATGCCGTGCAAGCGGCGCTCGGGTACGTGCCCGACGGCGCTGTCACCCTCGTGGCGCAGGGCTTGAACCTGTCGCGTGCCGAAGTTCACGGTGTCGTGACCTTCTATCACTACTTTCGGCGCACTCCGCCTGGAAAGCATGTGGTGAGCCTGTGCCGCGCCGAAGCCTGCCAGTCCATGGGGGCTGACGCGCTGGCGGAGCACGCGAAGCGAAAACTCGGGGTGGACTTCCACGAGACCACCGCTGACGGCGAGTTCTCGCTCGAGCCCGTTTTTTGCCTCGGTAATTGTGCCTGCTCGCCGGCTGCCATGGTCGACGGTCGACTCTACGGGCGGCTCAGCCCGGAAGGCTTCGACGCCATGCTCGCGACGGAACAGGGTCGCAAAGAGTAAGGTCAATGACTGTTACCGTTTACGTACCGCGCGATGCGAGCGCTCTGTCCGTGGGTGCGGCCCATGTTGCGGAAGCGATTTCCAAGGAAGCGTCCGCCCGTGGTGTTGAGTTGCGGCTCGTGCGCAATGGCTCGCGCGGCGCCTTCTGGCTCGAGCCGCTGGTCGAGGTGGTCACGCCCAAGGGGCGCCTTGGCTACGGGCCGGTCAAAGCTGCCGATGTGCCGAGCTTGTTCGCCGCTGATTTCCTGAATGGGGGGCAACACCCGCTTGCGTTGGGTGTGGTCGATTCCATCCCCTGGCTCGCAAGCCAACAGCGCCTGACATTCGCGCGCGTTGGCATAGTCGATCCCACGAGTGTTGCCGACTACGTCGCGAATGACGGGTATCAGGGCTTACGCCGCGCCCTGGCCCAGTCGCCGCAAGCGATCGTGCAGGCGGTGCTCGACTCCGGCTTGCGTGGCCGGGGCGGCGCAGCGTTCCCTACCGGTATCAAGTGGAAGACCGTACTGGAGCAACCCGCCGGTCAGAAGTACATCACGTGCAACGCTGATGAAGGCGACTCGGGAACCTTCTCGGACCGCATGTTGATGGAGGGAGATCCCCTCGCTCTGATCGAGGGGATGACGATCGCGGGCATCGCGGTCGGTGCCACGCAGGGCTACATCTACTTGCGCGCCGAGTACCCCCATGCCTACCGCGCGCTGAATCACGCCATCGCCGCCGCCTATCAGGCGCGTTATCTCGGTAATGACGTAATGGGCAGCGGGAAGCGCTTCGATCTGGAAGTGCGGCTCGGCGCCGGCGCGTATGTTTGTGGCGAAGAGACCTCGATGCTCGAGAGCCTGGAAGGCAAGCGCGGCGAGGTCCGTGTGCGTCCCCCGCTCCCGGCGATCAAGGGCCTCTTCGGTCAGCCGACCATCGTCAACAATGTCATGACGCTCGGTTCGGTGCCCATCATCCTGCACAAAGGCGCCGACTTCTACAAAGACTACGGCATGGGCAAGTCGCGCGGGACGTTGCCTTTGCAGCTGGCGGGCAACATCAAACGCGGTGGCCTGGTCGAGCGCGCGTTCGGTGTGACTCTGCGCGAGCTTTTGTATGACTATGGTGGGGGCTCCGCGACTGGCAGACCCATCCGCGCGGTGCAGGTGGGTGGCCCCCTTGGGGCCTACATTCCCGCGTCGCAGTTTGATGTAGCGATCGATTATGAAGCGTTGGCCGGTATCGGTGCGCTGCTTGGCCACGGCGGCATTGTCGTATTCGACGATACCGTGGATATGGCCCGCATGGCGCGGTACGCCATGGAATTCTGTGCGGTGGAGTCTTGCGGCAAGTGCACACCTTGCCGGATAGGCTCGACGCGCGGTGTTGAGGTGATCGACCGGATCCTTGGCGGTGTGGAAAGTGAGCGCAACGTGCGCCAGCTCGAGGAGCTCTGCGAGCTGATGTTGCAAGGTTCGCTCTGCGGGCTGGGCGGGATGACACCGTTCCCCGTCACCAGTGCGCTCAAACACTTCAGGGAAGATTTCCGCCCACGACGGCCATTGAAGCAGGCGAGCTGACAGCGCGCTTCACGGAGTAGAGAGATGTTTGCAATCGATTATGAAGACCTGGGCACTCCGGAGCCGGCACAAAGCACGGGTCCGGTGACTGTTGAGATCGACGGCAAGCCGATCACGGTTCCAGAAGGTACCTCCGTCATCCGCGCCGCAGCGCTCGCTGGCGTGAAAGTGCCGAAGCTGTGCGCTACTGACACCCTGAAGGCATTTGGCTCTTGTCGGCTATGCATGGTGGAAATCGAGGGGCGTAAGGGTTACCCCGCCTCGTGTACCACGACTGTCGCGGCCGGCA
>Ga0207695_10010625_pt1 | contig 11249 bp, 9 predicted proteins | sample KBSC54metaG_FD_184354 | JGI IMG/M metagenome (GOLD analysis project Ga0207695, IMG submission 184354) | Corn rhizosphere microbial communities from Kellogg Biological Station, Michigan, USA - KBS C5-4 metaG (SPAdes) (version 2) | ecosystem: Host-associated > Plants > Roots > Rhizosphere > Soil... | reverse complement strand
AGCCCGATACAGCCGGGCGCGATCATGAGCACGGCACCGAGGCTAACACCGGCAATTCTCGAATGCACCAGATGCAGGCCGAATTTGCGCACGAGCCAGGGCGACAGATAGCCGCCGAGGACGCCACCGAGGTCGGCTGCCAGGAACGGGAGCCAGGCGAACATTGCAATCTGCGCAAGATTCATCCCTCGCCCGTGCAGATACAGCGGAATCCAGAAACTAAAGGTCTGCCACGCAGGTTCGATGAGAAAACGCGCGATTGCGATCGACCAGAACCGCGAGCGGGTGAGGATATCCCGAGCGCTTGCGCGTGCGGCCGGCATCGCGGCGCGCTCTGCGGTGATATACGCCCGTTCCTCTTCTGTGATCGCGTGATGTTGCTCGGGAGGGCGATAGACGAGATACCACGCCGCCGCCCAGATCAGCCCCAACGCTCCAGTGACCACGAAAGCGAAGCGCCAGTTCGATACGAGCGAGACGCCGATGACGATTGGGGGGGCAAGCATTGCACCGAGTGACGTTCCGGCATTGAACCAGCCAGTCGCCACGGAGCGCTCGCGCGCGGGAAACCACTCCGCAATCGCCTTCATTCCCGCGGGGATCACGGCGGCCTCGCTCATGCCGAGCAAGCCTCTGAAACCGGCCAACATCATCCATCCACCTGCGAGCGCATGAGCCATGTTGGTGATGGACCAGGCGGCTGCGAACAGCGGCAATCCGAGTCGTAGACCGATCCGATCGACGACGAAGCCGCATACCGGCTGCATTACGGTGTAGGTAAGCTGAAAGGCGCCCACGATGTAGCTGTATTGTCCGACGGTGATGTCGAACACTCCCTGGAGCTGCGGCGCCAGCGCGGCCAGTGAGTTTCGCGCGAGATAGTTGAGGATGGTGCCGCAACTGACCAGCGCCACGATCCACCAGCGCAGACCGCGGCGGCGCTTCATGCGCCGCTCGCTGTCTTACCCGTGAGATCCAGCAGCTTCAGAAATTGTAGCTCGCGCGCACACCGCCATAACGACGGAAGTCGCGTGGCACGTAGCTCTGAACTGCTTCCGCGTTGCCCTGGTTCCCGAACGAGTTGGTGATGTTGTAGAAATACTGCTTGTCGAAGAGGTTGTTGACGAAGCCCGCCACCTCCCACCGGCCCGCGCTATCGCGCACCCCGAGCGACAGGTTTGTGATCCCATAGCCCTTCTGAATCGTCTCCGGATCGTTGTTGAGCCCGAAGTTGATCTGGCTCTGATAGGTGTAGGCAACCTGCAGCAAGCCCTGGAGCGAGGAAGTGAGTGTCGGTGTGTACTCGCCACTCAGCGAAGCCTTCCAGAGCGGCGCCTGCGCGGGCCGATAACCCGCCAGATTCTGCCGTGTCGGAGTGCCGACGCAGCCCAGCGCCGCGGTCTGCCCCGGATAGCATTGCGCGAATGGGAAGGACAGAATCCTGGCATCCGAATAAGTCACGCCGCCCGAGAAGTTGAAATCGCTCGACGCTCGCACAGCACCTTCGAGCTCGACACCCCGCGTGCGCAGCTTTCCGACATTCGACAGACGGAAGTTACTCGTGCCGTCGGCCAGCGTCTCGATGCCTTGTGCCTGGAAATTGTCAAACGTGGTGGTGAACGCAGTGGTGTTGACTGTTACGCGGCGATCGAGGAACTGCGACTTCATACCGACCTCCCAGTCCCTGGACTTCTCGGCCTTCGTCGGTCCCGAATTCTGCCGCACGAGATTGAAACCACTGCTGATGTCGTAGGCCTGGCCCTTGTAACCGGTGGCGAATGTCGCGAACCCCATGACATCGGGAGTGAAATGATGCTCGACACTCGCCCGATAGGTTTCGTAAGTCTCCGAGTTATCCCCGGAGAAGTACCCGTTGTTGGCGCGGTCACGGAAAGTGTAATTGATGTCGTAGTGGCCCACACGCGCGCCACCGACGAGGGTCGTATTCTCGATCACTTCATATTCTACTTGCCCGAATCCGGCATATTGCTTGGTACCCGTGGTCGCGTACCAGTTCGCGATCGAGTAGAACGGGCCGCGCGCGAAGTCCCGGATCACACCCAGGTCCGAGTAGAAGAGCCCGGCGGTATAAGCCAGGGGCTTCTTGGCGGCGGACACCAGCCGTAGCTCCTGCGAGCGCGCCTTGGCATTGAAGGTACCGCGTTGGCGATTGTCCAGAGCGGCAATCGCCGATTCGTCCTGGTCGAGAACATCGAGCTGCTGGAAATGATCCCAGGCCGTGATCGAAACCAACGAAGCAAAGCCGAGATCGAGCGAGGCCCGCAATGAGGGCGCGAAGTCACTGTACTGAGTGCCCGAGGTGATGTTGTTCACCACGTCGGTGTTGTCTTCACTGAAGGTCACACCCGGAGCGAACACGGAGGGGCCGTAGGCCGCGTTGCCGCGCAACCGCGCATTGGGAGCCACGCGGATGAACGGGCGGCCAATCGAGGTACTACCGTCGATATACCCGACCTGGGCCGTGACGTTCAGCTTGTCGGTCGGGTTCCAAACCAACTTGCCGCGTGTCGACACGATGCGCCGGCCATTGACCTTGTCGCCGTCGAACAGGTTGTGGACGTTTCCCGCATAGTCGTCGTAATTGCCGCTGATGCGAAATCCAAGAGTATCCGTGAGAGGGCCGGATAGTGTGCCGTTCGCGGTGTATTCATCATCGGTCGTCCCCGACGCAGCAAGACGGCCTTTCAGTTCGGCGGTTGGACCCTGGGTCGTGATGTTGAGTAGGCCAGCCGAGGCGGCGCGGCCATAGAGAGTGCTCTGCGGACCTCGCAGCACTTCTACCCGCTCGATGTCGGAAAGGTCTGCGAAGGCTCGGGCAAGAAACTGGACCGGCACGTCGTCCATCTGGACGGCAACGCTCGGCTCGACGGCCTGCGAGAAGGCAAACGTCCCGATGCCGCGCATGGAGATCGATGCATTCACGGGATGTTCGGCCGACCGGATGATCAGTGAAGGAGCTGCGCGCGTCAGCTCGGAGAATTCACGGATGCTCTGCTTTTCGAGCGTCTCCCCGCTCAGCACCTGCACAGCGACCGGAACGTCCTGAACGTTCTCAACACGTTTCTGCGAGGTAACGACGACTTCTTCGAGAACGTTAGCTTCGGAGCCGGTTGTGTCAGCAAGAGCCTGGCCAGCTCCCGCGACAGCGAGCCCCGCAACCATCATTGTGCGAATCTTCATGCCTCTCTCCCCCCAATCGAGATGCGTGGAATGTTCCCGCTCTAGTTATATGATAACTTTAGCTCACTAACAATGGATTTGGTGCTGTTTTTGCGGAACCAACTCAAAATTCGGTGAATTGATAGTACAAATCTGTTCAGCGCAGCTGGCAAATGTCCTTCACGTCCATGTCGTTGTAATCGAGGTTTTCCCCTGCCATGGCCCAGATGAAACTGTAAGCGCGCGTGCCGACGCCCATGTGCACCGACCAGGGTGGCGAGATCACGGCATCCTCATTGGCCATGACGATGTGGCGTAACGCGTCCGCGCGCCCCATGTAATGGAAGATCCGGTCCTGGTTCTCGAGCCCGAAGTAGAGATAGATCTCCGATCGGCGTTCGTGCACGTGCGGCGGCATGGTGTTCCACACGCTTCCGGGTTCGAGGATCGTCATACCGAGACACAACGAAGCACTCGAGCACGTATGCGGCAGGATGAGCTGATAGATCTTCCGCGCATTCGAGGCTTCCAGGCTCCCTCGTTCCATGGGCTTTATGTCGGCGAGCCTCAGCTTGCGCAACGGAAAGGCACTGTGCGCAGGGACACTCAACAAGTAATAGCGCGCGTGCTCGCCCTCGAATTGCACGTCAGCGGACCCCATCGGTACATAGAGCGCGTCGCGGGGAGCCAGCTCAAAGCGCTGCCCGTCCACGGTTACAGAGCCGGCGCCTTCACCGATGTTGACTACACCCAGTTCGCGTCTCTCCAGAAGCGGATGACCCGCGGCGCTGTCGGGCTCTGTTTGCGCGGGCAGCTGGAGCACTCTGCCAGCGGGGACCGCGCCACCGATGATGAATCGCTCGCCGTGGGAATATGTCAGCGCGACTTCGCCCGCGCGAAAGATCCGGCTCACCAGATACCGCTCGCGCAGCTCATCATTCGACACTCCCGCCATCATGTCAGGATGCGTCGCGTAGTAGGTTTTCTCGAACACTCTTGCTCCAGATCGAGTAAAGCGCCTCAGGGCGAACTTATCATACAAGTTCTGGAACGCCGGTCAACGCGCGAGCCCGTCCCGGTCAGCCCGAGCGGTCACGCACGCGCGCGGTCGCGCTCAACATGGAATGGCGGGTCAGGCTTTCCTGCATGTGATGGCGCGCCGCCTCGCGGGCACGCGCGGTGTCCATTCGCACGATCGCATCGACGATCGCCTGGTGCTCGGCATGCACCTTGGCGCTGTAGGCGACCTGCGCTGACTGCGGTTGATCACGAAGGTAAAGATTGCGTGGTGGAACCAGGCGCACTCCCAGAAACTCCGCGAAACGCACGTAGTAATCGTTCTGCGTGGCGCGTGCGATGGCGAGATGGAACGCTCGATCGGCCTTGGCGGCGGCAACCGGGTCATTCTCCTGCTCGACCATGTTTTGCAGGGCATCCTGAATCGCGCCGATATCCGCGGTCGTGCGCCGCGCGGCCGCCAATCCCGCCATCTCGGTCTCGATGCCCAGTCGGATCTCGAGCAACTTGATGACATCCGCCAGCTCGTTCAGCTCTTCGGGCGTGATCTGGAATGCCCGATACTGGGCACTGTCGGTGACAAACACACCCGAGCCCTGCCGCGAGACCGTGAGGCCGTGCGCGGTGAGCCGTGCCACGGCTTCGCGGACCACCGTCCGGCTGACTTTCTCGGAATCCGCGATCACCTTCTGCGTGGGCAGACGCGTGCCGGGCATGAGCTCGCCCGAGCGAATCCGCGCTTCAATCTTGGCGAACAGCTCATCAGCCAACGATGATTCGTGGCCCAGACTTGTCATACGACTTCCTAAAAGCTAGCCTAGCTTTTAGCACTAAACACGGGCGTCCGTCGACATTTGCATCCCTGACCGGAGATCACGAAATTGGAGCGCCGCGAATTTATAACTTCCGCAGTCCTGGCCGGTGTCGCTTCTTCCGCAGCGCAATCCGCTGTTAAACATCGGACGTCCGGCGGTGCCACGGATGATCGGCAGTACATGTTGGACCTGCTCGCGCGAATGGCGCGGCCTGTGCTCAGCTCGATGTCAGAGGGAAAACTGCAGGCGGTTTTCAAACCCGAGCTGAGCCCAACCTGGGACGGCCGCAACGTGCAAGTCGCGTACCTCGAGGGCTTCGGCCGACTGATGTCGGGCATCGCGCCGTGGCTCGCTCTGCCGGATGACGACTCGGCCGAAGGGAAGCTGCGTGCCAGCTTCCGCCAGCAGGCGCTCGCCAGCTACGCGCACTCGGTCGATCCTGCGAGTCCGGATTATCTGCTTTGGCGCGAGCATAGCCAGCCGCTGGTCGATTCCGCCTATTTCACCAACGCGCTCCTGCGAGCGCCGCGGCAGCTCTGGGACCCTCTAGATGCAAATACCAAAAGTCGGATAGTCGAAGAGATCAAGGGCCTGCGGCGCGTCTCATCGCCTTATTCCAACTGGTTGTTGTTTGCAGCAATGAACGAGGCGTTCCTCCTGTCAATCGGCGAGCAGTGGGATCCGATCCGCATCGACCTCGCTGTCCGCAAGATCAACGAATGGTACGTCGGGGACGGATGGTATTCGGACGGGGCACACTTTCACTTCGATCACTACAACTCCTATGTAATTCACCCAATGCTCGTCGAGATCCTCGAAGTGCTGCTCGCCACCAATGCAACCTTCAACAGCCTGAACGCCGCCGCGTTGCTGGATCAGGCATACAAGCGCATGCAACGCCACGGCGAGCAGTTGGAGCGAAGCATCGGGCCCGACGGCAGCTACGCGCCGATCGGCCGCTCACTGACCTACCGGACCGCGGTGTTCCAGCCGCTCGGGTTGCTGGCTTGGCGCAAGAGGCTGCCGCCCTCACTCCCGGAGGGCCAGGTACGTGCGGCAACACTGGCTGCGCAGCGCGCGATCTTCCGCTTTCCCTCCAACTTCGACGCAAATGGTTTCCTGACACTGGGCTTCACCGGTCATCAACCGAAGCTGGCGGATGTGTATTCGAATTCCGGCAGCATGTACATCGCGGCCGAAAGCCTGATCGCACTGGGGCTGCCCGCGAGTGACAGCTACTGGACTTCTCCCTCCCTTCCCTGGACCAGCAAAAAGGCGTTCGGCGGCGAAGAGTTTCCGAAGGACTACTACGTCGAATATTGATCCTCATCGCTTCATAAAACTTTACACGCCACACAAAGACGGCCAACGATCGGAGCGCAAAGTCCCTATCGGGTTCTACAACACCGAAAGGACTGACCATGAACACTCCCTCCGACCCTACCCCCTCTGCTCGCTCTGGCTTACGTACGCTGTTCAACCGGCAGACTGTGTTCGCATTCCTGGCCGGCGCTTCTCTGGCGGGCGGCCTCGGCGCCGCGGCGGCTGTAGTGGCCGCGAATGGCTTGCACGGCGGTATGATGATGATGCACGGTACCGAAAGCCCGGCGGATATGACCGCCCACATCGACCACGTCCTGAAGCACCTCTACGTCGAGATTGACGCCACAGACGCGCAAAAGGCCAAAATCGGGCCCTTGGTACAGCAGGCGGCCGGTGATCTCATCCCCTTGCACACGCAACTTCGAGCTGCACACGTTCGAGTCATCCAGGGACTGACACAGCCGACGGTCGACCGCGCCGCTCTCGAAGCTGCACGCGAGTCTCATCTTCAGCTGGCAGATCAGGCATCAAAACGCATCGTGCAGCTCATCGGCGACGTCGGCGACGTGCTCACGCCGGCCCAGCGCAACGCACTGGCCACGCACCTGGAGCGACTTCACGGAATGCCCAATCACTGAGATGGCTGGCAAAAACGGCTGACGGCCCCTACAGTGCCAAGTCAGATGGTTGAGCGCATTCTCCTAGTCGAAGATGACCCCCGCCTCGCCGAAATGCTCTGTGAATATCTCGGCCAGGCGGGTTTTGGCGTGACTGTCGCGCCCTTGGGGATCACGGCGCTCGAGCGGCTGGCCGGGGCTGAATATGACGCTGTTGTGCTGGATCTGATGTTGCCTGACATGGACGGCCTCGATGTCTGCCGGCAATTGCGCACCAAAGCTGACACACCCGTTCTGATGCTCACTGCACGGGGCGAACCAGTCGACCGCATAGTAGGCCTGGAGCTCGGAGCCGATGATTATCTGCCGAAGCCGTTTGAGCCTCGGGAATTGCTGGCGCGCCTGCGTGCCATCCTGCGGCGCAGCTCGCGCACGATGGCGCCAGGCGAAAAGCCTCTGACATTCGGCCGCCTGGAAATCGACACCGCGGCTCATATCGTGCGGCTCGACGGTGTACAGTGCGAGTTGACTGGATATCAGTTCGATCTGCTCGTGACGTTAGCAAAGAACGCTGGACGGGTATTGTCGCGCGACGCTCTCCTCGACGCTGTCAAAGGCGAGCAGTTGGAATCATTCGACCGCTCGATTGACGTGCACGTGTCTCGTATCCGGGTAGCCATCGAAGACAATCCGAAAAAACCTCGGCGTGTGATCACCGTGCGTGGATCGGGCTACGTGTTTGCCAAGGCACAAGATTAGTGTTGCGCCTTTACCTGCGCTTCTATCTCGCCTTGCTCGCCAGCCTCGTCCTCTTTGGTTTCGCGACTGCGGTGATGTGGCGTCTCACCGGCAGCTCCATGGAGCAAGCGGGCACCACGGTTGGACGGTTAGTCCAGAATGTCCTGCCGCCCGCTCAGTCGCCACCCGCCGTCCAGCAAGAGGCGCTGCGACGAATTGCTGCCGGCCTCGAGAGCGATGTAACTCTCTTTGCGCAGGACGGCAGCGTCATTGCCGCGATCGGCCACCCGCTTGCGCAGCCCGGCGTGAAGCGATTCCGAACGATCGCCATGGCGCATTGGGATGGTAACACCGTTTCCGTCATCCATCTCCAGGACGGCCGCTCACTCGTGGCTCGCGTACCGCTGGGAACCGGAAGCACACGACTTTTTTTCCACCTCATGTTGGTATTGCTGGTCGCGGCGATCGGTGTGGCTGCCTATCCGATAGCGCGGCAACTCACCCGCCGCCTCGAACGCCTGCAACGAGGTGTTGAATCCCTTGGTGCGGGAGATCTGTCAGCGCGTGTCGCCGTAGAAGGCCGGGACGAAGTGGCCGGCCTGGCCGAGAGCTTTAACCGAGCCGCGAGCCAGATCGAACAGCTGGTCCGGGCACACCAGGCACTCCTGGCCAACGCTTCGCATGAGTTGCGCACTCCGTTGGCCCGCATCAGGTTGGCGGTTGAACTGTTGAAAAGCTCAGCCGATGCAAAGAGCAAGGCGGGATTGGAACAGGATATCGCGGAGCTGGACTGGCTGGTCGATGAAATCCTGCTCGCCAGCCGACTCGACGCCGTCAATGAGATCGAGGCTACCGAGGAAATCGATCTTTTGGCGCTCGCCGCCGAAGAATGCAGCCGCTACGACGACGTACACCTCGAAGGCACCCCAACCACCATCCGCGGCGATGCCCGCCTACTGCGCCGCCTGCTGCGTAATCTGTTGGAAAACGCCAAGCGCCACGGCGTTCCTCCAACGCAAGTGCGGGTGACGCGTGCGAACGGCACCGCGGTCGTTACGGTGTGGGATAACGGTCCAGGCCCCTTGCAATCTGAATTCGAAAAGGTGTTCAAACCTTTCTATCGAAGCAGCCGCAGCCGCACTGGCGTTGGAACCGGACTGGGCCTGGCACTGGTGCGACAAATCGCGCAACGCCATGGCGGCGATGCAAGCTGCGTCATGGCCGACGATGGCCGAAGCCGCTTCACTGTCACGCTGGCTCAGCCGTAGCGGCCCGGAAGCTCCTACGCTAAAACATCGCCCTCACCTCGCGTTGAGCTCCGGGGGCCGCCGCGGCGGGCAGCGGGCGCTCCCCCTTTCGTACGATCGCGGGCGGCGGAGGCGGTTGAAGTGTCGCGATGCGCCGCAGATGCCCCGCCCATTTGTTCGCCCGCGGGTGAATAGTTGCCTCATCGGCATTTCCAACAGCAAGCATTGATTCTCTCCCGGGATTCGCACCGCAGGTCAGGGGCTCATATCCGCGCCTGCGACCTGCAACAGAACAAACAACATCAACATCGCCCAGCCCCACCAGCGGACCTGGGCAATGTACCTGGACCGAAGCTGTTCTCGCAGACGGCGTTTGTTCATCGTATTGTCCTCACGCAATTCGATGTGTTCACCTGCTGGGTTGATGGATCCACCGGCGCGGCGGCGCTCGAGCCCAGGCTGAAGCATGTCAATTGCGCGAGCTCACCACCGCGTTGCCAAGCTATTGATTTAACAGCACTCCTCTCGCTGACTTAGCACTCGATACCCGCGAATGCCAATAATATTCATCAGTCTTCAAAGTTCAAGGGGTGCAACCTCCTCCTCGCTGGCTGCCGCCGCCCTCGACTCATCGCGGCAAACACTGCGCCAACCGGTGCCCGATCCCGGTCATGATGAATTCGACGCCGACCGAGGCCACAATGAGCGCCATCAGCCGCGTTGCGACATTGATTCCCGTGTTGCCCAGTATTCTTTTCAGCGAGGCAGCAACCCACAAGGTCCCCGCAACCAGACAGGTCGCCAACACGGAAATACACACCAGGAGCATCTTGTCCATCGCTCGCGGATGACTGTTCGACAGAGTAATCATGATGCTCATCTCGGCCGGCCCGACCAGCAACGGGAATGCCAGCGGAGTGATGGCAATACTGCTGACATCGGCCTCGGCCTCGACGCGCTCCTCCATTGTTTGTGTGAATGCTCCGTAGTGCGCACGGAACATTTCAAAAGCGATCACCAGGGCAAGCAGCCCGCCCGCAATGCGGAAATCGTCGATTCCAACATTGAAGAAACTGAGAATTTCGCGGCCAAACGCCGCTGCCGTCGCCAGCAGCCCGGCAACGGCGAGGGCTGCCGCCAGCACGATCCTATGGGCGCGCTCCGGCGCGATGCGCTGTACCAGGCTGATGTAGACGGGAATGACCCCGATAGGGTTGATCAGGCCATAAAGCAACAACGTAGTCCCAATCACCTCGTGGGCACTCACGAGCGTCTCCTTCGTCTTCCGGTACAGAGGGGCTAGTCATTTTGTGGCGGCTCCTGCGGATTTCCATTTCGCGGTTCGTCCCCTTGAAAAACCTCCGCGTGCGCGCAAAAATTGCCGGTAGTGTCCGTGATCATGCGCGCGGATGACTAACTTCGCGCAACCGGACAACATCGAGGAGATTGCTGAACCGAACATTGTTGCTGAAAGAGGTACTCATCATGTCGACCCGAGACACATCAGTGCCTATATCCGGCCGCTGGAGCCAGCTCACACAGACCCTGCACAACATGGTCCCGTTGCCGGGTGTTCAGCCTGAATCCCTCCGCTACATCGACGCCCGCTGGCAGGGATACCTCACTGCCGAGATGCGACAGCTCCTGCAGGCCACTTGCGGCCTGTCGGGCACGCCACTCGGAAACATCGACTTTACCGGGTGTTGGTACCCGGAGGAGCCATTGGCTCTATTCCGTCCTTGCCTCACGCTGGCCATTGATGATGACGGCCGCCGTTGGATTGCGGAGGCAGCCAGGACACGCGGGTTGCCCGGCCCGGTGTGGTGTATCGATCCAAACAGGCAGGTCGCCCTCTACGTCGATCGAAGGCTGCAGGAATTTCTGAGGCGGCTCGATGGCTCCAGCCGGCACGGGCGCGCCTCTTTTTGGAATGTCGCCGTGGACGCCCGCATCCGGCGCATCTGGTTACGCCGTTACGCCCAGGCGATCCATGTGGCCGTTGCATCGCGAAGTCTAAGGGAGATCCGAGGTTGGCTCGGACAATTGCCCCAGGATGCCTGGATTTACGATCTACGCGCCCCGGGCAACCCGCGCGGTCTGGCCTACGGTTTGGCCCGAGATCGCGCCAGGTGGTTCCGGTGCGGGCGGCTTCCCGTTTTCGCCCTCTGTCGGGAAGAGGTTATAAGTCACCCGACGCAGTGGACAGCAACGGGGTCCTCCGAGGGCGAGGGTCGAGGCTCCCTGTCGCACTGACTCCTGCATCGCACGAGCCCGGCACGCACGAGGCGACCGGGCCTGGCGATGTTTGGCTC
>Ga0207695_10010614_pt1 | contig 11257 bp, 10 predicted proteins | sample KBSC54metaG_FD_184354 | JGI IMG/M metagenome (GOLD analysis project Ga0207695, IMG submission 184354) | Corn rhizosphere microbial communities from Kellogg Biological Station, Michigan, USA - KBS C5-4 metaG (SPAdes) (version 2) | ecosystem: Host-associated > Plants > Roots > Rhizosphere > Soil... | reverse complement strand
CGCCAGGCCATCGCCGCCGACCCGAAGATGAAGGTGCTGATCGCCCACGGCTACGACGACCTCTCCTGCCCCTATTTCGTCTCCCGCCTGGTCATCGACCAGATGCCGATCTCGGGCGACGCCGGCCGCGTGAAGCTCTCCATCTATCCCGGCGGCCACATGTTCTACTCCCGCCCCGCCAGCCAGGCCTCGTTCCGCAGCGACGTCATGGCCCTCTTCGGCGCGCGCTGAAGTCCGGCGACCGCGCCGCAACGCCCCTACCTCCCCCGCGAAGCGGCGGGAGGGGGACCGCCCGCCGAAGAGCGGGTGGTGGAGGGGGCGAGCGGTTACGCCGGACGCAGGATCCGTGAGCCCACGGGGAAGGGCGGCGCAGGACGCCCAGCCTCAACTCCGGTTGGACTCGTTGGCCACATCCGGAACCAGCGGGTCCAAGGCCGCCGCGCCAAAAAACGCCGCGCCGCCCTCTCCCAACCTCTCCCATGATGCTCCGCATCTGGGAGAGGAGCGCGCCCCCCGCCGCGACGCTCACAGCCCCGTTTGCCTCGCCTGCTGGGTTATGCTTGTTCACCTATGACGCCGCGCGGGCGGAAGACCTGCGTGACAGTAGAGGAGTGAGACCCATGTCCGAGGCCCTGTTGCCGGCCGGCTGGCCCGCCATGTCCATCGGGCAGGCGCACGCGATCCTCTCCGGTCCCGGCATGCCCACCGAGGTGGTCGAGGAGACCATCCGCGGCCTGCCCACCAAGGTCTGGAAGAACCTGCCGCCCACCCTGCGCTCGATCGTGCAGGCCAGCCGCGCCCACGGCGAGCGCATCTTCCTGGTCTACGAGGACGAGCGGGTGAGCTTCGAGGCCTTCCACCGCGCCGTGGCCGCGCTCGCCGCCGACCTCGCCGCACAGGGCGTCGTCAAGGGCGACCGGGTCGCCGTGGTCATGCGCAACATCCCCGAGTGGGTCGTGGCCTTCTACGCCGCCGCGGCGCTGGGCGCGGTGGTGACGCCGCTGAACGCCTGGTGGACGGGGCCCGAGCTGGAATACGGCCTCACCGATTCCGGGTCCAAGGTCCTGCTCGTGGACCGCGAACGCTATGAGCGGCTGACCGAGCACCTGCCCAACTGCAAGGACCTGGTGCGCGTCTACGTGACCCGCGAGCGCGACGAGATCGCCCACCCCCTGGTCGCCAGGCTGGAAGACGTGATCGGCCCGCCCGACGCCTGGAAGGACCTGCCCGACACGGCCATGCCGACCGTCGAGATCGCGCCGGACGACGACGCGACCATCTTCTACACCTCCGGCACCACGGGGAAGCCCAAGGGCGCGCTCGGCACCCAGCGCGGGGTGAACTGCAACATCATGGCCGCGGTCTGCGGCGCCGCGCGGGCCTTCCTCAGGCGCGGCGAGACCCCGCCCGCGCCCGATCCCGACGCGCCGCAGCGCGCCTCGCTGATCTCCGTGCCGTTCTTCCACGTCACCGGCTGTTTCGCGGTGCTGAACCCCAGCCTGTTCGGCGGCGCCAAGCTCGTGATGATGCGCAAGTGGGACGCCATCCGCGCCTTCGAGCTGATCGAGCGCGAGCGCGTGAACCTGGCCGGCGGGGTGCCGACCATCGCCTGGCAGCTGCTGGAGCACCCGGCGCGGGCCAACTACGACCTGTCGTCCCTGGAGTCGGTGGCCTATGGCGGCGCGCCCTCGGCCAAGGAGCTGGTGATGAAGATCAAGGAGGTCTTCCCCAACTCCGTGCCCGGCCAGGGCTGGGGCATGACGGAGACCTGCGCCACGGTCACCGGCAACGGCGCCGAGGATTACCTGAACCGCCCGGAAAGTTGCGGCGTGCCGGTGCCGGTCTCCGAGCTGCAGATCCGCGACGCCGCCGACGGGGTGACCGTGCTGCCGGCCGGCGTGGTCGGCGAGCTATGGTGCAACGGCCCGCAAATGATGAAGGGCTACTGGAACAAGCCCGAGGCCACCGCCCAGACCCTGGTCGACGGCTGGGTGCGCACCGGGGACCTGGCGAAGCTCGACGAGGAGGGCTTCTGCTACATCATCGACCGGGCCAAGGACATGCTGATCCGCGGCGGCGAGAACATCTACTGCATCGAGGTCGAGAACGCGCTCTACGACCACCCCGCGGTGATGGACGCCGCCGTGGTCGGCATCCCGCACCGGACGCTGGGCGAGGAGCCGGGCGCGGTGGTGACCCTGAAGCCCGGGGCGCACGCCACCGAGGATGACCTGCGCGCCCACGTGGCCGAGCGGCTGGCGGCCTTCAAGGTGCCGGTGGCGGTGAAGTTCTGGCACGAGGTGCTGCCGCGCAACGCCAACGGCAAGATCATGAAGAACGAGCTGAAGAAGCTGTTCGAAGACCAACAGGCCTCGGCTTAGAGCCCGCCCATGCGGACCCGCGCCGACCTGCTGCTGGTCGCGCGCGGCCTCTTCGAAAGCCGCGCCAAGGCCCGCGCCGCCATCGAGGCCGGCGGCGTCACGGCCGATGGGCGCCTGGTCGCCAAGGCCTCCGAGCTCCTGGCCGACGACGCGGTGCTGGCCGCGACGGCGGCGCATCCCTGGGTCGGGCGCGGCGCCCTGAAGCTGGAGCACGCGCTCACCGCCTGGCCGATCGAGGTCGCGGGCCGGGTGGTGCTGGACGTGGGCGCCTCGACAGGCGGCTTCACCGAGGTCTGCCTGGCGGCCGGCGCGCGCCGCGTCTATGCGGTCGACGTCGGGCGCGACCAGTTGCACGCCAGCCTGGCGGGCGATCCGCGCATCGTCGCCCTGGAGGGCCTGGACGCCCGGGCGCTGACCGCGGCCGAGGTCCCCGAGGCGCCCCAGTTGGTGGTCTGCGACGTGAGCTTCATCGGCCTGGCCAAGGCCCTGCCGGCGGCGCTGGGCCTGGCGGCCGCGGGCGCGGACCTGGTGGCGCTGGTCAAGCCGCAGTTCGAGGTGGGGCCCGATCGGGTGGGGAAGGGCGGCCTGGTCCGCGACGAGGCGGCGCGCGCCGAGGCTCTGGCGGACGTGGGGCGCTTCCTGGAGGCGGCCGGCTGGACGGTGCGGGCCACCGCCGACAGCCCGATCGAGGGCGGCGAGGGCGCACGCGAGCACCTGCTCTGGGCGCGCAAGCGCTAGGTCCAGACAAAAGGGCCGCCCGCGCGGAGGCAGACGGCCCAGTCACTGGCGACGGTTGGCGTCAGTCGACGATGTGGTAGCGGCCGCGACGGTCGGGGCAGACGCGGACGAAGCGGCGGTCGACGCGGCCGTCCGGCATGTAGACGGGGCTTTCGGCCAGCGAGCAGCCATCCGGGCCGATGCGGTCTTCCATCACCTGCAGGCGCATCCCGTGGCGGCCGTAGGCCCACACCGTCTCGCCCTCGTCGTCATAGGCCGGCGGGGGCGGGGCGTAGCGGGCCTCGCCGTAGGGCGCCGGCTCGGGTTGGTAGTAGGGCGCGGACTCCGGCTGATAGTAGGCCTGCGGGCCCGGCGGGGGCGGCGGCGCGTCCCGATAGCTCGGGGGCGGCGGCGGGACGCTGTTGCAGGCCGCCGAGTTGTGGCCGATGGTCGCCCCGGCGATCGCGCCGACCACGCCGCCCAGCAGCGAGCCGTCGCTGCGGTGGTGGTTGGCGGCGAACTGCGAACCCAGGACCGCGCCGGCCCCGCCGCCGATCAGCGCGCCGGTCAGGCCGCGGCTGTTGGCGTCGCGCTGGCAGGGGTCGTAACTTCCATACCCCGGGCCGCCGTAGGGCTGGGCCGAGGCGGTCGCCGCCGCGCCGAGCGCGATCAGGCCGGCCGCGGCGGCCAAGGCGCCCTTGGCGAAGGTCGAAGACTTGGTCATGGGTATCCCTCTCTCGAATCCTCGCGCCGCGTCTCGGCGGCGTCGGGGAGGGTTATGGCCAAGCCAAGCTGAACGGATTTTGAGCGACCCGTTCATCTTCGTTCATCTTGCTTACCGCTCACGCGCCAGGACGCCGCCCCACCCATGAAGCCCGCGCGACGTCACCGTTCCGCCAGCCGCGACAGAGGCCGGCCCCAGCGCCCGTCCGGGCCGCCGCTCGAACTGCTCATCGACCAGGTGGGCGGCGAGGGCGACGGCATGGCCGCCGGGCCCGCCTTCGTGCCCTTCACCCTGGCGGGCGAGCGGGTGCTGGCCTCAGGCGGCGGCGAGCGGCGCGACCTGGTCGAGGTGCTGGAGCCCAGCCCCGAGCGCGTCGCCCCGCCATGCCCGCACTTCGGGACCTGCGGCGGCTGCGCCCTGCAGCACTGGGCGCACGCGCCCTACCTCGCCTGGAAGGTCGAGCGCCTGGTCGGAACCCTGGCCCGCCAGCAAATCGAGACGGAGATCCTGGCGCCCTTCGCCGCGGGACCCGGGACCCGCCGGCGCGTGGCCTTGCACGCCCGCCGCGGCGGACGCGAGGCCGCGCGCCTGGGCTACAAGGCCCGCAAGTCCTGGGACCTGGTGGACATCGCCGTCTGCCCGATCTCCGATCCGGCGATCCAGGCGGCGATCCCGGCCCTCAAGCGACTGGCCGCGCCGCTGTTCGAGCACCCGAAGTCGGCGCCGACCCTGCACGTCACCCTGACGCCCGGCGGCCTCGACATCGACATCTCCGGCGTGGAGCGCAAGTCCGGCGGCCTCTCCGCCGACGCCCGCGTGCTGCTGGCCGAGCGGGCGGCGGAGGCCGACTTCGCCCGCGTGACGATCGACGGCGAGGTGGCCTACCAGGCGCGCAGCCCCCAGGTCCGCCTGGGCCCTGCCGTGGTCAGCCTGCCGCCGGGCGCCTTCCTGCAGGCCACGCCGCAGGCCGAGGCGGCCATGGCGGCCTTCGTCGCCGACCAGGCGGCCGGCGCGACCCGCATCGCCGACCTCTTCTGCGGCGTCGGGACCTTCACCTTCCGCCTGGCGCAGGTCGCCCAGGTCTATGCCGCCGACGCCGATCCGCAGGCGATCCGGGCGCTCGGCGCCGCGCTCGCCGCCGCGCCCGGCCTGCACGGCGTCACCGCCGAGGCTCGCGACCTGGTCCGCCGCCCGGTGCTGGCCGAGGAGCTGAAGAAGACCGATCTCGCGGTCTTCGACCCGCCCCGCGCCGGCGCCGCCGAACAGACCGCCGAACTGGCGCGCTCGTCGCTCGCCCGCGTCATCGGCGTCTCCTGCAACCCGGCCACCTTCGCCCGCGACGCCCGCACCCTGATCGACGCCGGCTTCACCCTCGACCGCGTCCTGCCCGTCGACCAGTTCCTCTGGTCCCCGCACATCGAGCTGGTGGGTGTGTTTTCGAGATAGTCTTCCTTTCCCGCGCAGCGGGAGAGGGGGACCGCCCGCCGAAGAGCGGGTGGTGGAGAGGGCAAGCCGCAGGCTCTGAGTCATTGATGGACGAAGCCCGTGCCGAGCTTGCGGCTTGCCCTTCCCACCATCCGCTCTTCCCCCGGCTTCGCCGGGGTCGGCGTACGGTCCCCCCTTCCCGCGGAGCGGGAAGGGAACGACTAGCCGAACAGGTCGATCTGGTCGCCGGCCTTGGGCGGTGTCCGGAAGGCGCCGAGGTCCATGGGCGGCAGGTGCTCGCCCAGGCCGTAGCGCGTCTTCGCCGTGGCGAAGCGCCGCGACATCAGGGCGGCGATGGGGCCATCGCCCTTCATGCGCTTGCCCCATTGGCTGTCGTAGGTCTTGCCGCCCCGCATCTGCCGGACCAGGGACATCACCCGGCTGGCCCGGTCGGGGTGGTCGGTGGCCAGCCACTCCTGGAAGAGGTCGGCGATCTCCATGGGCAGGCGCAGCGCCACATAGCCGGCCCCCACCGCGCCCGCCGCCGCGGCGCGCTCGAGCACCGCCTCCATCTCATGGTCGTTGAGACCCGGGATCGCGGGCGCGAACATCACCACGGTGGGCACGCCGGCGTCGCTGAGCCGCTTGACGGCGTCCAGCCGCTTCTCGGGCGTGGCGGCGCGGGGCTCCATGGAGCGGGCGAGCTTGCGGTCGAGCGTGGTGATCGAGATCGCCACGCGCGCCAGGTTCCGCTGCGCCATCGGCGCCAGCAGGTCGAGGTCGCGCAGGATCAGCCCCGACTTGGAGATCACCGAGAACGGATGGTTGAAGCGCGACAGGACCTCGATGATCTGCCGCGTCACCCGCAGGCGGCGCTCCTGCGGCTGGTAGGGATCGGTGTTGCCGCCGATGTGGATGACCTCGGGGACGTAGCGCGGGCGCGACAGCTCCCGCTCCAAGAGGTGCGCGGCGTCCGGCTTGAAGAACAGCTTGGATTCGAAATCGAGGCCGGGCGAGAGCCCCATGTAGGCGTGCGCCGGCCGCGCGTAGCAGTAGATGCAGCCGTGCTCGCAGCCCCGGTAGGGGTTGATCGAGGCGGAGAAGCCCACGTCCGGGCTGTCGTTGTGGGTGATGATCACCTTCGCCTTCTCGGGTGAGACGGTGGTGGTCAGTTGCGCCGGCTCGACGTCCTCGCTGGTCCAGCCGTCATCGAAGGCCTCGCGGACCTGGCTCTCGAAGCGGCCGCTGGCGTTGGTCCGCGCGCCGCGGCCGCGGACGGTCTGGATCTGCTGGGTGAAGGTGGTCACCCATCGACGCTAGCGCGCTAGCTGGAACAAAACAAGAACTTCTACGCGGAATAGGCCGGCCTCAGCCCCGGATAGGGCCAGCGCACCTTCAGCAGGCGGCCGAGGCCGGAGGAGGTGATCCAGGCGTCGCGCATGTCGGCGCCGCCGAACGCCAGGTTGGTGGTCATCGGGTCGTCGAACTGGACGAACTCTGCGGCCCCGGCCGGATCGAAGATGGTGATCCCGCCGGCGATCAGGGTGCATACGCTGACCTTGCCGTCGGCCAGCACCTTCAGGCTGTCGGTCACCGAGCGCTCGCGCAGCATGCCGTGGGCGGCGCCCGGGTAGGAGACGCTGGGGCCCAGGACGCCGGGACCGGCGATGTCGAAGGTCCAGAGCTGGCGGCCCTCGCTGACGTGCAGCTGCTTGCCGTCGGGCGACAGGCCGATGCCGTTGGGGCCGTTCATGCCGCCCTTCACCTGGCGGATCCCCTTGCCATCGGGCAGGGCGTAGTAGACGCCGGCGTCGCCCTTCACCTTGCCCAGGTCGCTGATCCACATGCCGCCATGGGTGTCGAAGACCAGGTCGTCGGGCGCCACCAGCCGCTTGCCGTCGCAGGAATCGTAGAGGGTGACAGCCTTGCCGGTCTTCAGGTCGATGCGCTGGATCGAGCCGCCGGTGTGGTCGGGGGGCGCGGCCCCGGGGAAGTTGAAGGCGCCGCGGCGGTTGAACGAGAACCGGCCGCCGTCGTTGGCCACGTAGAGCGCCTTGTCCGGGCCGATCGCCAGGCCGTTGGGGCCGCCATCCAGCTGGGCGACCAGGGTGACCGACCCGTCGGGCTTCAGCCGGCTGACCTGCTTGGATTCGATCTGCACGAACAGCACCGAGCCGTCCTTCATCACCACCGGCGCCTCGGGGAACTTCAGCCCCTGGGCCAGGACGGTGATCGCCAGCGTCGGCGGCGGGAAGCTGGGCGCGGGCGGGGCGGCCGGCGGCTGGGCGCGGACCAGGCGTGGGGCCAGCAGGAGTGGCGCGGCGGCGAGCAGCGTGCGGCGATCCATATGGTGTCCCCCCTCGATCCCGATTTTCCGGCAGCGTCCGACATCCCGCGCCGCCTGTCGACGGTTGACCTTGGCGGCGGTCCCGGCGCTTCTGCCCGCATGCTGAGCGTGATCGTGGAGACCGCAGACGACGGCGACCGGCTGCCGGGGCTGCTGGCGGCGCTCACCTCGGCGGCGGTGGAGGGGCTGGTGCGCGAGGTGCTGATCGCCGGCGGCGGCCCGCCGGAGCTGCTGGACGTGCTGCGCGAGGAGACCGGGGCCGAGCTGGCCGCCGACCTCGCCGGCGCCATCGCCGCGGCGCGCTCCGATCGCCTGCTGGTCCTGCCAGCCCGGATCCGCCTGAAGCCGGACTGGCTGGAGGCGCTCGCCCGGCATCTGCGCAGCGGCGGCGGCGAGGCGGTGGTGGTCGGCGACGGAGGCCTGATCGGCGGCCGGCCGTTCGGCGTGCTGATCGGGCGGGCGGCCGCGGCCGGCCTAGCGCATCCCGACCTGAAGCGCCTGCGCGGCGAACTGGGGCGCGGGGCGGTTCGGCTGGCCTAGGTCGAGCCGTTCGTCGATCGCCCGGTCGCCGGAGGCCAGCGCGTCCAGGGTCGGCGAGGCCTGGCCCCACATCCTGCGATAGGTCCAGTAGCCGGCCAGCACCTTCTGCACATAGGCGCGGGTCTCCTGCGCGGGCAGGCATTCCATCAGCAGCAGGCTGTCGCCCTCCGGGCCCAGCATCTGGGCGGTGCGCGCGACCGTGGAGGGCCCGCCGTTGTAGGCCGCCACCGCGCGGATCAGGTCGTGGCCGACGCCCCGTTCCAGCAGCCAGGCGAAATAGTCCTGGCCGACCCGCAGGTTGAACGCCGGGTCGAACAGCGGACTGTGGTCGGTCTTCAGCTTGTCGTCGCCGGCCGCGGCCGCCGCGGCGGTGGGCATGATCTGCATCAGGCCGGTCGCGCCGACCGGCGAGACCGCCTGCGGATTGAAGCGGCTCTCGGCGCGGACCATGGCGTAGACCAGGGCCTTGTCGAGGGTGAAGCCGTCGCGGGGGCTGAGTTCCGGCGTCGGATAGTCGAGGTCCGAACTGCGCGGCGGGCTGGCGCGGTCGGCGAGCGAGGTGCCCATCGCCAGCGTCAGCGCCTTCCACCGCTCGTGCTCGGCGGGCGTGCGGGCCAGCGCCATGCCGGCGCGCAGTTCCTGGATGGCGTCGGAGCCGCGGCCGATCTGGGCGAGCGCCGCGGCGCGGTGGGCGCGGACGTCGCTGGTCACGAACTGGCGAAGGTCCACCGAGGGCAGGGCGCCGTCGGGGGCGGTGTAGGCCGCGAGCAGCAGCCGCGCCACCTGGTCGTCGCCGGCCGCCGCGGCGGCCCGGTTGGCCAGCTTCAGCTGGCGGGCGGCGAGCATGCCGTAGAAGGTCTCGGAATTGCGCGCGGCGGTGCGCAGGAACTGCGCCGAGGCCACGGCGTCGTTCTCGGCGTCCGCGGAGCGGGCGGCCCAGTAGGCGGCGGCCGACTGCAGCCAGGCGTCGCATTCGCCGTCGCGGGCGAGGTCGGCGAAGCTGGCGCGCGCCTTGTCGTAGGTCTTGAGCCGATAGGCCGCGAGGCCCGCGATCCAGCGGTCGCCCGAGGCCGAGGCCAGGGCGAGCGCGCGGCGGGAGTCGCCGGCGAAGAACGCCTCGCGTCCCCTGCGGGCCTTGTCGGACAGCACGGGGTTGCTGAGGCGCGGCCCGTCGCCCAGCGCCAGCAGCGGCCGCGGCGCGGCCTCCGCGGTGGGATCGGCCTTGCGCTTGGAGGCCAGGGCGAAGATGCGGTCGGCCACCGGCAGGTCGCGGAACTTGGCGAGCCAGCCGGAGAGTTCGTCGAAGGCCGCCACATGGGCCGTCGGGTGCATCAGCTCGCGGAACGACAGGTAACCCAGAAGTGATCGGTCCTTGATGGCGCCGGCCTGCATCTGGGCGTCGATGAAGTCTCCGCGGTCGGTGGCGTCGAACGCCGCCGCATAGGCCTTGGCGTCGTCGGGCGAGAGGGCCTCAGGGGCTTCGGCGCGCGCGGGGGCGCCTGCGCCAAAGGCGGCGATGGCGGCGGCGCCCACGAGCACAGCGGCCCGGCGGGCAAGGCGCTTCTTCAGCGTCATCCGTCGTCCTCTGCCACGCCGACCCGGCTTTCGCGGGTGGTGCGCGGCCTCTTCTCGAAGTCCCCGACACGGAGGCTATGCGGGCCCATCCCGCCGATCAAGCCCTTACGCCTGACGCGTGTGGCTTGGTCGCAGTCACTATGCGCCGCGCGTCCTAACAGCCGGTTCCGATGGAGGAAAAAAGACGCACCGGCGACCTGGCTCGCCGGGCGGGGGCGACTCAGGCAGGCCGTTCGGGCCGGTCGAGGCGCTCGGCCAGGGTCAAAAGGTCGGCCCAGGCGCGCTTCTTCGCCGCCGGCTGGCGCAGCAGGAAGGCCGGATGCAGCGTCGGAAGCGCCGGCAGCTCCAGCGCGCCGTCGGCCGAACGCCACTCGTGCCAGCGGCCGCGCATGGAAAGGATCCCCTCGTCCTTCTGCAGGATCGACTTGGCCGAGGCGCCGCCCACGAGCAGCAGCATCCGGGGCTTCACCAGCGCGATGGCCCGTTCGAGGAACGGCGCGCAGACCGCCTGCTCGGCGGGCGTGGGCGTGCGGTTGCCCGGCGGGCGCCAGAAGACCGTATTGGTGATCAGCACCCGGTCGGCCAGCCCGGCGGCGGCCAGCATCTTGTCGAGCAGTTGGCCGGCGCGGCCGACGAAGGGCTGGCCCTGGCGGTCCTCGTCGGCGCCGGGGCCTTCGCCGATCACCATCAGCGGCGCGGCGGGATCGCCGCGCCAGACCACCGCGCGCGAAGCGGCGCCTTCGAATTTCAGCGGGCAGCCGTCGAAACCGGCGATGGCGGCGGCCAGCGCCTCCAGGCTGTCGGCCTGGGCGGCGAGCTCCCGGGCCTGGGCGACGGCGCCGGAGACGTCGGGCCCGCTCGCTCGGGCCGGCGAGGGGGCGGCCGCCACGGCGGGCTTGCGCGCCGGCGGCTGCGGCGGGGCGATCCGGCCGGCGGCGATCCGGTCGACCGGTTCGTCCAGCAGCATGGCGTCCACGCCGCCCTCCGCCCAGAAGGCGAGCAGGGATTCGGCGGAGGCGGCGCCAGGCGACATGGGCGAACTCTTGGCCCGGCGGCCGGCGGTTGTCAGCCGGGATTATCGGCGACGGTCAGGCGAGGGTGTCCTTGACGCTCGAGGTCAGGGCCTCGGGCAGCGCCTCGTGCGGCGCCTCGATCGTCTGCGGGCCTTGCGGCGTCTGGCGGGTGATCCGGTAGCGGAAGCTGTCCGCCGACAGCGGGGGCGAGGCCGCGCCGCCGGTCTCGAACAGGTTGTCGAGCCGGTTCAGGTCGGTCGCGGACAGCTTGTCCGGATCGAAGGTTCCCAGGCTCTTCAGGTGCGATCCCGGCAGGCCGAAGCCGCCCAGACCGCCGATCCGCTCAATCTTCAAGTCGCCCATGGCCGATCCTACCTCGTCGCGCCCCGGGATAGAACGGTTCAGAGGCCGACCTGTTGCCAACCCTGATCCACGGCCGCGGCGGTGGCGGCGTCGCCTGGGTAGAGCTGGGCGGCGGCGTTGCGCGTCTGGTCGGCGAACTGGGCCATGGTCATGTTGGGCGACGGGCCATAGA
>Ga0207695_10010611_pt1 | contig 11259 bp, 9 predicted proteins | sample KBSC54metaG_FD_184354 | JGI IMG/M metagenome (GOLD analysis project Ga0207695, IMG submission 184354) | Corn rhizosphere microbial communities from Kellogg Biological Station, Michigan, USA - KBS C5-4 metaG (SPAdes) (version 2) | ecosystem: Host-associated > Plants > Roots > Rhizosphere > Soil... | reverse complement strand
CGCGTGGCAAGTAGCGCGAGGGAACCAAAAGCCCTCCGGGAACCAATGGGCGCGCATCCTGCGAATCATCGCCACAGCAAACTTTGTCTGTTTCGCATGGATCTTTTTCCGCGCGCCTAACCTCAGCGGAGCGGGGGCTATTCTGGAACGAATCGAGTCATTGAGCATGTCCACCGTGAATATAACCGCGCCGTTCATGATGGTGCTGCTGATCGGAATTCTTTGTCACTACGCGCCGAAAAAGCTCTACACCTTCAGCATGGATCTCTACGTGAAATCGCCTGCGGTAGTGCAGGCCGCAGCAATGGCGTTGCTGGTGCTGGCCATCGAATTCACTTCATCCACCGGCGCGGCGCCGTTCATCTACACGAAATTCTGAATCATGCGAAAGACGGTCGTCACTATCATTTCGTTCGCGATCATCGCGGCAATTCCGGACCTTGTGCCGCCGCTGAAGAACTACCGGATCGTAAGCTGGGACAGTCTCGGCGCGGTATTCGATTTCCGCGGCCGCGAAACGCCTGCGGAAAGTGCGGACAAGGTCTATCCGGTGTCGGATGCGAGCGGCGGACTGACTCATTTCTATGAAGCTCTAGACCGAACCGAACAGCGCACCGGAGTGACGCGAATCACGCATTACGGCGATTCGCCTGTGACCGCCGATCTCATCACCGCCGACCTCCGGACTGCCTTTCAAACGAAGTTCGGCGACTCCGGCCATGGGTTCGTGTTGGTCGCAAAACCCTGGGCCTGGTACAAACATCGTGGTGTGGATATCGATGGCAGCGGATGGGAAGCGACGCCGGCGAACGTGCCAAGAATTCTCAATGGCGCATTCGGACTCGGCGCGGTAAGCTTGCGAGGAAAACCAGGAGCCTCGTCGCGAATCCGCCTGCACGATGGCAATTACGGCGCCGCTGAAATCGCTTATCAATTTGAAACAGCCGGCGGCATTGTCGAAGTCAGCACCCGAGGCCGTGTGCTAGGCCAAATCAACACCAGAGCAGCCAGCGCCGGTCCAGGCTTCACCTCCTTCGACTTGCCCGGCGGTGGCCACGAAGTCACGGTCCGTGTGAAGAGCGGGCATCCGCTGATTTTTGGCCTGCAGTTTCTAAAGCAAACTCCGGGAATCGTATACGACAGCCTCGGAATCAATGGCGCGCACATCACAGTGCTTTCCAAATGGGTCGGCGAAAAAGCGTGGAGCGATCAACTGCAGCACTATCAGCCCGATCTCGTGGTGATCAACTACGGCACCAACGAAAGTGTATGGCGCGAGTTTGTGGACGGCGATTTCAACAGTCAAATGCGGGAAGCGATCCGACGAGTGCACGCAGCAGTCCCCAAAGCGTCGATACTGGTTATGAGTCCGATGGACCGCGGCGAGCGAAAAGCGGGCGGCGAGATTGCAACGGTCCCCGGGCTAATGAAACTGGTTACGCTCGAGCAGACCGCTGCCAGCCAATCAGGGTGCGGCTTCTTCAACACGTTTCAAGCAATGGGCGGGCCCGGGACAATGGCCGCGTGGTATCGTGCCGAACCGCGGCTGGTGACGGCCGATTTTATTCACCCCATGCCCGCAGGGGCGAAGATGGTTGCAGATCTCGTGTACGGCGGTCTCATGAAGGGATTCGCAGCGTACAAAGCAAAACGTGAAGAATTGAAAATCGCGGAATCGGGGAGCGTGGATGGACACTAGAGAGAAAATACTTGGAATCATTCGGCAGGTAAGCAAGCCCGGCGCAAATCCGGAGGCCGATGAATCGCTCTTCGACTCGGGCGTGCTCGATTCGTTTGCGTTGCCGGACGTAGTTTCCGCGCTGGAAAAAGAATTCCAGATCAAAATACCGGATTCCGATCTGAATCCTCGAAAATTTGAGACCATCGAGAAGATCGAAGCGTATTTGGAAAGCCGTACATAGCCGTGGCATTCATCAAACAATTTGGTTCGTACCTCCCGCCGCGAGTGGTCAGCAACGAAGAAATAGGAGCAAGGGTCGGCTGCGATTCCGCCTGGATCCTGAGCGTCGCGGGTATCGAAGAACGGCGTTTTGCCGAAGACGAAACGGTTGTGGACATGGCCCTGCGCGCCGCGCAGGACTGCTTATCGCGGGCCGGCATGAATGCCGATCAACTCGGCATGTTGGTGCTCGCCTGTAGCTCCTGGGACCGCCGCTATCCCGGTCCGGCCGTCAGCGTTGCGCAGCGGTTGGGATTAACATCGGTGCCCTGCCTCGATCTTCCAATGGCCAGCGCCGGATCGTTATTTGGAATGGCGCTGGCAGCGAAACTGACTGAGACCTACGGCGACATTCTGGTGATCGGCGCGGAGAAGATGTCGTCCGTGATTCTGCGCGAACCCATGGAGCGCGGCGTGGCGATTCTGTTCGGAGACGGCGCCGGATCGTGCATTCTCTCCGCCGATTCAGGCTGCGCGCGCGTGGTCGATTCGGTGATTGAATCCGACGGAACGTTCTCCGAGGATTTACAACTCAAGTTCGAACTGCCGCTCGAAATGAACGGCCGTTCGGTGATCCTGCAGGCCTCGCGAAAAATACCCCGCGTAATCGAAATGGTCCTGGGAAAGCACGGCCACAAAGCGGGGGAGGTGGACGCGTTCCTCATGCATCAGGCGAACCAAAATCTCATTGCGCGGATCGCCTCGGCATTGGGCGTGGCCGAACAGAAGTTCTTCACTAACATCCGGCGCTACGGCAATACTTCGTCGGCATCCATGCTGATCGCGGCAACGGAGTGGTGGCAGAAGTGCGGATTTCAACCTGGAGTGCCGGTCTGCTTTGCGGCTTTCGGAGCGGGATTCAATTGGGGTGCGATGTTAGTGGAGGGTGTTACCGCTTCTTGACGTGATTAGTTGTGGAGGTTCTATTGTCCCGTCGCGATTGGATCGTCTTAATCCTGCTGCTGAGTCTGTGTTCCGTTTGGTCTCTGTCCCCGTTCGTTAGTGATTGGCTTCCCGCCGGCAACGACTCCGTTTGGGTGGTGGGGCATGTAGCGCAAATGGAACTCGCTTTGTCGGAGGGCCAAATTCCTCCGCGAGTTGCGCCTTTGGCAGTGGATGGGTGGCGCTATCCAGCCTTCCAGTTCTATTCACCTTTGCCGTATACGCTATTCGGATTAGTCGCGCACGCAATTCCTGGGCATAATCCTTGGATCGCCGTGCAGATTATCTTGTTCATTGCGCTATTAGGCGGCGGAATCGGAATGTTCCTGTTGGCCCGGGAAATCGGCAGTTCTTCGCCGGCGGCCGCCATTGCCTCGTGCGCCTACATCACAGCGCCATACTGGCTGGTCAACATGCACGCGCGGGCCGCTATGGCTGAGGCTTTCGCGCAGGGCATCTTACCTGTGGCCGCGTATTTTTTGTGGCGAGCGACAAGGGTTCCTTCGCTCGCCCGCATCGCCAAGGCGGCGATTGCCCTGGCCATTCTCTTCTTGAGTCACCTGATCACCGGCACATATTTTCTGATCGCATTTTCCATAACTCTGGCCGTGGAGAGCATATTCGCACACCGCCCGTGGAAGCGCCTCGCCGTGGTTCCGTTGGCTGCCATCGGCGCCGCTCTTCTTGCGGCGTATTATTTCCTGCCGATGCTTCACACAAAAGAATTGTTGATGAGCGGAAAGATCGGCGATCCCGCCGGATGGTCGTTTCTGACAACGTTTTTCAGGCTCCTGTCGCCGACATCCCTCGCGCCCTCGTTGGATGGCGCTGGTTCGGAACCGAATATGAACCCGGCGATTGGGATTCCAATCCTGGCAGGCATTCTGTTATTGGTGATCCGGCTGATTCAATCTCCCGAAGAAGAAGTTCGCACCATCCGGCCCGTAGCCGTCGGTCTTCTTGCGGTCATCCCTTTGTTCTTTCTTTTTGCATGGTCGCCCGTGGACGTGTGGAGTTGGGTTCCTTCCGTTTTCTATGTAGTCCAGTTTCCATACCGTCTGCTGGCGCAAATTCAGTGGATGGGTGTTCTATGTCTCGCGCTTGGCCTCACGCCTGCGCTTAGGTTGGTAAATCCGGCGAACCCATTGCCGGTAATTGTTGGAGCGGTTTTCTGCGTTCTGGCAAGCAACTCGTACATCACGGCGATTGCGAAGAAAACGAGCGTGGCGGAGCACGTGCTAAACCCGGAACTCGGCTACGGCGGCGACTTGTACACGCGAGATGTAAAGGCGCCGGGGACGGACATGCCGTTCATTGGAAGCAAATTGGTTTCCGATACTTCACAGGCGTGCCACACCATCGGCAGCACCGTGCAATGCACCCTCAACATGGGTTCCGGCGGCGTGGCGCAAATCCCCGTTCTGTACTATCCGGAATTTCTCGACGTGCGTGTAAATGGCTCTTCACATGTTTTTGGCCGTCTTCGCGCTCGCGATAAAAGAGGAGTGGAGAGAGATCTGGTGGCGTTGGAACTCGGCCCCGGACAATCCATCGTCACCGCAGACTTTATCGGCAGCAGGTTGGGTAACTGGATCTCGCTACTTTCCATCGGCCTCTTCGCAGCGGCATTCGCAATTCCTCGTATTCGTCGCCAACGCGGTCCAGTGGAGGTCAGTTCAATCGCTTCATCAGCCGGTAGTAGAATTCCACCGCGTCGTAAAAAGATTTGACCGGAACTCGCTCGTCGCGTCCGTGTGCCCGGTTTTCGTCTTCGTCCTCGAAAAGCGCGGAGACGCCATAGGCCGGGATGCCGGCGGTGCGGAGTTGACGGCTGTCGCTCGCGCCGGTGGACATCGACGGAACAACGGGAACGCCGGGCCACATCTGGTTGGTAAGTGTCTCGAGCGCGTCCATCAGGTCCGGGCGCAACGGCGATGCCGGGCTGTCCGCATGCTGCGTGACGGGAGTAATGGAAACGCGATCGTCCGAGATCACCTTCCGCAGCGTCGCTTCGGTTTCGGCTGTTGTTTCGCCGGGCAGGATGCGGCAATTGACGGTGGCGCGCGCCATCTGCGGCAGCGCATTCTCGGCATGGCCCGCTTCGAGCATCGTGGCGACACAAGTCGTCCGTAACAGCGCGTTGTAGAATGGCGATTTCGCAGCCAGTGCGGGTGCCGATGCGGCATTCAGTTTGACGTTCAGCATCCGTTCGAAGTACGCGCGCGTAACTTCGTTCGGATGAATCGGAAATTGGAATTTAGATAGCCGATCGAGCGTTTGCGCCAACCTGTAAATAGCGTTGTCGGCTTCGGGCACCGAACTGTGGCCGCCGGGACTCTTCACTTCGAGCCGGACCGTAAAGAAGAGTTTCTCGCTCGCCTGTATGCCGTGCAACACAGGCTTGCCTTGACGTAGGACTCCGCCGCCGACATCCGTATTGAGACAATATTCCGCGTCAATCAACGGCCGGTGATTAGCCAGCAGCCATTCGACGCCGTTATGCGAGCCGCCTTCTTCGTCGGATGTGAGAGCGAGGATGAAATCGCGCGAAGGTCGAAAACCTTCCTGCTTAAGGCGTATGAAATTGGCTACAAGCGTGGCATCGCCGGCTTTGTTATCTTCCGTACCGCGGCCGTATAAATAGCCGTCCTGTTCGCGAAATATAAACGGATCGAACGACCAGTCTTCGCGGCGCGCTTCCACCACGTCAAGATGCGCGAGGAAGAGAATCGGTTTGCCGGACCCGGTTCCGTGCAGGCGCGCCACGAGATTTCCCTTGCGAGGCGCGCCGAGGATTTGTATGTCCGAATCTGGATAGCCGGCCGTTTTCAACCGCGCCGCCACGGCTTCCGCGGCTTTAGTGTTGTCGCCGACAGAATCGGTGGTGTTGATTTCGACAAGCTCGCGCAGGATATCCCGGGCGAGCGTGTTCGGATCGGCGGCCAACAGCGGAAGAGCCGCGAAGATAAGCAGTGATTTCACGTTAGAGAACACCAAATGTAGCGAACGCCTCAACCGTGCCCATCCCGTTTTTAATTGCCGTCCGGACCAGATTTTCAGTAGACGCTTTTTCGAGAGCCTTCGCGACCACTTCCTGTTCGGCCGCCCGTGGAATGGTGAGCACGCCGTCGATGTCACCGAATATGATGTCGCCTGAGTTGATCCGAACGCCGCTAATTTCAACCGGAACGCGAAAATCGACCACGTGACCGCGAGGCCCTTGGTCCTGTGCATAGCGACCCATGGAGAACGTCGGGAATTTCAAAGCAACAATTGCGTTCGTGTCCCGCACATAACCGTTGAGCACCGCGCCGGTAGAGCCCAGGTGCAGAGCGCGGGTGGACATCAATTCACCCCACAGCGCGTAATCAGGGGAGCCGCCGGTGGCGACGTAAACTTCGTTCTGTTTCAGATCATCCAGAGCTTCGAGCATCATGCCGAACGGTTTTGGCGGCGGTCCAGCGCTGTCGACCTCAAGCACAGTCATGGCGCGGCCAATTACCACCATATCGGCATGGAGCGGCTGAAGAGAGGGCGGCAGGAACTGATGCAGAAACCCAAGCTTGTCCATCACGTCACCCACAACCGCGGTGAACAGTTTTTCGCGCATGAGCGCAAAGAGCTCTTGATCGTTCTTCCACATGGGGCAGGTCCTTTACTCCGGCTCGTGCGACTCGGCGATTTTCAGATAGTATCCGTTGGGTTCGCGCACTACGTACTGCCTTGCGCCCCAGGGGCGTGCCGTGAGCTCTTCGGCGATATCGGCGCCATTCGCCCGGTGTTGCGCATAGACACTGTCGATATCATTCACCCACAAAAAAATATCGGGCTTGAGCCGCCGCTCTTGAATCGCCGTTGCGGTGTCGCAATCGTTGGTGATGTATACCAGAGCGCCGCCCGCTTTTACCCCGGCGTACACAGGCGGGTCGCCCCAGATCCACTGCTGTTTGAATCCGAGCGTCTTCTCGAAGTAGCCGACCGTTCCAGCGACATCCGAGGTGGCCACCACGGGTACAGCCATGCTGTAGTTATCGATGATCATAGAGCAGCGCTTTCAGTTTAGTAAACTTTAATCGCCATCGTAAAACGCTTGTTTAGCATCGCCGCTCTTTCCCTCATATGGTCCACCGGGTGGAGTGCGCCTGTCGATTTCGCCCGTGACGTGCATCCCATTTTGCTCGAGCGATGTGCGGGCTGTCACAAGGGTGACCGCGCTCTCAACACCCGCGCCGAATTGCTGAAAGTCGTAGTCCCCGGGAAAGCCGGCGAGAGTCTCCTGATTGCCCGCGTTTCTGGAAAATTGCCGCCGCAGATGCCCATGGGCGGGCGTCCCTTGAGCGCCGGCGAGATCGACACGTTGCGGCGCTGGATTGACGAAGGCGCAGTGTGGAACTCGGCCCAGCCGGTAACGGGGAAACGGCCGCCGCTCGCATTACGAAAACCGGAGAGCGAGGGAATCGACTCCATTTTGCAGGCTCCAGGCAACGTCGTAGCGGATGAAGTCTTCGTGCGGCGCGCTTATCTGGATTTGTGGGGACTGTTGCCTTCGCCAGAGCAGCGCAGCGCGTTTCTCAAGCACAATTCGCGCCCCAAGTTGATCGAAGCGCTGTTGGCGAATCGCCAAAATTACGCTGAAAACTGGATCAGCTTCTGGAACGATCTTCTCCACAACGACGAAGGAGTAACCTACATCGGCGATCGCAAATCGATCACGCCGTGGCTTCTGAACGCGTTGAAGGACAACATGCCTTACGACGACTTCGTGCGGGAACTCTTAAATCCGCGCGGCAAAGATGCTCCCGACGGTTTTCTAACCGGCGTGAACTGGCGCGGTGACGTGAATGCCAGTCAGACACCCCTGATGCAAGCGGCACAGAATAGCGCGCAGGTATTTTTAGGCGTGAATCTGAAATGCAATTCGTGCCACGACAGTTTCATCAGCTACTGGAAATTGAAAGAGGCGTATGGGTTGGCCAGTTTCTTCAGCAAAGAGCCATTGGAGATCTATCGCTGCGATATCGCTACTGGCCAGAAATCGAAACCGTCTTTTCTTTATCCGGAACTGGGCAGCATCGACGAAAATGCGCCGCTGGAGGATCGCGAATGGGCCGTGGCGCAGTTCTTCACCAAGCCGGAAAATGGGCGTTTTGCCCGCACGTACGTGAATCGGATATGGAAGCGGCTCTTCGGCTGGGGCATCGTGGAACCGATCGACGATATGGACGCGACGCCATATAACCGCGATCTGCTCGACTGGTTATCTTGGGATTTCGTCGAGCATGGCTACGATACGCAATATCTACTGAAGCAAATCATGAGTTCGCGGGCGTATCAATTGCCGGTCGGCGGCGAGAAGCCCGCGCCCGTTGCACGCCGCCTGGAACCGGAAGAGTTTGTGGATGCCATTTCGTCGATCACTGGTGAGTGGCTCGTAAAGGAATCGTCGAAGGCGGAGCCGGGCTCGTATTCGCGGGATTGGCGACTGAAAGCCAATCCGTTGACAAGAGCCCTAGGCCGCCCCATGCGCGATCTTGCGGTGACCGAGCGGCAACGAGACATTTCCACATTACAAACGCTCGAGCTGGTGAACGGTCAGACGCTGACGTCGATGTTGCATCTTGGGGCGCTTCGCATGATGGGGAAACCGGAATCGGTGCCGGACAATCTGTTCGACAGCGGGATCATTCGCAGCAACAAAGTAAGCGTGGACATCGACGTCACTGGATCAGACGAGTTGCGTCTCCTATTGGTGGACTCGGGTTCTTACGATACGGCGAAAGTGGCGGCGGGATGGATGCGCGCCGAATTCCTTGGACCGAACGGTGCGGTGCAGTTGCCTACGAATGGAACGGTGACACCGAAGCCGCCGCAACCCAAACTGCCACCGCAGCCGCCGGACGCGCCACCGGTGTACACGCCTCCCATTAAGGGAACGCCCGTGGATGCTATCACCGCCCGAGTGCCCTCCGAGTTGGTCTACGATATTCGTGGCAAGGGCTACACTCGATTCCGGGCAGAGGTCGTAGCCGATGAATCGTCCACGACCAGCGACATCAGTCCGCAGTTCCGCGCTTTCATTTTCAACCGGGCTCCCAACATAAGGCAGCTCGTCCGGGTGGAGGGCGAGCGGCCACAGCCTTTGCCTCCGGTGTTGACCGGTCGCGATGCAATCATCACGCGCGTTTATGAACACGCTTTGGGCCGGGACCCCAGCGACGCCGAGCGAAAAATTGCGCGCGAGTTCCTACAGAATGGAGTGGATGGCCTCGAAGATCTGCTCTGGGCCATACTGATGTCAGCGGAGTTTCAATACATCTCATGAGCGTGGAACAAGAACTTTTTCGCGGATTGGGACGGCGGGAATTTATGCGCGGAACGCTGGGCGGCGCACTGGCCGCGCTGACTTGCGGAGCCGCACGGCTGGTGGCCGCTCCCGCAATTCCGGCGAAGGCAGACACCTTGATTCTGCTGTTCATGGCGGGCGGCATGGCGCAGACTGAGACCTTCGATCCGAAGCGCAAGACGGCGTTTGCGCCGGGTCTGCGTGGCAACGAGGTGCTGAGCACATTCGACACAATCGATACTTCGGTAGACAACATCAAGATCTCGGAAGGCCTGGAGCGCATCGCGAAGATTATGGACCGCGCCACGCTCGTCCGATCGCATCGTGTCGGCGATTTAGGCGCGATTTTGCACACCAAACATCAGTATCATTGGCACACAGGCTACACGCCGCCCCAGCCTCTCGCCGTTCCGCATATGGGTGCGATGATCGCGAAGTCTCTCGGCCCGCGCATGCCGGATGTTCCACCGTTTATCAATATCGGACAGAACCTGGAACTCGGCGCGGAAAGCGATGCGGTGAAGGCGTTCCACACGGCTGGATTTCTCGGCACTGAGTTTGGTCCGTTTCTGGTGGATGATCCCGCCGACGCTACCGCGCGTGTGCGGCCGCCGGCCGGATTCAGTGGCGAGCGTTTCGCGCGTCGGTACGAAGCCTACAAGAAATTACAGGCGAGCAATCCGGTATTGAAATATGGCAGCAGTTTTCAACAGGATTCGCTGATGAAGTCGGTGGAATCGGCGCATCGGTTACTCGCATCGCCCGCTGCGAAAGCATTCGACTTGTCGCTCGAGCCGCAGAAGAGCTTCGATGTCTACAACACCGGAAAGTTCGGCTTGGGCTGTCTGCTTGCTCGGCGCCTGGCCGAAGCGGGCGCGCGATTTATCGAAGTATCGTCGGAATACATTCCGTTTCGGTTCTGGGACACGCACGAGAACGGACACACGCGCGCCATGGCGATGAAGCAGTCGGTGGACCGGCCGGTCTCTCAGTTGATTCTCGATTTGGAAGAGCGCGGAATGCTCGACCGGACGCTGGTGGTGATGGCCAGCGAATTCGGCCGCGACTTCATGACCGAGGGAAAGCCCGGCAAGGAAGTGAAGCAGCAGGTGACCCAACCCGACGTGATCACCCTGCCCCAGCACTACGGCATGCACCGCCATTTCACTGAGGCCGGGAGCGTGGTGATGTTCGGCGGCGGTATGAAGAAGGGCTTTCTGTACGGGAAGACTGCCGACGAGCGTCCTTGCAAGATTGTGGAGAATCCGGTGACGATCGACGATCTGCACGCAACCATCTACACGGCCCTTGGAATCGCGCCAGACACCGAGTACGAAGTAGAGAAGCGCCCGTTCTATGTCACCAAGGACGGAAAGGGTAAGGCGGTCACGGAGCTGTTCGCCTGATGAATCGCCGGGAATTTCTCGGTGGTCTGGCAGCTTCGGCTTTACCGGCACCGGCGGCTGACCGCAAGCCCAATATTGTTTTCATTCTGGCCGACGATCTTGGCTACGGAGACCTGGGTTGCTACGGCCAGAAGCTGATCCAGACTCCGAACATCGACCGTTTCGCGGCGGAAGGTATCCGCTTTACGCAGGCCTACGCGGGATGTACCGTATGCGCCCCATCCCGATGCGCGCTGATGACCGGACTGCACACCGGCCATTGCCGGATTCGCGGAAATACGCGAATGGATTTGCAACCACAGGATCTAACTGTGGCAAAGTTGCTCCAGCGGGCGGGATATAAGACTGCGTTATTCGGCAAATGGGGACTCGGCACTGCGGGTCACGAAGGCATTCCGAATCGGCAGGGTTTCGATGAGTTTTTTGGATACCTCGATCAGCAGCATGCCCACGAATACTATCCGGATCATCTGTGGGACAACGACCGCGAGCACTTTCTACCAAATAATTTCGGTCCGTCTCGCAAAACATATTCGCCGGATTTGTTTTTAGAACATGCATTGAGTTTCGTGGAGAAGAATAAGGACCGGCCGTTCTTCCTCTACTTC
>Ga0207695_10010608_pt1 | contig 11262 bp, 12 predicted proteins | sample KBSC54metaG_FD_184354 | JGI IMG/M metagenome (GOLD analysis project Ga0207695, IMG submission 184354) | Corn rhizosphere microbial communities from Kellogg Biological Station, Michigan, USA - KBS C5-4 metaG (SPAdes) (version 2) | ecosystem: Host-associated > Plants > Roots > Rhizosphere > Soil... | reverse complement strand
CAAGCAAGCCCAACTTTTTGTTGTCACCAACCGTGTCAGCGATGCTTTCGTCTCGCTGGAGAAAGCAGCCATGCTCGAAGCCTCGGATGCGGATATTTACGTTATTCGTGGCAATCTTTACGAAAGCATGGAGCGTTATTCGGAAGCGTTGGAGAATTATGAAAAGGCGCTCGAGCTTGCTGATGAAACCGACGAAATTTTGCTGCACCTGGCTTATGTGTACCAAAACATGGGCGACTATGACACAGCGATCAGTTACCTGAAGCAGTGCTTGCAGCAGAACATGGAAAACCAGGATGCTCTTTACGAACTGGCTTTTTGCTACGACGTGATGGACAACCAGGAAGAGAGTGTGCAGTTTTATATGCAGTATATCGACAGCGAGCCTTACAGCTATGCAGCATGGTATAACCTCGGTAACGCATACACCAAACTCGGCCTATTTGAAAAAGCAATTGATGCTTATGACTATGCCATCCTGATAAAGGACAGCTTTGCATCGGCGTATTTTAACAAGGGTAACGCTCTGGTGAACCTGGAGAAATATGCAGAAGCGATAGAGGTATACCGTCAGACATTCGAGTACGAACAGCCTAATGCAGATACCTATTGCGCCATTGGCGAATGCTATGAAAAGCTGGAGCAAATGGACGACGCACGTGCGTTCTATAAAAAGGCGGTAAAAATGGATTCGAAATTGGCCGATGGCTGGTTTGGTATAGGAGTAACATTGGATTTTGAGGAACGCTACTTTGAAGCTTTACACTTCTACAAGAAAGCGCTCGATCTGGACATCGCTAATGCAGATTATTGGTTTGCCATCGCCGATGCAGAATACAAACTTGGCCACATAGCCGAAGCAGAGCAGGCCTACGAAAAAGTGGTAGAGCTCAATCCGGTTGACATAGATGCATGGCTGGATTACTCCTCTGTTTTGTATGAGCAAAGCAAGCTTTCAGAAGCGATCGAGGTAATGTCGCAGGCGATAAAGAACAACCCTGAAGCAGCAGAATTATATTATCGTATGGTGGCTTACCTGTTCGCATCCGGTAACTACAATGAAGCACTGAACTTCCTGGAATCAGCGTTAGCAGCCGACCCTGAAAAGCATTATATCCTGTTTGATTATCTGCCCCAGTTGCAGAAAAATAAAGTAATACTGGATATTATCAACAGATACTGCAAGTAGATTGATGTGCAAATATGCAGATGTGTGAATGTGCAAATGTAAAATGGCGCTCATACATCTGCATTTTTGCTATCTTTAGGTCCTGTTTTAACCTCTGCCAATCAAATAATTCATCTGCACATCCTCGCATTTGCACACCCGCACATTAAAAACACCCCCTTTGTAAAAAATCCGTTTCTTATTTCATCCGTACATCTGCATATTTGCACATCTGCACATTTTTCAGCAAATTTGCGGCATTAAAACTTTTTGTTATAGTCTATAACTAAAATAAATAACGATGAACTACCCTTTAAACAATATTCCGGACCGCACTGCTAAACCCCGAAACAGTGGTATTACGATGGTGATGGATAAGGGGTTAAGCTTGCGCCAGGTTGAGGATTTTATTGAAGTAAGCGGCTTATATACAGATATTGTGAAACTGGGATGGGCAACATCGTTTGTTACTCCAAACCTGGATGAAAAGTTGAAACTATATCGGGAAGCCGGTATCCCTGTTTATTTTGGAGGGACTTTGTTCGAGGCATTCGTTGTACGTAACCAGTTTGACGATTACCGGCGCGTATTAGACAAATACCAGATGGAGCATGCCGAAGTATCTGATGGTTCGATCGAAATAGAACACGACGTAAAATGCGATTATATCCGCAAACTAAACGAGCAGGTGACAGTAATATCGGAAGTTGGTTCTAAGGATGTGACCAAAATATTTGCCCCATACAAGTGGATTAAACTGATGAATGCCGAGATTCAGGCAGGATCCTGGAAGGTAATAGCTGAGGCACGGGAGAGCGGTAATGTGGGTATTTATCGCGATTCGGGAGAAGTAAGACAAGGTTTGGTGGATGAAATATTAACCCAGATACCGGAAGAAAGAATTATTTGGGAAGCCCCGCAAAAGGCACAGCAGGTGTGGTTTATTAAGTTGATAGGCGCCAATGTGAGTTTAGGCAATATAGCCCCTGCGGAAGTGATTCCATTGGAGACTCTTCGTTTAGGTATCCGCAGCGATACATTCGATCATTTTTTGAACCTATAAATACATCTGCATATGTTAGCGAGGCCTTCGGATTAATTTTCTGAGGCCTTTTCTGTTTTAAACCTATTGCTACTTTCTTATCTTCGGACATATATTATGGCCGTATCTAAACTCATTAATCCCGATATAGACGATTTCTATTCAAACACGTCAGAAGAAGGACGCTTGCAATTGGGCCTTGGTCCGTTAGAGTTTGAACGAAATAAAGAACTGATAGGTCGTTATCTACAAAAAAAAGGAATTGTAATAGATGTCGGCGGCGGACCGGGAATTTATTCGGAATGGTTAGCCGGCTTAGGTTATGAAGTGGTCCTGATCGATCCGGTTGAAAAGCATATTCGCCAGGCTAATAAACGATCCGCTAAATCAAAAAAGCCATTCAAGAGTTTATTGGGCGAAGCTCAAAAGCTGGAGCTGGCAGATAGCATTGCAGATGTGGTGATCATGCACGGGCCATTGTATCATCTTCAATCAAAAACAGATCGGATCCGCGCGATCAGCGAAGCAAAACGAGTTTTAAAAGCCAGAGGAGTTGTGTTAGGTTTTGCGATCAATTATACAGCGTCAACTGTAGCAGCCTTGTTGAATGGCTTTATTCATGCGCCTGAAATATTTGATATGTGTATAGCGGAATTGAAGACTGGCATCCATACCCCGCCTAAAAATATGCCAGGCGTGTTACCATCAGCCTATTTTCACCGGGCTGAAGAATTAAAGGCTGAATTTGAAGAAGCTGGTTTGACTTATCTGGATACCTATGCCGTTGAAGGTGTGATATGGATGGACAAAAATTATTTTGAAACACGCTCGGATTCAAAAAAGAAGGAAAGGATAATGGAATTGGTGAAAGCAACAGAAAGCGATCCAGGCTTGCTTTCATTAAGTCCCCATATGATGATAGCAGGACGTAAAGAATAGCAGTTTATTTAACGTGCGCTGTATAATCCCGCTCTTTCTTATTAATATTACAGCATGAAACAGTACGGATTAATTGGCTTTCCGCTTTCTCATTCCTTCTCAAAAAAATTCTTTACCGCAAAATTCGAAAATGAGGGAATAACTGATAGCAAATACGATCTTTTCCCTATAGAACATATCAGTGAACTGCCGGCTTTATTGCAAAATCATCCCGATTTGTGCGGATTGAATGTGACCGTTCCGCATAAGATACATGTACTTAAATATCTCGATTGGGTCGAGCACGATGCCCGCACAGCCGGAGCAGTAAACTGTATTCGTATCACGGCTGAAAGTCCTGTTACCGCAGCCTTTAGCGGCGAAGTAGGCATAAAAGGTCATGATTTCAAACTGGAGGGCTTTAATACGGATATTTATGGATTTGAGCATTCATTAAAACCTTTGTTAAAACGGCATCATGATGAAGCATTGATTTTGGGGGATGGCGGCGCTGCCCAGGCGGTGAAATGCGTGTTGGACAACCTCGGCGTCAATTTTAAAGTAGTTACCCGTAAGCCTGCACCGGGACATATTTTATTTAGCGATTTAAAACCGCACCATATTGCACAGCATAAATTGATCATCAACACAACGCCCATTGGCATGTCGCCAAATGTGGACGAGTGTCCGCCGATACGGTACGAAGCTATTACTGATGATCATTTGCTTTATGATCTGGTCTATAACCCTGAAGAAACCTTATTTTTGAAGAAAGGCGCCGAAATGGGTGCCACTACAAAAAATGGATATGAAATGTTAGTATTGCAGGCTGAAAGATCCTGGGAGATTTGGACTTCAAAAAAAATATATCCATGAAGAGATTAGTATGGTTTCTGCCTGTTTTGTTACTGATGGCTGCCTGCAATGGCAACCACGATTACTCACCAAAACCGCGCGGGTATTTCCGTATCATTTTTCCTGAAAAATCATATCAGCAGTTTAACAGTCAATATCCTTTTACTTTTGTCTATCCTAAATATGCAGTAATAGAAAAGGATACCAATGTTGCACCTGAAAGAAAGGATAAAAAACTGTACAACATGAAGTACCTGCTCAATATGAATTTCCCGCAATTTAATGGCACGCTTCACCTGAGTTATGAAAGCATCACTTCAAAAAAGGTGTTCGACGAGCTGACAGAAGACGCCCGTAATTTCGCCTTCAAACATACAGTAAAAGCTACTTCAATCGATCAGGCGATCATCCATAATCCTGATCGCAAAGTTTACGGTATTTATTATACTATTGATGGCAATGCGGCGTCGTCCGTACAATTCTTTATTACCGATAGTGTGAAAAACTATATGCGTGGTGCGCTCTATTTTAATAATACCCCTCGTCTCGATTCGATACAGCCCGTATTGAAGTTTGTGAAGAAAGACATCGATACAATGATCAAAACGTTTCGTTGGAAGTGAGGTGATTTCGGATTTCGGAATTGGGATTTCGGAATTTGATAAATCAGATAGGCATGGAAATAATTATGAAGACATTTGTACTGGATTTAAATCCGAAATCGAAAATCCCAAATCCCAAATCAACATGATCAGATCCTTCATCAATAATCCTTACCAGGAAAACACCTATATTTTATTTGATGAGACACGCGAGTGCGCGATCATCGATCCGGGGATGTACACATCTGCGGAGCAAAATGCTGTAGTGAATTTCATCAGGGATAACCAGCTTAAGCCAGTTTTATTGCTCAATACCCATTGCCATATCGACCATGTACTCGGCAATAAATTCATATTCGACCAATACGGATTAAAGCCGCAGTTTAACGAAGGGGAATCCTATGTGCTGGCATCGGTTCCGGCTTATGCGCCGCAAATGGGTTTCCGGTATGAGCCGTCTCCGCTACCAGATCATTATTTGCAAGAGACCGGAACCGTTTCATTTGGCACTACTGAATTGCAATTAATTTTTGCTCCCGGTCATTCACCGGCGCACCTTTGCTTTTATAATGAGCCTGCAAACATACTGGTAGGAGGGGATGTATTATTTCGTGGCAGTATAGGCCGTACCGACTTACCAGGCGGAAACCATGACCAACTGATCACCAATATCCGCGAAAAACTATTTACCCTGCCAGACGACTGCATAGTTTATCCCGGCCACGGCCCCGAAACGACCATTGGATTCGAGAAAAAGCATAACCCGTTTTTTTAAGTTATACGTTTGACGTATTACCTTATACTTAGCGCAACGAAGCATGTAAAGTTGTATCTAAAATACAATCTATTTTAAATCGTACGTTTTATGTAGTTTTAGCCGGAAATGAAACGTATAACGTAATAACGTAAAACGTACAATCTTTGAATACTGCCATCTATATAGCCAAACGGTATCTTTTTTCGAGGAAGAAGGTTCATGCGATCAATATCCTTTCGGGAATATCGATGCTGGGTGTGTTCATCGGAAGTGCCGCGCTGGTGATCATTTTGTCGGTATACAACGGATTCGAGAAAGTGATCCTGAACCTGTATAGTAATTTTACACCTGAGTTAAAGATTGAACCTAAGCAAGGTAAGACATTCGACCCCAATACAGCTTATTTTAAAGCCCTGCACAAGGATTCTAAGCTATTTTCCTATACTGAAGTACTGGAGGAAAAAGCCTTGATCAGATATGGCACTACCGGCCAGTTTATCGGTACGGTAATGGGGGTGAGCGATGAGTTTTTGAACAATAAGCAACTCGACAGCACTGTCGAGAAAGGCTCATTTACGCTTAAAGATAAGGGGCATGATTATGCGGTGATAGGGGCCACCGTCCAGGGCAAATTGTCTGTCAATATTGATGATCAGCTTTCGGCATTACAGATCTATATCCCCAGGCGGAACGCAGCCAGCGGGGCCGATCCGCTGAGTGCATTTGAAGTGCGATATATTTACCCATCAGGCATATTTAATATCCAGCAGGACTTTAATGGCTTGATCATAACGCCTATTGATTTTATGCGCGACTTACTCAATGAACCCTCCAATGTTTCGCATATCGACCTCAACTATAAAAAAGGCACCGATCTGGAATCTGTTCAAAGCGAGATAAAGGATAAAATTGGCGATAAATTCACCGTTAAAAATCGTTATGAGCAGGACGCTGATCTATACAAAACTTTGAAATATGAACGGTGGTTTATTTTCATGATCCTGGTATTTGTAATGATCATAGCTATCTTCAATATTATCGGTTCGCTAACTATGTTGGTGATTGATAAACAAAAAGATATCGCCATATTAACCAGCCTGGGTGCCGATAAGAAACTGATACAAAGTATCTTTTTTTTCGAAGGGATGATGATATCGATTGTCGGCTGTATTGCAGGTATGGTTATTGGTTTGATCTTTTGTATTTTACAGGAAGAATTTAGCTTTATCAAGTTTGGCGATAACCTCACGGCTATTGACGCTTACCCCATTGCGATGAAATTCATGGATTTTATATTGGTGTTTTTAACTGTAACAGCCATTGCTGCAATAGCATCCGGAATTAGTGCACGATTAAGTGTTAAAAGACTCGCAGAGATCAAAGAGGAATTGTAAATTTGGTAGACGCAGGGCAAAAGGCGGTTGGCGAAGAATAAAACAGAATTGCGGATTTAGAGTTTAGTATTTAGAATTTAGGGCTTAGGGTTTAATTTAAAACACATGGAATCGAAACGTCAGCAGAAATTTGCAGGAGTAATACAACAGGATTTGGCAGCTATATTTCAGCGCGAAGGCTTGAACCTGTTGCCAAATACATTGATCACTATCACCAAAGTAAGAGTGACCCCCGATCTGGCGATCGCCCGCGTTTTCTTAAGCTTTTTTAATATCAGCGACACCAAAATGGCTTTGAATACCATCAAGGCGCATTCGTCAGAGATCCGCTATAAACTCGGCGCCCGCATAAAAGACCAGGCGCGTATCATCCCTCAGTTGGAGTTTTTTGTAGACGACACCAGCGAATATGTTGAGCGCATGGATAAGATTTTCGATAAGATCAGCAAAGAGGAAAGACAACCCGATTCGGAATAAGGGTATGGTTGAATGGACAAGCATGCCCTGCTATCAAATTACATCAAAACGCATTCCGACAGGATAGGTAAAGTGGTTGATTACAACCCTGAAACAGATCGTCTTTTTCCATTCGATTTTACTGCTTCTAATACCGAACTAAGCCAGGAGGATATCCTGGATACGGAAAAGTTCAGTGCTTGGGTAAATATCAAATTAGCCGAAAATAATTGCCGCTATGGCATTGGTGGTTATATGGAACACCGAACCCTTTACGCTCGCAGTGAATTATTTAATACTGAAGAAAAACCCCGCAGATTGCATTTGGGTATCGATATCTGGGCGGATACAGGTACACCGGTTTATGCCCCAATAGACGGCGTCATACACAGCTTTCAGGATAATGATCATTTTGGCGACTATGGTCCGACTATTATTTTGCAACATAACCTTGATGGTTTGGGCTTATACACCCTGTATGGTCATTTAAATCGTGAAAGTCTTGTCGGCTTAACTGTTGGAAATCATGTAGCCAAATGCGAACAAATAGGGGCATTCGGCAATAAGCATGTAAACGGTCATTGGCCACCGCATTTGCATTTTCAACTAATGTTTGATATCGAAGGTAAATGGGGTGACTATCCGGGCGTAGGTTATTACTCCAAAAAGGAGAATTACCTGAAAAACATACCGAATCCCAATTTGATTTTGAGATTTCCGGATGTAAAATAGATGAGGTATATTTAGCTTTCATCAAACTTAAACCATATGAGACCTCGATCCTTATTCGCCTTAATCGTAAAAATTATTGGTATTTACCTCCTTATCGGCGCCATTGTCGCCATTCCGCAAATGGTCACAACTTTGCTTTCGTTTCGCGGACAGATTAGTTATGCCGATTCAAGTCAGCTATACGCGATAGCATTCTTTTTATTAATTACAGTTGCAATTTATATAACGATCATGAGGTATTGCCTTTTTAAAACTGAGTGGTTGATAGAAAAATTGCATCTTGATAAAGGATTTACAGAAGAGAAATTGGAGCTTAATGTCCACCGTTCAACAGTTCTAAAAATTGCTGTAATTGTTATTGGTTGTGTTATGGTTATCGATAACCTGCCTTTGCTTTGCGGAGAAGTATTTGTTTATTTTCAGACAAGTGCGCCTAACCTGGGATTTAAAGAGAACCCGTCTTCAAAATACATAGTAATTGATTTTGTTAAATTCTTTATAGGGCTTTTCCTGATGACAAGCAGCCGGTTGGTCGTAAATTTTATTGAACGCAGGAGAAGGGAACCATCCGCAGCTAGCCAGATTTAATTTGGCATAATAAAAAAAGGGATGAAAAAATAGACTGCCCCCAAAAAGTTAGACACTATTTGGGGGCATTTTTATGAGAAAAAACAGGAGACATGACCCCGGCGTTTAAGCTGGAAGTTGTTAAACAGTATCATGCTGGAGAGTCGATCAAATCGCTAACAAAAAAATGGGGATTATCGCTTTCTTTAGTGAGCAGGTGGCTAGATCACTATAATGCCCTTGGTAAAGAAGGGTTGTTACCGAAAGACAAACACTATAGGCCTGCAGAATTTAAGTTAAAGGTGGTTGAGAGTTATAATGAAGGGTTATCTTTGAGAGATTGCTGTTCGCGCTATGAGATCGCTAACGAAAGTTCTGTACTCTCTTGGGTAAGGAGATATGAACGTTCGGGCATTGAGGGCCTGCAGGAGCAGCGAGGACGACCCAAAATCATGAAGAAGGATAAACCTGTCAAGAAAACCGAACCACTTACCAGACTGGAAGAACTGGAGAAAGAAAATCTGTATCTAAAGGCTGAAAATGAACTGCTAAAAAAGCTCGAAGCCTTAGCTCAACAAAGACAAACGCCAAAGAAAAAACGTTAGCCATTTACGAGTTAAGGCATAAATATCCATTGGACACATTACTGGATATTTTAAAAATGGCCAGAAGTAGTTATTACTATCATCTTAAGACGAGATCACAATTAAGTAAACATGATGATCTGAAAGAGCGAATCAAAAACATCTATCATCGGCATAAAGGGAGGTACGGGTATCGAAGAATTACTTTAGAAATGAGAAACGAGAGGATTGTTGTCAACCATAAAACGGTTTTTAAGCTAATGGGTACATTGGGACTGAGATCGCTTATTCGCAGAAAGAAATACCGCTCTTACAGGGTGAGACAGGAACGATAGCACCTAACCTGCTTCAAAGAAATTTCACGTCAGATCAACCTTACATGAAGTGGGTTACTGACATTACTGAATTCAAAGTGAGGGACAAAAAGCTTTATCTTTCACCGGTCATGGAGCTATTTAATGGGGAGATCATCAGTTACAGCCTATCTGAGTCACCTAATTTTAAACAAGTCTCAGACATGCTGGGTGGTGCATTAAAAAAGCTTAATTCAAACGCAGAACTTATATTACATTCCGATCAAGGTTGGCAATATCAAATGAAAATATATCAGGCCAAACTCAAACAACGAGGAATCAGGCAAAGTGTGTCCAGAAAAGGTAATTGCCTGGATAATGCGGTTATTGAAAACTTCTTTGGCACGATCAAGTCAGAACTGTTTTATCTGAAAAAGTACAGTGATCTGGAAGAGCTTAAAAGCGATATTAGGGAATATATCAAATATTACAACAACGAAAGAATCAAACTCAATCTAAAAGGAATGAGCCCGGCTAAATACCGAGCTCAATATGATAACAATAATTAAGTTTGTGCAATTTTTTGGGGTGCACTTCAAAATTCATCCCTTTTTTTATTACTGTTTGACTGAGTTACTGCTGGTCAGAAGGACCATCATCAGGCGTGCCGACAATTTTATAAATTTTATTGTTGTTATTGTCGCGTGCTTCCTGGTAGTAGTAACCATCTTCGGACACGTAATATTTTTCACCGTTCAGGCTGATCTTACGACAGTTAGGAGGCAAGGACTGAATGATGTCTCCAATCTGCGGCATCTGCTGATCCATATCGCCATTCGGGTTATTAGTATTCAACTCACCGTCTTTACCTGCAACCTGGTAGCTTGTGCTGCCATCGTCTTTGGTGATTGGTTGATAGTAAACGCCATTGGCTTCATAATACTGCTCGCCATTGATCATAATAGATTGTGCGTTTGAAGGCAGGCTGTTTACTTCTGCACCAACCGGCGGCTCTACTACGGTATATTCGTTGTTGTCATACTGATAGAATAAACCACCGCTATAGAAATATTCCAGATCGTCATAATAGAAAGGATAGTAGCCGTAAGGTAAAAATCCGATGCTGAAACCTAAACGTGGTGCATAATAAGTGCCATAATAGCCACGGTAGTAGTGATAATAACCACGATTACTCCAGTAAGAAGGTCCGTAAAAACCGCGAGCACCGACACCTACCGAAGCCCTGCCGCCCTGACCAATATATCCGCGGGTGCCTACATAGCTGCGCGCAGTATTAGGGCCGCCATAGGCTGTTACACCTGGGCCTACACCTACTCTATGAGAGGTAATGCCATAACCGGGAGTTGCAAAACGTTGCGGAGCAATAGCAACGCGGCTGTTTGGATTAACTCCAGGCCGTGCATATCCCACAGTTCCGGATGGCCTGTAACCAACAGAAGGTCTGTTAACTCCGCTTACAGATGGTCTAAAACCGCCATTGTTAGATGGGCGTTGCGCAAATCCGCCGTTATTTGATGACGGGTGAAAACTGTTATTGCTTGAACTGCTTGGTGCGGGCCTGAAACTGGGGCTACCGCCGCCCCCACCGGATGGGCTGCTGCTTGCCGGACGCGAACCACCGCTGGATGAGCTACTACCCCCGCCGCTGCCATCTCTATGCTGGGCATTGGCCGAAAGGGCTAGTAAGCCGCTTACAGCCAGAGTAAACAAATATTTAAATGTCTTTTTCATGATTTGAGTAATGATTATCCTATAGATAACTGCACTGGGGTTTGGCTTAGTTATTTGTTTGACTAAGTTTATTTTAAATGGTTTAATCTGTTCAGTTAAAAAAAATCAGCAAATGTGGCCTTTTACGAAAATAAGAGTTAAC
>Ga0207695_10010605_pt1 | contig 11263 bp, 9 predicted proteins | sample KBSC54metaG_FD_184354 | JGI IMG/M metagenome (GOLD analysis project Ga0207695, IMG submission 184354) | Corn rhizosphere microbial communities from Kellogg Biological Station, Michigan, USA - KBS C5-4 metaG (SPAdes) (version 2) | ecosystem: Host-associated > Plants > Roots > Rhizosphere > Soil... | reverse complement strand
GGTAGGTGCCCGGCTGCGTCACCCTCGGCGGGTAGCACGGTGCGTGCCCGCTGCAGACGAGCACCTGGTCCCCGTCGCTGCGCACGCGGTAGACGATCCGGCCGACGATCCGCTGGTCGACGGGCCAGCCCGTGCGCACGCGCCAGCCGTTCGCCGTCTTCACCCGCAGCGCCTGCGGCGGCGCCTGTGGCCGGGTCAGGTCGTCGAGGCCGTTGCGCATGAATTGCTGCACGCGCGGGTCGACGGGCGCGGACCTGTCCGTGCCGACGGGGATCGCCGGTGCGGTCGTGTCGTCGGCGCGGTAGCCGTCGAGTGCCAGCGAGAACTCCTGCGCACCCGCGGCGAAGACGCGTGCGCCGCTCGGCGCCGTGTACCGCGTCGCGTCTGCCGGGATGCCGTCCCGGCTGCCGTCGTAGTGGAAGAGCGTGACCTCGCCCGGGTGCTGACAGCCGGGATACCCGCTGACGGTGTCGTGCTCGCGTCCGACGACACCGGCGATCGTGTCGCCCGCGGTCAGGCCGGTGCCCGCGACCCACGGGTCGGCCGCGCCGGCGGCGGTGACCGCATAGTCGAGCCCGGCGACCGTCTGGCGAATGATCCCGTAGTGCTCGACGCCCAGGAGCAGGCACTCCGGCCGGCCGATCTCCCGGAACATCGCGGTCTTCTGCGTCGTGTCCGGGTTCGGGTCGTACAGCGACTTGTAGGTCAGGATCGTGTGCCGGTCGTCCTCGTAGCGGACGTTCCAGTACGCGTCGTTCGACCCCATGAACGCGAGGTTCGTCCCGCCGGCGACGGCCGCGTCGAAGCCGTCGCGCATCGCGACGGTCCAGTACTCGTCGTGGCCGTTGACGATCACGAGCCGGTGTCGCAGCAGGCTCCCCGGGTCAGCGTCGGTGTCGACGTCGGTCTGGTACGAGACGTCGTACCCCTCACGCTCGAGGAAGCGCACGGTCTGGATCTCCCACCAGAGCGGCGAGCTCGCCTGGGAGTCGAACGGCCGGTCGAACGACACGCGGATCGACGCCCCGGCCGGCGAGAAGTTGTAGAGGCTGTGCCCGGCCCAGGCGTTGTACGCCTCCCACGTGTTCACCGGCACCTGCACGAGGATCTGCGACGGCGGCTGGTCGACGGGCTGGCGGAGGATCGCGTACGTCGTGGCGATGCGGCCGGCCACGCTGCCGCTCGTCAGCTCGGCCTCGATCAGGTAGTAGCCGCTCGGCCAGTCTGCCGCCGTCTGCACGATGTCGGTCGTCGTCCAGCCGGCCCGCTGCGGCGACCCTGCCGACGCGGCGTCGTTGCGCTGGGCGACGGGCGCTTCGTCGCCGGCGCACGAGGGCACGCACGCCATCAGCCGCGCGCCGTCGCCGCCGTACCAGCCGAGGCGGTAGACGCGCAGGCGGTACCGGTAGTCGGACTGCACGTGCACGCCGACGGCGTCGCCGGGCAGCGCCCCGATCTGATCGGCGTAGAGCTGGACGCCGGTGTACTGCGTGCGCTGCCAGGCGGTCGTTCCGGCCCGCGCGTTCTCGACCTGCGTCGGCGTCTGCAGCGGCTGCGGCTGCGCCGCCTCGACCGCAGGCGGCAAGCCGCCGCAGAGCAGCACGACGATCGCCGCAGAGAAGGCTGCCCTCACCCCACCAGCGTTGTCGCAGTCCCGGAGCGGCTTTACAAGTCGGACACCGATGCGTCCCGAACCCCCTGCGGCCGGTTCGGCGTTTTCTCCCTTGGACGCGGGCGGCGTGCAATCGACAAAGGAGGAACCGCATGCCTGGCTGGGTATGGGCGGTCATCGCCGTCGCCGTGGTCATCGTCGCCTCGCTCGTGTGGCAGGGTGCGAAGGCGCGACGCACGCGATCCTTGCAGGGCCGTTTCGGCCCCGAGTACGACCGGACGCTCGAACGGGCGGACGGGAAGCGAGAGGGAGAGGCGGACCTCGCCGCGCGCGTCAAGCGCCGTGAGGAGCTCGACATCCGTCCGCTCTCGGGCGCCGCGCGCGATCGGTACGCGGCGGACTGGCAGCACGTCCAGGCGCGATTTGTCGACGCTCCGCGGGAAGCGGTGCAGGACGCCGACGCGCTGATCCAGACGGTCATGCGCGAGCGCGGCTACCCGATGGACGACTTCGAGCAGCGGTCGGCCGACGTCTCGGTCGACCATCCGCGCGTGGTCGAGAACTACCGGGCCGGGCACCGGCTCGCCGGCTCCGGCGATACCGAGGACCAGCGCCGGGCGATGGTCCATTACCGGGCGCTCTTCGACGATCTGCTCGAGGACGGCGCAGACCGGTCGCTGAGCCGCGATCCGGCCGTCGACGCCGAGCGCGAACCGGCCCGTTGACCGATCTTGGATCCAGCCGCTCGGCCCGGCTGGATCCAGAAAACCGGCAAACAGGGTTTTGACTCCGCCTTAAAGGTGATCTAGGATCCGAAACAACGATCCTCGACCCCTGGAGACACGAATGAACCCGGAAGCTCGGATCCAAGCAGAGGCGGACCAGCTGTCGGCCCGCTGGCGCGACGATGCGCGGTGGACCGGCGTCGAGCGCACGTACGCGGCCGCCGACGTCGTTCGGCTGCGCGGCTCGGTCGTTGCCGAGCACACGCTCGCCCGGCTCGGCGCCGAACGGCTCTGGCAGCTCCTGCAGCGCGAGGAGCCGGTGCGCGCCCTCGGCGCGCTGACCGGCGGCCAGGCCGTGCAGATGGTCAAGGCCGGGCTCGAGGCGATCTACCTCTCCGGGTGGCAGGTCGCCGCCGACGCGAACAGCGCCGGCTCGACGTATCCCGACCAGAGCCTCTATCCCGTGAACAGCGTGCCCACGGTCGTGCGGCGGCTGAATGCGGCGCTGCAGCGCGCAGACCAGATCCACTGGTCGGAAGGCCGGAACGGGACGTACTGGTTCGCGCCGATCGTCGCCGACGCCGAAGCCGGCTTCGGCGGCCCGCTCAACGCGTACGAGCTGATGAAGGCGATGATCGAAGCCGGCGCCGCGGGCGTGCACTACGAGGACCAGCTCGCGTCGGAGAAGAAATGCGGCCATCTCGGCGGCAAGGTCCTCGTGCCGACCTCGCAATTCGTGCGCACGCTGAACGCCGCACGGCTCGCGGCAGACGTGCTCGACGTTCCGACCGTCCTCGTCGCGCGCACCGATGCGTTGTCGGCTGCGCTGCTGACGAGCGACGTCGACGAGTACGACCGCGACTTCGTCACCGGCGAGCGGACGGCCGAGGGCTTCTACCGCGTCCGCGACGGCATCGACGCCGCGATCTCGCGCGGCCTCGCGTACGCACCGTACGCCGACCTCGTCTGGTTCGAGACGTCGACACCGGATCTCGGCGAGGCGCGCGAGTTCGCCGCCGCGGTGCACGAGAAGTTCCCCGGCAAGCTGCTCGCGTACAACTGCTCGCCGTCATTCAACTGGCGCAGGCATCTCGACGACGAGACGATCGCGACGTTCCAGTCGCAGCTCGCCGACAGCGGCTACCGCTTCCAGTTCATCACGCTCGCAGGCTTCCACTCGCTGAACGCGGCCATGTTCGAGCTCGCGCGCGGCTACGCCGAGGAAGGCATGCCCGCCTACGTGCGGCTGCAGGAGCACGAGTTCGCGATGGAGGAGTTCGGCTACACCGCGACGCGCCACCAGCGCGAGGTCGGCGCCGGCTACTTCGACCTCGTGACGCAGGCGGTGTCGCCGGAGGCCTCGACGCTCGCGCTCGAGGGATCGACGGAGGAAGCGCAATTCCACGGGTAGCCCGACAGCTGGAGCTCGTCGAGCAGCTGCACCGCGAGCTCGGGCCGTTGCGGCTCGAGCTGCTCGCCGAGCGCCGCGCGCGCCAAGCACGTCTCGACGCCGGCGACAACCCGACGTTCGTCCGCCACCCGGGCGACTGGCGTGTCGCGCCGGCGCCCGCCGATCTCGTCGACCGGCGCTGCGAGATCACGGGGCCGGTCGACCGCAAGATGATGATCAACGCGTTCAACTCCGGGGCGCAGGTCTTCATGGCCGACTTCGAGGACGCGAACTCGCCGACCTGGAAAAACGTCGTGCAGGGGCACGAGAACGTCCACGACGCGATCCGCGGAGAGCTCTCGCTCGACACCGCCGACAAGAGCTACCGCCTGAACGACGAGATCGCGACGATGGTGATCCGTCCGCGCGGCTGGCATCTCGTCGAGCGGCACGTCGAGATCGACGGCAACCCCGTTTCCGCGTCGCTCTACGACTTCGGCCTCGCGTACGCGAACGGCGCGCGTTACTTCTACCTGCCGAAGCTCGAGTCGCACCTCGAAGCACGGATGTGGGCCGAGGCGTTCCGGATAGCCGGCGGCGACGACATCCGCTGCACCGTCCTCATCGAGACCATCCTCGCCGCGTTCGAGATGGAGCAGATCCTCTGGGAGCTGCGCGACTACGGCTGCGCGCTCAACGCGGGCCGCTGGGACTACATCTTCAGCGTCATCAAGAAGTTCCGCGCGCGCAACTGGGTGCTGCCCGACCGCGTGCAGGTGACGATGACCGTGCCGTTCATGCGCGCGTACACCGACCTGCTCGTCGCGACGTGCCACGCGCACGGCGCGCACGCGATCGGAGGGATGGCAGCGTTCATCCCCTCCCGCAAGGACGCCGAGGTGAACAGGGTTGCGCTCGCGAAGGTGCGCGAGGACAAGGAGCGCGAAGCGGGTCAGGGCTTCGACGGAACGTGGGTTGCGCATCCGGATCTCGTCCCGGTTGCGGCCGAGTGCTTCGCGCGGACGAACCAGCTCGACGTCATGCGCGAAGACGTGCACGTCACCGAGGCCGACCTGCTCTCGATCCCCGACACGCCGGGCGAGGTCACGGAGCAGGGGCTGCGCACGAACGTCTCCGTCGGCATCCGCTATCTCGATGCGTGGCTGCACGGCGTCGGTGCGGCGGCGATCGACAACTTGATGGAGGACGCCGCGACGGCCGAGATCTCGCGCTCGCAGGTCTGGCAGTGGGTGCGCGCGGGCCACTTCACGCCGGACCAGGTACGGGCCGAGGCCGCGCACGTCGAAGCCGGTGACGAGGCGAAGCAGCTCTTCCTCGAGCTCGCGCTCGCCGACCGGCTCGAAGAGTTCTTGACTTTGTCCGCCTACGACCAGCTCGACTGAAGGAGGAGCCGTGGAGATCAGCGAAGCGCCCGAGACGACCGAACGCGACGCGAGCGCGGACGAGCCGTGCACGGCCGAGCGGGCCGAGTGCAGCTGCCCCGACTTCTGCGAACGCGACCACGAGCAGGATTAGACTCGTGGCGTGAGCCTCGACAGCACCAAAGCCGACGACATCGCGCTCGTCATCGAGGAGGCGATCGTCTCCGGCGAGCTCGCGCCGGGCACGGTGCTACGTCAGGAGCAGCTGTCCGAGCAGTTCAACGTCTCCCGCACGCCGATCCGCGAGGCTCTCCGCCGGCTCGCCGCACTCGGGCTCGTCTCGTTCGTTCCCAACCGCGGCGTCCGCGTCCGGACGATCTCGCGCGAGGAGCTGCACGAGGCGTTCCTCGTCCGCGCGGAGCTGGAGGCGCTTGCGACGGAGACGGCGGCGGCAAAGATCACGAAGGAGCAGCTGCAGGAGCTCGACGAGTGCGAGCGGCAATTCGCGAAGATCTCGGTGGAGCTGCGCTCGCGCGAGCCGGGTGAGGAGCGGCGCTCGATCATGGGCGACTGGGTGCGCGCGAACCACGCGTTCCACGACGTCATCTACCGCGCCGCCGACCTGCCGCTCGTCGAGCAGCTCGCCAAGAGCGCGCGCCGGTCGTTCAGCGGCCCCGCCGTGTGGGCGCCGGGCGACCACTCGATCGACGAGCTCTACGCGCGCAACGCCGAGCAGCATCGCGCAATCAAGCAGGCGCTCTTCGCCGGCAGCTCAGGCGGCGCGCGCGAGCTCGCGCGCGAGCACGTCCTCTCGTCCTTCCAGCTCCTCGAGACGATTCTCGAGCAGGTGGGCGCGCAACCGCGCGACTGGGCCAAGGGCCGCGCCGCACGGCACTAGGGATGCACGCCGAGATCGGAACCGTGCGTCCACGGACGAGCCGGATCAGCAGGATCGTGACGCTCGTCGCCGTCGTCGTGCCGCCGCTCGGCATCTTCTCGACGATCGGCGTGCTCTGGGGAGTCGCGCTGCACCCCGTCGATCTCGTCTCGCTCGTCGTCCTGTACGTCGCCTGCGCGTTCGGAATCACGATCGGCTTCCATCGCTACTTCACGCACCGCGGCTTCGCCGCGCACACGTCCGTGAAGGTCGCTCTCGCCATCCTCGGCTCGATGACCGTGCAAGGCCCGCTGACGCAGTGGGCAACCGACCACCGCAAGCACCATGCGCTCTCCGATCAGCCCGGCGACCCGCACTCGCCGCACGTCGGCAACGGCGACGGCATCGTCGGGGCGATTCGCGGCCTCCTGCACGCCCACGTCGGCTGGCTCTTCACCAACCTCGGCATGGAGCAAGGACGCGCGTACGGCAAGGACCTGTACGAGGACCGTGTCGTCCGCATCGTCGATCGGCTCTACCTGCTCTGGGTCGCGTTGACGCTCGCGCTCCCGTTCGCCGCGGGCTACCTCGCCGGCGGCACGTGGCAGCGCGGCGTCGAGGCGCTCGTCTGGGGCGGCCTCGTGCGGATCTTCCTCTTCCAGCACGCCACCTTCAGCGTCAACTCGATCTGTCACATGTTCGGGCGGCAGGATTACCGCTCGCGCGACGAGGCTCGGAACAACTGGTTCGTCGCGCTGCTCGTGTTCGGCGAGGGCTGGCACAACAACCACCACGCGTTCCCTGCGTCGGCGCGACATGGTCTCGACCGCCTCCAGCTCGATCCGTCGTGGTGGGTCATTCGCGGGCTCGAGCGGCTCGGGCTCGTGTGGGACGTCGTCGCGCCGGACGACCGTCAGCGCGCGAGGCGGCGGCTGTCGGCCACGCCCGCGACCGCATCCGAGTAGCGCGCGAAGGCGTCGAAGCCCTCGCGGTCGAGCCGCAGCACGGTCAGGTCGTTCACCGCGACGACGTCTGCCGTCCGCGTCGTGTCGTCGAGCAGGGCGAGCTCGCCGAAGAAGTCGCCCGGACCGAGCCTGTCGCCACGCACCTCCGCTTCCCCCGCGACGACGAGATAGAAGCCGTCCGGCTCGTCGCCGGCCCGCACGACCGTCTCGCCGGCGCTGAACGTCAGCTGCTCCATGTGACTGCCGAGCAGTGCCGCGTCGCCGCGCGCGAGCGTCGCGAGCAGTGGGGCTTCGCCGTCGCCGCGCAGCCGCTCGACCGTCGACACGGCGGCGCGGACTCGGACGTCGGGCAGGGCTGCGAGAAACGTCAGATAGCGCTCGCGGTCGAGCCGCAATACGGTCGCGGGCTCGAGCGCGACCACGTCCGCGGTGCGCTGCGCCTGCGTGACGAGGCCGATCTCGCCGAATGCCTCGCCGGGACCGAGCCGGGCGAGCTGCTCGTCCCCGGCCACGACCTCGAGCGAGCCGGACTCGACGAGGAAGAGCGCGTCCGCCTCGTCGCCGGTGCGCACGACGGCCTCGCCGGTCACGACCTCGAGCCGCTCGAGCAGCGTGCCGAGCACGGCCGCTTCCGCTGTCGACAGGTCGCGGAAGAGCTCGGCGCTGCGCAGCCGCTCGCCCGCCTCGACGAGTGCCAGGCGATCGCGCATGTCCGTTTCGTGCTGCACGAGAGCCTCGAGGCCGCTCAACTCCGGCAACCCGGCCGGCGGCACGAAACTGCTCGGCGCAATCCGCCGATCCTCCCGCAGCTCGGCGAGCTTCACGATCGCGTCGAAACCGGGAAGCTCGAGCGCCGCCTCGATCTCGGCGAGGCGGGCTGTCGACTGCGCCATGTCGGCCACGCGCAGGGCGAACGGGAAGACGGTGCGATAGCGGTAGCGGTGATGGAGCCACGCGTCCTCGGCCTCGTAGGGCACCGTCCCGTGCAGCACGACGAGCGGCATGTGGAAGAAGGCGAGGTTCTGCATGGCGACGCCCTCCTCGAAGTCGCCGACGAGCGCAGCCACGTCGTCGGCCCAGGGGCCGGCGAGGAGCCGGCACAGTGCCACGCCGATCTCGACGACGCCCCGGATCAGCCGCTCCTCGAGCGTCGGCACCGCTTGGTTCTTCACGAAGCGGCCGAGCTCGCGCACGCGCGCAGCTTCGAGGTCCGGCAGGACTTCGAGCCGACCGTAGATGCCGCGGCCGTGCACCTCTTCGACCGGGAACGGTGGACGGGCGTCGCTGCGCACGGTCGCGCCCGCGGGCACGTTCTTCAATCCCTTGACGACGCAGTAGGCGAGGAGCTCTCCCGTGTCGACCGTGCCGGTGAGGACGTGCACGTCGTCCGGGCCTGCGTGCGAGAGCGGCTCGTGCTCGAGCTGCTGTCCGTAGATCCGCTCGCCGTCGACGAAACGGACCGAGAGATATTGCGCGAGCCGGTACTGCATGATCGCGCGCAGCTCATCGGCCGCCAGCGCGCGGGTCGGGAGCGCGACCGACGCGATCCCCTGACGCTCGCCGCGTGCGAGCGCACCCTCGCGCTCACGGAAGAGCGTGGGCAATCTCAGCTCTGCGGCCTCGGCGACGATCCGGTCGCACCAGGCCTGCGCCTCGCCGGAGAGCGGTGGCGGCAGCGGCCGCTCGGTGCTCACAGCGACGGCTCGACGCCGCGGATCAACGCATCCTCGAGCAACTGCGACGCCGCCGCGATCCGCTGTTCGAGCGGCAGCGCTTCGCCCTGCGCGGCGATCTCGCGGTTCCGTTCGCCGGCGATGTGGAACGGGGAGGCGCCGAGTGCCTCGAGTGCCTCCGCGGCCACCTCCTCCGGCTCCATCGCCCAACTTGCGACGTGTGTCTGCGCCTTCGCCTGGAAGCCGGTGCGGGTCGGGCCGGGCTGCAGCACGAGGACGTCGACGCCGGTGTCGCGGAGCTCCCACCAGAGCGCGCCGCCGAAGAAGAGGTCGAACGCCTTGGTCGCCGTGTACACCGAGCTGTTCGCGATCGGCGCCTGCGCGTTCAACGACGAGACGAAGATCAGCGCACCCCGGTCCGCGTCGAGCATCTGCGGCAGATAGGCGTGCGTGAGCGCGACGTACGCGCGCGTGTTGACGGCGATCATCGCGTCGTACATCTCGAGCGGGAGGGTCATGAACTTGCCCACGCCGCCGAACGATGCGTTGTTCGCGAGCAGCCCGATCTCGATGCCTTCCGTCGCCGCGCGCACGTCTGCGAGGAAATCGGGCAGGCCGAGATCGACGCAACACGTCCGCGCGTCGACGCCCTGCGCTCGTACTTCGTCGGCCGCCGACTCGAGCCCGTCGGCGTCGTCTGCGACGAGCACCACGCTCAATCCATCCGCGGCGAGCGCGCAGGCGAGCGACCGCCCGATGCCCGACGATGCCCCGGTCACGAGTGCCCACGCGCCGTACCGATCCCTCAAGCCCATCGACCCCTCCCCGAAATCGCACTACGATGCAGACCGCGCAAAGCCTACAAAGGGGTTGGGGTCTGCCACAGGATCTGAGGACGTTCTTCGACGGCGTGCCCGCCGAGGAGCTCGAGCCGCTCCTCGACCGGCTCGAGCGACGGCGCGTCGAGGCCGGCTCGATCGTCGTCGCCGAGGGCGACGCCCCGCAGGAGCTCTACGTCGTCCGTTCGGGTTCGGCCGAGGTGCTCGTCGCCGACGGGCACGGCGAACGGCGCCGGGTCGGCCACGTCGCCGCCGGCGCAACCCTCTGCGAGATGTCGCTCTTCACCGGCGAGCCCGCGTCCGCGACGGTTCGTGCAACGAGCGAGCTCGAGCTGCTCGTGCTCGGCGCCGCGGAGTTCGAGCGGTTCGTCGACCGCTTCCCCGTCGTCTACCGCAACCTCGGCTCGATCCTCTCGCAGCGGCTCGCCGTCGTCAGCCGACTCGCTGCCCGCGACCGGCTCGGCGGGCTGACCCTGCTCGAGGACGGCGGCGCGCCCACGTCGGCCTGGGCGCTCGCGTGCAGCCTCGCATGGCACACGCGTCGGCCGACCGCGCTGGCCGTGGTCGGCGCCGTACCGCTCGAGCTGGCGCCGCTTGCGCGCGAGCGGGCCGACGGCGGCGCCGACATCGCCGTGCTGGCCGACGCCGACCACGGCCGGCTTCGTGTCGAGCTGACCGAGCTGCGCTCCCGCTACGACCACGTTTTGCTGTACGGAGGCGCACCCGACGTCCTGCGCGACGCCGCCGGAACCGTCGCCCTCGGGGGCCTGCCCCGCCTCGAGCACGAAGACGAGGATGCGCTGCGCGCCCGCGTGCTGCCGGCGACGACGCCTGCGGGACGCGCTGTCGGGCGCGTCGCGCGAGACATCGGCGGCCTCCGCGTCGGGCTCGCGCTCGGAGCCGGCAGCCAGCGCGGCTACGCGCACTTCGGCGTGCTTCGCGGGCTCGAACGCCTTGGGCTCGCGCCCGACGTGCTCGCCGGAACGAGTGTCGGCGGCGCGGCGGCCACGTTGGCCGCGCTGGGTCACGATCCCGACGCCGCCGCAGCGCTCTTCGACCGTGCGGCGGGCGTCCTCGTGCGGCCCACGATCCCGCGGCACGGCCTCTTTTCGAGTCGCGCGCTCCGGCACTTCTACCGCCAGGTGGCCGGAGACCGTCTGCTCGAGGAGCTGCCGGTGCCGCTGGGGCTCGTCACGGCCGACCTGCTCAGCGGGCGCGAGGTCGTGCTCCGGCGCGGACCGGTGTGGCAGGCCGTTCTCGCGACCTGCTCGATCCCGGGCATCTATCCCGCACAGCCGGTCGGGCCGTACCTGCTCGTCGACGGCGGGATCGTCGAGCCGGTGCCCGTCGCCGCCGCAGCGTCCCTCGGCGCGGACGTCGTGATCGCCGTGAAGCTCGTCGGCGCGGAACCGCCGCTCGAGCGCGACGGCGAGGCCGCGCCCGGCGCGAGCCGTGCGCCGGGCCCGGTGGGCGCGATCCTCCGCTCGCTCGAGTTGATGCAGACGCGGCTCGGCATCCAGCCGGACGGCGCGACGGTCGTCACCGTCGACGTCGACCTCACCGACGCGCGCAGCGGCCGGCTCCGTCGCTTTGCGGACGGCCGTGCGTACATCGAGACGGGCGAGGCGGCGCTCGCAGCGGCGTCCCAGCGGCTCGCCGCCGCGCTGCCGTGGCTGCGCTAACGGAGGGCGAGCCAGAGGACGAGTGCGAGCGCCGCCGCGACGAGCAGCGGCAGCGTGACGCGGAAGAGCGGCGTCGGAAACGCCTGGCGGGGACGAAGCAGTTTCGGCATACTGGGGC
>Ga0207695_10010604_pt1 | contig 11263 bp, 10 predicted proteins | sample KBSC54metaG_FD_184354 | JGI IMG/M metagenome (GOLD analysis project Ga0207695, IMG submission 184354) | Corn rhizosphere microbial communities from Kellogg Biological Station, Michigan, USA - KBS C5-4 metaG (SPAdes) (version 2) | ecosystem: Host-associated > Plants > Roots > Rhizosphere > Soil... | reverse complement strand
ATTATTTTCCGTCAACCCCTTTTCGCGACCGCGCGCCGCCTCCATAGTCGGTGCCTCACCCTGCGAGGTCGCGCCCGTGTCCATACCCAGTGCCGTCAAGAGCATCCCGATCACGGGTCGCCAGCAGCTGGTCGACTACCTCGCCGCCGGCGAGAAGCCGCGCGAAGCCTGGCGCATCGGCACTGAGCACGAGAAGTTCGGCTTCCGCACCGATGACCTGAAGCCGCCGCCGTTCGAGGGCGAGCGCGGCATCCGCGCGCTGCTCGAAGGCATCGCCGCGCGCTTCGGCTGGGAGATCGCCCGCGAAGGCGAAATTCCGGTCGCGCTCACCCGCGACAAGGCGAACATCACGCTGGAGCCGGCCGGCCAGCTGGAGCTGTCCGGCGCGCCGCTGGAGACGATCCACCAGACCTGTTGCGAGGTGAACTCGCATCTGGAGGAAGTGCGCTCGGTCGCCGACGGGATGGACCTGGGCTTCCTCGGCATGGGCTTCCAGCCGAAATGGCGCCGCGACGAGATGCCGTGGATGCCCAAGGGCCGCTACAAGATCATGCGCGAATACATGCCTAAGGTCGGCCAGCTAGGCTTGGACATGATGACGCGCACCTGCACGGTGCAGGTGAACCTCGATTTCTCGTCCGAAGCGGACATGGTGAAGAAGTTCCGCACCAGCCTCGCGCTGCAGCCGATCGCCACCGCGCTGTTCGCCGACTCGCCGTTCACGGAAGGACGTCCAAACGGCTATCTGTCCTACCGCTCGCAGATCTGGACCGACACCGACGCCGACCGCACCGGCATGCTGGACTTCGTGTTCGCCGACGGCTTCGGCTACGAGCGCTACGTCGACTACATCCTCGACGTGCCGATGTACTTCAGCTACCAGGACGGCAAGTACATCGACCTCGCCGGCCAGGACTTCAAGCGTTTCATGGCCGGCGAACTCGCCGCATTGCCCGGCACCAAGGCCACCATGAAGGACTGGGCCGACCACCTCACCACCGCCTTCCCCGAGGTGCGCCTCAAGCAGTACCTGGAAATGCGCGGCGCCGACGGCGGCCCGTGGAACCGGCTGTGCGCCCTGCCCGCGTTCTGGGTCGGCCTGCTCTACGACGACGAGGCGCTGGACGCGGCCTGGAACCTGGTCAAGGACTTCACCATGATCGAGCGCCACGCCCTGCGCGACGGCGTGCCGAAGCAGGCGCTGCACCTGCCGTTCCGCCAGGGCACCGTGCGCGACCTCGCCGGCGAGGCGCTGAAGATCGCCGCCCACGGCCTGCAACGGCGCGCCAGGCTCAACCGCAACGGTGCCGACGAGCGCATCTACCTCGAACCTCTGATCGAGATCGTCGAGGCGAACCAGACCCCCGCCGAGCGCAAGCTGGAGCTGTTCCATGGTGCGTGGGGCGGCTCGGTAGATCCGGTGTTCCGCGAGTTCGCGTACTGACGGTCAATTCCCGATACGCGCCAGGAAGCTCACTGGCTCCAACGCGCATGACGCTTGGATAGCGCCCGGTAGTTCGAACAACCGGGCGCGACGGCGAAAGTCGAACAGGCGATACAGGTGGTAGCTTGCCGCATCCGATTCGGAACGCGCCAATTCGTTGCGGCTGACGTAGAACGGCGTCAATTCGCCGAATGCCGTGGTCTTTACTTCGATCAAACGCTCCTTGCCATCTTCTTCGAACGACAAGACATCGAAGCCCAAACCATCGCCTTGCGTCACAGCCACATGCTCGACACGCTCACTCAACATACGCTTGCCCGCCGCATGCAGGCGGCGGGCCTCCAGCTCTAGCACAAGCAGTTCACCAGCGCGCCCAAGCGAACGGTTGCGTGCTTCCTGTGCCAGGTAATCACGTTTCGCCGGCGAAAAGCGCGTGGTGTACTCGCTTGGCATATCGCTCACACGCGCCACTCTGGGCACCGGCACCCAGATATCGTCCTCGACAAGTGCCGCAACAGCCGGGCGCAACGCCGCAGCTTGGGCCGCCTCTTGCAATGCCGCGCACACCTGCAACTGGTCTTCCGTCACATCCAGCAACAACGCCTGATAGTTGCCGCGCGGCTTGTACCCGTCGATATATGGATAACCAAGCGCCAGCAGCACCGCACTGATATTGCAGTGCTTGAATTCAAGCGATGCCCGGCTGCGTCCATCCAGTCGCTGTACCAAGGCGCGAGCATGTTCGGCCTTGCTGTATTGCTGGCCGTTGAGCTCCAACGTCAGCATGGACAAATAATCCGCGACGCAAACCTCTACCTCCAGTCTCGACCAATTTTCGCCTTGCGCCATCAAGCTCTCCTGCCAGTAATGCCGTTCCCAAGGTAGCCCAGCACAGTAGTTCGCAGCGAAGGCTCGTGCGATCCGCGGCAAACGAAGAAGGCCGGCATTGCCGGCCTTCTTCATCGCTCACATCAAGCGACGCTTACTTCTTCGGCGCTTCCTTCAACCCGCGGTCGATCAGCATCGGCCCGATGCTGGGATCCTGGCCGCGCCAGTCCCTGTAAAGCTTGGACAGCTCCTCGCTGTTGCCGCGCGAGAGCACCATGTCGCGGAAGCGCTGGCCGTTGGCACGGGTCAGCTCGCCGTGTTCCTTGAACCACTCGAACGCGTCGTCGGCGAGCATCTGCGTCCACAGGTAGGCGTAGTAGCCGGCCGAATAGCCGTTGCTCCAGATGTGCAGGAAGTAGCTGGAGCGGTAACGCGGCGGTACGTAGGAAAGATCAACGCCATCCTTCTTCAGCGCGGCGGCCTCGAACTTGTCGGCATCCTGCTTCGGCGCGTCGGCGCCCAGCATGTGCCAGTTCATGTCGAGCATGGCGGCGGCCACCAGCTCGGTCATGTCGTAGCCCTTGTTGAACATGCCGGCCTTCTTCATCTTGTCGACCAGCGCCTGCGGCATCGGCGCGCCGGTCTGGTAGTGCTTCGCGTAGTTCGCGAACACCTTGGGGTTGGTCGCCCAGTGCTCGTTGAACTGCGAGGGGAATTCCACGAAGTCGCGCGCGGTCTGCGCACCGGACAGGCTCGGGTACTCCCCGTCGGCGAAGATGCCGTGCAGGCCATGGCCGAACTCGTGGAACATGGTGACCACGTCGTCCATCGACAGCAGCGCGGGCTGGCCCGCCGCGGGCTTGGTGAAATTGGCGACGTTGTAGATCACCGGCTTGGTGCCGAGCAGCTTCGACTGCTGGACGAAGTTGTCCATCCAGGCGCCGCCGTTCTTGTTGTCGCGCTTGAAGTAGTCGCAGTAGAACAGCGCCAGCGACTTGCCGTCCTTGTCGAATACCTCGAACACGCGCACGTCCGGGTTGTACACCGGGATGTCGTGGCGCTCCTTGAAGGTCAGCCCGTAGAGCTGGTTGGCGGCGTAGAACACGCCGTTCTGCAGCACGTTGTCCAGCTCGAAGTAGGGCTTGATCTGGCTCTCGTCCAGGTCGTACTTCGCCTTGCGCACCTGCTCGGCGTAGTACTGCCAGTCCCACGGCTCCAGCTTGAAGGTGGGCTGGTTGAGCGCCTTCTGGTCCTTGTCGATCTGCGCCTGGATCTCGGCGGCTTCCTGTTTGGCGCGGGCCACGGCGGCGGGCGCCAGCTTGTCCATGAAGCCCATCACCGCTTCGGGCGTCTTCGCCATCTGGTCCTGCAGCGTCCACGCGGCGTAGTTCGGGAAGCCCAGCAGCTTCGCTTCCTGCGCGCGGATCTGCGCCAGCTGCTCGATGATGTCGCGGGTGTCGTCGGCGTTGCCCAGCTCGGCGCGGTTCCACGATGCCTCGTACAACGCCTTGCGGGTGGCGCGATCCTTGAGGCTCTGCAGCGCGGGCTGCTGGGTGGTGTTCTGCAGAGTGATCACCCACTTGCCGGTGAGCCCGCGATCCTTTGCGGCCTGCGCGGCGGCGGCGATGTCCTCGTCGGCCAGGCCGTCCAGCCTGGCCTTGTCGTCGATCACCAGCGCACTGTCCTTGGCGGCAGCGAGCAGCTTGTTGTTGAACTGCGCCTGCAGCGTGGAGTCCTGCTGGTTGAGCGCCTTCAGCCTGGTCTTGTCGGCGTCGGACAGCTTGGCGCCGTGCTGCACGAACTTGCCGTAGAGCACCTCGACCAGGCGTTGCGACTCCGGATCGAGCTTCAGCGTGGCGCGCTCGTCGTACACCTTCTGGATGCGCGCGAACAGTTTGTCGTTGAGATAGATCTCGTCATTGAGATAGAACGGGTCGGGATTGGCCGCCAATTTCGGCGCCTCCTCCTGCTGCACCTTCTGCAACGTGGCGTCGGTGTTGGCACTGGTGACGCCGTTGAACACGGCCATCACCCGATTGAGCAGCGCGCCGCTCTTCTCCAGCGCCACGTAGGTGTTTTCAAACGTGGGTGGTTCGGGGTTGTCGGCGATCTTCTGGATGTCCGCGACCTGTTGCTTGATGCCCTCCTCGATCGCCGGCTGGTAGTCGCTGTCCTTGATCTTGTCGAACGGCGGCGCCTGGAACGGCAGCGTGCTGGCGGTGAAGAACGGATTGGCGGCATTCGCGTCAACCACCGGCGCGGCGGCGCTGGCCGTACTGGCCGGCGCGGTGGAAGCCGAGGCCGGTGCGGATTTGCCGGCCTCGTGCGGGCCCTGCGAACAGGCCGCGAGGGCGATGCTGGTGGCGATGACGATCATGCGTGGACGGAACATGCGGTATTCCCGGTCGGTGCGTCGCGAGACGGCGGAATGAAACGACAGCCGCCGACTGTAGCGATACCGGACCGGCTTTTGCCAGCCGCAGCGCAGCGAAACTTCGCGCGTACCGGTGCGCGACTCAGCCCGGGCGCACGTCGCGCAACTGCCACGTCGCGCCGATCAGCCAGTTCAGGCGCTGGCGCAACAGGCTCATCGGCAGGCTGGTCTGCACGTCCACCTCGACATGCAGGTCGGCGACCTTGGCATGCACCTGCGCCTGCGCATCGGTGGCGCCCAGCGCGGGGTCCACCTCGTCCGGTTCCGGCTGCTGCGCGCGCCAGCGCTCGAACAGCGCCGGACCGTGCAAGGCCTCCTCCAGCGCGGCGGCGAAGTCGGCCGGGCCGGCGCCGTCCCAGCTCAGCGCGGGATCGCTGCCGCGCGCGTGGGCGAGATCCGCGACGGAGAGGTAGTAGTGGTTGCGATTGCTCATGGATATCCCCTGGGCGCCTTCGCCAGCATGCGCAGGGGGCGGCATGCCGGATGTGAATTCAGGCGGTGAGCGCGGCCAAGTCCAGCGCGGCGACCGCCTGCGCCGGTGCCACGCCGTGCGGCAGCACGCCGAGGCAGGGTGCGGGCAGCAGCTCGCGCAAGGTGGCGAGGTTTTCCTCCACCGCGTCCATCGCCGGATCGATGCGGTTGGCGATCCAGCCGGCAAGGCGGCAGCCGTCGGCGCGGATCGCCTCGGCGCTGAGCAGGCTGTGGCTGAGGCAGCCCAACCGCAGGCCCACCACGAAAATCACCGGCAGCTCCCACGCCTTCGCGATGTCGGCGGCGAACAGCCCCGGCGCCAGCGGCACGCGCCAGCCGCCCACGCCCTCCACCACCACGGCGTCGTGTTCGGCGCACAGCGCGTCGAACGCGGCACGCAAGGGCGGCAAGGCGATCGCCACGCCCTCGTGCGCGGCGGCCAGATGCGGCGACAAGGGTTCGCGCAATGCCACCGGATTGCTGCGCGCATAAGGCGGCAGCGGCCCGCTGCTGGCCGCGCGCAGCGCCAGCGCATCCCCGTTCTGCAGGCCGTGCGTGGTCTCGATGCAACCGCTGGCCACCGGCTTCATGCCGGTGCTGCGCAGGCCCGCCGCACGCAGCGCGTGCAGCAAGGTGCAACTGGCGTGGGTCTTGCCGATGCCGGTGTCGGTGCCGGCGACGAAATACGCGTGCGTCATCGGCTCAGGATACCGCGCCCATCCCGTGCCGCCGCCGGAAGCGCGTGGTCAGCGGCCCGATCAGGAACATCAGGAAGTACAGCCAACCGGGCAGCGACCACAGCAGCGCCGGTGCCGAAAGCGGCAGCAGCAGCGCGAGCAGCGCCGACAACAGACCCAGCACGGCGGGCACCATCCAGCCAATCTGCCCCAACTGTGTCGGCAAGGACGAAGCGCCGTCGCGCCGTGCGCACCAGGCAGCATGCCGGAACAGCAGCACCAGCGTGCCCGCCATGCAGGTGAACGCCACGCCGTAACAGACGTACAGCGCACGCAGCTTGCCGGTATCGTTCACCACGAACTCGCTGGGCGTCGCCCCTTGGCTGAAGGCATTGAACAGGCCGGCGAACATCATGTGCAGCGGGTACACGAAGATCAGCGCGAAGAACACCAGCAGCAGCGACAGCAGCAAGCCGCGGCCATCGGCACGCAGCTGGTGCCGACGCCAGCGCACGTGGCCATGCCAGAACAACGTCATGATCGCGAAGCTGGCGGCGAACGCGGGGATGCCGCCCAGCATGTGCAGCAATTCGTCCACGCTGGCGGGAACCGCGTCGCGCCCGATCACCAGCAAGGTCAGCGTGAACGCGAACGCACCATCCACGAACATGTCCAGCCGCCCCGCCTCGATGCCTTCGCGATGCTCGACCAGGTTCATGTCCCATCCTCATCCGTGCGACCCGCGCATAATACGGGTTCGGGCTTCGTTCTTGCCGTTCGACCGGACTGCGTTCGGGCAGTCAGCGGCGAAAAACCCTTCCCTCGGCTCACAGCAGCCGGTCAACACCATCCCTTGCGAGCGCACCATGTTCGAACTGAAAACGCAGGCCTACGCAGACAAGCGCGAGCATTACGCCGACCTCGCACAGCAGGCGCAGGGCCTCCTGCACGGCGAGCCCAGCCTGATCGCGAACGCGGCGAACTTCTCCGCGCTGGTGTTCCACAGCCTGCCCGGGCTCAATTGGTGCGGCTTCTACCTGTACGACGGCACGGAACTCGTGGTCGGCCCGTTCCAGGGCAAGCCGGCCTGCATCCGCATCGCGCTGGGCAAGGGCGTGTGCGGCGCCGCGGCGCAGACGCGGCAGACGCAGCTGGTGCGCGACGTCAACGCGTTCGACGGCCACATCGCCTGCGACGCCGCCTCGCAGTCGGAGATCGTGGTGCCGCTGGTGCGTGCCGACGGCAGCCTGCTCGGCGTGTGGGACGTGGACAGTCCGCACGTGGCCCGCTTCGACGCGGAGGACCGCGCGGGCATGGAAGCGCTGTGCGCGGTGTTCATGGAAGCCCTCGCGGCGTAGATCGCGCCTTTCCCGCCGACTGCGACGATCTGCCGCGCATGCGCGGCACATGTCGCGCGTACGTAGGGGCGCGCCCTGTGCGCGACGGCCTTGTGCCTGGATCAGGGCAAAAGCATTCGCGCACAGGGTGCGCTCCTACAATCGCGGCGTACGCAGCAGTTCCACCACCCGTTCGCGCGCCTCGTCCACGCCGGTGCCGGCGGGCGAGGAAAACACCTGGGCGGTGGCGTGCAGGCCGTCGGGGAAGCTCTTGCGCATCGCCGCCAGCGCCTGCGCAGCCTGGTTGCGCGAGAGCTTGTCGGCCTTGGTCAGCAGCAGGTGGCAAGGCAGGCCGGTGGCGAAGCAGAAGTCCAGCATCATCCGGTCGAACTCCTTGAGCGGATGGCGGATGTCGGCGATCAGCACCACGCCGCGCAGGCTCTGCCGGCGATGCAGATAGGCGTCGATCTCCTGCTTCCAGTGCGCGCGCAAGTCCTCCGGCACCTTGGCGTAGCCGTAGCCGGGGAGGTCGATCAGGCGCGCCACGAGCGGCGGCTCGCCCTCGCCCTGCGCCAGCGGCGGCAGCGCGAACGCCACCATCTGCTGGGTGCGGCCGGGCGTCTTGGAGGTGCGCGCCAGGCCCTTGTGGTTGGTGAGCGCGTTGAGCGCACTGGACTTGCCCGCGTTGGAGCGGCCGGCGAACGCCACCTCGGCGCCCGTATCGGCGGGCAACTGGCTGATGCGGTGGGCGGCGAGCACGAAGTGCGCGCCTTGCAGAAGGTTAGGCATGGTTTGACCGGAGCGCGAAGGCACGGGGATAATCCGATGGTTTCTGCCCGTGGCGCCGATACCGGCAAGCGGTGGCAGCCTTCGACAGTTTCTGGGAGGGGAAGTGTATGAGTTTTCGGTTCGCAGGTTTTCGACCCGTCGTGCTGGGCTCCGCCGCAGTCCTGATCTTCGCCATGGCAGCGGGCACGGCGATGGCGCAGGACGCCGCCAAGTCGACGACCGCGCCGGCAACGGCCAACACGGCGGCGGCGCCCGCTGAAGCCGCGCCGGCCGCCGAAACCGCTGCGGCGAAGCCGGGCGACGCCACCGCGGGCCAGGCCAAGGCCGCCGCCTGCGGCGCCTGCCACGGCATGGACGGCAACTCCACCGATCCGCAATACCCCAAGCTGGCCGGACAGAGCGAGCAGTACATCGTCCACCAGCTGGAGAACTTCAAGAGCGGCAAGCGCCAGAACCCGATCATGCTGGGCATGGCCACGCCGCTGTCCGAGCAGGACATGCACGACATCGGCGCCTACTTCGCCAGCAAGACCGCGCTGCCCGGCGTGGCCGATCAGGCGCTGGTCGAGCACGGCCAGCAGCTGTTCCGCGAGGGCGACGCCAAGCGCGGCATTCCCGCCTGCATGGCCTGCCACAGCATCGACGGCCGCGGCAATCCCGGCGCGATGTACCCGCAGCTGGAAAGCCAGCACGCGCAATACGTCCAGGCCACGCTGAAGGCCTGGCATGACGGCACCAGCTGGGGCACCGATGCGCACTCGCAGATCATGCCGGCGATTGCCCAGAAACTGAGCACGGACGACATCGCCGCGCTGGCCAGCTACGTCGAGGGCCTGCATCCGGCCACCGCCGAAGACCTGCAGAAGCCGGCCGCAGCCACGCCTTGATCCTCCGCCGGATGCGCCGGCGACAGGCCTGCGCATCCGCGTTCCGCGTACCCGCATCACCGAGGTAACCCATGTTGAAGCGTCTGGCTATCCTGTGCGCCGCCCTGCTGGCGCTGACCGCCTGCGGCCATTCCAGCGACAACGGCACGGCCGCGCCGGCCACGCCCGCGGCCGCCAGCACCGCCGCGACGGCACCGGCTGCGCCCGCGACCGCCAACGCACCGGCACCGGCACCGGCGACCAGTGCCGCACCGACCGCCGCGGCCACGACCGCCGCGGCAAGCACGGCCACGCCCGCGACCGCAGCAACGACGGCAGCCGCGACTCCGCCCGCCGCGGCGCCTTTCGTCGACGACGGCAAGTGGGTCGAGGGCAAGGATTACTTCCGCATCGATCCGGCCCAGCCCAAGGCCGTCGCCACCGACAAGATCGAGGTGGTGGAGGTGTTCTCCTACGCCTGCCCGGCCTGCAACAGCTTCCACACCGCGATGGACCAGATCGAGAAGAGCCTGCCGGCGGATGCCGTGGTGCATTACCTGCCCGCCGCGTTCCGCCCCGACGAGAACTGGCCGGTATACCAGCGCGCGTTCTACGCCGCCGAGGCGCTGGGCGTGCGCGCCAAGACCCAGGACGCGATGTTCGACGCCACCTGGAAGACCGGCGAGACCGCCACTTACGACCTCTCGACGGGCCGCCCCAAGCCCAAGGGCGCCTGGCCCACGATCGAGGACATCGCGAAGTTCTACGCGAAGCACGGCGTGGACCCCAAGGAATTCGTGGCGGTGGCCAACTCCTTCTCGGTCAACACCAAGATGAAGCAGGCCGACGACCTCATCAAGGCCTACGGCGTACCCGGCACCCCCACCATCGTGGTGGACGGCAAGTACCGCTTCTCACCCTCCGACGTGGGCACCGTGCAACGCGCGATCGAGCTGACCCAGTGGCTGGTGGCCAAGGAAGCCGCCGGCAAGTAGGAGCGGCTTCAGCCGCGACGCCCCTCTTCCTGAAACCGTCCACGAGCATCCTCCGATGAAGCACCTCGCCCGTCTGCGCACCGTCACCCTGCTCGCCGGCCTCGCGCTGGCCAGCGCCTGCACCGCGCAATCCGGCACGCCCGCCCCGTACACCGAGGGCGACCAGTACGTGACCCTGCCCGGCCCGCACCAGCGCTACAGCAGCGAGGGCAAGGTCGAGGTGGCCGAGGTGTTCTCCTACGGCTGCATCCATTGCGCCGAGTTCGCCCCGATCGCCGAGAAGCTGAAGGAATCGCTGCCCAAGGGCGTCAAGTTCGAGCTGGTGCCGGCGCCGTTCAGCGCCGAGTGGCTGCCGTTCGCGCGCGCCTACTACGCGGCCAAGCAGCTGGGCGTGGCGGATCGCACCCACCTGCAGCTGTTCGTGGCCAAGTTCGCCCAGCACTATCCGATCAACACGATGGACGAACTGGCCGACTACTACGCCCGCGAAGGCGTGGATCGCGCCGAGTTCATGCGTCTCGCCACCTCCGACGCCGCCACCACGAAGCTGAAGGCGGACCTGGCTCTGATCCAGAAGTGGGGCGTGGATGGCACGCCCAGCATCGTGGTCAACGGCAAGTACCGGGTCACCAACGTGCACACGCTGGACGAGCTGTCCGCGGTGGCGCAGTGGCTGGCCAGGCGCGAACTCGCCGAGGCGGACAAGGGCGGCAAGTGATCGTCTGAGGGCGTTCACGTCCGTTGCGGTCTTCCGCGTGTACCGTACGCAGCCTGATGAATCGCGCCCCTTCCGTCCCCGCCGCTGCCGAACACCGCCTGCGCCTGCTGAGCTGCAACATCCTCGCCGGCGCCAGCGTGCAGCGCTACAGCGAATACGTCACCCGCAGCCTCAATGCGGTATTGCCGGGGCGCAGCAAGATCGACAACCTCGACCGCCTCGCCGCGCTGCTGCCGGAGTTCGACGTGATCGGCCTGCAGGAAGCCGACGCCGGCAGCCTGCGCTCGGGCTTCCTCAACCAGACCCGCTACCTCGCCGAAACCGCCGGCATGCCGTACTGGAGCCACCAGCCGAACCGGCCGGTGGCGAAGCTGTCGCACACCGCGAACGGGCTGATCAGCCGCATCGAGCCCAGCGCGGTGATCGACTATCCGTTGCCCGGCCACGGCCGCGGCGCCTTGCTGGTGCGCTTCGGCGAAGGCGAGGACGCGCTCGCCGTGGTGATCGCCCACCTCTCGCTGCGTGCACCCACGCGCGCGCGCCAGCTGGGCTTCATCGCCGAGATCCTGCAGGACCACCCGCACGTGGTGCTGATGGGCGACCTCAACACCGAGCTCGGGAGCGCCGAGATGCGCCAGCTGTTCGCCCGCACGCGGCTGCAACCGCCCGTGCAGCCCACGCCCACCTTCCCCAGCTGGAAGCCG
>Ga0207695_10010603_pt1 | contig 11265 bp, 8 predicted proteins | sample KBSC54metaG_FD_184354 | JGI IMG/M metagenome (GOLD analysis project Ga0207695, IMG submission 184354) | Corn rhizosphere microbial communities from Kellogg Biological Station, Michigan, USA - KBS C5-4 metaG (SPAdes) (version 2) | ecosystem: Host-associated > Plants > Roots > Rhizosphere > Soil... | reverse complement strand
CGGGCAATTGTGGGCGAGCCACATCTGGGTGGCGGGGAGGTCGAGCCGGGCGGCGAGGTGGAGCAGCGACTTGTGCTCGCTGTCCGAACCGATCCGCGCCTGCCAGCGCAGCATCTCGTCGGCGAGGCCATATTCGCCGATCTCGGCGAGCGCGGCGGCGCGGCGGACGTCGGCATGGGCGGAGAGGCTGGTCCATTCCTCCACGGTGAGCTTGGGCGCGGCGGCGGAGGCCGGCACCGCCATGCCGAGCAGGCGGGCGGCGACGAGGCCGTAGAAGGTTTCGGGATTGCGCGCGGCGGTACGCAGACGCTGCTGGATGCCGGCGAAGCGGCCGCATTTCGTCTCGGCGCGCGCGGCCCAGAACTGGCCGGCGGAGCGCATCTCGGCATCGCTGCCATTGGCGGCGACGCGGGAGAAGGCGTCGTCCGCGCTCTTGCAGTCATTCTGGCGCCAGGCGGAGAGGCCCTGCACCCAGCTCGCCTGCACCGCCCATTCGCCGGGGCCGCGCGCGGCGAGCGACGCCAGGCGGGTTGCGTTGGCGTCGTCGTTGTTGAGGAAATAGCTCCAGGCGATGCGCTGCTGCCATTCGGTGGCGGCTTCGGGCGAGAGCTGGGTGAAGCTGGTGTTGAGCAGCGCCTCGGCACCCGCCGGATTGTCGGTCTTGAGCAGCGGGCGGGCCTGCGCGGTGAGCGCGGCGGCGGCGAGGTCGTTGGCGGTGGGGCGGGCGGCGATGCGGCTCGGCGCGCCGTTCACCCAGTCGAGATCGCGCGGGGCCGGCAGCACGGGGAGGTCGGCCGCGCCGCGCTTCTTCGCCAGCAGGGCCAGTTGCGGCGCCTGCGGCAGGTCCGGCGCCTGGGCGATCAGGGCGAGCAGATCGGCCTGGGCGATGCGCGGGCTGTTCCTGGCGAGGAAGAGCTCGGCCCGCGCCACCGGCGTCAGCACGCCGTCGGGCTGCGCGGCGAGGCCGGCCTGCGCATCGGACCAGCGGCCGCTGCGGATCGCCTGGAACACCGCCGTATAGGCCTGGCGCTGGTCGGCCGTGAGCACCGCGCCGTTGCCGGCGGTGGTGATGGCCGGGGGCGCGGCGATCGCCGGTGCCGCATAGGTGGTGGCGGGCACCGCGACGTCGGCGGCGGCGAGCGCCGGCCCGGATGCGCAGGCCAGCGCCAGTGCCAATGCGAGGGACCGATAGGTCACTGTCCGATAACTCCGAGCAACAGGCGCATGTCCGTCCAGGCGCTCGCTTTGAGGGCGGGCATCCGGCGCAGGTGGCGCGGGTGAAAGGTCGCGATGGCGGGCACCGTGCCGCCGTCATGGTTAACCTCGCGTAAACCGCCGCGATTTTGCAGCGCCTCCGGTCCGATCAGCCAGCGCGCCGGCTCGTCGCCGAAGAGCATCAGGGCCTTGGGCGCGGCGAAGGATATGTGGCGCCGCATCAGCGTGGCGAGCGCTTCGCCCTGGTCCGGCGCGATCCGGCCGGCGGCACGGGCGGGGGAGAAGGGCGCGAGATAGAGGCCCGCGCGATCGAGGCCCATCGCGGCGAGCATCGCGTCGAACAGCTTCGCGGTTTCCCCGGCGAAGAGCGTGCCGGCATCGTCCGCATCGGGCATGTCGGCGATAATCATCAGCGCCGCGCCCGGCGTGCCGGACGGGGCGATGCGGCGGCCCGGTGGTGCCGGCTGGGGCATATAGTCGCCGGTCGCGAGCAAGGCGTGGAGCGCGTCCAGTCCGCCGGGAAGCGCGGCGGCGGCGGCGGGCGGCGCGGCGGGAGCGGGGTGCGCGGCGGCGGGTTGGGCCGGTGCGGGCCGCGCCGGCGGGGCGAGCCAGTCGCGCGGCTGTTCGTCCGCGAGCGTGTCGAGCCCGGCCTCGGCCCACCAGCCGACCGCACTGGCGATCACGTCCCTAAAGCGATGCTGCCCCCCATTAAGCATGGGTTGGCACATGCCTTGCGGTTGACGTGGAGGTCAATCTCGGGAAACGCATTTCACGGCCAAACTGGTGTCGGATTGCGCTGATCCGCAGGATCGCGCGGATTCCGTAGGGGTGGGCGAGGGGAAGGAGTACCGAATGTCGGATCGCGAATCGATGGAATATGACGTCGTCATCGTGGGCGCAGGGCCTGCGGGGCTGTCGGCGGCGATCCGGCTGAAGCAGTTGGCCGAGGCCGAGGGGCGCGAGCTGTCGGTCTGCGTGCTGGAGAAGGGCTCCGAGGTCGGCGCGCACATCCTGTCCGGCGCGGTGGTCGATCCGATCGCGCTGAACGAGCTGATCCCGAACTGGCGGGAGCTGGACAGCCCGCTCAGCGTGCCGGTGACGGACAACCAGCATTGGGTGCTGAGCAAGAGCGGCAAGTGGGAAATGCCCCACCTGATGATGCCGCCCTTCATGAACAACAAGGGCACCTACACGCTCTCGCTCGGCAATCTCTGCCGCTGGCTCGCGGGCCAGGCCGAAAATCTGGGCGTCGAGATCTTCCCCGGCTTCGCGGCGGCGGAAGTGCTGTTCGACGAGGATGGCGCGGTGAAGGGCGTCGCCACCGGCGACATGGGCGTCGCCCGCGATGGCGAGCACAAGCCCGATTACCAGCCCGGCATGGAGCTGCACGGCAAATACACCTTCTTCGCGGAAGGCGCGCGCGGCCACCTGACCAAGGAGCTGAAGCGGCTGTTCGATCTGGAGCGCGATTGCGATCCGCAGGTCTATGGCATCGGCCTCAAGGAATTGTGGGACATCGATCCCGCCAAGCATGTGCCGGGCCGGGTGATCCACACCCAGGGCTGGCCGCTCGACGACGCATGGGGCGGCGGCTTCCTCTATCACCAGGCGAACAACCAGGTCGCGCTCGGCTTCGTGGTGGCGCTGGACTACAAGAATCCCTGGCTCTCGCCGTTCGAGGAATTCCAGCGCTGGAAGCAGCATCCTGACATCCGCGCGATCCTGGAGGGCGGCCGCCGCGTCTCCTACGGCGCGCGCGCGATCAACGAGGGCGGCTGGCAGTCGGTGCCCAAGCTGGTCTTCCCCGGTGGCGCGCTGCTCGGCTGCTCGGCGGGCTTCGTCAACGTGCCGCGCATCAAGGGCAGCCACACCGCGATGAAGAGCGGCATGCTCGCCGCCGAAGCCGCCTATGACGCGCTCAAGGCCGAGCGCCGGCAGGACGAGCTCGGCGCCTATCCGGACGCGCTCAACGCGAGCTGGGTGGCCAAGGAGCTCAAGATGGTCCGCAATGCGGAGCCGGCGGTCGCCAAGTTCGGCGGCACGGTCGGCACCCTGGTGTCGGGCGTCGATCTGTGGATGCGCTATCTCAGGATCGGCCTGCCCTTCACGTTCAAGCACAAGCATCGCGACGCGGACACGCTGTGGCAGGCGAACATCTGCCAGAAGATCGACTATCCCAAGCCGGACGGCGTGATCAGCTTCGATCGCCTGTCCTCGGTGTTCGTCTCGGGCGTGAATCACGAGGAGGACCAGCCGATCCACCTGACGCTCAAGGATGCGTCGGTGCCGATCGAAGTGAACCTCAAGGCGTTCGAGGCGCCCGAGCAGCGTTACTGCCCGGCCGGCGTCTACGAGATCGTCGGCCGCGACGAAGGCACGCCGCGCCTGCAGATCAACGCGCAGAATTGCGTCCACTGCAAGACCTGCGACATCAAGGACCCGACCCAGAACATCAACTGGGTGGTGCCGGAAGGCGGCGGCGGCCCGAACTATCCGAACATGTGAGGGGGGCGGAGCCGACCGATCCCGGCCGATTTTCGTCACCCCAGCGAAAGCTGGGGTCTCCCTGGGGCGGGCGCCGCGCATGCCGCTTGAGATGTCAGCTTTGGCTGGCATGACGAAAGGCGAGGGACGAAGGAAGTGCGACACTTCCTTCCGTTCGCCCTGAGCCTGTCGAAGGGCTGTCCTTTCCTTTTCAGGGGTTGCAAGAAGAAGGACAGGGCTTCGACACGCTCAGCCCGAACGGAGGGATGGTTCGGCTCGAACGGAGATGGCATGGCTCCAACGGGAGGATGACCCACCCCCAACGGGAGGATGGGCTTGCGCCAACCTCCAGGATCAGGAAAGACGGGGGCGAAGGGGCAGACCATTTGTGCCGAGCCGTTCCGATATGATCCTTGCCCGCTTGTCCTGCCTCGCCGCCCTCGCCGCGACGACCATCCTGACCCCGGCGCTGGCCGACGCGCCGCGCCGTCCGGCGAAGAGCGATCCGGTGGCGGATTATGTCCGCGCCCGGATGGCCGACGATCTCGGCGCGCTCTCGATCGCGGCGAACGGCTATGCGACGGCGGCGGCCGAGAATCCCGGCAACATGACGCTGGCGCTCAGGGCCTATCGCCAGGCGGTCGCCGCCGGCGACATGGCGCTGGCGCTCAAGGGCGCGAAGGCGCTCGACGCGCAGCAGTCGCTGCCGCCGGACGGGACGCTGCTGCTGCTCGGCGACGCGGTGCAGGCGAAGGACTGGAAGCGGGCGCGGGCGCTGGCCGATCGCGTCGCCTCGGAAAAACTGTTCGCCTTCATGGCGCCGGTGATGCGCGCCTGGATCGCCTATGGCGCGCATGAGGGCGATCCGCTCGCGCCGCTGAAGGCGTTGCCGCCCGGCAGCCTCGCCGAAACCTACGGTGCCGAGCATCAGGGCCTGCTGCTGATCGCGATGGGCAAGGAGAGCGAGGGCGTCGCCGCGATCAACGCGCTGCAGCTGCCCGACGGCGCGCAGGCCACGCGGCTCCGCATCGCCGCGGCGGCGGAGCTCCAGAAGCGGCGCAAGCCGGATGCGGCGCTGGCCATGCTGGTCGGCGATACGCCCGCCACCGGCCGGGCGCGGGCGATGCTGGCCGCCCGGCAGAAGCTGCCCGGCGCGATCGACACGCCCGCCGAGGGCATCGCCAAGCTCTACGTCCATGTCGCGGCCGATCTCAACCGCCAGCAGGTGGCGCCGCTCGCGCTGGGCTTCGCGCGGATCGCGACGATGCTGGCGCCCGATGCGAGCGAGCCCTGGCTGGTGACCGCCGGCCTGCTGTCGCTCGGCGGCGCCGACGATGCGGCGCTGGAGGCGGTGAATCACGTGGCCCCGGACGATCCCTTCGCCGGCTCGGCCCGCGACACCCGCGTGATGCTGCTGGTCCGCGCCGGCCGGGCCGACCAGGCGCTCGCCGAGGCGCGGGCGGCGACGGGGGCCGCGGACGCGACGGTCGGCGACTGGGCGCGGCTGGGCGACCTGCTGTCCGCCGCCAAGAAACCGGCCGATGCCGCCCAGGCCTATGATCGCGCGCTGGCGCTGGCCGGGGGCGACAAGGCTCCGGCGCCGGTCGCGTGGCCGCTGCTGCTCCAGCAGGCCAATGCGGTGCTGGCGGCCGGTGACTGGCCGAAGGCGCGCTCCCAGGCGGCGCGCGCGCTGGCGCTGGCGCCGCAGCAGCCGGAGGTGCTCAACTTCCTCGGCTATTCGGAGCTGGAGCATGGCGAGGATGTCGCCGGGGCCGGCGCGATGATCGCCAAGGCCAGCGCGCTGGCGCCCGACGATCCTTCGATCACTGATTCGCTGGGCTGGTCCTGGTATCTCCGCGACCGGCTGGACCGCGCCATCCCATTGCTGGAGCGCGCCGCGCAGGGCGCGCCGGCCGAGAGCGACATCAACGAGCATCTCGGCGACGCCTATTGGAAGGCCGATCGCAAGCTCGACGCCCGCTACGCCTGGCGCGCGGCGCTGGTCGCGGCCGATGACGACCAGAAGGCGCGGATCCGGGCCAAGATCGACAACGGACTGACTGCCAGGCCGTGACCCTGACCGAGACGGCCCATGCCAAGATCAATCTGGCCCTGCACGTCCGCCGCCGGCGGGCGGACGGCTATCACGATCTCGAAACCCTGTTCGCCTTCTGCACGGACGGCGATGCGCTGACCGTCGCCCCGGCCGACGCGCTGGCGCTGACGATCGGCGGGCCGTTCGGGGAGGGGCTCTCGGCCGGCGAGGACAATCTCGTGCTCCGGGCCGCGCGCGCGGTGCAGCAGGCGTCCGGAACGGTGCGGGGCGCGGCGATCCATCTCGACAAGAGGCTGCCCGTCGCCTCGGGGATCGGCGGCGGTTCGGCGGATGCGGCGGCGGCGCTGCGGCTGCTGGTGCGGCTGTGGGATGTCGATCTGCCGCACGGCGCGCTGCACGCCATCGCCGTCGGTCTCGGCGCGGACGTGCCCGCCTGCCTGGTGTCGCGCAGCTGCCGGGGCGAGGGGAAGGGCGACGCGCTCGATCTCCTCGACGATGCCACGCTGCGGGGCCTGCCGGTGCTGCTGGTCAATCCGCGCGTGCCGGTGCCGACCGGCCCGGTGTTCAAGGGTTGGGACGGCGTGGATCGCGGTGCGCTGGCCGGGGGCGATCCGCTCGCCGCCGCCCTGGCCGGGCGCAACGACCTGCAGGGGCCGGCGATCGCGCTGCAGCCGGTGATCGCCGATACGGTATCGGCGCTCGCCGCCCTGCCGGGCGCGCGCCTCGCCCGCATGTCCGGTTCCGGCGCGACCTGCTTCGCGCTGTTCGGCACAGCGGAAGAGCGGGACGGCGCGCGCGCCGCGATAGAGAATCATTTCCCCCAATGGTGGACTCTGGCAACCTTGTTGCGTTGAGGTGACAGACCGCGATTCTGGTTGCATGATGCAACCGGATGGGAATTGCCGAGTTGCTCATTGGGGGAGAATGAGGATGTCGATGTTCAGGCTTGAGCTGGAAGGTCCGGTCGCCCGCGTCGTGATAGACCGTGGCGAGAAGCGCAACGCGATCCCGATCGCGCAGTGGAGCGTGCTGGAAAAGGCGGTGAGCGAGGCGGCCGCCAGCGATGCGCGGCTGGTGATCATCACCTCGGCCGATCCGGTGAGCTTCTGCGCCGGCGCCGACCTTTCCGAAATGCCCGGCCTGATCGACGACGTGAAGAAACGCCACATCTTCCGCGGCGCGATGACCAGCGCGCTGGCCCGCATCCGCGCCATCAACAAGCCGACGCTGGCGATCGTCGAGGGCGGCTGCTTCGGCGCGGGCGTGTCGCTCGCGATGGCCTGCGACATGCGCATCGCCGGGCCGAACTCCACCTATGCGATCACCCCGGCGCGCTTCGGCATCTCCTATCCGCAGCCGGACCTGATGCGGCTGGCCGAACTGGTCGGCCCGGGCCAGGCGGCGCGCCTGCTCTACACCGCCGCCACGATCGATGCGGCGGAAGCGCATCGCATCGGCCTGATCGAGATCGTCTGCGCGCAGGCGGCGACGGGCTGCGACATCATCGATTCGATCGCCGGCAACGCGCCCTACAGCCTCTATGCGCTCAAGGCGACGCTGGCGGGCCGCTTCGGCGTCGACAAACGCTTCGACGACGCCTTCGCCTCGGCCGATTTCCAGGAAGGCTGGAAGGCGTTCCGGTCCGGCCGCAAGCCCGATTTCGCCGGATGAGCGACGGCCGGGCGGAAGCCTGGGACTCGATCGGCGAAGGCAAGGCGCGGGGCGGCATCCTGATCGTCGCCGACCACGCCTCGGCGCATGTTCCTGGTGACATCGACCTCGGCATCGCGGCCGTGGTGCTGACCCGCCACGTCGCGGTCGATATCGGCGTGGCGCCGCTGGCCCGGGCCTTCTGCGCGGCGATGGGCTGCGATGCGATCCTCGGCCGCGTGTCGCGGCTGGTGTGCGACTTCAACCGCGAGGAAGACGCGCCGGGCCTGATCCCGCTCACCAGCGACGGCGCCGACATCCCCGGCAACCATCTGGACGCGGCGGGGCGCGACGCGCGGCTGGCCCGCTTCTTCCGGCCCTATCACGAGGCCGTGGCGGCGGCGATCGCGCGGGGCGGACCGGCGCTGATCGTCTCGCTGCACAGCTTTACCCCCCGGCTGGAAACGCGGCCGGAGGAACGGCGCCCGTGGGAGATCGGCATCCTCTACAATGCGGACGCGCGCGCCGCCCGCATCGCGATCCCGCTGCTGGAGGCGGCGGGCATTGTGACGGGCGACAACCAGCCTTATTCGGGCCGCGTGCTCAACGCGACGATGAACCGCCATGCCGAGGCGGCGGGGCTGCCCTATCTCGGCATCGAAGTGCGGCAGGACCTGATCGGCGATGCCGCCGGGGTGAGCCTGTGGGCCGAGCGGCTGGCGCCCGTGATCGGCGCGACTTGGGACAGGTTCGCGCACGCGGGCTCTGGCGCCGCGCGCTCGCGGGCGTAAGGAAGGCGCATGGCCCGCCTCGCTCTTCCGTCCCTGCTCCTCGCTTTTGCCCTTGCCGGCTGCGACAAGCCCGCCGCGGGCGGCTCCGCCAGCGAACCCGCCGGGGCGACCATCCCCTGCGCGCTGGCCGGTGCCGCCGAGTTCCAGTCGCAATGCACCGTCGAGCGCCGCGCCGCGGGGGACGGCATCGAGCTGACGCTCCATCAGCCCGACGGCGGTTTCCGCCGCCTCCAGGTCGCGACCGACGGGCGCGGGGTCGTCACCGCCGACGGGGCGGATGCGGCGTCGGTGAAGGTGGTCGGCTCGGACGCGATCGAGGTGCGCGTCGGCGAGGATCGCTATCGCCTGCCCGCGACCGTCAAGGGGGCGGCCGTCCCGGCGCCATGAGCGGCCCCCCGATCCTCACCGCCGCCGAGACGAAGGCGGCCGAGGAGGCGTTGTTCGCGCGCGGCGTTTCGGTGTTCGCGCTGATGACGACGGCGGGCCGCGCGGTGGCCGACATCGCCTGGGATCGCTTCGGCCCCCTCGCGACCCTGATAATGTGCGGCCCCGGCAACAATGGCGGCGACGGCTATGTGATCGCGACGCGGCTGCGCGCGCGCGGCGTGCGGGTGCGCGTGGCCGCGTCCGGGGCGCCGACGACCGATGCGGCGCGCGCGGCGCGGCAGGCCTGGGGAGGCCCGGTCGAGATGCTGGGCGATGCGCCGCCAGCACCGCTGGCGATCGACGCGCTGTTCGGCACCGGCCTCTCCCGGCCGCTCGAGCCGGCACTGGCCGGGTCCGCGCGGCGCCTGCTCGCGGCGGCCACACATCGCGTCGCGGTGGACCTGCCGAGCGGCATCGCCACCGACGACGGCGCGGCGCTCACCGACTTGCCGCCCGCGCACCTGACCGTGGCGCTCGGCGCCCTCAAGCGCGCGCACCGGTTGATGCCGGCGGCGGCACGCTGCGGCGCGGTGGTAGTCGCCGACATCGGCCTCGGTGCCCTGCCGCGAGATGTGATCGGGATCGATCGTCCGGCAATCGCGGCGCCCGGGTTCGAGGCGAACAAATATACGCGCGGCAAGGTGCTGGTGGTGGCCGGCGCGATGCCGGGCGCGACCTTGCTCGCGTCGCTGGCGGCGCAGCGGGCCGGCGCCGGCTATGTGGAGCTGCTCGGTGCGGCCGGCGAGGCGCCACCGCACGCGCTGGTCCGCCGGGCCTGGGACGATGCGGCGCTGGCCGACAGGCGGATCGGCGCGATCGTGATCGGTCCCGGCCTCGGCATGGACGAGGAGGGCCGGCGACGGCTCGACCTTGCCCTCGGGACGGATCGCCCGCTGGTGCTGGATGCCGATGCGCTCACCCTGCTGGCGAAGGCGGGGCTCGATCGGCTGGCCGATCGCGCGGCGCCCACGGTGCTGACGCCCCATGGCGGCGAATATGCGCGGCTGTTCCCCGATGCCAGGGGTAGCGCGCTTGACAGGGCGCGGGACGGGGCGCGGGCGGCCGGCGCGATCCTGCTGCTCAAGGGCGCCTGCACGGTGATCGCGCACCCGGATGGCCGCGCCGCGATCGGTGCCCCGGCGCCGGCCTGGCTGGCGAGCGCGGGGACGGGGGACGTGCTGGCCGGCATCCTCGGCACGATGCTGGCGCAGATGGACGATCCGTTCGAAGCGGCGCAGGCGGCGGTGTGGCTCCATTCCGATGCCGCGCGGCGCGCGGGGCCGGCATTGATCGCGGACGATCTGGTTGAGACGCTGCGGGGCGCCGTGGCCGACTGCCTTTGAGCCTTCGCGCAAAACGCCGTTCGCCCTGAGCTTGTCGAAGGGCTGTCCTTTCTTCTACCGGCGGCCAGTAGAGAAGGGCAGGGCTTCAACGAGCTCAGCCCAAACGGGAATAGAGAGTGAGCGTTCCAGACACCGTGACGACCGCTGGCACCATCATCCGCCTCGCCGCGCGCGGTGATGGCATGACGGCCGATGGCCGCACCGTGCCTTTCGCCGCACCCGGCGATGTCGTGCAGCCGGATGGTGCGATCCAGCCCGGCCCCCACCACCAGACGCCGCCCTGCCGCCATTTCCCGACCTGCGGCGGCTGCATCCTCCAGCATGTCGACGACGCGGCCTATGCCGACTATCTCGTCGATCGCATCGCCGGCGCCCTGGCGTCGCAGGGGCTGCGCGCGGACATCGGCCGCCCGCACCTGTCCCCGCCGCGCACCCGCCGCCGCGCGTCGCTCCGGGCGGAGCGGATCGGGCGCAGGATCCTGCTCGGCTTCAACGAGGGGCAGAGCCGCAAGATCGTCGATTTGGCGGAGTGCTGGATTCTGCTGCCGGAGCTGTTCGCCCTGCTGGCGCCTTTGCGGACCCTGCTCGCCACACTGCTGGCGGACAAGAAGGGCTGCGGCGTGGAGCTGGTGCTGGCCGACCAGGGTATCGACCTGCTGCTGACCGGCATCGATCCCGCGGGATTGCCCGCCATCGAGGCGATCAACGATTTCGCCGCCGCGCATGGGTTGGCCCGCGTCGCCACCGATGGCGGCTATGGCGCCGAGGCGCGCTGGGAGCCGCGGCCGGCGACGGTGACGCTGGGCGGCGTGGCCGTCGCGCTGCCGGCGGGGGGCTTCCTGCAGGCCACGGCCGATGGCGAAGCGGCGTTGCTCGCGTCGGTGCGCGAGGCGGTGGGCGATGCGAAGACGGTGGCCGATCTCTTCTCGGGCCTCGGCACTTTCGCGCTGCCGCTGTCCGCCACGGCCAGGGTGCTGGCGGCGGAGGGCGCGCGCGATGCCGTGCTGGCGCTCAAGGCGGCCGCCGGGCGGGCGGGGCGGGCGGTCGTCGCGGATCATCGCGATCTGTTCCGGCGGCCCTATACGGCGGCCGAATTGTCGCGTTTCGGGGCGGTGGTGCTCGATCCCCCGCGCGCGGGGGCGAAGGAGCAGGTGGCCGAGCTGGCCAAGGCCGGGCTGCCCCGCATCGCCTATGTCTCCTGCAACCCCGCCACCTTCGCGCGCGACGCGAAGATGCTCGTGGAGGAGGGCTGGACGATCGAGTGGATCAGGCCGGTGGGCCAGTTCCGCTGGTCGACCCA
>Ga0207695_10010600_pt1 | contig 11266 bp, 6 predicted proteins | sample KBSC54metaG_FD_184354 | JGI IMG/M metagenome (GOLD analysis project Ga0207695, IMG submission 184354) | Corn rhizosphere microbial communities from Kellogg Biological Station, Michigan, USA - KBS C5-4 metaG (SPAdes) (version 2) | ecosystem: Host-associated > Plants > Roots > Rhizosphere > Soil... | reverse complement strand
TCGGGAGTCAGCAGTTGCTTGCTCAACCGCATGCTGGCGCCCTGCAGAGCGCGCACCGCGTCGCGCATTCCAGCCGCGCCCTGGCGGACCGCCGACGCCGGGTTATTCAATTCGTGGGCGAGCCCGGCGGACAGTTTGCCGAGGGCCGCCAGTTTCTCCTGCTGCTGTTCCTGCCGGGTCGCCCGCCGGACGCGGTCCGTGAGAATGCTGATCAGGCGCGGCGCGATCTCCGGCATTTTGTCGATCATTTGCCAGAAAAGATCTTTGTGAAGCCGGGCGATCCAAAGCGGCTGTGTAACTACTACGTGGTTCGGATACTTGATCAGGCGGGATCCAGGCAGCATGCCCGTGATCTCGCCGGCCCGACCGATGAAGCTGTTTGCGCCGGCGCCGGTGGCGCGGGATTCGTACTCTCCCTCCAGCACCGCGATCATATGGTCCGCCGGATCGCCCGCGTGGATGAGATAGTCTCCAACTTCGTAGCGGGAATCCTGCATGTGCTCCGCCAGCCACTCGATTTGCGGCTCGGTGAGGTCCGAGAATACGGGAATCGTCTTCAACGCTTCCCGGAGCGATGTTCCGGTTTGAGTGCTCATTCGCGTCTTCTCCTCTTCCGTTCTACAGCGCGGCCAGGTACTGGTGAACGAACTGCACTGCGATGGAACCTTCGCCGACACCCGATGCGACGCGCTTCACGGAGCCCTGCCGGACATCTCCCACCGCGAAGATGCCAGGCACGTTGGTCTCAAAGATCGAGGGCCGGCGCTCCAGTTGCCACCCTTGCGGCCGGATACCATCCTTCAGAAAGGAAGCGCCCGTGAGGATGAAGCCGCGCTGGTCGCGCTGGACGGTCGAGCCGAGCCACTCGGTCCGCGGCTCCGCGCCAATGAAGATAAAGATGGAGGACGCCGGCAGCGTCTCCCGCTCTCCCGTCTTGTCGCAGTGTATGGTGATGGCGCTGAGATGATCCTCGCCATGGGCCTCCACGACGCGCGTCTCTGTGTAGACTGCGATGTTGGGCGTCTGCTCAATCTGGTCGATCAGATACCGGGACATGGTGGCGGCAAGCCCCGTGCCGCGCACCAGCATGATCACTTGCTTGGCGTAGCGCGAGAAATTCATCGCCGCCTGACCCGCCGAGTTGGCGCCTCCCACAATGTAGACCGTTTCGTCCTTGCAGGACAGGGCTTCGGTGGCTCCCCCTCCGTAGTAGACTCCCGCGCCCTGTAGCCGGTCCATTCCCGGCACGTCCAGTTGCCGCCATTGCACTCCCATGGCGAGCATCAGAACGTGGCACGAAAGCTCGCTGCCGTCGCTGAGCTGCAGATAGCGGTAAGGGCCGTCCGTGCGCAGAGAGGCAGCCTGCTGCGGAGCCAGAATCTCTACTCCGAAACGGCGGGCCTGCGCCACGGCGCGTCGCGCGAGATCGCCCCCGCTCAATCCCGACGGAAAGCCGAGATAGTTCTCGATGCGCGAACTGAGTCCCGCCTGCCCGCCCGGCGCTTCCCGCTCCACCAGTAGCGTGCCGACTCCCTCGGACGCCGCATAAACGGATGCCGCCAGTCCCGCCGGGCCGCCGCCGACGATGATGAGCTGGTAAAACTTGGCGTCGGCCCGCGTTCGCAAGCCAACTCGCTCGGCAACCTGCTGCCCGGTGGCGGCGGGAACGAAAGAGCCGTCTGGGAGCACGGCGACGGGCAGCTCGGGTGTTGGCTCGCCCAGAGAGGCCAGCAATTTGCCGGCTTCGGACTCGGGCACGGCGCCCTCGATATCCAGCCAGCGATAGGGAACCTGGTTGCGTGCCAGAAAATCGCGAATGTCGTAAGCTCGCGGCGACCACCGCGTGCCGAGCACTCGCACGCCTTCAAAGGGCGGATGATAGGAGGCCTTCCAGTCCTCCAACAGGTCGTCCAAAACAGGATAGAGTCCTTGTTCCGGCGGGTCCCAGGGCTTCAACAGATAGTGATGGAGGTGAATGTCGTTAATCGCCCGGATAGCCGCGTTTGTGTCCGCATAGGCGGTTAAAAGCACGCGGGCGGCATCGGGAAAGATCTGGCGCGCCTGCGAGAGAAACTCGATGCCATCCATCTGCGGCATCCGGTAGTCCACCAGCATCAGGCTCACCGGTTCGCTGCGGAGTTGCAGCTTGTGAAGAACGTCCAGGGCGATTGGGCCGGAGGCGGCGCGCATGATGCGATACTCCCCGCCGTACTTGCGGCGGAGGTCGCGGTCCACGGCCCGGAGCACTTCCGGGTCGTCGTCCACTGTCAGGAGAACGGGTTTCACCATAAGGATAGACGGTAGGGCCGAACTTTCAAGGTAGCATCTGAAACCGGCGTGCGCCGTTCTTGTGTTGGAATAGGAGGAGTGATCGCCTTTTCGAGCGCCACTTGTGCCAGCATTTCTTCCGCGATTGGCCGCGAATGGCTCGAGACGAACGGGCTCGGCGGGTTCGCTTCTTCCACCATCATTGGCTTGAATTCGCGCCGCTATCATGGCCTGCTGGTAGCGGCCAACAAGGCTCCTTCCGGCCGCGTTGTCTTGCTCTCGAAGCTGGAGGAGACTCTGGTGGTGGACGGCCAGCGATACGAGCTCTCTGTCAACCAGTATCCGGGCTCGTTCAGCCCGCAAGGCCACCTCTTGCAAACCGGGTTCCGGCTGGATCCATTCCCGGTTTTCTCCTATGAGGCTGGCGGCATCCGGTTGGAGAAATCGGTTTTCATGATTCAGGGCGAAAACAGCACGGTGGTGAGCTATCAGGCCACGGGCCTGCAGGGCCGTTCCGTTACGCTGTCCATCCGTCCGCTGGTGGCCTTCCGCGACTACCACAGCACCACCCATGAGAACAGCGCGTACAACACGGCTGTCCTCGCCAGACGCGGTCTGGTGCAGATGAGGCCCTACCCCGAGGTCCCCGCGCTCTACCTGGCGCACGACGCCGTGCGTCTCGATACGCAGGGATATTGGTATCGGAATTTTGAATATCAGGTGGAGCGGGATCGGGGCCTGGACTATCTCGAAGACCTCTTTAGCCCCTTTCTGCTGGAATTTGATCTGTCGGCGCGCCCGGAAGCCACTGTCATCGCTTCCACCGGGGAACGGGATGCGAGGTCCGGCGCGGAGCTTCGGGAAAAGGAACTCGCGCGGCGTTCCCTCGCCCGCTCCGGCGCGGTAAGGCAGGACGAGTTGCTGGAGACCCTGCGGTTCGCCGCCTCCCAGTTTATTGTCGACCGCGCCGCTTTCCTGCCGGGGTTGGAGGGGAAGACGGTGATTGCGGGCTATCACTGGTTCGGAGATTGGGGCCGCGACACGATGATCGCCCTCCCGGGCCTGGCGCTTTCGACGGGCCATCCCGAACTGGCTCGCGATGTTCTGCTCTCCGGCGCCGCGCATATCGGCGACGGGCTGCTGCCGAACTGGTTCAATGGCGCGGGGGAGGCCGAGTACAACACCATCGACGCGAGCCTGTGGTACTTCGAGGCAATCCGCGCCTACGTGGCCGCCACCGGCGACGCGCGGTTTGTGCGCCAAAACCTTTACGACGTCCTGCGCCAGATCGTCTCCTGGCATGAGCGTGGGACGAAACACAATATTCACGTAGATACCGATGGCCTTCTCACCGGCGGCGAGGATGGCCTGCAACTCACCTGGATGGATGCCAAAGTCGGCGATTTCGTCGTCACGCCGCGCGCAGGCAAGCCCGTGGAGATCCAGGCGCTTTGGTACAACGCGCTGTGCATCATGGCGGCTTTCGCGAAAGATTTTGGCGATGCCGCCGGAGCGGCGCACTATGCCGGGATGGCCACCCGCGCAAAGGCATCCTTCGACGACCAGTTCTGGAACGAGCTGGAGGATTGCCTCTACGATGTGGTCAACGGCGATTTTCGCGATGGCTCCATTCGCCCGAATCAGATCTTTGCCGTGAGCCTGGAGTATCCGTTGCTGGACGGCGCGCGCGCGCGGGCCGTGGTGGACCGCGTGGATCAGGAGCTGCTGACTCCGTATGGGCTTCGCTCGCTTTCGCCCCTGGATCCGCGCTACCGTGGACGCTACGAGAACGACGTGCGCAGCCGCGACACTGCTTATCATGAGGGCACGGTATGGCCCTGGCTCCTCGGCCCGTTCGCCCGTGCGTATCGAAGAGTCTACGGCGACACCCGCGACACGCGCGCCCGCATTGCGGAATGGCTGGAAACCTTCCGGGCCCACCTGAGCGAGGCCGGCCTGGGACAGATCTCCGAGATTTTTGACGGAGACCGGCCTCATCACCCGCGCGGCTGCATCGCCCAGGCGTGGAGCGTAGCGGAAATTTTGCGTCTCGCCGTTGAGACTTCCACCGGGGCCGCCGCATCACAGGACTAGAGGAGACTCTGCTTGGCTGATGGACTCTTGAAGGGACAGAAAGCTCTGGTGACCGGCGCCAGTTCGGGCATAGGCTACGCCGTGGCCATCGCTCTCGGCAATGCCGGGGCCGACGTGGTTGCCAATTACCATGGAAACAATCCGGCGGGCGCGCTGGAAGTGGTGGATCGCGTACACGCCGCCGGCGGCCGGGCATTTGCGCACCAAGCCGACGTGGCGAGCGAGCCGGACGTGCAAGGCATGTTCTCCAGGATGATCGATACTTTTGGGTCGGTCGATATCCTGGTGAACAACGCCGGGCTCCAGCAGGACGCCTCCATCGACACCATGACGCTGGCGCAATGGAACCGCGTCATCGGCACGAACCTCACGGGGCAGTTCCTGTGCGCCCGCGAAGCGATCCGGGCATTTAAGAAGCGCGGCGTGGTAAAGGAAGTGTCCTCGGCTGCCGGGAAAATCATCTGCATGAGCTCTGTTCACGAAGTCATCCCGTGGGGCGGACACGTGAACTATGCGGCCTCGAAGGGCGGAATCATGATGATGATGAAGTCTCTGGCGCAGGAGGTCGCCCCGTTCAAGATCCGCGTAAATAGCATCTGCCCCGGAGCCATCCGCACGCCGATCAATCACAGCGCCTGGGAGACACCGGAGGCGCTGAGTGAGCTGTTGACTCTCATTCCCTATGGGCGCATCGGAGAGCCCGACGACATCGGTCGCGTCGCGGTGTGGCTTGCCTCCGATCAGGCGGACTACATCACGGGGGCCAGCATCTTCGTGGACGGAGGCATGCTCCTCTATCCCGGCTTTGCCGCGAACGGCTGACGCTTTCAGCGATTCAGCAGGCCGTCGCCGAAGAGCTTGCGCCCGCCGAGAGAAGTGTGGAAGCCGTAGAAGGCAAGTCCAAGGACCACCAGAATCGCTACCGTGGAACTCAGCCCGTACCAGGCCGTGAGATCGAGGGTTCTCAGCTGAGGCGAGGTTCCGTCCAGCAGGAAGGCGGTAAGCGTCAGCGCAAAAAGGCCGTAGCGCATCAGGATCACCACCAGGAACACATAGACGAAAATCAGCAGCGGCACGTCGAACATCGGATTCGCGGAGCCGAGCGCCTTCGAGCAGGTCCAGAAGAGTACGAAGCCGGCCGCGGCCAGCCATTCCTTCTTCAGCAGAACGCGAAGCAGGAAGATTTGCAGCAATAACCCCGGGCCGGCCTGAATAGCCAGTTCCGCGTGGGTCACGTACATTCCGAGAATGTAGCGCAGTCCCATCAGGCCGCCGACGAACCGCTCCGGAGAAGGAGGCGAGTTGCCGGTGCGGGCGGAAGCGTAGTCCACCGCTTCGATCACTACGAGGTAACCCAGCCCGAACAGGACGCTGAGCAGGATATCCCGGCCTACCAGCGGATCTCGAAAACGTCCCGCCAGCACGCGGGACCAGGTCACCAGGGTCTGGGGCCAGCGGCGGCGCACCCATGGTTCCACGGCCAGATAGAGAACCCAAACCAGCCCTCCTTCCATCAGGGCATGGCCGATAGCCTCTCCGAAGAGCCCGAGTTCTCCCGCTTGAAACGGCACATGGTGGGTGACCAGCGTCCAGCGAATCATTACGGCTGTGAATACGACAAGCGCCAATCTCCTCGCTCCCACGGAGTCGCGGCGGCCTGCGCGGGCATTGGTGCGCGCCATGAGGATCCCGATTGCCGCCACGGTGAATACCATCACCAGTAACAGCAGATTCCCAAGCCGCTCCCGCACGCTCCCCAGGTCCGCCTCCATCCGCGTGGGTTTGGCCCAGGGACCCAGAACTTCGAAGAACACGGGCCGTCCCCGCCAGGCCGCGGCTTCGACGCGCAGGGGAACGCCGGGCCGTCCCGGATAAGTGCCGGTCCATGCCATACGGGCGTCCACCGCGGAGAGAGGCGTCCATTCCGGGGTCGCCGTCTGGAGCTTGGACAGATCCAGTCCCGCCGCCTGGAACAGAGCGCTCCAGTCGTAGGCTGGGCCGGGCGTTCCGGCGGGCTCATATTGCGGCGGCACCGCCTCGAAACTGAGAAGCCTTCCCTGCAGGTCCACCACTGCAGAAACCATTCCGGTTACCGCCATGGGAGGATCTCCGGAATCGACCTGGCCGTTTTGGTTCGCGTAGACGGATCGAAGCGCGCGCGGGCTCTGGCGATACCAGAACTGCACCGGCGACGGCCGCAGTCCCATCACCGCTTCCCACTGTCCGATGCCTTTGAGTTTGGATTCGAGCCAGCCTTCATAGTCGTCTGCATAGCGAAATCCCCCGGCGGAGTCCGCGGGGCGCCCGGTATATCCGGCGGCTTGAATGATCTCGCGCGCTTTTTGCTGCAGCACCTCCGGTGGGTTGTCGAAAGCCAGTTTCAACCACGGCCGCATGCCGATTAGTCCGAGCAGTGTCGCCAGGGCGACCACCACGCCGGCCAGCGCGGTGATGGCCCACTTTGGATCGAGCCCTTCCACCTGACCGGCAGCCGCCACCATTTCCGGGGAAGGGGTTTCGCCCGCCGCGAGCGCGGCAGCCAGCGGATCCCCACCGGGAAGCGCTGCCGAAACGGCCAGCGCGGAGGCCGGGCGCTTGTTCGGGTCCGGGTTGAGACATTGAAGAATTACCCGCTCCACGGCCGGATCCAGGTCATGCACATGCGAAGAGAGGCTTTTCGGCGTGGAATCCTGCCGGACGCGGATTATGTCGGCAAGCGTGGCGGCTTCGAATGGCTGCTTGCCGGTGAAAATCTCGTAAAGCACCAGACCCAGGGCGTAGATGTCGCTGCGCACGGACACTTCGGAGCCGGTGAGCTGCTCGGGCGCCATGTAGGCCGGCGTTCCGTTCCGGATTTCGGCGCCCTTGAGGTGATCCGCCAGGCCCGCGAGTCCGAAGTCCATGATCAGGATCTGACCCCGCGCGTCAATCATGACGTTGGCGGGCTTAAGATCGCGGTGCAGAACGCCCTGGGCATGAGCCGCGGCGAGGCCGGCGCAAAGCTTTCTGGCCACTTCCAGCGCTTTGTCCGGAGGAAACCTCCCAATGCGCCGGAGCAGCGCGCCGAGATCCTCGCCGTCGACGTACTCCATCGAGAGGTAAGGTTGCCCGCCCTGCTCTCCGATGTCGTACACCCGGCACACGTTGGCGTGGGTTACTTGCCGGGCAATGCGCACTTCGTCGTAGAAGCGAGTAAGCAGGTTCACGTTCCCGGCCATCTCGTCGGGCAGAAACTTGAGTGCCACCGGCTGGCCGAGAATGAGATCATCCGCCCGGAAGACTTCGCCCATGCCTCCCTTGCCCAGGCGAGAGATGATGCGGTACCGGCTGCCCACCAGCGTCCCCGGCGGGAAGCGCTGGCTGTCGAATTGGGCGTTGAATCCGGAGGCCGACGACACGCGCAGGCGCGAGGACGGCTGCCCGGACGATGGCTGGCCCGGCGGCGAAGCGGGAGCGTGCGGCATGACGACGGTCGCGTCTCCGTTCGCCGGCAGCCCGGTCCCGCAAATCCGGCAAAAACGGCTGTCGGCGGGCGCATCCGTGGAACACGAGGGGCATCGCGTCATCGGGTTAGCTCATTATCCTACCTTAGCCGAACCAGCCTTAGCCAAACCCGGATCTTAGGAGACGCGGAGCCGGACGGGATGGCACCTGCTATACTCCCCGCTAAGAGCGCTTGTGACAGCTAACGAGTGGTCTTTGAGTCACGTCTCAAGTGAGAGACTTCCCAGGGAGGGAAAGACATGCCTGCTGAGCTGACCTTATCCGTGAACGGCGCGCAGCACACGGTAGCGGTGGCGCCGGATACGCCCCTGTTGTACGTGCTTCGCAACGAACTGAAACTGACGGGTCCGCGCCTGGGCTGCGGGATTGCCCAGTGCGGAGCCTGCGCGGTCCTGGTGGATGGCAAGGAAGTGCGAGCCTGTGTCGCGCCGGTGTCTTCGGCGGTTGGCAAACGGGTGACCACCATCGAAGGGCTGCCGGGCGTTTGGGCCGCTGAAAAGGGCCTTGGCGCAGGTCAGACCCTGCACCCGGTGCAACAGGCATGGATTGACGAACAGGTGCCGCAGTGCGGCTACTGTCAAAGCGGCATGATGATCGCCGCGGTGCAACTCCTCGCCCGGAACCCAAATCCCACCGTGGCCGATATCAAGGACGCATTCACAAACACGCCGCCGTCGCCGCATCTGTGCCGCTGCGGAACGTATTCTGCCATCATCGATGCCGTACAGCGCGCGGCCAAGGCCATGGCGGTTTGAACGGAGAGAATGCCATGAATGAGACACCAGAAATCACCACAAGGCTCACGCGGCGCGGCTTCGTCACCATCGGCGGGGCTCTCTTTGTTTCGCTCTCTCTGCCTTCGGGCGCTTCCGCTCAGCCCGCTGGAAGCCAGACTTCTCTGGATCCATCCCTGCTCGCCTCCTGGCTTGAGATCCACAGCGACAATTCGATTGTGATGCGCACGGGCCGCACCGAAACCGGGACCGGCATGAGCGCTTTCTATGCGCAGATGGTGGCCGAGGAACTCACTGTGCGGCCCGAGACGGTTACCCTGATCCTGGGCGACACGGACAAGACGCCGGACGGAGGCTATTCGGCCGGTTTTCTGTATGGAGCCGCCAACGTCCGCAAAGTCGCGGCGTACACCTATCAGGCGCTGCTAAAACTGGCCTCCACGCAACTCGGTGTTCCGGCCTCCGGTCTTTCGGTCGACGACGGTGTCTTTTCCGGCGGCGGCAAGAGCATCAGCTACGGGCAGCTCGTTCAGGGTCAGCACCTCGATCTGAAGATTCCGGTCACCGGCACGCCGGCGAAGGTGGATCCGTCCCAGGACTCCGGTATCGCCGGTCTGGAGGGCTACGTGGTGACAGGAGATCCGCCCCTGAAGCCGATTAGCCAGTACAAAGTGATTGGAACCTCTTTTCCGGTGCCGGGTATTCCCGACAAAATCACCGGCAGGATGAAGTGGAGCTGCGACGTCACGTTGCCGGGCATGCTGCACGCGCGCATGGTGCGCCCGGCGACGCTGGGATCTACGCTGATCTCGGTAGGCGCAGTGGATAAGAAGCGGTTTCCCACCGCCGAAGTGGTGAGGAAGGGAAATCTCGTGGCCGTGGTTTCTCCGAATGAGTGGGAAGCCGCCAGCGCCGCCCGGTCCGTTGCGGCCGGAACGAAATGGACCGCGTGGTCCGGCCTTCCGGGTAGCGAGGGCCTCACCAAGGCGTTTCGCGATCATAACTGGGGCCCGCCGACGGGCAGCCGCGGGAATGCCGCCGATGTGAACGCGGCGCTGGCGAGCGCTCCGAAGAAACTTTCCGTGACGTACGAACAGCCCTACGTCCGTCACGCTCCCCTTGCTCCTTTCGTAGCCGTCGCCGATGTCCGGAGCGACGGGACGGTAACCGTGTGGACTCATTCGGCTCATTCCCAGGGCTTGCGCGCCCAGATCGCCAACACGCTCAGCGTGCCGGTGGAAAAAGTGGTGGTCCGGTGGCTGGAGCAGGCAGGGCAATACGGACGTACGACTTTGGGTGGAGACGGCGCCGAGGGCGATGCAGCCATCCTCTCCAAGTTGACCGGCAAGCCGGTGCGGGTCCAGTGGACATTGCAGGAGGACCTGGCGTGGTCGACCGTATCGCCCGGCTGGGTGTCCGATATGAAAGCGGGCCTTGATGCGAACGGCCGCCTGGTCGCGGTGCACAGCGCCGCGTACTCGCCACACCAGAGCGACGCCCGGCTTCTGGGCGCCATTCTTGCCGGGATGCCCTGCAGCACATCCAAGCCAGCCGCGGATGTCGCTACCGAATGGCCTTACGACAAGATTCAAAACCGCCTTGAACAGGCGTATGGAATGCAAAACGTGGCAGCGGAATCGGCAGCCGGCGGGTTGCGCGGGAACATCATGCGAACGCCGGGGCAGCGCCAGCAGAATTTCGCGCTGGAGGCTTTAATAAATGAGGCGGCAGTAGCCGCCGATGCCGATCCCATCCAGTTCCGGCTGAATCACACCACGGAACAGAGGCTCATCGATGTGCTCAACGCTACCGCACAGGCGGCAGGTTGGGAGCCGCGAGTGTCGCCGCATCCGGGCGCGCGCAAGAACGGCTCCACTCCGGTAACCGGCCGGGGCGTGAGCATCATTGCCCGCAGCAACGCATATTGGGTCGGCATCGCCGAGGTTTCCGTCGTCCCGGATACCGGCGCCGTGCAGGTGACGAAGTTTACGATCGGTCTCGAATGCGGGAAGATCATCAACCCGCGCCAACTGGACCGGTGCATGCGGGCTGGGCTCGTCATGGGATTGAGCGAAGCCCTGAAGGAAGAAGTCACCTTTGACCGGGAAAAAGTAACCAGCACGGACTGGAGCCGCTATAAGATCCTGACGATGGCCGAAACGCCCGAGATCAAAGTGGTCGCGATGTCGCGCGACGACAAGGGATTCGGCACCGGCGGAGAAGCTGCGAATGCGGTCGGCCCACCGGCTGTGGCCGCCGCGTTCTTCGATGCAACCGGGGTGCACGCGCGAAGAATCCCGCTCACACCGGCCTATGTGAAGACTCTGCTCAGCAGTTAGCTGAGCCACCCGCCGCCAGGCGGATCTCCTTGCTAGTAGAATCGTGCCGAGGAGATTGCGTTGGCGAAGGAACTGGTGATCGGGCTATGGACGTTCGATGCGGGCGACCTTTTTGGGGACGGGAGAACGAGTTGGACCAAAAGCATCCAGGAGCGAGTTGGCGGACTGCGATCGGCGGCGGAGAGGCTGCAGCAGGAAGCTGCCCGGAGCGTGGATTCTCCGGGATTCAATTCGATATTGGCTGCGCCTGAGTATCTATTCAGCAATCGTGACGCGGATGGTGCGCGGCTGCCTCTCTCGGAAAGCGAGCGCCTGGAACTGGAACCT
>Ga0207695_10010598_pt1 | contig 11267 bp, 11 predicted proteins | sample KBSC54metaG_FD_184354 | JGI IMG/M metagenome (GOLD analysis project Ga0207695, IMG submission 184354) | Corn rhizosphere microbial communities from Kellogg Biological Station, Michigan, USA - KBS C5-4 metaG (SPAdes) (version 2) | ecosystem: Host-associated > Plants > Roots > Rhizosphere > Soil... | reverse complement strand
TGCTATTGCAGTCGAAAACGTAGAGGATAAAGCATCAGCTGGCATAATAAGTGATCCATTCTTCCAATAGGTTGCTGTAAAATGGCCATCCTGGGGGTCGGCAATTGTTCCCGAAACATAAATATCGTTCCCGACCGCCACCACTCTCCGAGGAGTAAAGCTGGATGCTTTACCGGGCAGGCTGGTCGGAACTCCGTTTTTCCAATACGTTGTTATCATGTAAACATAGGGGTCAGGATCGATAGCATATCCGGCTACAAGAATCCCTTCGGAATTCATAGCAATAGAATAGGTTTCAGAAGGTTCTGATGACAGCACATTTTTATTTCCATTCTTCCAAAACACAGCAATTGGTGAATTACCGGCCATCTCATAGCCCGCAACATATACATCGCCCCCATTTACTAGAATTGCTTTGCCTAAAGAATTAGATGAGCTGTCAGTTAGTTTAGTAATCACGCCATTTTTCCAATATGCTGCTATACTTTTTCCGTTGGTAGAAATTATATTCCCGGCGACATAAGTGTCCACATTATCAGTTTCTGGCTTTGGCGAAGGGGTAGGTGGATTATTTTTTTTGCAAGAGTTGACAGTAATAATAGTAATCAAAAGTAGAAAAGGGTAAAGTTTAACTTTCATATCGATGAAAAAGGTTTAATAAAATGATTAATTACCAGCCGGGTGAACGACAACGGCAATTGGACCACATCCGCCCGAAGAATAAAATGGCAATAAAACTGGCACTCCGTTTTTCCAATAAAGCGGGCGGTCGCCGAGCCCATTGGGCTGTTGCTGCGAACCGGCCATATAAACATCGTTTCCTATTACAGCAATTGAATTGCCGAACGACTGTACAGTATTGTTTAATACTGTATGAGCGATTCCATTTCTCCAGTAGGTTGCTAATGTCAACTTTGATGGTTGGGTACTTCCCGATATGTAAATGTCACCATTTTCTACGACAATTCCCTCTGCATCAGACCACGTCGAACTAAGCTGCGTAATTACTCCATTCTTCCAGTAGCAGGCACGGGCCGTAGCAGGAACCGCAAGATCTGTTTCGGTTGAACCTGCTACATAAACGTCCGAGCCGCTTACCGTAATTGCCTGTCCCCTTGAATTGATGTTTGAAATCTGTACCATTGCGCCGTTCTTCCAATAAGCTGCCACATTTGTGGTGAGATCAGGTAATACGCTTGTTCCTGATTGATAAACATCATTCCCGTTTATTAATAGCCCCCCATATACAGCAGCATTTGTTGGTCCGGTGGCCATAACCGGCATCCCATTTTTCCAGTAGAGAAATCCTGGTGTTCCATACATAGAGCCTGAAACATACACATCGTTTCCATTTACGGCGATATCGTATGCCACAGAATTATCAGATGGCGATGGTGAAAGTGTATGCAGAACACCATTTTTCCAATAAACTGCTGTAGATTTGAAGTTACCATCAAGCAGCCAACCAGAAACGTATACATCATTTCCGTCGATGGCCATGCCATAGCAAACACTTGAATAGGTCGTGCTGTCTCCCAATTTTGTGGCCACACCATTTTTCCAATAAGCAGCTATTACTTTGCCGTTCTTTGCTTGGGTAATACCAGCCACGTAAACATCTGTATCCATTTTAGCAGGTGTTACAGGTGGAGTAGGTGGTTTTGGTGATGGGTTGTTACTTTTTGTGCAAGCAGTGATTGCAGAAACAGCGATCGATAATACAATTGGGTAAATTTTTAGTCTCACGTTAGATAAGGTTAAGTGTAAAATATAATATTCTGGCCCAATTGGAGCTTCAGTCAAACATATCAATTTTTACGACAAATTTCTGTCTTTGTTTTATCTTGCTCAATAATAATAATATTTTCAATATCAATGAGAGCAGTTCTTCAACGCGTTACACAAGCCAATTGTACGGTAGATGGTAAAATTACCGGGGAGATCAAAAACGGATTTTTAGTTTTACTTGGAATTGAAGATGCCGATACCGATGAGGACCTGCAATGGCTTGCTCAAAAGATTGCTTCGATGCGGGTATTTGGTGATGAAAATGGTTTAATGAATAAAGCATTAGCTGATGTGAATGGGGATGTATTACTGATCTCGCAGTTTACCTTATTCGCGTCTACTAAAAAGGGCAATCGTCCCGGATTTACACGTGCAGCCCGGCCTGATAAGGCTATACCGATGTATGAGCAGATGATCAAGGCATTGGAAGAATTGACTAATAAAAAAGTGGCTACAGGTATATTTGGAGCAGATATGAAGATCAGCCTGCTGAATGACGGGCCGGTCACTATTATTATAGATACTAAGAACAGAGAGTAGGTGTAATTCGCAATAATTAGAAAAATTCGTGTTCATATTATGGAAATTAAAGAAGCGCAACATCTTGTAGATGAATGGATAAGAACAACCGGTATCCGTTACTTTAACGAACTGACCAATACTGCCATTTTAATGGAAGAAGTGGGCGAAGTAGCCCGGATAATGGCAAGGCAATATGGTGAGCAGTCGTTTAAGAAATCGGATACGGAAGTAAATCTTGCCGACGAAATGGCTGATGTGCTTTTTGTGCTGATCTGCCTGGCTAACCAGACGGGAATTGACCTGACAGACGCTCTCGAGAAGAATCTGGAAAAGAAAAGCATCCGCGATACCGACAGGCACAGGAACAACGAGAAGCTGAAATAGGCGCGGACCGTTTCGGGCAAGAAAGCATCCATTTAAAACAATTTAAAAAATGGAAAAAATTAAAAAAACTTGTCATGAAACGTGTATTAACAATAGTGCTTATCGCATTTATATTTACGGGATGCAAACAGGCATCCACGCCTGAGCTAGATCTAAAAGTTGCAACCCTTGAAAAGGCCAAGGCCAGCCCTGTACATGAAAACGCAGACAAAATTGCTGACACAAACGGTGCCGTCGCAAGCAGTTCGCCACAGGTTATCTCTGACACTTCTAAAAAACTGATCAAAACCGGAGATATCAGTTTTGAAACCGGCGACTTATATGGCACCCGCAAGAAGATCATTAATTCTTTAAGAAGCCTCGGAGGTTATGTATCTGAGGAAAATGAGAGTAATGATTCCTATCGCAGGGGATTGACACTGAAACTGCGTGTCCCATCAAAAAACTTCGACTTATTATTGGATTCCGTATCTGATAATGCAGCCAAGATCGACTCCAAGAATATCCGCGTGGCAGATGTCACTTCTCAGTTTATCGACATCAAAACCAACCTGGCTAATCAACAGTTGCTTGAGAAACGTTACCAGGAACTGCTGAAAAAATCAGATAAAATGAGCGATGTATTGCAGATCGAAAATAAGCTTACCGAGATACGTACCTCTATTGATTCCACCCAGGGTACATTGAACTATCTGAGCAGGCAGGTTGCCTACAGCACATTGGAGGTTAACTTTTATAGTGAACAAACACCCCAATATAGTGGGGCAACGGCAGGCGACAGGCTAAGCGCATCCCTTAAAGGCGGATGGGAGTTATTGCAGGCTTTGTTTTTTGGCGTCATCAATATATGGCCATTGGTGATAGTAGCTGTGATAGTCTATATGGTTGTGAAAAAATGGAGGGCAAAAAGAAAGCTCAGAGTAGTGCAGCAGTAAAAAATGTGGCAGCAGACTTACGAGTGGTAATGTGTGTGAATCTGAGAAAAAGCCGCTGCTGCCACTAATGAAACACAATGCTAATTTACAGAATGTTATTCTGAAAATTTAAATAATTAAGAATTATATTTTTATTTAACATTTATTAACATAATTAAATAACGATTTTCTGTATATTGGTATAAGAAAAAATTACGCAGGAGAGACTGGCTAATGTGATTTTGCAGAGTTAATCATTAGCCGTTGCAGCGATGTGGTAGCAGTTAAATTGGGTATTGAGGTTTGCTGCTGCCACTACTGCAATTTCACCAGGCGCTGGCCTTGTAAAACCGGGATAGCAGTAGTAATATCTACGTTCAGGCAAAAAGCAATATCCGCTTCGATGCCTAATTTCTTTAAACGCTCGCTGTGCGATGTTTTTGCCAGGTAGGTATTCAAGTCGCTCTTTGCTAATTGATACAGATCGTCGGCGGCGATAGCCGCGTCATCAGTCTTGTAATCTCCTGATTTTAACTGATCAACCACCGCACCTGAGAAAAGGGTATCTTCAAGATTAAAATTGTTTTTCCAGCCGGCACAAACCAGCAGGATGTTCTCATTTTGTGTTTTCAGCCAGTCGCAAAGCGAAGTTAGGTTCAAGAACGAACCGATCACTATCTTTTTAGCCGACCGGGATAGATGCAAGGCGTGCGTACCGTTTGTGGTGGTTAGCACTACAGTTTTACCACCTACTTTTTCTTTAGTATAGGAGAATGGCGAATTGCCAAAATCAAAACCGGTAACTACTTCACCGTTGCGTTCTGCCGCCAACAAATAGTGGGCTTCTTTATCACGATAAGCGAGGCATTCTTCTACCTCGGCTACCGGGATAATAGCTTCGGCACCGTTCTCGATACCATAACAAATGGATGACGTAGCGCGGAAAATATCTACAATAACAGCAATATATTCGTCGACCTTGTATAATGACAACAATGCTGGAGACAAGCAAACTTCCAATTTTTTTTGAACCACAATTATATTATTGCGTCATTGCGAGGGACGAAGCAATCCCAAACAATACAGAGCGAATAGAATGGTGGACAATCTGCATGGCCGCTCTGCCAATCAGGGATTGCTTCGTCCTTCGCAATGACGGTGAAAATTTTATTTATAAAATGGAGGTTTTACAACCTTTGCCTTAACTTTATTATCGCGGATACTAATAAATATTTCGCTGCCTTCTTTGGCAAACTCATTATTCACGTAGCCCATGCCGATGGCTTTTTGCAATGAGGGCGATTGCGTTCCAGAGGTTACTTTACCTATCGTATTTCCGTCAGCATCAACAATTTCATAATCGTGACGTGGTATACCGCGGTCGATCATTTCAAAGCCTACGAGCTTACGTTTTGTGCCGTCCTGCTTTTGTTGTTGTAAAGCGGCTGAATTGGTGAATTCTTTACTGAATTTGGTTACCCAACCCAAACCTGCTTCCAGTGGCGAGGTGGCATCATCGATATCATTGCCATATAAGCAGAAGCCCATTTCCAGGCGAAGTGTGTCGCGTGCTCCCAGTCCGATTGGTTTAATACCGAATGCGGCACCTGCTTCAAAAACTGCGTTCCATAGTTTTTCAGCGTCTTTATTATCTACGTAAATCTCAAAACCGCCTGCACCGGTATAGCCTGTTGCCGAAAGTAATACATTATCTATGCCTGCAAAAGTTCCTTTTTTGAAAGTGTAATATTCCATTGAGCCCAGATCGATATCGGTTAGGCTTTGTAAGGCATCAGCAGCTTTAGGGCCTTGTACAGCCAATAGGGATGTGCGTTCTGATATATCTTTCATCTCCACACCTTCGGTATTGAATTTGGATATCCAGTTCCAGTCTTTTTCTATGTTGGAGGCATTAACCACCAGCATATAAGTTTTTTCGTCGATACGGTAAACCAGCAGGTCATCCACAATACCGCCGTCTTCGTTTGGCAGGCACGAGTATTGCACTTTGCCATCATACAATTTTGAGGCATCATTACTGGTTACACGCTGGATCAGGTCAAGCGCTTTTTCACCCTTCAAAATAAACTCGCCCATGTGGCTCACATCAAACACACCCACTCCTTTGCGGACAGTTTCATGTTCAACATTGATCCCTGCATACTGCACAGGCATATTATACCCCGCAAAAGGCACCATCTTGGCGCCCAACTGAACGTGTTTATCGGTTAAAGCCGTATTCTTCATATCAATCTAATTGGCGGCAAAAGTAAGCATTTGGTTGGAAGGTTCTAAAGTTGAAAGGTTGTAAAGTTTTAAAGTTGTGTTGTAGACTGTAGCAACGACCTATATATGTCAACCAAAATCCTGGTCACAATATTTACCTCGTGGTGCTGTTCTATCAGCTTGCGAGCGTTTATGCCGACTGCTTTGATATAATCCTCGTCGGCCACACAACGTTTTATAGCTTTCAGGAATTCATCGCGCGTATTGGCGATCAGGATATTTACGCCATTCTTGTAATTAATACCTTCGGCACCGAGTGAGGTAGATATAATGCATTTCTGCATAGCCATTCCTTCTACAATTTTAACGCGCATACCCCCGCCAGATAGCAACGGTACAAGCATGATGGACTTGCTGTTTACAAACTCCAATCCATCATCTACTTCGCCCTGGATAAATACTTTACCCAATACATCATAATCGTCAAACTCTTCCGGAATATCATTACCAGCAACATAGAAACGTACCCGCAGTTCGTCATTCACAAAGTCAGAATGGAATGTCTTCAAAAACCATTCTATTCCTTCACGATTAGGCATCCAATCCAGCGAACCCAAAAAGAAAAGGCTCGGAAATTCTGTTTTTGAAAAATTGGGTTTATAATGATTCAAGTCGACGCCGAATGGAACGATCTCGACAGGTATCGTAGCCCCGTAATGCATAATGGTATTTCGATCCTGCTCCGTAAAAACCGTTATAGCGTTGAACTTGTTTATCTGTTGCAGCTCATAATTTTTTATACGGCGCGCCATCAGCTTTAAGTAGAATTTTTTGAACGGGTCTGTTTTTTGTGCTGCCAGCGTTTCCCAGGTATGATGCTCAATATTATGCGCCCGGTAAACCAGTTTGGATGAACAATTTTTCCTTACTGAATCTACATATGGGGCTACAAATAATCCTTCGAATTGAATGATATCGTACTCGGTGTTCCTTATAGTACGGATCAACATTTTATCGAATTCCTCGTCGTAATACTTATCGATGTTGTAGGTGCTTTTACTGAAAATGTCGAGTATACCATCAAAAAAAGACACACTGGCATCGATATCGTAAGCCCGGTAGTTTATTTTTTCCAGCAATTCATCAGGCTCATCAGTTTCTTGAATATGCTTTTTGGTATTTAACGCCACCAGCGATACGTCGTGCCCCAAATTGACCAGCCCAAGCACGGTATTACAAACCACGATAGGATAGCCCCCGTTGCGCGGAAATGGAACTCTGTGTGTTAAAATGAGGATCTTCAACTGGAATAAGTGGTTTTAACAAAAGTAAATACCCTCAAAGCCTAATCAAAGCATCTTTCAGAAAATACTTAGCTGTGGATCACTCACGCGAAAGGTACGACGGTGATAGGGCGTAAAACCTATTTTTAAAACGGTTTCGCGGTGTTTTATGGTTGGATAACCTTTGTTACTGTGCCAGTCGTATTCGGGATGCTCTAAAGCTATTTGTTTCATGAAGTCGTCCCGGTAAGTTTTTGCCAGGATAGATGCTGCCGCTATGCTGAAGTATTTGGCATCACCCTCAACAATACACTGATGCGGTACCTTTTTGTATTTATTAAAGCGGTTACCGTCGATAATTAAAAACTCCGGAATAACCGATAGCTGTTCTATCGCCCGGTGCATTGCCAGGAAGGACGCATTCAGAATATTGATCTGATCTATCTCAATATTGTCAACCGAAGCAACAGCAAAAGCGATAGCGGTTTGCTCGATCTCGTCTCTGAGCCGATACCTTACATCTTCGGAAAGCTGCTTGGAATCGTTAAGCAGGGGATGATCAAAGCCATCGGGCAGGATAACGGCTGCAGCAAAAACCGGTCCGGCAAGGCACCCACGGCCCGCCTCGTCACATCCCGCCTCAATAAATTCAAACTGGTACCTGCCTGCTAACATTTTTCAAAAATAGACTAACGTTGTAAAAGTTGGAAATGTTATAATGGTTGAAGAGAGTTATGTATGGATTAATTTTCCACAATTTAAAATATCCTGATAGTCAACAAGGTAATATCATCGATAGGTTTACCCTTAACAATCAGGTTAAGATGATCAAGCAACGTCTGGTTAAATTTATCTGGAGAAAGGTTGCCGTTACTCACTACAAAGTCGATCAGTTTATCTTCATCCCAGGTTTTTTGGGTGGGCACATCATAGTCCATCAAACCGTCGGTGTAGTTGAATATCAAAGTGCCCGGTTCAATCTCTACTTCGCCCTGGTTTACAAATGGCAATTCATCAAAAGCGCCGATCATGGTAGTACCTAACTTCAGCGGAATAGCTTCACCATCGGCAAACAAAATGGACGGATTGTGCCCGGCGTTGATGAAGTTCAGCTTACGGGTGTGTGCGTTATATTTTGCCAGGAACAAAGTGATAAACCTTTCGCCTTTGGTATTTCGCAACATGATCTGGTTAAGCCGATCTATGATATTGGTCAAATCATCTTCTACCACTGCCCATGCACGTAAGCTCGCCTGAAAATTGGACATCAGCAGCGCTGCCGATATTCCCTTGCCCGAAACGTCGGCTATGCACCACATAAACTCGTGGTCGTTGATCTGGATAAAATCAAAATAGTCGCCACCAATGTTTTGATGCGGGAAATATTTAGCCCCGATCTCCACCGTCGAGTCTTTATGAAACCTAAGCGGGATCAGCATATTCTGCACTTCCTGGGCAAGCTCCATTTCACGCTTAAAACGTTCCGACTCCATACGCTCGCGGAATAGCTTTTTGTTCTCCAATGCCACCACGATCACGTTGATCAATGTCTGGATAAAGTTCAGGTCATTGTTCAGCATCTCGTCGGTAGTATTAAACTCACCGATCAGAGCATAGGCCAAAGGTTTGCTTTTATGGTAGAAGGGGATGAAGTAATCGTAATTTTTCAGGAGCGGGTCAGTTTGCTGGGTAAGCGGGGCCGCTACTTTGGTCTTCAGCTTTTTGCAGGCGTTGTGTAGCGACTTGGTAGTTTCTATCTCGCCGCCGTAGCTCGATATGCAAACGAAGCTACCTTCATGCTCAATTAAAAAGCGCAGTCTGCCCACCTGCAGATAATTCTGCATAATTACTTCGAGCATCTGGATCAGTACAGGTGTCGAAATATTTTTATTGATGGCCCTGGTAACCTCAAGCAATGAGTTCAATTCAGACTGCCTTTTAAGCAGCAACCGGATCAACTCATCCTCGCCAGAAATTTCCTCGATACTTTGCATTTATGGGTTTAGAGACAGACCAAAATAATGAATAAATTTTTTTAAATCCGTGTACTTTGTGATTTTATGTCAAATGCGTCCCGCAAACCAACTGTCACCAAATTAAAGGCATAAACCATCAACATGATGGCTAAACCCGGCAATACGGCAAGATAAGCAGAATTCATAATAATATAGCCATAATGTTCTTTTATCATACTTCCCCAGGTTGGCGTTGGCGGTTGCGCGCCAAAACCCAGGAAGCTCAAACCGGCCTCCAGCAAAATTGCCGATGCAAAGTTTGATGAAGCTAATACCAATATCGGCCCAATGATGTTTGGTAAAATATGCCTGCGGATGATCCGTGCATTGTTAAACCCTAATGACCGGGCTGCCTCTACAAATTCCACTTGTTTTAAGCTCAGGACCTGGCCGCGCACCAGGCGGCCTACCTCAACCCACATAGATAAGCCTACTGCTATGAATACTTCCCATAAGCCCTTGCCCAATGCGAAAGAAATGGCGATAACCAGCAGTAATGCAGGTAATGCCCACAAAATATTCATCAGCCAGCTTAATGATGCATCTATCCATCCGCCAAAATAACCCGCTATTGCACCAACTGTTATACCCAAAAGTAAACTGATAATAACCGACATAAATCCAACCGCCAAGGATACCCGTGCACCTAATATCAACCTACTCAAAAGATCGCGGCCATAGGTGTCTGTTCCGAGCCAGAAAGTTCGTTTTACTATTTGTTCTGAAACGATCTTGTCCTCCAGCTCTTTAGCATTTACCAATTGGGGACCAAACTCGGATCGATATTTTACCAGGTCCGATGTTTTTTTACCTGTAATAACTTCCACTATGCTGTAAGCTTTTTCTTCGGGCTTATCCTCATCGCCGATGTATTCATCTACATAAATAGAATCCTGGGCAAAGTGATAACCCTTGATCGGCACCTCTTTAAAAAAGGCAGGCTGCCCAAATAGCATTTTGGTAAAAGGATTTACGGTATCAACAGGCTCGCTTTTGCGGATTTGCAGCATCGTGAAAGTCGCTCCGGGCTTTTTTATGCTGAGCTGAATGGTCATATTATTAGCACGGGGAGTAGAGTCGGGCATGATGAGATAGCCCAGCAGCGCGATGACGACTGACAGAATGATAAACACCAATCCGGCAACAGCAATTTTATTCTGTTTGAATGCCTTCCAGGTACGCTGGGATGGGGTTAGTTCTGCCAATGCCTTTTGAGATAGATCAGTTGGCTAAATATCGCTTATTTATGGCTAATGGCAAAGGTTTATGTTAAAGATCGAAAATCATTGCTATGCTACTTCGCATGAGATTTGCGAATATCTTTCGCCTTGTTAAAAGTCGCCAAACAACTATCCAATGGTTGACCTTTTTTATAAATGCAGTCACAAAAAACTTCGCAGGCCCCGGGGTTTTTGCTGGATGCACATTGATTTCTGCATTCAGCCTCCTCGTTGCCTGGTATTATCTCATATAAATAGAAGGTACCGAAGATGATAATAGCTAATACCGCAGAGCATCCTCCGAAAAACACAATACGAAGGCGCTTACCCAAGGACTTTTTTAACACCGGAGGCGCTGTTTTTAGTTGTTTAAATGGTAAAATATATTTTAATCGGTCATAATCCCAGATCAATAAAAATAAGTTTGCCAATAACATCATCGTGACAGCGCGGGTGCCATCGAAGCGGGTAGCGTAAGTCAGTACACAAATATTGACTATGATAGGAAAATACATCAGTGCGCCAAGAAGGGATGTTCGCGGGATCAGCAATAATATAGCTATTATGATTTGAGCTATTCCAATAAAAGTATAATAATATCCTGTCAGCTGTAACGCATCGAAGTAATGTCCTAACGGATTATTGTGAGGCAAGCCGGCGGCAAACCGTTCACCGATGACCTTAACATAACCGGCTATAAGAAAACTTGTTGCCAGTGCGATGCGACAGAAGACGGCAAAGCCTTTAAACCACTTATCGCCCTTTGCCTCATAGTATATTTCTTCCATTCTATTCATATCAAAAAGTACTTTGTTATTCAAAGTTAAAATATTGATTTGATTTTCAAAGCATTTTTAAAGAAAAAATAGGATGATTACGGAATTATCTTACTACCCTGTCTTTCCACACATAACT